>Ga0302046_10003861_pt1 | contig 13439 bp, 9 predicted proteins | sample RVTome_11_FD_200261 | JGI IMG/M metagenome (GOLD analysis project Ga0302046, IMG submission 200261) | Soil microbial communities from uranium-contaminated site in the Upper Colorado River Basin, Wyoming, United States - RVT147D111 (version 2) ...
AGCTTCCCGCCATGCACCGGTCCGCCATCCGTCAACCTCACGCCTGATGCGCCTGACGCGCTCGGGCGGAAAGGAGAGCCCGTGATGAAGAGTCTCCGCTGGTTGCTCGCCCTCGCCCTGCTGCTCGGCTTCGCCGCCGCCGGCTTCGCCGGTGGCGACCACAAGTGCGACAAGTCGGCCCAGGACTGCCTCGACAAGATGGCCGCCCACATGAAGGCCCGGGGGTGGCTCGGCATCGAGACCGAGAAGACCGCCGACGGCCGCTACGCAGTCTCCGCGGTCGAGGCCGGCAGCCCGGCCGAGGGCGCCGGCTTCCGCGCCGGCGACGTGTTGCTCGCCCTCGGCGGCGCAGACCTCTACGCCGAGGACAAGACCGCGATCAAGAAGGCCAAGGAGAGCCTGGCCGTGGGGAGCAAGGTCAAGTACACCGTCCAGCGCGCGGGCGAAAAGACCCAGCTCGCCGCGACCCTGGCCCCGGTCCCCGAGGCCGTTCTCGCCCAGTGGATCGGCGAGCACATGCTCGACCAGCACTCGCACGTGCGCGTGGCGGCGAACTGACGGCGAGCCGGCCGCGAACCAACGAGACGCCTCCGGACCTATACCGGACGAAGGATCTGCCTGAGGCCGGCGCCGCCGCCGCTCCGCGGCGCCGCCGGCACCTCCCCCAACCGCCGCGGGGCTGGCCGTCCAGGTGCCGGCCCCGCGGTCTCGCCTTTCTGGCTGCCGCGCCCGGAGCGGATGCTGAGGGCCGGTCCGTCCCGTGGGCGCTCCTCCGCGGCACCGGCGCTCGCTGTCGGTGGATGATGGGCCGGTCCGTCCCGTGGGCGCTCCTCCCCGGCACCGGCGCTCGCTTTCGGGACTTCAGGGGCGTTGCTCGCGCCTGCTCTTCGCTGCGCGCGGGCGGCGGCGTCGGCGGATGAGACGGCTCGTGCTGCGCTTGCTCAGGGCTGCCTGGGGGGAGCGCCCACGGGACGGACCTCCTTGCCCCTCGGCCCAGGGCTGCCTGGGAGGAGCGCCCACGGGACGGACCTCCTTGCCTTCGATCGGCGTCTGGCCGGCTACTCGGTGGCCGGGCCGAGGCAGGGCCGGCCGTCGGCGCAGTGGGTCTCGATCGTCTCGAGCGCGTCGACGAGGGCCGCGACGTCGGCGGTCGCGGCGCCGCGGCCCAGGCCGGCGGCCACCGTCTCGAGCTGCCGGGCGACCTCCTCCGACGGATCGCTGCGGAGGAAGCGACGGAGCGGCCGGCGGGCGGCCGGCGAGGCGAGGAAGGTGCGGTCCCCCCGAGCGGCGGCGACCCGCACCGCCTCGACCCAGCGGCCGAAGGCGAAGAGCGGCTGCGCGGGGTCGTCGAGGTCGGCCTGGAGCGTGGCTTCGGCCGCCGCGATGCCGGCGAACAGCTCCCCCGGCGCGGCGCCGGAGTCGAGGCGGGCCGCCAGGCGCTCGTACCGCTCGGGCAGGCCGATCGCGAACGGCACGTCCTCGAGGAGGCCGGCCATCTCGACCAGCCGGCGTTCGGTCGCGGCTTCGTCGCGCACCTGGATCGCCAGCGCGAGGTCGAACGCGCGCACGCCGAGCTTGAACAGCGCCGCCCGCTCCTCCGCGTCGGTGCCGCGGTAGACCGTGCCGAGCGATTCGGGCGCCTCGCGCGCGGCCTCGGGCGTGAGCGAAGAGGGATCGAAGGCCGCGAGCAGGTCGGTCGACGGCAGGGGATGGAGCGGGCGGATCAGCCACCAGGCCCCGAAGGCCACGACGACGGCGGCCGCGGCGGCGGCGACCGGGAACCACCCGACGGTCCGGGGGCGCGAGACGGTCGGGAACGTCCATCTCCGCCAGCCCGCCGGCTTGCGGGGCGGCTCCGGGGACAGCGGGGTCTCGGCCGGTGGCGCGGGCGGGTCGGCGGCGCTCCGCGGCTCGACCGGTGCGCCCTCCGGCGCCGAGGCGGCCGCGGCCTCCACGACGGCCAGCTCCTCGCGCACGCGGATCACCTCGTCGTAGAGGTCGTAGGCGTCCTCGTCCTCGGCGAGGCGCGCGATCATCAGCCGGCGCCGCTCCCCCTCGAGCCGGCCGTCGATGAACGCGGCCAGCTCCTCGGGATCGATCGGCGGGCGCGCCGGCGCCTCAGCTTCCGGCACCTTGGCTCACCTCCTTCGCCCCAGGGCGCAGCCGCGCTGCACAGTGGAGCCCCTGCTTGAATCGACGGACGCGCATGAGAGATTTTCCAGTTCTACCGGCCGATCGCTCCCTCGGGGCCGCCGCCCTCGCCGTCATCATGCCACCCGAGGTCCAGCTTGTCCCAGCCCATGAGCCGGCCGACCTCCTCCCAGCCCAGCCCCTCGGCCTCCAGCTCCTCGCGCAGGCAGCCCAGGATGCGGTCCCGGCGCCGGTAGAGCGGCCGCTGCTCGACCCCCAGCTCCCCGGCGACCTGGGCCACCGTGCGCCCGGACAAGAACAGCCGCTTCAGGATGAAACGATCCTCGGCCGCGAGCTTCCCGCCGCTTCGCTCCCACGCCCGCCGGAAACGCGCGTGGATCGCCTCCCGCTCCCGCTCCGCCACCCCCTCCTCGACGCCGTCGGCAACGCCGTAGTCGGCGATCGCCTCCTCGCCCACGATCCGCCGGACCGGCCGGTCCGGCAGCCGCGCCCGGATGCCGTCCAGCTCGGCGCGCGACTCCGGCACCCCCTCCGCGACCAGCTTCGCGACCGCCTCCCCGTACTCCCACCCGTCGCGGTAGAGCAGCCGCTCGAGCGTCATCGCCGTCGCCCCGAGACTCCGCGCGACCGCCGACGGCCGCCACCGCCCCTTGCGCCCCCGGATCGCATCGAGGATCTGGTTCGTGGCCGTGGCGCACACGAACGTCCGGATGCTCCCCTCGTCCCGCAGCCTCCCGAGCGCCGCGCAGTCGTCCGCCGACAGCTTCAGCAGGACCTCCTGCCGGACGTCCTCGGTGTCCTCCCCGTAGACCGCCCGCCGCCGGCAGACCGAGGCGATCATCCGGCCGATCAGCGGGAGGTTCTGCTCGAGGAGGTCGCAGGGGTGCATGGGGTGCCGGGTCAACAGGCGAAGTGACGGACTCGTGTCAGCTTTCGAGGACCGGCGGCAGCTAGGGAGCGGATCAGCCGGGCGGCTCCGCGGGTCGCCCCGTGGCCTCTAACGCGCACGACCCCCAACCGATGGCGGGTCTGGAAGTCGGCCGCAAGCATAGACGCCTTGACACCGCAGGATTATACTTTGCCTCTTTCTGCGCTCGGATTCGAAGTGGCGCCAGCAGCGCCGCGCTCCGATGGGAGGTGAGCCCTCGGTGACCCGTGCCGTCCGAGCGCTCCGTCATGCCGGCCCCAAGAGCTATTGGTGCTAAGCCCCGGTGGGTGGTGCGTAAGCCCGCGCCGTGGTTTGCCTTCGCCATCCTCACTGGGCTGCGCTCGATCGCCTGTGCTCCGGACACGAGCTCGCGGCCCTATACGCCCGAGCTCAAAGATCTTTTGGTCGCGATCGGTCCTGTACGCCCCTCCTCGGGGCGGATCACCGGCGGTTTGGCCTACGCGCCTCAGGGCGCGGTACCACGCGCCAGACGGGGCATCATGGGCGCGTCCCGGAGAGTCCTAGCGGCCTCGCGGATCCAACGCAGTGCAACGGCGATAGCGGCCGCTGGCCTCACCCATCTCCTCGCAGGTCGGTTCGACGATTCGGTGGAGTACCTAACCGAGGCGGTCGCGTTGAGTCCAGACGACGCCCGAATTCACTCGGACCTGGCAGCTAGTTACCTCGCTCGAGGTGACACAGCGGGGCGAAGCGAAGACTACATTCTGGCGGTGGAGCACGCGGGCCGGGCCGTGACACTCGATGACGGACTGGTCGAGGCTCGGTTCAACTATGCCCTAGCGCTCCAGAGACTCCACCTGCGCAGTACCTCGGTGGCGGCGTGGCGACTTATTGCCGAGCTGGCGCCGGCGTCGCCCTGGGCGGAGGAGGCTCGGCAGTCGCTGGTGGACCTGACCCATCCGACGTTGGCCGAGGAATGGCCTTCGGCTCGTCGCAGACTGCTTCTCGTCGCGGAGACAGGAGACAGATCGGTGGCACTGGGAATCGTGCGTCGCTATCGCGATGCTGTCCGAGAGCTCGGCGAGCAAGAACTTCTCAGCATCTGGGCGCACCAAATAGGAACGCCCAGAGGTAATCGCGCACTCGCCCAGGCCAAGGCACTCGGGGAGCTCCTCGCAAAGACGGGCGACCCCCTGCTGCAGAGTGCTGTGATCGCGGCCAGCAATCCCGCTAAAAGTACCCGGGAGCGGATTCTCGCCGGGCACCTGGCGTTTGCGCGAGGCCTCCGCAGATACGAGGCAGGGGACTACGGTGCGGCGACTGCCGACTTTCGGAGCGCTACGAGAGCCCTGCGACAAGGCAACAGCCCGATGGCGATGTGGACCGCCTGGTTCGAAGCGGCGTGTGAGCATCAGCGACTGAGGCTCGAACGCGCAGAGGCCATCCTCCTCCCGTTGATCGCCAGCACTGTGGGAGGATCCGCTCCAAGCCTGAGGGCGCGAGCACTGTGGCTCTATGGCCTCGGTGAAATGAAGCGGGGTCATCCCGACCTCGCCGCGAACAGGTACCGGGAGAGCCAGGAGCTCTTTCTCGGACTTGGAGAGCGTGAAAACGCCGTCGCTGTTGCAGCATTGTTGGGCGAAGCGATGGACTTCCTTGGGCGCCCCGAAGAAGGCTGGAGGCTGCGCCACGAAGCGCTTGCGGGAAGTGAAGCTCTACGCTCACCGGCGCGCCTTCACTCTCTCCTCGATCAAGCGGGGTACGCCGCACTCGACCAGGGTCTGCCCTATGCTTCGATGGCTTTCCGCTCCCAAGTTGTCGCGCTGGCCGAGCAGTGGAGCAGTCCTCTCGCCCGAGTCGATGCCTATCTGAGGCGTGGTCGGACCCTAGCCGTATTAGGACGCGAAACGGAGGCGCGAATTGATCTGCAGCGCGCTGAGAATCTGCTGCCGCGAATCGTCGATGGGGCATTGCGTCGGCGGCTTCGAGCTGACCTGGACGCTCTGGCCGCCGAACAGGCGTTGTTCGATGACCCTCGTCAGGCGAGACATCTCGCGGACAGTGCGGTCGCCTTCTTCCAGGAGTCCGACCTCAGCCTTCTCCTACCATCACTTCGATTGATCGGAGCGAGTGCTTCAGAAAGGCTAGGAGACATCACAACAGCCTCGAGGGACCGCCTGGAGGCGATCGCGGAGCTCGAGCGCCGGGCGGCTTCGGTAGACGATCTCGGCGAGCGCGCTCGCGCGTGGGATCTTGCTGATCACGCGTACCGTGAGCTCATACAAGGCTTCACGGTAAGCGGCGACCTTGCAGCAGCCCTAGATTATCTGGAGGTCGTCAGGTCGCGGGCACCACTGGGCACACCCGCCGGAGCAGCGAATGATGGGGGCCCGTGGACGGCGGAAGCGATAGCATCCAGGCTGCCTCACAGGGCCAGCTTGGTGGAGTACGCCGTACTCGAGGACCGTCTCGTGGTCGGAATCGTTCAAAGAGGGGACACCCACGTGAGCGTACTGCCGGTCGGGCGCCAAAGGCTCAGCCTGGCCGTCAAGGACTATGTACGCTTGGTTCGTGAAGGCAATAGCCGCGACTCTCTCCAAGAGGCCTCAAAAGACCTGTGGCGATGGCTCCTAAGCTCGGCGCTGGAAGGCATGAGTGAAGGCGATGCTCTGGTGATTGCGCCCGATGGCCCCCTCCACGCATTGCCGTTCAGCGCACTCGTCGATTCCGACGGGCGATACCTCGTGGAACGAGCATCATCGACGACCGTGGCGAGCGGGTCAGCACTCCTCCGCGCCCTCGACCGAGAAAGATCGCTGGCACAATCGGACAGGGCAGCAGTCGACGCTCTAGTCGTAAGCGATCCGGAGATCCGTTCGGATTTGAGGAAGGAGTTCCCACCGCTCGTCCTTGCCCGATTAGAGGCCGCTGAGGTGGCGAAGCTGTGGCCAACCAGCCGTGTTCTGGCGGGCGCGGAGGCCACCGTTGAGGCCTTTGCTGCACAGGCACGGAGCGCGCGCCTGATTCACTTTTCTGGCCATTCTAGGCTTAACACACGACTGCCGCTCTTTTCCGCTCTCATTCTAGCACGCGACGCGACTACGGGAGGAAGCGGTGAGCTCCTCGCTCACACGATTGCTGGCTTCCCTCTTTTACAAACCGAACTTGTAGTCCTTGCATCATGCGATAGTGCAAGGGGCTGGCTTGGAGATATGTTTGGGCCGCTCGGGCTAAGCCAGGCCTTTCAGATGGCCGGTGTTCCAACTATCATAGCTACTCTATGGCCGGTCGCCGATGCCGACTCGGTCCCACTGATGCTAGATTTTGAGCGCAGGTACTCAAGTGGTGCTCCAGCTCTGGAAGCTCTGCGGGACGCCCAACTCGGGCGGTTGGCGGCTGAATCGTCACCCGACCGCTGGGCAGGTTATCAACTGTTTGGCGCCGGAGGGCTCTCTCTTGTACTCGGAGAGCAAGATAAACCGCAGGAGTAGATAGAGAGAGCATGTTGCTGACTGTGGGAATTCGGAAGGCCGGCAGTGTTCCCGCACACCGGTCCCAATTGAGTCAGTAGCGTCTTTTGCAGAATAGTCCATAGCCCAGAGGAGGAGACGATGTTTACACTGAAGATTCTGTTCGTAGGTTTGATCGCTTTTGTCGACCAGTCCTCTACCGGAGGTCCGTTTGCCGCACTCTTGGTAGATGCGCGGAACCCGACGGCAGCGCAGCTTGCCGCTGGAATGCATCCTCATAGGGCTTTCTTGGCTTTTCCTATGGAGAACTGGGATTACGAGGCTGGGGGGCTTAAGCCCGATGCGATCGTTGCGAACGAGTACGGGGAGGAGATCGGAATGATCTGGCTCGATCATGAGGAGCTCAGTCTTTTGCCTGTACCAAACACGCCTCTGACAGTAGTCACTGGTGTTGGTGGCGGCGGAAGCAAGCCAACCAATGATGAGCAGGCGAAAGACCTGATTTGGGCCATGAAGATGAACAAGCTGGACCACGGCGACTGCCGCTATGGCGCACTCTGCCCAGGCTGCCTGGGTTTGCCAGTTCAGGATCCACTTCTCGCTCGGGTGCGTTTGGATCGGGGAAACGTGACAGTTCAAAGAGTGGGCAGGGCGCGGGAGACAGCGGATTATCACGCCTTTGAGTTCAAACCGTCGCCTGTAGTGGATTTCACGCACGCGTTGGCAGGGAAAGTGCAGGCGGTGTTGGAGATAACGGGTAGTGAGGTTGAGGTGGCGACAAGCAGTGGCAGGAGCCTAGTGCTGATTCGGACGGAAGTTGCTCCCGAGGTACACCTGGTTGTGGGCAACTTACCGCTCGATTCGGGAGCTTACAAGAGTTACACGTGGATCGATCATTTTCTATGGTATTATGATTTGGTTAGTGGAATCAACCAAGCCTGTACCGACCGTCCGAAGCCGGTCGTTCCAGATGGTGGAGCGACCTCGGGCTCGGGTGTCTTCTGCCCACAAGTACAGTTTTGAAAGGTGTCTGGAAGAGCTATGACTCGCCGTGTAACTCCCGTCGATAGCCTAACAGTTGTTAGCGACGAAAGCGGAAACGAGATTCGTCCTCCGGGCGGCGTTCCGGATGGCGTGCTTCCCCCGATGGGAGGGCGGATCAGCCTCGTTCCGATCAGCGAGTACGACTACAGAGCGGCGCAGGAGCAGATTCGTGAAGATGATAGCCCAGGGGTTACCATAGAGGGTGTTGGGGGCCGTCTCCCGGAATCTCGCACGTTCGAATTGAAACCGGGCATTGGAGAGAAGTGGTTTGTCGATCACGTGGACGATCACTATCGTTGGGTGATCCCCTACGCGAACGCCGGTGCCTGCGGAGTCCAACTAGAGCTCCGAGAATTGAAACTGCCCCAGGGATCCGCGATATGGTCAGTGGGTCCCGAAAGACGTCCGCATCGGATGCCACTCTTCAAATCGGAGGACCACGCTGGCTGGTGGACGCCTTCCACCTATGGAGACTTTGGTTTCCTGTTGGTTACGGTGCCTAGGGAACTGTTTGGTGGTGGAGAACCCCCAAGATTCGAGCTGGCGGACGCCATGGAGATTGTTTCATTGGAGTGTCTTGGCGAGCAAACTTGGGTCAATCTTGGTCGGAGATCAAGAATTCCGCTGGCGACACGCTCTAGGCGCAGATTCTCACGCGATCCTCTCAGTGTTACCTCTCGGTCAGTACCACAAGGTGAGGTACTTGACCTCGTGAAGAATGCCGTGGCTGCCTGCGGTCATGTACGGTGCGGGGAATCGGGATTGGCGGTTAGGGTTTCGCATTCGGGTGCGTTGATTCGAAAGCGTGATCAGGTCGGAGTGGAGAATCGATTTTTCCTCACGGCTAACCACGCTTTCACCGCCCGCAAATGTGACGTCAATGCGAGGTGTATGGAATACCAGAGTTTTGAGGCATTCTGGGACTACACCGCAACTCGGACCGGGTCCTTCGGAGGATATCTCTCGTGCGAGATCCGTGGCAATGTACCCCGATCCTTAGGAGCTAAAGTCCTAAAAGTGAGTTCTGCGACCGACTTTGCCTTGCTTGACCTATATGGACTTCCAGCTGATAGCTTACCGTGGACCTTTCTGGGCTGGAGCGTAGATCCGCCTGTCGAGGGAGCGAACGTCTTCCGTGTGTCCCATCCTTTAACCTATCCACAGGCGTATTCCGCTGGCGTAATAGCTGGCAAGAGCGAACTGGATCCAGATTACTACAGTTGCTGTAGGTCGCGTGCTGAAGAGCGATTTCTGCGAACCGACTTAGGAATGGGCGTCGATCGCCCGGGGAGTTCGGGTGCTCCCTTGATCCTCCGAGTAAGCGACGCGGGCAGCGAACAGCCGCGCGTCGTAGGGCAGCTCTGGGGCGTGTGCAAGCGGCAGGGCGAGGATGCATTCTACTCGATCGATGGTCGGTTCTCGGAGACCTACCAACAGATCAAGGAGTGGATCGACCCCCCGCTAGGCTAGGTGCTTGAATGCTGCTCAGCGTACAGCGATTTGGTGCCGGCTCCTAGCTAGGCTAGGGAGCTGTTGGGCCGTTGACGACCGATGAAGCGCTCGATCTACGCGGTAGGCTGGGCGCACCTACCTCTCCCCGAGGCTGTGTCGTTCATATAGAGGGGTTATCATCCCTGTTAGCCGCGACGAGCGTACATACAGTTTGGAGCTGCGCGGAGGTCGAGTTCAAACACGCGCACTCACATTCGGTAGAACCGCCATTTCCGCCGGTTTCACGATCTCCACCTCGACTTCTCCCCGGCCCACCTTCACCCCCACCCGCACCACCGCCCCCTCCCGGACCTCCCCGGCGATCAGCGCCCGGCCGATCCGGGTCTCCAGCTCGTGCTGGAGGAACCGCTTCAGCGGCCGCGCGCCGTAGACCGGGTCGTAGCCCTGCCGCGCCACAAACTCTCGGGCCTCCGGCGTCAGCTCCAGCGACACGTTGCGGTCCGCCAGCCGCCGGCGCAGGTCCGCCACCTGCAAATCCACGATCCGCTCGATCTCCTCGAGCCGCAGCGGCTTGAAGAGCACGATGTCGTCGACCCGGTTCAGGAACTCCGGCCGGAAGTGGGCGCGCATCTCGCGCATCACGGCCTCCCGCGCCCGGTCGTCGATCTCGCCGTCCGCGGTCACTCCCTCCAGCAGGTGGACCGACCCGATGTTCGAGGTCATGATGATGACCGTGTTTTTGAAGTCCACCGTGTGCCCTTGGGCGTCGGTCACCCGTCCGTCATCCAAAATCTGCAGCAGCACGTTGAACACGTCGTGGTGGGCCTTTTCGATCTCGTCGAACAGGATCACCGAGTAGGGCTTGCGCCTCACCGCCTCGGTGAGCTGGCCGCCTTCTTCGTAGCCGACGTAGCCCGGCGGGGCGCCGATGAGGCGGGAGACGTTGTGGCGCTCCATGTACTCGGACATGTCGATGCGGACGAGGTTTTCTTCGGTGTCGAAGAGCGCCTCGGCGAGGGCCTTGGCCAGTTCGGTCTTGCCGACGCCGGTCGGGCCGAGGAAGATGAAGGAGCCGATCGGGCGGCGGGGGTCTTTGATGCCGGCGCGGGCGCGGATGACGGCGTCGGCGACGAGCTGGACCGCTTCGTCCTGGCCGATGACGCGCTGGTGGAGGATCTCGTCGAGGCGTAGGAGCTTCTCGCGCTCGCCCTCGACCAGGCGCTTGACCGGGATGCCGGTCCAGCGACTGACGATGTCGGCGATCTCGTCGTCGGTCACCTCTTCGCGCAGGAGCTGGCCGCCCTCTTCCTGGCGGCGGTTGAGGGTCGCCTCCTGCTCGGCCAGCTCGGCCTCGAGCTGGGGGAGGCGGCCGTGCTTCAGCTCGGCGGCCTTGTCGAGGTCGTAGGCGCGCTCGGCCTCTTCGACCTGGCGGCGGACCTGCTCGATCTCGGAGCGGAGCTTCCGCACCCGCTCGATCGACTCCTTCTCGGCCTCCCACTGGGTGCGCAGGCCGCCGGCCTGGGCGCGCAGGTCGGCCAGCTCCTTGCGCAGCGCCTCGAGGCGCTCTTTGGACGCCTTGTCCTTCTCCTTCTTGAGCGCCGCCTCTTCGATCTCGAGCTGCATCACCCGGCGGGTGATCTCGTCCAGCTCGGCGGGCATCGAGTCGATCTCGGTGCGGATCATCGCCGCCGCCTCGTCGACCAAGTCGATCGCCTTGTCGGGGAGGAAGCGGTCGGTGATGTAGCGGTGGGAGAGCACGGCCGCCGCGACCAGCGCGTTGTCCTGGATCTTGACGCCGTGGTGGACCTCGAAGCGCTCCTTCAAGCCGCGCAGGATCGAGATCGTGTCCTCGACCGACGGCGCGTCGACCAAGACCGGCTGGAAGCGGCGCTCGAGCGCGGCGTCTTTTTCGATGTGCTTGCGGTATTCGTCGAGGGTGGTGGCGCCGATGCAGTGCAGCTCGCCGCGGGCGAGCATGGGCTTCAGGAGGTTGCCGGCGTCGGTCGAGCCCTCGGTGCGGCCGGCGCCGACGATGTTGTGCAGCTCGTCGATGAAGAGCAGCACCCGCCCCTCGGACTGCTTGATCTCGTTGAGCACGGCCTTCAACCGCTCCTCGAACTCGCCGCGGTACTTGGCGCCGGCCAGAAGCGCGCCGATGTCGAGCGAGAAGATCGCGCGGTCCTTGAGCCACTCGGGGACGTCGCCGCGGACGATCCGCTGCGCCAGCCCCTCGACGATCGCGGTCTTGCCGACGCCCGGCTCGCCGATCAGCACCGGGTTGTTCTTGGTCTTGCGCGAGAGGATGCGGACGACGCGCCGGATCTCGGCGTCGCGGCCGATCACCGGGTCGGTCTTGCCGCGCCGCGCCTGCGCCACGAGGTCGACGCCGTACTTCTCGAGCGCCTCGTAGGCCGACTCCGGGCTCGCGCTGGTCACCCGCTGGCTGCCGCGCACCGCGGTCAGCGCTTCGAGCAGCCGGTCGCGGGTCACCCCGGCTTCGGCGAGCGCGCGGCCGGCGGCGCTGGCCTGGCCCTGCTCGACTAGCGCGAGCAGGAGGTGCTCGACGGAGACGTACTCGTCCTTGAGCCGGCGCGCCTCGTCCTCGGCGCGCACCAGCGCCTGCTGGAGCTTCTCGGTGAGGTAGATCTTACCCGGCTCGGCGCCCGGGCCGGAGACGCTAGGGCGCCGGGCCAGCTCCTCCTCGAGGTACTTCTTCAGCGGCTCGACCGGCACCTCGAGGCGCGCCATCAGGCGCGGAGCGAGCCCCTCGGGCTGCTCGAGCAGCGCCAGCAGCAGGTGCTCGCCGTCGACCTGCTGGTGGCCGAAGCGCGTCGCCCCGGTCTGCGCCGCCGAGAGCGCCTCCTGGCTCTTGAGGGTCAGTCGGTTGACGTCCATCGGTCTGCTCTCCAGCCTCTCGCCGCCTAGGTTCCTCGCGGCCGGAACTCCGAGACCTCGGCCAGCTCGCGAAACAGCTTCTCTTCGGGCTCGGAGAGCTTCGGGGGCACCACCACCGAGACCTCGGCGAAGAGGTCGCCGGCGTCGCCGTTCCTCGACGGGAAGCCCTTGCCCCGGAGCCGGATCTTGCGCCCCGAGGAGGTGCCGGCGGGGATCTTCACCCGCACCGGCCCCTCGAGCGTCGCGACCTCGGCGTCGGCGCCGAGCGCGGCCTCCCACGGCGCGACCTTGAGCGTGGTGTGGAGGTCGCGCCCGTGGAGCCGGAAGCGCGGGTCGGGCGCCACCTGGACCCGGAGGAAGAGGTCGCCCGCCGGCCCGCCGCCGGGACCCTGGCCGCCCTTGCCGGCGAGCCGGATCCGCTGCCCCGGGCGGACGCCCGGCGGGAGGGTGACGGCGATGCGCTCGCTCCCGCCGGTCTGTGGATCGGACAGCGTCAGCTCGCGGCGGCCGCCGCGGGCCGCCTCCTCGAGGCCGAGGCGGATGTCGGCCTCGACGTCGCCGCCGCGCGCGGGCGCCGCCGGCCCGCCGCGCCGCCGCGGGCCCGCGGCGCCGCCGAACCCGCTCCCGAACAGCGACTCGAAGAACGAGGAGAAGCCGCTGCCGCCGAACCCCTCGCCGCCCTCGAAGCGGAAGCCCCGGCCGCCGAACCCCTCGCCGAAGTCGAAGACGACGTCCTCCCAGCCCGGCGGCGGCGCCCCGGTGGTGCCGCGACCGGCCTGCTTCCAGGCGGTGCCGAACTGGTCGTACTTCTTGCGCTTTTCGGCGTCCTTGAGGACCTCGTAGGCCTCGCCGATCTCCTTGAACTTCGCCTCCGCCTCCGGCTCTTTGTTGATGTCCGGGTGGTACTTCCGGGCCAGCTTGCGGTACGCCTTCTGGATCTGGTCCTTGGTGGCGTCCTTGCCGACCCCGAGCGTGGCGTAGTAGTCCTTGAAATCCAACGAGGGCTCCCTGTCACGGCGGGGAGAGCCCGAAGTGCTCGTAGTTGACGGCGATGAACCGCTTCCACTTCTCGGGCACCTCCTCCTCGGGGACGATCGCCTCGACCGGGCAGGCGTCGACGCACAGCCCGCAGTCGATGCACTCCTCGGGGTGGATGTACAGCATCTCCCACTCCTCGTCCTTGCCGTAGATGCAGTCGACGGGGCAGACATCGACGCAGGAGAGGTCCTTCACGCCGATGCAGGGTTCCATGATGATGTGGGTCATACCCGCAGGCCCTCCTCAGCACAGGCATTCGCGGCCGGCGCCATTATACGGAGTGTACGGGCGCGGGCGAAACGCCCTGCGGCCCTATTCCGACGCCAGCGCCTGGTCGAAGGCCTCGACCGTGCGGTCGATCTCGGCCTCGCCATGGGCGAGCGACACGAACAGGGTCTCGAACGGCGACGGCGGCAGGTGGACGCCGCGCTCGAGCAGGCGGTGGAAGACCCGGGCGTAGAGGTCGCGGTCGGAGGCCTCGACGTCGGCGAGGTCCTCGA
>Ga0302046_10003862_pt1 | contig 13438 bp, 12 predicted proteins | sample RVTome_11_FD_200261 | JGI IMG/M metagenome (GOLD analysis project Ga0302046, IMG submission 200261) | Soil microbial communities from uranium-contaminated site in the Upper Colorado River Basin, Wyoming, United States - RVT147D111 (version 2) ...
TCTGCACCAGGCGCGCTCGGCGCGCTTCCACGCTCGTGCCATCGCCGCCGAACATGCGCTCGAACACGACGCGCGGGTTGAGCTCCATGGGCAGCGGCTGCGTCGGCGTGCGCCATGAGATCGTGTCCATGTACGTGCAGAGAAAATCTGCGGCGCACGTGCCGAAGATGTTCGAGCTGTCCTCGATCGCGAGCTCCATCGAGGGGAACGTCGTGCCTTGGCCGATCTTCTGCGCGATGACTTGATCGATCGACGTGTTGAGCTCGACGAGATTGCCGCGCGGCGCGTGTGCGCACGCGGAGAAGAACCCGGGGCACGCCGAGTGCGCGTTCGCGCCCTCGGAGTAGAGGCCCGTGACGACGTTGAAGTGCTCGCGTAGCCCGGCCAGCGGCTTCAGGATCACCGGCAGCTCGAACCCCGAGCCGACCTGCTTCGGCATCCAGACGTCCATGATGACGCCGTGGGGAATGTAGATCGTGCCGAAGCGCAACGGCGGTGTGGCCGCGGTCTGCGCGAGCGCCGTGTGCGCCGGCACCATCGCGTCGAGCAGCGGCAATGCCACCGATGCGCCGACGCCCTTGAGGACCGTCCGGCGCGAGAGATGCTTCTTACTGCTGAACATAAGTCGTCTCCCCTCGCTGCCTTCAATCTAGCGCAACTCGAGTGTCGGCGCCCGTGGCGGCCGTTCGCATCTGGAACGCGGGGCTCGTCACGATGCCGAGCACCAGGGCCGAGAACCGGTAGTCCTCGTCGGCCGCGCCGCGGACGACAGCCCGCGCCGTGGGCATGTCGGCGGCCGTGAGCGCCCGGCCGAACGCATAGGTCATGAGCTTCTCCGTGGCCGTGCGGACGAACCGGTCGGGCTGGCTGAGGAGCGCCTGGCGCAAGTCCGCGGGGCCGCCGATGGGCCCGAAATCGCGCAGCACGTGAATCGGGGCGCCGTAGCCCGTCACGGCCTCGCCGTTGTCCTCGCTGCGCCAGCGGCCGATGCCGTCGTAGCTCTCGAGCGCCAAACCGATCGGGTCCATGAGCTGGTGGCAGCCCGCGCAGGCCGGGTCGGCGCGATGGCGCTCCATGCGCGCGCGCATCGAGAGCTTTTCCGTGGTGCTCTCGGGCAGCGTCGGCACGTCGGGCGGCGGCTCGGGCGGCGGCGTGCCGAGGATGTTCGTGAGCACGTAATTGCCGCGGCTCACGGGCGAGGTGCGGTTCGGATACGAGGACAGCGTCAGGATGCTCGCATGGCCCAGGAGCCCGCGGCGGCGCTCGTCGGTCACGGCGACGCGCCGGAACTGATCGCCGTAGAGCCCGGGAACGCCGTAGTGGCGCGCGAGCCGTTCGTTCAAGAACGTGTAGTCGGCGTCGAGCAGCTCGGTGATCGGCCGGTCGTCGCGCACGATGCTCTCGAACAGGAGCTCGGTCTCGCGCGCGGCGCTTACGCGCAGGTTGTCGTCGAAATCCGGGAAGAAATACATGTCGGGCGCGGCGGCCCGCAGGTTCCGTAGGTACAGCCACTGGCTCGCGAAGTTGTTCGCGAGCGTGGCCGCGCGCTCGTCGGCGAGCATGCGCTCGACCTGCTCGCGGAGGTAGCGGGGCTCGTCGAGCCGGCCGGCGGCGGCCGCGTCGACGAGCTCGTCGTCGGGCACGCTGCTCCACAGGAAGAACGACAGCCGCGACGCGAGCTCGAGGCCGTCGATGCGATAGACGCTGCCCGGCGCCGCGTCCGCGGGATCGCGCTCGACGCGAAACAGGAACTGCGGCGCGACGAGGATGTAGGCGAGGCCGGTCTGCACACCGGCCGTAAAATCGCGGCCACGGTCGCGCTCCGCGGCGTACAAGCCGACGAGGCGCTCGCGCTCGGCGTCCGTGATCGGCCGGCGATACGCGCGGCGGGCGAGCGTCGTCAGGACCTCGGCCGCGCAGGGCGCCGCCTCGGCTTCGGTGGCGGGGTAGCACGAGAAAACGCGCGCGCGGCTCGGCGAGTTGCCCGGGCCCGCGATGGTCAGGGGGCCTTCGATGACGATCTGGTCGAGCTCGGGGATGCCCACGTCCATGCGCGCGTCGTGCTTCTCGCGCGCGAACGCCTGCAGCACGTCTTGGCGCGACGCCGAGCTCTTCTTGGCGAACGTGACGCCGACGTCGTGCTGCCCGGCGCTCACGGCCACGTGCGTCTCGAAACGCCGGTCGATCTCGTCGGCCGTCTTGCCGGGAAACATCTGCGCCGGCACCTCGTCGTCGGGACCGCCGAAGCGCGTGAGCGACAAGCGCTCGCCGTCCAAGCTCACCTCGAGGTCGTGCGGCGTCTCGGTGCCGCGCACGACGTCGACGGTGTTGCGCCAGAGTCGCGGCTTGACGACGTACTCGCCGTCGACGGGAAAATGGTGGCTCACGAGCATGCCGCCGCGCGTGCCGAACGGCAGGCCCGCGACGTGATCGGTCTGCGAGCGGTCGGGCGGTATGCGATAGGTCGTGACGGCCGGTGCGAGACCAGTGTCGCCGATCGCGGCACTCGTGATCTTCCACGCGGCCGTGAGGTAGCGGTCCATGAGCGACGGATCGGTGCCGAGCACGTCGGCGATGTTGTCGAAGCCGTAGGCCTCGCTGTCGTTCGGCAGCAGCACGCTGGCGTCGATCGTGAGCGCCAGCAGATCGCGGATCGCGTTGCCGTATTCGCTGCGGTTCAAACGGTGCAGGGACTTGCGGCCCGGGTTCGGCCGTGCGGCGGCGGCCGCATCGAGCTCGGACTCGAGGAATGCGACGAGCTCGTCGGTCGCGGCCGCGTCGGGCAGCGCCTCGCCGGCCGGCGGCATCATGCGGCCGCGCAGCTTCTTGACGACGGTTTCCCAGATTTCGGCATGCGCGCCGACGTCGTTGAACGCGAGGCTCTCGAGCGAGAGCTCGGCCGTGCGTTCCGCGTTGTTGTGGCAGTCGGTGCAGTAACGGTCGATGACAGCCCTGGCATCTGCCGCGCGTTCTTGGTCGCTCGGCTGGCAGGCCGCGGCCGCGACCGCGAGGGTGAGGGCGGCGGTTGGGAGGGCACGCATAACCCGAGGAACCTACGGGAAAAACACTCCCAAGGGTAGATGGGAGACCGGGTCGTCTGATGACTCATGTAATACTACTGCGCATGAGAATACCAACGTACCTCGTATTGTGCGCGCTTGCGGCAGCTCCGATCGGCGCGGTCCAAGCCGATTACTCGTGGGAGCTGGCCGGTCGCCTCGGCCAGGACGAGAGCGAACAAGACGTCGAGTCGGACCAGAGTTCCCTTTCAGGCACGTATTACTTCGATCCTGTCGAAGACGGGACCGGTCCGCATGCGCTCGCCGCGTTTTTCGATCCGGCAACGCGCGTGTCGATCGCGACGAGCAAAGACAAGACCACCTCGCCGACTGGCGCGATGCTCGACGAGACGACCAACTACTCAGTGAGTGGGCAATACCTGTTGCCGCGATCGAAGTGGTTCGTCGGCGGCCGTTACTCGTGGGGCGACATCGACGACCCGTTCTCGCCGCCGACCACGGTGTTATCGATCGATCTCACGGGCCAGACGTTGGTCGCCGGAAAATACCTCGGTGCGGCAGGTGCTACGCGGATCCAGCTTGCTCTGGATCGTTCCAAGACCGACACGGACCAGCGGTTGACCGTTTGCATACCCGGGTGCTTCAACGGCATCGCGACCGCCGATGTGACCACCGACGAGATCAGATTCGACGTGATGCACGTCGGACCGGTTCGGGCCGCAACGTATGCGCTCTCCGGTGGTGTCAGCGACGGTAACTCGGATCTCGTCGGCTCGATCGCCTTCCTCCCCAACCCGATCGTGCCGCCGTTTCCAAACCAAACGGTCAATTTGGACCTCGGCAGTACGCGCACGTACTTCGTCGCTGGAGAGCTGTTTCCGCTCACGAAGCTCGGCGTCCGCGTCGGCTTCACGCGTATCGACGGCGAGAACTTGAACACCGAGGTGACCGACGTTGAGGCGAGCTGGTTCTTTCGGCGCAACCTAGGGCTCGAGCTCAATATCACTCGCCAGGAAGACGATGTCGTTTCCACGGACGGAGCCGCGCTGCGCGTGATCGGACGCTTCTGACCGCCGTCAGCTTGCGGGCTTGCCGATCGTCACGAGCCCGACGGTATTGGTGCTGCTCTGGTGAATCACGAGGTTGCCGTCGGGCGTCACGCGCATGTGGCGGATGATGCCGACGCCGGACGGGATCGCCCAGCTCTGGAATTTTTCGGTCTTCGGGTCGAAGCGCACGAGCGCGTCGGGCCGCTGGTTCGATTCGTTGTACCAGACGATGTCGTCGACAACCTCGATCGCGTAGGGGTGCGAGGCCGGGCCGCTCGGGCTCGCCCATTCCTTGATGGCGCCCGTCTTCGGATCGAGCCTCCCTAGGTAACCGCGCGAGGAGTCGACGTACCAGACGACGTCGTCGCTCGTGAGCGCCAGGCGGCGGATGCGCGACTCGGGTGTCGGCGTCGGGAACTCGCGGATCTCCCACGTCTTCGGATCGACGCGCGCGATCTTGTTACTGCCGTTGTACGCGATCCACAGAACGCCCTGCGAATCCTCTTTGATGCCGTAAGGTCGCGCGCGCTCCGTCGGCATCGTGACGAGCTTGATGTCGCCCGACGCGGGGATGAGCCGGCCCAGCATGTTGCTGTTTTGCAGCGTGAACCACAGGTGCCCCTCGCGATTGAAGACCGGAGTGTGCGGATCGCGAGCGTTCGGGTCCGGCATCTTGTACACGGTGATCTTACCGGTCGCGGGCTCGAGCTTGCCGACCGTGCCGTTGCCGTTGCCCGTGTACCAGATGTTGCCGCTCGCGTCGTCGATGATGCTGTGCGGACGCGCCGTCGGGTCGAGCCTCCACTCCTTCATCTCGCCGGTCGCGGGGTCGAGCCGGCCGACCAAGCTCGCGTACATGCCGGCCCACCAGATCGTCCCGTCCGCCATTTGCAGCGGATCGCGCGGCCGCTGGCCCAGCGTCGGCGGCGTCCATTCTTTGAAGCTGATCGTCGTGTCGCCCGCGACGAGGCTCGGCGCACGGTCGTTCTTCGGCGGGAAGTGCGCGGCCAGGTAGCTCGTGACCGTGCTCGCCAGCGGCTCGGGCAGCGCGATCATCTGCGCCGCGAGCTTGCGCCAGCCGTCTTGCGGGTAGCCCGTCGCGCCGACGATGAGATTGGTCTGGTGGCACGCGACGCAGGCCGCTTCGACCTGCTCCTTGCCTTCGCCGGCCGGCAGCTCGACGCGCCCGAAGCCCGGCGGCGGCTGCGCCCCCGCGGCGAGCGCCGCGCTCGCGATGACGACACCGACGAGACCGTGTATTGGCCGCAGCATGATCGTTGCCTCGCTGATCCGCTTCGCGGCCACTATACCGCGGCCGCGGGCGGGGCTCACGGCCGCACGCGCACGTATTTCTGCAGCCGCCGCGGCCGCGGCTCGCCGCCGTACAGGTTGCCGTCGCGGTCGACGACCGCGAACTCGGCGCCGTTGCCGGCGCGCACGCGCGGGTCGCCCCAGGGATAGAGGATGAACTCGTCGACGGCGCCCGTGGCCGCGTCGCCGATGCGGATACCCATGTCCCAGCCGGGATTCTCGATGTCGTCGGACTCGGAGTCGGCCACGATGATGCGGTCCAAGTGATCGAAGAACACGCCGCTCGGCCGGCCGAACTGCGTCCAGCCCGCGAGGTGAGTGCCGTCCTGATCGAACAGCTGGATACGGTTGTTGGCGCGGTCGCCGACGAACACGCGGCCGCGCGCGTCGATCGCGATCGCGTGCAGTGCGCGGAACTCGCCCGACTCAGAGCCGGTGCGGCCCCAGGCTTTCACGAACGCGCCGTCGCGGCTGAACTTCACGACGCGATTGTTCCCGCCTAAGTCGTGGCCGTCGGCGACGAAGATGTCGCCGTTCGGCGCGACGACGACGTCGCTCGGCCCGTTGAAGTGCGTCGCGTCGTTGCCGGGTACGCCCGGGGTGCCGAGCCGCATGAGCACCTCGCCGCGCGGGCTGAACTTCACGACCTGGTGACCGCGGCCGCGCGCCGCTGGGCCGCTCGTGTTCGCGACCGTCGCGGCGTCGGTGACCCAGACGTTGCCCTCGGGGTCGACCTCGAGGCCGTGCGGCCAGATGAACATTCCCCCGCCGAAGCTCGCCACGGCGTTGCCGTCCGGCGCGAACTTGAACACGACGTCGAGATCGGACTCGAGGCACTCGTAGCCGAACTTGTCGCCGCCGGCGTCGCAGCGCAGCACGGCCCAGATGTGGCGCCCGTCGACGTCCACGTCGAGATCTCCGACGGCGCCGATTTCCCGGCCTCCCGGCAGCGTCGCCCAGTCGTCGACGAGGCGGTACGGGTTCGGTAACGCTTGCGCGAGCAACTGCGAGCTCACGATGGCGCACCACGAAGCCGCGAGCGTCATTGGGACCCTGAGCTTGCTCATGATTTTTCTCCTGTTACCGCCCCCGTGGCGCTCGCCAACCCGCCGCGCGCGCCTCACCTTCGGTGCAGAACCAACGTTCGCCGCGGGATTCGTCGATCACGGTGTCGTCATACGAGGGCGAATCGCGCGTGTGATAGATCCGCTCGTCATCGCCATTGATGTTGCCCTTGATCCCGCAGCCGGCGCGTCGCGTGCGCGGTGCGGGCGCGGTTCGCCGGGCCGCTTCTTCCTCGGCGCTGTCCTTGCGGCGCCATTCTTCGGGTGGTGCGAACTCCGATGCCCAAATGCCACGCCGCGCGGCCTTGGCCTCGCGCTCCTCGTCGACGTAGTCGTCGCTGTAGCGACGATAAGCGACGGCCATGCCGGCACGCGCCATCGCCGCGGCGAGATCCGTGTTGCCGTTGCTGCACCGCGCGACGATGCGCCCGTAGGAGTCGACGTCCTGCTTGCGGCACACGATTGTGGCGCCGCCGACGAGGCGCCGAAGCTCGGCGGCTGCGGCGTCGCCGCAGCGCCACGGCCGGCCGTCGCGCGTGCAGTCTTGCCGTCCCTCGGGTGCGTCGACGCCGAAAAGCCGCACGCCCGTGCCGTCGAGCTCGAAGGAGTCGCCGTCGATGATCTTGACGCGTCCGGCGATGCGCTCCTGCGGCACACAGGCCCACGCCACGCTGAGCGCGAGCAGGGCGGCGCCGAGCAAAAGCGGTGGCGAGTGCGTTCGCATCGCGCTCGTACGATACGCCGCTTCCTATGAGTTGTACGAGACCCGGCGCGCCGCTGGTATCCTGTGAGATCGGAAGCCAGTGCGAGTCCCACCATGCTGAAGCGCGCCCACATATTCATCTTCGCCGCGGCAGTCAGTGCGTGCGATCTCCTGAACCCGTCGCTCGCGCAGAATGCCGCGTTCACGACGACCGCCGTCGCCGAGTTCGACGAGCCGTGGGCGATGGCGTTTCTGCCCGACGGCCGGCTGCTCGTCACCGAGAAGCGCGGCGCGCTCAAGCTGCTCGCGATCGACGGCGGCCAGGTCGGCGACATCACGGGCGTGCCCGCCGTCGAGTACCAGGGGCAGGGCGGTTTCGGTGACGTCGTTCTGCACCCGAATTTCGCCGCCAACGGTCTCGTCTATCTGAGCTATGCCGAGGCCGGCGATCGCGGTTTGGCGGGCGCGGCCGTGGCGCGGGCCAGGCTCGCGCTCGCGCCGACGGGCGGCGGGGCTCTCGAGGAGCTTTCCGTCATCTGGCGCCAGAACCCGAAGGTCGAGGGCCGCGGCCACTACGGCCATCGCATCGCGTTCGGCCCGGACGGGTTTCTCTACGTGAGCTCGGGCGAGCGGCAGAAATTCACGCCGGCGCAGGACATGCAGGCCAATCTCGGCAAGATCGTGCGGCTCAACGACGACGGCACGGTGCCGCGTGACAATCCGTTCGCCGATCGGGGTGGCGTGAGCGCCGAGATCTGGTCGCTCGGGCACCGCAACCCGCTCGGTCTCGCGTTCGACGCAGAAGGGCGGCTCTGGAATGTCGAGATGGGTCCGCGCGGCGGCGACGAGCTCAATCAGGTCCGGCGCGGAGCGAACTACGGTTACCCCGTCGTCAGCAACGGCGACCACTACAGCGGCGCCGACATCCCCGATCACGACACACGCCCCGAGTTTGCCGCGCCGGCCGTATGGTGGAACCCGGTTATCTCGCCTTCGAGCCTCAGGTTCTACAGCGGAGGCGAGTTCCCGGACTGGCGCGGCGACGCGTTCATCGGCGGGTTGTCGTCGTCGGCGCTCGTACACATCGAGTTCTCCGCGACGGGCGCGCGCGAGGCCGAGCGGTTCGACATGAACCGGCGGATCCGTGCGGTCGAGCAAGGCCCCGACGGCGCGCTCTGGGTACTCGAAGACGGCCGCGGCGGCCGGCTGCTCAAGCTCACGGCGCCGCGGCCCTGATTTTTCCAACCATGAGCTCAACGGGAGTCCACATGTCGCGTCTCATGCGCCTAGCCGGCGGCTTCGCCGGCGTCACCGTGCTCGCGAGCGTCGCGTTCGCGCACCACAGCCAAATCGGCATCTTCGACTCGAGCAAGACGATGGAGGTCACGGGCGTCATCAAGACGATCTCGTGGCGTAACCCTCATGGGCAGATCTTGCTGACGGTCAGCAACGCCGACGGCACCGAGACGGAGTGGGACGCCGAGACGGCGTCGATCGCCGTGATGCGCAACCGCGGCGCGGAGCCGAGCGCGGTCGTCGTCGGCGATCGCGTCACGATTGCAGGTGCACCGTCCGTGCGCGGCCGTAACGAGATTCTCACGCGCAGCATCCTGCTCTCGAGCGGCTACGAGTTCACGTTCGGCGGCGCGCAAGCGCACTTCCCCGCGGGCAAGAGCGGCCGCATCGTCGGGCGTGCGACGATCGAAGGCAACGTCGCGGAAGCGACGGCCAAGGCCGACGGTATTTTCCGCGTCTGGTCGACGAACATGAGCGACCCCGCCGCGTTCCCGATGTTCAAGGGCGGCTACCCGCTGACGGCCGCGGGCCGCGCCGGGCTCGCGCAGTGGAATCCGCGTGACAACTCGCTCTTGAAATGCGGCACGAAAGGCACGCCGCTCATCATGATCTCGCCGCTGCCGGTGGATCTCACGCGGGTCGGCGACACGATCGTCCTGCGGCTCGAAGAGTACGACACCGTGCGCACGATCCATATGAACCCGAACGCCGTGGCGCCGGCCGAGCACACGCTCCTCGGTTTCTCACGCGGCCGCTTCGAAGGCAACACGCTCGTCGTCGAGACCGATCACATCAAGGCCGGGTACTTCGACCATGAAGGCACGCCCATGAGCGACGACATCAAGGTCGTCGAGCGGTTCACGCCGAACGCGGACTACACGCGGCTCGATTACCGGCTCACGACCACCGACGCCGCGAACTTCGAGCGGCCGTTCGATCTCACGCGCTACTACGTTTGGAAGCCCGAGAACACGGTGCACCCATACGAGTGCCTCGATCGGTTCTGACGAGCGTTCAGACGAGGAGGATGAGCGCGTTCAGCCCGGCCATGAGGCTGCCGACGATCGTGACGGCGATGCCGAGCGCAGCGCCCCAGCGCGCGAGCTCGGGCCGATGCTCGATGCAGTAGACGAGCGGCAACCCGGGTAGCGTGCCGATCGTGGCCGCGGACTGTAGACAGTAGGCGACGCGCGGATAGCGCGTGCTCCACGCGAGCAGCTCGGGTCGGCCGAGAACGGCGGCCGTGATCGCGCGGTCGTCGCCGAGCGTGGCGCGGGCGACGCGTTCCGCTTCCGCGTCGTCGAGGCCTGCGTCGCGCGCGGCGCTTTCGAGATCGGCAAGATGTGCCGTGAGCTCGCTCACGGTGCGTTCGACGTAGAGAGGAGCGACGCCGCGCTTGCGCAGCTCGAGCCGCAAGGCCTCGAACCGCTCAGGCATGCTCCGGGTCCCCCGCACCACCGAGCGCGGAATTGACACCTGTGCTCACGCGTTTCCATTCGCCGCTCAAATGCTCGAGCCGGCGTTTGCCCTTGGTCGTCACGGAGTAGTAGACGCGCTCGCGTCCGTTGACGCTCTTGCGGCGCGCTTTGAGCGCACCGGTCTCCTCGAGCGAATGCAACACCGGATAAATGACGCCCTCGCCAAAGCCGATGGCCTCGCCCGTGACCAGGCGCATGGCTTTGACGATCTCGTAGCCGTACATCTCGCGGCCGCTGAGCATGCGCAGCACGATGAGCTCGGGAACGCCGCTCAAGAATGGAGGATTCGTCTGCGCCATAGGATGAGGTTAGCCTTTAGTTTCCGTACTCGCCAGTGCGAACTGGCCTCTATCGTTGCTCTCGGATCGTGAAGCGGATCAACGTCTGCAGTCCGACGCGCTCGACCGCGGCGCCGTCGACGATGCGGGGGTTGTAGCGCCACCGTGCGATGGCCTCGAGCGCAGCTTCGTCGAACGCGCCGCGCGGCTCCGAGGCGACGACGATCACGTTACGCACGGTGCCCGTCGGCGTTACGTCGAACTGCACGCGCACGGAGCCCTCGATGCCACGCCCCTCCAGGGACGGCGGATACACGGGGTCGACGCGTACGAGCGGGGTCACATCGCGGTCGACGCCCATGGCAACACCGCGGCCTCTCGTGAGGCCGGTGAACGACGGCCCGCCGATGCGGATGAAGTCGGGCCGCACGTTGCCGACCGTTGGGTTATGGCGGGGTCTCACGCCGGGCGGGTCGATCGCTTCCGGCGGCGGCTCGCGCTCGGGCTTCGTGCGGCGCGGCTTCGGTTGGGCGGGCGTGTCGACGATCTGTCGCGTGAAGTCGATTTCAGGGAGCGTTACTTTCTCGAAGGTGTCCAACGGCGCGCCGACGAGGCGCCAGAGGCCCAAGAACAACCCGAGACTGCACAAGACGCCGGCAACGGCGGCGAACGGTATTCGTGCTGCGACCATGACGATGTCTCCTCGGCAATTGCTCCTGCATTGCTCTACCTCGGGCATCCATGCCCTCGTCGGCAATTGCTCCTGCATTGCTCTACCGCGGGCGTCCGTGCCCGCGTCGTTGTCAATCCAACACCGCCGCTTGGGCGGACCGATTGCGCCAAGGGACTGCGCGGATAGGACAATACCTCCCCATTAAAGGTATGTCAACCTAGAACGGGGAGGTATGTGACGGCTTCAATTGCGATGGATCGCGATCGCCTCGAGGTCGTCGTCGACCACAAGCCCCGCGCCGGGGCAATAGAACTTCGTCGACTCGGAGCCGGGCTCGAGCGGAGTCGTTTCCGTTACCTCGATACAGTCGTCGAAGTTGCCGGCCTGCAGATCGATTTCGAGATCGGTGCCGACGTGCTCCGCGCGATCGAGCGCGAGCCCCGGCGCGACCTCCTGGTAGTAACGCTGGCCGAGCAGGAACGCGGAGTCCGGCATGATGATGCCGGGCTCGGCACCGTGGCGACCCGCGAGCCAGCCACCCTCGTGGCTCACGACGACTCCGTCCTCGTAGATGTCGACGTCCTCACCGAAGTAGTAGACATCGCGTGACCTCAGGCACATGGCGAAGTAGTTGCGCGAGATCTCCTTGACCTCGCCGTTTTCCGTCTCGTGCTCTACGATCACCCGCGTCCAAACGGGGCGCCGTTCGCGGTCGTCGTCGATCCAGACTTTCTTGAGCTCGCGTGTAACGTTGATTACCAAATCCTCCCGATCCTCGCACTCGCCGGCCGCCACGCACCGCGCGTTGTTGAAGAATGTGCGTCGGCCCGGCTGCAGGCTGAAGAAGTCGTTGCCACCGAACGGCGTGAAGATGCACTCTTCTACGGGGAAATGGTCCGTGAAGCCTTCTTCGTTTTGCGCCGCCACGGCGAAGGGCAGGAAGCCGAGCAGTGCGAGGCAGGCTTTATGTCGAATCATGGTGTTTCTCCTTGAGTTTTGGCTGTCGACGAGTGACTCGAGGGTGACGCCTGCGATGCCACGATCCTTCGGCGGCGAAGGATTCGTCCGGGCCGGCCGTCTTGAGTTGGAGGAGCCGCTCATTCGATGGACTCGACTCATCCCGACGCTCACCTGGCGAAACGCCTCCTGACCGGCGACGAGCGGGCATTTCGCGAGTTCTTCGACTCCTCATTCCCCAAGCTGTACCGCTTTGCACTGGCGCGTTTGAACGGCCAGCGCGACGAGGCCACGGAGATCGTGCAGCTCACGCTCTGCAAGGCGTTCGAGCACCTCGATTCGTATCGTGGCGAGGCGTCGTTGTTCGGCTGGATGTGCCAAATCTGCCGCAACGCAATCAACGATCGCGGCCGACGCCTCGAGCTCGAGCCGACGCCGCTCGCGTTACTCGAAGACGATGCCGAGGTCCGGAGCATCCTCGAGTCGATCGCGGGGCCCACGGCCGACGAGCCCTTCAGTCGAGTGGCGCGCAGCGAGATGGTCCGGTTCATTCAGGCGACGCTCGACAGCTTGCCGGGCCGCTATGGAGACGTGCTCGAATGGAAATACGTAGATGGGCTATCCGTGAAGGAAATCGCGGAGCGACTCGCCGTCGGCCCCAAGGCCGCGGAGTCGCTGTTGACGCGGGCGCGCACGGCGTGCCGCGAGGTGCTGGCCGAAATCGACAGCTCGCTGGGCCTCGCGCCCAAGCGTGAGGAGGCGCCGCGATGACCGACGCAGACTCGACCCGAGCGCCCGGTGTTCCCGACGGCGATGCGCTGGCTGCGCTGATTCGCGCTGCGGGCCGGCGGCCGACGCCGAGTGCCGAGGAGTACGAGCGTGTGCGCCTCGCGAGCCATCTGGCTTGGCAGATGAAGGTGCACAGCGCGCGTCGCCGGCGCATCTTGTGGCTCGCTCTGGCCGCCGGCGTGGCCGCGGCGGTCGTCGGCGCTCTCACATGGCAAACGACACCCGCCCCCGCCGTGGCCGAAGTGGCGTTGCTGCGCGGCCGCGTCGAGCTCCTCGTGCCCGGGACCGGGGGCTGGCGGGCGCCCGAGGCGGGCGTTGGTCTCGTCGCTGGCACACGGCTGCGCACCCTGGGCGAGGGCGGCGCCGCGTTCACGATCGGCGACGGCATCTCGGTGCGCGCACCGGGTGCCACGAGCTGGACGTTCGACGGCGCCACTCGGCTCACGCTCGACGTTGGTACGCTATATGTCGATACGGGCCCTGGTGGACCGCGGGTCGACGCCATTGAGATCGCAACGCCGCTCGGCGTGGTTCGGGACTTCGGCACGCAGTTCGAGGTTCGCACGGTAACGGGAGAGCTGCGTGTGCGCGTGCGCGAAGGCAGCGTCGAGCTTCGATCGAGCCGTGCGGGATCGGCTCACGCGGCGCCGGCCGGCGAAGAATTGCTGCTCGCTGCCGACGGCGCGATCGCGCGCCGGCCGATCGCTGCTGACGCGCCCGAATGGGAGTGGGCCGAGAGGCTCGCAACGCCGCTCGATCTCGGTGGCGGGTCAGCCTTCGATGCCCTGCAGTGGGTCGCACGCGAGCTCGGCAAGCGGCT
>Ga0302046_10003863_pt1 | contig 13437 bp, 9 predicted proteins | sample RVTome_11_FD_200261 | JGI IMG/M metagenome (GOLD analysis project Ga0302046, IMG submission 200261) | Soil microbial communities from uranium-contaminated site in the Upper Colorado River Basin, Wyoming, United States - RVT147D111 (version 2) ...
GACCGGAAGGGTCCGCCGTTCCTCTCACGGTGAGGGTCATCGGCCACCAGGGGAAGAACCTGTAAGGGTAGTAGATGGCCCCGCGGCCGTCCGCGGTGAGCGACTCGGAGCGAACGTGCTCCACCACGCCCACTACCTGAACCGACGTCCGCTCCAGTTTCATCTCCCGGGCGTTGAACCGCACGATCTGCATGGCCTTGCCGATGGGATCTCCGTCCGGCCAGGTTTGGTTCGCGAGCTTTTCGTCGAGAACCACGACGGGGAGAGCGCCGGCCTGATTGTCCGCATCGCTCAGCGGTCGGCCGGCGACGAGCTGGATCCCCATGGAACGGATGTAGCCCGGAAGGACCGCGCGATAGTCGGCACGGTTGCTGCTCCATTCCTCTTCGGTGGCGTCCTCGCGCCCGTACGGCTGGACCCAGTATTGGTCGCCGCCGCCCAGGGGGATCGGCGTCGCGCCGCCGACGCTGTCGACTCCCGGGAGGGCGGCGATCCGCTGCTGCAGCCGCTCGAAGAAGCTCACGCGCATGTCCTCGGTGCGATATTTGAATAACGGCAACGGTACCGAAAGCGTGAGGACGTTCTTCGGATTGAATCCGGGCTCGACCCGCTTCAGATTGGAGAAGCTTCGCACCATGAGTCCGGCCCCGAGGAGCAGCACCAAAGACAGGGCCACCTCCGCGACCACCAGAGCCGTGCGAACCTTGTTTCCGCGGATGCCGCCGGCGTCGCTTCCTCGATCCTTGAGAGAATCCGCGAGATCCGGCCGCGCCGACCGGAGCGCAGGGACGGCACCGAACACCAGTGCCGCCAGAAGCGAGGCAAAGACGGTGAACAGCAGAACGTTTCCGTCGATACCCACCGCCTCGAGTCGCGGCAGGTTCTTGGGCTCAATCGCGGCCAGCGCGCGAATCCCGCCCCATGCCAGAGCGAGCCCAACGATGCCGCCGGCGACGGCGAGCACACCGCTCTCGGTGAGGAGTTGCGCGACGATGCGGCCCTGACCTCCCCCGAGGGCGGATCGAACCGCGATCTCCCTCTCCCGCTCCGCCGCGCGCACCAGGAGGAGATTCGCCACGTTGGCACAGGCGATGAGGAGAACGAAGCCCACAGCCCCGAGGAGGGTGAGGAGGAGCGGACGCACGTGATGGACCACGTCGCGGTGCATGGAGTTGACGACGATTTCCATTCCCACGCTCCGGTGATGCTCGAACTGCTCCCGGAACCGCGCGGAGAGCGCGTCCATCTCCGCCTGAGCCTGCTCGAGCGTGACCCCGGGCTTCAGCCGCGAAACCACCGTGAGCCACTCGCCGTCCCGCGGGTTCGTCGAGAAGTCGACGGGGATCACCCGCCAGGCGTCGATGTTCGTAGGCATGCCGGCGTAGGCGGGCAGGTGGAGCCGGAATTCGCGGGGTAGAACGCCCACGACGACCGAAGCCTGGCCGTCCAGTTGAATGGTCTTCCCCAGGACCCGCGGATCCGCGCCGAAGTGTCGCTGCCACATTCCATGGGTGAGCAGCAGGACGCCCGGCGGCAGTTTCGCGTTGGGATCGAGGAATTTCTTGGGATCGATGGGGGTTGCGTCCGAAGGCTCGAAGTCGCGGCCCAGGAACGGACGGACTCCAAGGAGCTCGAACAGATTCTCGGTGCTCCATCCCACCATCACCTGCTCGGGACGCGCCTCGCCGGTGAGCGTCCCCTCGACGGCGATCGCACCGGCGAAGCCCTCGAACATCGTCGTCTGATCCCGGTAGTCGACAAAATCGGGACCGGACACGGGAGCGTTCGGACGGTTGGCGGTGGTCATCCGGTTCCACACCAGCACCAGACTCTCGGGGTCCTCGAAGGGGAGCGGCCTCAAGAGGACGGCGTTGGCGACGCTCACGATCGCCACGCTGCTGCCGATCCCGAGAGCCAGGGTGAGAACCACGATCGCGGTGAACGCAGGGCGGTGGGAGAAAGTCCGGACGGCGTAGCGACAGTCCCGCAGGAACAAGCTCAAAGCGTCGTGCATGACCTCTACCTATCCTTTCGCGGATCAGCGCGGGAGCAGGATCGCTCCGGTATCCGGGACGTCATCGTTGTTCGCCATCGCCGAGCCGACCGCAGCCAGCAAGCGGGCAGGACCGCCGCTCCCGAGCGCCGAGCGCGGCACGCCCACGAGGAAGGCGCGCGAGTCACGATCGATCGCGACCTGCAGGTCGAGCCCGTCCGCCATGAACTCCCCTGTGGCCACGGCCGCCGCATCCGCCGTCCCGGCCACGCCCTGGTAGTCGAGGCCCGTCTTGAACAACCAGACCGTGACGAGGCGGTCGAAGTGGAACGCCGTGTTCGCGCCCCACCACGGCGTCCCGTTTCCGGCGTCCCCGTCGACGTCGAAGGCCAGGTTCAGTCCGAGCCAAGGCAGCGGGGGCGCATCGTGGAGAGCGATGCGGAACCAGACGCGCTCGCTGCCGCGGTCCTCCATCATCGAGACGGAGACCGCGTCCGGGAGGGACGGGCGCTTGCCATCCCCGGCCGGATCCCGGGCGAGCTCGCGCCACGCGGTCGTCGCCGGCGCGGCCGCGAGAGCGAGCCGAATGGTGCGCGCCGGTCCCCGTTGAGCGAGCGGCACGGCTTGATCTCCATGCTGGTGCGAAACCAGCTCCACGTCGTCGATCTCGAGATGGAACGGACCATGCGCTCCCGGCGCCGTCATGATGCCGAGCCAGTGAACTTCCCGCGGTTGCCAACGCGCGGTGGACGCTCCCGGCCCAACGGGGACGAGGCGCTCGAACGGGATTTCGAAGGCCTTCCATTCCGGTCCGGGCGTGAACGAAGACATGAAGTTCGCCGTCGCATTCGGCGGTCCGCTTCGTAGACCGGCCTGGAACGTTCCCTGGCCTCGAGCGAAGAAGTGCAAGGCGTCGAAGGCCCCGAGATCCACGGGCCGGCTTTGCCCGTCGAGAGGAGCCCAGACCCCCGTGAATGCCGTCGGTTCCGCCCCAGCGCTTCCGTCGAGGCGAAGGGCATGGCCGGAGCCGTTCGCCCCGCTCGGCACTGTCTGGAGCTCGAGGGTCGACGTCCCGCCGAGCAGATCGTCGCCGAAGGCGATCCATGCGAGCCCATGTGCCGCCACGTGTTCGGCGGACTCGAAGTCGTCGAAGAGCCAGACCTGTCGTGTCGGCTCGAGCGGCACGACGAGAGGCAGAACCACCGACAGGACCAACGACAGCTTCATGCTTCCTCCTCCTGCGTGCAGGATGGACGGCGCTCTCGGAGAACGGAAGTTTCATTCGCCGGGCGGGCGATTCCCATGGCCGAACGGCGAATGGGTGGGTCGAGCTGTTCTTTGTCCGTTCGACCGGTCCCTCGGCCCGTTCGGCGGTTCGCGCTGGCGTGGCGGGCATTTTCGGAGTCAGATATCGATCGTGCAGAGCTCCGTGGTCGAAGCCAGGCTCGGTTCGCGCCGGGCATTCTGGACGGTATACGCGGCCGCCTTCGTCTCGCTGACCCTTTTCTATGCCGCCCCCTTCCTGGTCGGCGGCGCCTCCCTGTCGCAGGCGGGCCGGAATGCGGTCGCCGCCCTCCTTCCGAATGCCCTTCTAGGGGTGATCGGCATTTCGGTTCCGCCCCGTCTTCCCTGGCGCCGCGATCGACTTCTCGCCTTTCTGACCGCGCACGCCGTGGTTCTGATCACGTTGGCGCTCCTCGCGACGGGCGGTTGGATGGCGCTCGCCGCTCTGGATTCGTGGGTCGTGGGAACGGGCTTTGCGGCGCCTGCCAATCGCGTCTTGATCGGGTTTCAGATCCTAATCAGCGCCTTGGTTCAGCTCGCGGTCATCGCGACCGGCCATGCGTGGCACGGTGCCGAGAAGTTCGCTCGCGCCGAAGCGCTGCGGGCCAGAGCCGAGCTCGCGCTCCTGCGCTCGCAGCTCAATCCGCACTTCGTGCTCAATACCCTCCATGCGCTGATGGGCCTCGTGAGACGCGAGCCGGTGAAGGCCGAGGCCGCGCTCGAGCGGCTGGGCGAGCTGCTGCGGTTCGGCCTGCACGTCCATCACGCCAACCTGGACCAGGTGGCCTTCCGCGAGGAGTGGGCGTTCGTCAGCAGCTACCTCGCGCTGGAGCAAATGAGGCTCGGCGACCGCCTCCGCCTCACGCTGTCCGCGGCCGAGGAAGTGATGGACGTTCCGATCCCGCCGTTCGCGCTGCAGCCGCTGGTGGAGAACGCAATCACGCACGCCATCAGCCCGCGTCGTGAGGGCGGCCGTCTCCACCTGAAGGTGCGGCGCCTGGACGGCCGTCTCCTCCTGGACGTGGAAGACGACGGTCCGGGGGCGTCGGAAGCAGCCGTCGCCGCGAGCCCTCGGCTCGGGGTGCGACTCCTGCGGGAGCGCCTGGCGGCTCTCTATGGCGGCGACGCCCACATGGCATTCGAGCCTGTGGCAGAAGGTGGATTGCGTGTTCGGCTCGACCTCCCCGACGGCGGAATTCGCGAGGCGGCATGAGGACCATTCGGGCGATGATCGTCGAAGACGAGGCCGTGGCTCGCCAGAACCTGCGCGATTACCTGGAAGACGTGGAATGGGTGAAGCTCGTGGGCGAAGCCGTGGACGGCAACGAGGCGGTGCGCCTGGCCTCCGAGCTGCGGCCCGAATTGCTCTTCCTCGACGTCCGCCTCCCCGAGCTGAGCGGCCTCGAGGTCGCCCGAAGGGTGGGCTCCGCGGCCGAGATCGTCTTCACCACCGCCTACGATCGCTTCGCCATCGCGGCCTTCGAGATCGGCGCGATCGACTATCTGGTGAAGCCCTTCGGCCGCGAGCGCTTCGCGGCAACGCTTCAGCGCGTGAGGACCCGGCTGGGGCAGCCCGCCGACTCAGCTTCGGAGCGCGCGCAAAGCGCGCTCTCGCCCGGCCCTCTCACAAGGCTTTACGCCCGGCAGGGCGACCGCATCGTCCCGATCCCGGTCCCTTCGATCGTCCGCATCCAGGCGCAAGGCGACTATGCGGAGGTCCACGCCGCCTCGGGCGTCTACTTGCTCCATATCAGCCTCGGCGAGTTGCTCGAACGCCTCGACCCGCACCGCTTCCGGCGCGTCCACCGTTCGCACGTGGTCAACCTGGACGCGGTGGAGCACTTCCGGGCGAATGAGGATCGCCGCCTGCGGATCCTGCTCCGCAACGGTTCCGAAGTGATGGCGAGCCGTGCGGCGTCGGAAGAACTGCGGAAGCTCGTGAGGTAGTCGAGGTGTGCGAGAAACTCGGAACGACCGGACGTCCTTGGCGTCGTTCTGGACGTTACGAGCGCGGTAGGCGCGGCACCGTAACCGGGCTCGCTGCCTCCACCTGGCTCCAGATCCGCCGCCCCACTTTGTCGGCTTCGGCGACGAGGCTGGTCTCATCGACCGTGAGAATCTTACGGTCGCGCATCACGAACTGGCCATCGACCACAACGGACTCGATGTCGGACGGTTGGCCGTTGTTGATCCACGCGGACAGGATGCGCCCGGCGGGTACGAGGTGGGTCCGCTGGGTGTCGAGGACGATGAGGTCTGCCTTCTTCCCCACCTCGAGCGAGCCGAGGAGCGCTTCCTGCCGCACGGCTCGCGCGCCCCCTTGCGCTGCGTCTGCGAGCATGTCTTCTGGCTGTGGCTGGCGTCCGGGGGTCGCATCGTCGCGTAAGATTCGCTCCGTCACGAGCGCGATCCGCATGGTCTCCAGCATGTCGTTGGTATTGTTGTCGGTGCCTTGAGCGATGGGGCAGCCCGCCGCTCGCAGGGCGGGGATGGGTGGAATCACCCCTCGGTTCGCTGCCATGTGAGCCTGTTGCGTAACGATGGTGCCGGAGCGGCCGAGGAGCGCGATCTCGGAATGGTCGACGTACCGGCAGTGAGCCGCGAAAAGCCGCGGTCCGAGGAAATCGTGCTTGGCGAGATACTCCGATGGACGAAGGCCGTGGTGTCGCAGCATGTATTCCACCTCCCACGTAGTCTGAGCGAGGTGGATGGTGTATCCGAGATCGTGCTTCTCCGCGAAGTCGCGGACGGCGTGCAGCAGCTCGGGCGACGAGTCTTCGGCGAGCGCGGTGGTCGGGAACACGCGGATGCGTCCCTCCCTCGCGCCGTGCCAGGCATCGAACAAGTCATGGGCGCGCTTTAAGCCCTCGTCTCGCAGCCTGGGTGAGAACCTGGGGGCATCACTTTTGGCGAGGCTCTCCGCGGACACCGGGCCGGCACCGTTCTCGACGTCGCGGACGGACTCCGCGAACACCAATCGAAGGCCCGTGTCCGCCAGCGCTGCGGCCGAGCTTCCGATGTTTCCCGTGTACTCCACGACCGTGGTGGCCCCGCACCGTATGGATTCCAGAGCACCCATTACGGCCATCAGCGTGGCCTCCTCGTTCGAAAGGAGACTTTCGGGCCGGATCGCCAGGCGATAGCTGTTGGGGAATCCGAAGTCCTCGTTGAAGCCACGAGCGAGGGTCGCCGCGAGATGGGCATGACAGTTGATGAGGCCCGGGAGGAGGGCCTTCCCCCGTCCGTCGTAGACCGCGGCTCGGGGATAGGTCGCGAGGACGGCGTCGGTTTCGCCGATCGCCGCGATCTTGTCGCCTTCCACCGCGAGCGCCACGTCGTGTTGAACGGCATCGGCGTTCACGACGGTGGTATGAGAGAAGACGACGGGCCCGCCCGACGGCGCCTGAGCCTTCAGGCCGCGTGGCTCGATGAGGAGGGCTGCGGCGCCTGCGCCCGCGCCGGCGAGCAGCTGGCGCCGGGTGAGGTTGATAGTGGAGTCTGGCATAGCGCACGATACATAATCGACTCGCGGGTGCGAGTCAATTCGGCTGCAGTAGCATGAGCGCGATTACCCTGACGGTCAACGGTCGTTCGCATTCTCTGGACGTGGATCCTTCGACACCGCTCCTGTACGTTCTCAGCGACGACCTCGAGCTCCGCGGACCCAAGTTCGGCTGTGGGCTGGCTCAGTGCGGAGCCTGCACGGTCATCGTGGAAGGCCGGGCCATCCGCTCCTGCGTCACGCCTGTGGAAACCGTGGATGGAGCCGACATCACCACGCTGGAAGGCCTGGGAACGCCCGAGAACCCGCACCCGATTCAGCGGGCGTTCATCGAAGAGCAGGCCGCGCAATGCGGATTCTGCCTGAGCGGTGTCATCTTGACCGCGAAAGCTTTCCTCGACGAGAACCCGAACGCAACCGACGAACAAATCCGGGAGGCCTTGTCGACGGTGCTCTGCCGATGTTTCGTACACGGTCGAATGTTTCGAGCCATCCGCCGGTATGCCACGGAGCGTGTGGGATGAGCCTGGCCGTGTCCCGCCGGGACTTCTTGAAGGGAGCCGGTTGCCTCATCGTCGGATTCAGCGCGTCGCGGTCTACCGCGGCGCAAACTTCCGGAGCGCCGCCCGCTGAACAAGACCAGCTCGATTCATGGATCGCCATCGGTGCGGACGGGCGGGTCACCGTCTACACAGGCAAGTGCGAGCTCGGTCAAGGTCTGAGAACGGCGCAGATGCAACTGATCGCCGAAGAGCTCGTCGTGCCGCTGGATCGCATCACTTTGATTGAGTGCGATACCGAACGCACTCCCGATCAAGGCACCACCTCCGGTAGCCAATCACACCCCGCCAATTTCAACGACGGCAACCTCGCCCTGGCCGCGGCAACCGCTCGGGAAGCGTTGATCCGAATGGCGTCGGAACGTCTCCAGGTGCCCGTCGAGGCGTTGGACGTCGAAAACGGTGTCGTCCGTTCGCGGACCGATCCGGGAAGGCGCGCGGACTACGGGGAACTGATGGGTGGGAAGACGTTCCACCTTTCGCTCGACGACCGTGCCCGCCGCCTGCCTCCCAGCGAGTGGCGGGTACTAGGGACGCCGGTGCCGCGCGCCGAGATTCCGGATCTCGTGACGGGACGCTTCGAGCACGTGCACAACGTGCGGGTCCCGGGCATGCTTCATGGCCGGGTGGTCCGACCGCCGGCGGTGGGCGCCAAGCTCGTGAGCGTGAACGAGGAATCGGTCAAGGACGTGGCGGGACTCGTGAAGGTCGTGGTCAAGAACGACTTCGTGGGCGTGGTTGCCGAGAAGCCCTGGCAGGCGATCCAGGCCGCCGAGAAACTGAGCTGCGAATGGAGCCCGGGCGCTGGGCTCGTTAGACAGAGCGACTTCTACGAGCATCTTCGACGTCAGACGCCGACCAGCGACAGGCTGGTGGTGGACTCCAAAGACGTGCAGGAAACGCTTGCTAGATCGGCCACAATCGTCGGCGCCACCTATCGACATCCCTACCAGATGCACGGATCGGTGGGGAGTTCCTGCGCTGTTGCCGACGTGCGGGACGGGAAGGTCACCCTCTGGTCGGCCAGCCAGGCGGTGCACCATTTGAAGCTGACGACAGCCATGGTCCTCGGCGTTGCGCCTGACGACGTGCGCGTCATCTTCAGGATGGGATCCGGTTGCTACGGGCTCAACGGCGCCGATACCGTGTCTTACGACGCTGCGCTGCTGTCGCAAGCGGTGGGTCGGCCAGTGCGAGTGCAGCTCTCCCGGCAAGACGAAATGGCCTGGGAGAACTACGGCTATGCCTACGTCATCGATCAGCGCCTGGGGCTCGACTCGGAAGGACGGATTCTCGCCTGGGATTACGAAGCCTGGTTCCCCACGTTGGGCAGCCGACCCAGGACCGGAACCCCCGGAAACGTGGTCACGGGTTTTCTCGCTGGTTTCGAACCGGCGGCCGTCACCGAACCCTCGCCGGCCACGGATCCGAGCACGTACGAGAACGGAAGTAACGCGGCGCCCTCGTACGTTGCCGGCTGCGTCGGTGGCCGTTGCGGCGGCACCGGGACCATCAAGAGCGAGCGGGTGCTCACGCACAACGCCCGGTCCATGTTCTTCACCGGGCCTCTGCGATCGCCATCCCGTCTCCAGAACACCTTTGCTCACGAATCGATCCTGGATGAGGCGGCCGCGCAAGCGGGAGTGGATCCGGTGGCCTACCGGCTGGATCATCTGAGGGACCGGCGGTTGATCGAGGTGTTGCAAGCCGTGGCCCGGAAAGCCGACTGGGATCCGCGGCCCTCCCCGAGGCGCGGCCTCTCGAAAAGGGGTGTCGCGTCGGGTCGCGGGATCGCCTGCGTGCTCTACGAGGGCGACAATGGCTACTGCGCGCTCTCGGCGCAGGTCGAGGTGGATCAGGACACGGGAGCCGTTCTGGTGAAGCGCCTCGTGGCCGGTGTCGACTGCGGCCCCATCTCGAACCCCGATGGACTACAAAACCAGGTCGAAGGGGGGACACTCCAGGGAGTAAGCAGAGCCCTCCTCGAAGAGGTCACCTGGGACGAGAAGAAGGTGACTTCGGTGGACTGGGGAACGTACCGAAGCATTCCGCTGGGCTTCGACCTGCCCGAAGTGGAGACGGTGCTCATCGATCGCCGCTACGTTCCGGCGATGGGCGCCGGCGAGACCACCATCACCCTCGCCGCCGCCGCCATCGGAAACGCCATCTTCGACGCCACCGGTGCTCGGATCCGAGAGGTGCCGTTCACCAGGGAGCGCGTGATGGCGGCGCTTGGCGGCCGATAAGCGCGCCTTTTAAGTCATCGCGAGCGGCTACTCGGTGGGCGTTACCGATGAGGATCAATACCTGGAGCCGGCCGCCGCTTCCGAAAGCGTCGCCGCTTCCAGGAACCGAAGGTGGACTCGCGAGCAGACTCCGGGAGCTTTTCGGGGTGCTCCGGGAGGGCGGACCTATTCGTTCGATTTCGTCTTCATCAATGAGCAGCCGCTTGATGGACAGGTATATCTGTTATACCATATGGTACGGTTCAAGTTTGACGGCGAAAAGAGCGCTGAGCTTCGGGCGAATCCGAAACGAGGGATCGGCTTCGAGGAAGCACAGACCCTCTGGGAGCGCCCCTACTATTTGGACCGACGGTCTGACGCCCCAGAGCAGTTCCGTGCAATCGGCTGGGTGGGCGACAAATTGTACTCGATAATCTTCGAAGTGCGGGACGATGTGGACGGCGAATACCTTCATCTGGTGACACTCTGGAGAGCAACTCGGGAAGAGCAGGGACTCTATGAAGAGAGCTCGTAAACCCTCCTCCAAGACTCGAGCCGTGGTGAGCGCAGACGAGATCGCACGTCGAGCCGACAGGAGTGAAGATGTCTCCCGGTTCTTCACCAACACCGGCCGGATGATGCCGCCCATTCAGCGGGTGAACGTAGATTTCAGCCAAGAAATGCTCGCGGAGCTGGACGAGGCCGCCCGGCGGCTGAACGTGAGCCGCCAGGCGGTCATCAAGACGTTCGTGCGAGAAGGGCTGGACCGACGCTATCTCGCAGAATCCGCCCGCAAATCATCCTAGGATCTCGCGAGGGTCGAGATGGGTTTCGCCGGCCGAGCGGCCCCCGCCTTCGTGGCGAACGGGCCAAAGACATGAGATGATGGCAAAGCTTTCCGACCGAATTTCCACGCCGCCTCGGAAACCAGGTCGCGGCCGGTCTCGTCTAATCGTGCGTGACCCGGCCGCCCGGATTGAATGTCGTCTCGGGCCAGGTGGGACGCCGCGCGCCCCTCCTGGTTCGACGGTGAGAGGCGTGGCCCCTGATGACCAGGCTCGCTCCCTGTTCTGCGCCGATCGAATCGGCGGTCGTGGGAACGGCGCTTGCGATCGCCGCCTGCACCCTCTGGTGTCCCGGGGTCGAGGCTTCGAGCCAGACGGCCGCGAAGAGAAGCTACCGGGCGACTCGAGTCGACGCTCCGCCCGGTATCGACGGGCTCCTCGACGACCGCTGCTGGGCCGCGGGGAGATGGGACGGCGCTTTCACCCAACGCGAGCCCTACGAGGGCAAATCCCCGAGCGAGGCAACCGAGTTCCAGATCGTCTTCGATGACGCGAATCTCTACGTCGCCATCCGCGCCCACGACAGCGAGCCCGACCGCATCGAGAGCCGGGTCACCCGACGGGACGATCGTCAAGGCGATCAGGTGGAGATCTACCTCGACAGCTACTTCGACAATCGGACGGCCTTCGTCTTCAACGTCAATAGCGCCGGAGTCAAGACCGATTTCCTCCTGACCGGCGATGGAGCGCAGCAGGACGATACCTGGGACGCGGTGTGGCAGGCTCGGGTGGAAGTAGGCGACACCGGCTGGACGGCGGAGCTCGCGCTTCCCTTCAGCCAGCTGCGCTTCGGCACCGGACAGCCGCGAGTCTGGGGGTTCCAGGTCCGGCGGCGCCTTCATCGGCGCGAGGAGCTCTCCGACTGGCAGTTCGTCCCCAAGGACGCTTCGGGCTTCGTCCACCGGTTCGGAGAGCTCTATGGTCTCGACGACGTCCCCCCTCACCGTCAAATCGAGATCGTGCCTTACGCTCTCTCCAAGCTCGAGAGGTACGAGATCGAGGAGGGAAACCCGTTCTCGACTGGCGGCGGTGAGAGCATAACCGGCGGCCTCGATGGGAAGGTCGCGGCGACGAGCGACCTGACGCTGACGTTTACCGCGAGCCCGGACTTCGGGCAGGTGGAAGCCGACCCGTCCGAGGTCAACTTGACGACCTTCGAGACGTTCTTTCCGGAGAAGCGCCCGTTCTTCATCGAGGGCTCCAATATCTTCGACTACCCTCTGATGAATGGAGACGGGGGCTTCGCCCAGGACAATCTGTTCTACTCGCGCCGGATCGGACGGCCTCCTCAACGCTCTTTGGACCTCGGTGACGACGACTATCTATCCGCTCCTCCCAGTACGACGATTCTCGGAGCCGCCAAGCTCACGGGAAAGACCAAAGACGGCTGGTCCGTGGGCCTGCTCGACGCGGTGACATCGGCCGAGCACGCGATCATCGACACTCTCGGCGCGCGAAAGAGAGAAGTGGTCGAGCCCTATGGAAACTATCTGCTCACTCGGCTCCAGCGGGACTTCGACAAAGGCAACACCATCCTCGGCGGAATCTTCACGGCGACGACGCGCGGCTCCGAGGGCGCCGAGCTCGCCGAGCTCCATCGCTCCGCCTATACCGGCGGCATCGATTTCCGACACGCGTTCCGCGATCGTACCTACTACATCGGGGCCAAGGCGGTGTTCAGCGAGGTCGAAGGCGACCCCGCCACCATTCTCGCCACCCAGGAGTCCCCCCGCCGCTATTTCCAGCGGCCCGACGCCGATTACCTGAGTGTCGATCCCAGGCGCACCTCGCTCGCGGGTTATGGAGGGACGTTCGACTTCGGGAAGGACGGAGGGGGACACCTGCGGTTTTCCGCCGGAACCACCTTTCGGTCTCCGGGCCTCGAGCTGAACGACGTGGGCTTTCTCCGCACCGCCGACCAGATCATGCAGTGGTCCTACGTGGGGTGGCGAATCTGGGAGCCGTTCGCGGTGTTCCGGAGCCTCAACGTCAACTTGAACCAGTGGCGCGGATGGGATTTCGGAGGAGAGAACCTCTTCGACGGCGGGAACGTGAACGCGCAAATGCAGTTTCGGAACTACTGGTTTCTCGGCACCGGACTGAATCGCGACGGGGAGGGAATCTCGAACCACGAGCTCCGAGGCGGGCCGTCGCTCCGGCTCCCCGGCGGCTGGAGCCACTGGTTCAACGTCCGCACCGACAGCCGCCGAAGGATGGGCCTGTACCTCGGCGGTTGGAACTACTGGGGCGACGGAGACTGGCAGCGGGTCACGGAGATATGGACCGGCATCACCATGCGGCCGGTGAGCGCGGCATCGATCTCCCTCGAGCCCAACTGGAGCTCACGGACAAACACCCTCCAGTACGTGGATACCGTCGATATCGACGACGGGCAGCGGTTCGTCCTCGGAAGCCTCGAACAGACCACGTTCGCGGTTACCGTACGGCTGAGCTACAGCGTGACACCGGATCTCTCGGTCCAGTTCTACGGGCAGCCCTTTCTCTCGAGCGGCGCATACCGGAACTTCAAGCGAATCACCGCTCCGAGAGCGGAGGCGTTCGAAGACCGCTTCTACGCGTACGACGCGACCGAGCTCTCGTTAGACGCCTCGGGCAACGAATACCTGGTCGACGAACGAGGAGACGGCGCGGGGCCGTATGGGTTCGAGAACCCCGACTTCGATTTCCGTCAACTCCGATCGAACCTCGTGCTCCGCTGGGAATACACGCCCGGCTCCACTTTGTACGTCGTCTGGTCTCAAGACCGAACGGGAGACGAAGCGACGGGCGGCCTTACGCTGGGCCAGGGTCTGAGGGAGCTTTACCGCATCGCTCCCTACAACGTCTTGCTGGTGAAGCTCAGCTACCGCTTCGCCCTCTGAATGCGGCCCGCTCGGTCAAAGGGCTGTGGCTTCTCGTCCCCGAGCTCGATCTCCAGGCCGCGGAAAAGCTCAGGGCTCACGAAGTCCTCCGCTTGCTCCAAAAAAGCGGACTTCCCTCCAAAGGACGCATCGAGCTTCTCGCTTCG
>Ga0302046_10003864_pt1 | contig 13431 bp, 15 predicted proteins | sample RVTome_11_FD_200261 | JGI IMG/M metagenome (GOLD analysis project Ga0302046, IMG submission 200261) | Soil microbial communities from uranium-contaminated site in the Upper Colorado River Basin, Wyoming, United States - RVT147D111 (version 2) ...
CTGATTGCCGTCGACGCCATCAATTGTCCTAAGGACTTCATGCAGGCCAAACCGCTGATCGCGGCGCGAGCATCTGTTTCGATCGGCTTGCTCGCCGATCCCGGCATCGCACTGAAGGACCTCGGCGCCAGGGACTGACAGCGGAAACGAGATCAGGCTGCAGCAGATCAGCGCGCCGGGTTGGCTGTCGGCGTGCCGATCGTCAGGCTTCCTTGCATTGCAAGCGGCCCGTCCAGCGATGAGTAAACGGTCGCGTTGACGGATTCCGTTCCCTCCGCCGTCATGCCGGCAATCGCACCGGACTGGCCGGTGACTTTCGCCGTTCCGAGCGCCCCGGGACCGAACGTAATACTGCCGTGCCAGCTGCCGCGCCAGCTGTCGCTGGAACTCCATCGCGCCGGAATGACAATCTCGCGCAGCAGCGCCCAGTAATTCTCCACCTGCTCCACGAGCAAGGTGCCACGTCCCGGCAGGAATATATGCCAGACGCTGTCGACCAGTGCCTCGCCACGCAGTGGACGCGACTTTTCCGAATTCGATGAAAACTTGATACCGATACCGACCGGCTCACCGCGGGCATTGGTCATCTCCGTTACCGTGACCCAGGTCTTCTGTACGGCCGGTTCCCACAACTGCTGCACTTTGAGCGGATACGGCTTCCTCACCGATTCGCCGTCGTTCGTGAACACCAGCGATTCGGCAGGCGCCATCGAATAATTGAGCACGACCAGTACATTGTCGGAAACGGCAAGCGGCGACAGGGACTGTCTCCCGGCGAACGGATTCAAATACAAGCCGGCAATGAGCAGCGCTGTACCGCACGCCAGACCGAATAGCAGTGCAATGAGGTATTTCATTTCGCCTGGTCCTGCAACCCGACGAGGGCCACCCGCAAATCGATGCGCCCGTCGCTGTCCGGGTCTTCGTCTTCGCTGTCACGCACGAAGGATTCGCTGACGGAGCCACGGCGGAATTCGAATTCGCCTGTGCCGACACCGAGCGTGCCGGATCGCGCCTGGCCGTCGCGGGGCTTCGGTTCAAGCACGAGGAACATCGTTCCTCTCGCCGGCAGGTGAATAACCCATTCCACGAAATCATTGCCCGCGCCGGCCGCCCGTCTCATGCGGCTTGCTACGCCGATCACGGTGTCGTCGCGATCGCGAATCTTGAACAGCTCCGCTCCGAATCCGGCATAGGCCGGCGTCGCAGGCCACTCGAGGCCAGCAGGAACCGGCGCCGCGGCACCGGGCTGCCCGGACATGATGCGGTCGGCAGGCAACCGGATGCTGAAGACTTCCTGGTTGCCGCCGTTAGTTTGCACCGTGACATGCGAGGGCACGCGATGCTGGTCCACAATGGGCACCAGGTGCAGGTATGCACCGGCGCCGAACAGGCCAAGCAGCAAACCGAAAATGAAGGTCCTGAACAAACCGTGATTCCTTGAAACGAGATACGCAGATGACCGCGAAGCGCCCATATTAGTAGGAATGCCTTCACGCCTCACGCTGATGCCGGTGATTTGTGACCTGGTGCACAATTTGCCGCCAATCGCCCGGTCACTCAGACCGCATTGGCCGGCCCCGACGCAGTCTATACAATGCCGATCGCGAACTTTCACCCGCCGGGAGGCTCTCCATGCAGAGCATTTGCCTCTGGTCTGGCCCGCGAAATGTCTCTACAGCGTTAATGTACGGCTTCGCACAGCGCGACGACACGCGCGTGGTCGACGAGCCGCTGTACGGTCACTATCTCAGGGTCAGCGGCGCCGCGCACCCCGGACGCGATGAGGTCATGGCGGCAATGAACTGTGATGGCAGTTCCGTGATGCAGGACCTGCTGCATCCCGCAGTAACGCCTGCAAAGCCCGTGCTCTTCATGAAGCACATGGCTCATCACCTGGTCGGGATCGATACCCGCTTTCTGCATGATACGCAAAACGTTCTCCTGATTCGCGATCCGGCAGAGATGCTGCCGTCGCTGACCGTTCAGCTTCCGAATGCAACACTTGCCGATACGGGGCTTGCTGTGCAATCCGGCTTGTATGAAGAGCTGCGTGGCATGGGCCAGCTACCCGTGATACTCGATTCGCGCGAATTGTTGCTCGACCCGAAGCGGGTCTTGACAGCGCTTTGCCGGCATCTCGGTATCCGCTTCGATCGACGCATGCTGAGCTGGCCGAAAGGTCCGATCGCTGAAGATGGCGTGTGGGCAAAGCACTGGTACCATGCTGTTCACCGGAGCACCGGCTTCTCCGCGTACGTACCGAAGACCGGCTTCCCGGAACGGCTGCGGGCCCTGCTCGACGAATGCGTTCCGCACTACGAGAAACTTTTTACGCACGCCATTCGTGCAACCACGGGAGACTGAAGTGCAGCTAACGGACCCGCGCAACAGGGACATCCTGGTCCATGTCAACGGCAGGCTCGTGCCCCGCGCGGAGGCCCGCGTATCCGTGTTTGACAGCGTCGTTCAGGGCGGCGACGCGGTATGGGAGGGCCTCAGGGTCTATAACGGCCGCATCGCGGCGTTCGCAGCGCATTTGCAGAGGCTGCAGGACTCGGCCAGGGCGCTCGCATTCGCCGCGGTCCCGTCGAGTGACGAAATTCGCCAGGCGGTGTTCGCAACTCTCGAAGCCAACGGGATGACCGACGAGACTCATATCCGGCTGACACTGACGCGCGGTGAGAAAATTACTTCCGGCATGAACCCGAAGCTGAATCAGTCCGGGTGTTCACTGATAGTGCTGGCGGAATGGAAACCGCCGGTGTATGCCGACAGCGGGATTGACGTCATTACTGCTTCTATACGGCGTAACACGGCGCAATGCCTGGACTCCAAGATCCACCACAACAACCTGCTGAACAACATTCTTGCCGCCATCGAGGCAAATGTCGCCGGAGTCGCCAGCGCCGTGATGCTGGACGTAAACGGTTTCATTTCCGAAACCAATGACACGAACATTTTTATCGTCCGTGACCGGAAGCTGTACACCCCGTTTGCCGACAGCTGCCTCCCGGGCCTTACGCGACAGATGATTATCGACATCGCCGTGGAAAACAGCGTGGTTGCACTCGAGAAAAATCTCTCGTTGACCGAGCTTTACAATGCGGACGAGGCGTTTACCAGCGGCACTATGGGGGAGCTCACGCCGATACTCAAAGCGGACGGACGCATAATCGGCGACGGCCAGCGGGGCCCGGTTACGAAGCGCTTCCAGGACCTGCACCGGCAGCATGCATTCCGCCATGGCGAGCCATTGCCGTTCTGCTGACGCCGGCGAAGCTGCCGGTCATCAATCGCGACTGAAATAGGCGGTGATATAGTCCTTGAGGCTCAGCTTGTCGCCCGTTTCGATGGCTTGCTGCCGCGCCAGTGACTCGCGGGCTTCGGTTTCGAGCTGCCGGTGACGCTCGGGCTGCATCGGCTCGAGGGCAGCAAAATAGTCCTTGTGGCCGGTCGCTGCCTGCATTGCAAAGTCGAAGAATCCCGTGCCGGCGACTTTCAGTTCCTGGAGGATACGGGCGGAGGGCGTGGCATCCGGATGCTCCAAAAGGTCAGCCTGCACGTCGACGGCATCCCGGTAATCGCGACCGCCATCGCCGCGGTCGATCAGCTCTGCCACCTCCCTGACATCGCGCACAATCTCCCTGCCCCAGTCAGCAAGGCTGACCGGGCGACCGCCTCGATACAGCCGGAAACCCGGGTCTCGGCCGTTTCTTGCCGCCTGCGTATGATTGCGCGCCGTTTCCTCCCACGTCCGCTCGTCCAGCGGCGGGCTGTCCTGCAGCAGGCAGTAGATCGCAAATGCTTCGACAAAGCGCATTGCGTTCTGGTTGACACCGACCGGATCGAACACATTGATGTCGAGTGAGCGGATTTCGACGTACTCGACGCCACCACGACGCAAGGCTGCGGTCGGCCGTTCGCCCGACCGGGCGACGCGCTTCGGCCGAACCGGGCTGTAGTATTCGTTTTCAATCTGCAATTGATTGACGCTGAGCTGCCTGTACTCGCCGTTCACCTTGACGCCGAACTTTTCGAATGCCGGCTCCGGCGTGCGGATTGCCCGGCTGAGGTCCGCAACGTATTCATCCAGGTGATTCAGGGAAATGTTCAGGCGTGCCTGTGTCCTGTTGCTGTACCCGAGATCGCTCATGCGAAGCGAGGTGGCAAATGGCTGGTAGAACGTTTCTGCGTCAAGTTCCTCGAGCGCCGGTGTCGATCCCCTGGAAAACGAACGGCAAAGTGCCGGAGACGCACCGAACAAATACAGAATCAGCCAGCCGTATCGCCTGAAATTCCGCACCAGCCCGAAATACGCCTCCGATCGCAAGCCGTCGATGCTGCCGGAATAGCCCTCGATTTCCTGGTATACCGGCCAGAAAGCATCCGGCAGCGAGTAGTTGAAATGCACCCCGGCAATCGTTTGCATTCTGCGGCCGTAACGCAAGCCTAGACCGTTGCGATAGATCGTTTTCATGCGGCCGATATTCGAGCTGCCATAGCGCGCCAGCGGGATGTCGCTGTCGTCACCGATCCGGCATGGCATGCTGGACACCCACAGCAGTTCGTCGGCGAGGCCAGCGTAACTGAACTGGTGAATATCGCAGAGAAAGCGCAAAGTTTCCCAGGTGTGCACGAATGCCGGCGTAACGAATTCAAGCAGCGCTTCCGAGAAGTCGGTTGTTATGAATCGATTCGTCAAAGCAGAGCCGAATGCCGCAGGATGCGGTTTTCCGGAGAGCAAACCTTGCGGGGTTACTCGGAGACTCTCCTTCTCTACGCCCTTGCGGCCTCCACAGACGGGATTGCCGGAATGCGAGGCGGCCAGGCGGTTTATTCTTTTATCAAACATAGGAACCCAGGGATTCAGTGCAAGAGCGATGCAGCTGTTATCGCTGGCCGGCGCTGTTGTAGCAGAGACTATACAGGCGGCCCGGAATGGTGCCAACGAAAAATTCTTATCTGTGACAACGACTTGGCAGCCTGTAACCTGCGGGATCGGTTGCCCAAGTGATCCTTGCCGATATCGATTATGATGGCAGACAATCTCATCCGCATCTGCCCCGCGGCGGAGCCCATGAATCGAGTCGCCCGGAAACTCACGTCAGCATCGGCAGTCCTGTGCGGCCTGTTGTTGCTGAGCGAGGCTGCAGAAGCTCTTCGCTGCGGCAGTCGAATCGTACGGGACGGAATGCACGAGGAGCAGGTGCGGGCATTTTGCGGTGAGCCGATTGCGAAGCGGCAACTCGGTTTCGTCATCCGCAGCTATTACCCGGGCAATTATCACTTCGGCGGAGTCAGTGGCAACTACTACAGGTATGGCTACCCGACGGAAGTCCTGGCAACAGAATGGGTGTACAACTTCGGGCCGAGAAAATTGATGCGCATAATGCGCTTCGAAGGCGGCTACCTTGTCGAGATCCGGACTGCAGGTTACGGCTATCTGGTAAACGACGATCAATGACTGCAAACTGATTCACAATTCAGGAACCGCTGACATAATATGATGGCGGTAACCTGACCGGTATCAGGTCTGCGGAGATACTCCAGGAATGAGTGACAACAAAACCCGACGGGTTACCGACCGGAGCAGCGGCCCGGCCACACTGATCAGTGAGGCGTGCACAATTACAGGCAGAATCACCGGGCGCGGCAATTTCATGATAAGCGGCAACGTCGAAGGCGATTGCGATATCGATGGCACGGTCACCCTGGCCAAGAGCGGCCGGTGGAAGGGCATCGTCAAGGCAACCACTGTCATTGTCGCCGGCACCATTGAAGGTGACATCGATGCCGCGGGTCACGTGGAAATCACCGACTCGGCGAACATCGCCGGTACTGTCGCCGGCGAGGCGATTGCGGTTGCAGAAGGCGCGGTTGTACAGGGTGTGATGAGGACGAACAGCCGGGCCGAGCCTGTCGAATTTGTGGAAAAGCGCGAAGGCAAAGACTGATCTGCAGATCAGGGTGCCGACAGCGCATCCGGCAGTATGGACACCAGTACGCGATTGTTCGCCGCAGCGATCTCGTTCCAGTCTCCGGCACTCAGGCCTCTGAAGGAATCGGGGTAGGGAACGGCCGGTTCCGCATTGCCTACCGAAACGATCTCGAAGCGTATCCGGCCTTGCGTCTGTGCGTCGGATACGTTGACAAAATTTGCAAATCCCACGGACTGGCGCAATCCCAGGTCGATGGATTCGTCATCGCCAGTACCGATTGCATCACACGCAGCTGCATCCATTTCCGGTGGCGGCAGTACATAGTTGGCCGGTCCGGCAGCAATCATGCAGAAGTCGCCGACGTGCGATTCGACCTGCAACACTCCGGAGAACCCTATTTCCAGCAAGCGTTCGGACATTTCCGCAAACAGCCGCCGCCTGCGATCGCCAAGCGGCAATTCGTCAAAGTCGTAATACGCTGCCTGGTTGGCACCCCATTCGATGGATGAAACGGCCACCGACCAGGTTGTTCCGAGCGACTCGCGGAACTCTTCGACGCGGTTCTGAATTGCCGATGCGCTTTCGGCAAAGCTCGAACTGCCCTGCTCCATCTGGTTTCGTAGCTGGGAGTTCTCCAGTTGCACCGACTGCCAGCTTTGCACGCGCAGCCAGTACAACCAGGCGAAAGTAATGACCAGCAAAGACAGGACCGCAATCGCAATCTTCAGGCGTTTCGGTACGTCCTTATCCTCAGACTCGTAGGGCTCCGGAACTTCTTCGGTCGCGACCGCCGGCGCGCGAATTTCTTCGGCAACTCGCGCCGCAATGGTCTCGTAACTGTCCAGCAGGTCCCTGCGCAGCACCGCGCGTTGCTGATCGAACAGATCCTGAATCAGGATCCTGAGTTCCGTGTCCAGCTTGTCGATACCGGGATAGTCGTCAGTGCCGTCGTCCTCATCCTTGCCGGCGGATTTTTGACGTTCCGCTTCGTCACCGATTACGTGCAGGGAACGCAGCACCTTGGAAACCTCGACCGGTTCTACCTGCTTCGGCAAAACTCCTATTGCCCCGAGCGCGCGTGCCTGGCCGACATAGAGCTCCCCTTCCTGCGAGGTGTACATCATGATCGGAATCGTGGCCGTATCAGGATTGCTTTTGATCGCGGCAACCGCCTGAAAACCGTCCATACCCGGCATCAGGTGATCCATAAACACGACGTCCGGGCGGTGGTCGATCAGGTACTGGAGTGCGGCCTCGGCTGATTCCGCGGTATCGACCTCGAGGTTGTGGGATTCGAGCAAGCGTTTCAGTACGACTCTGGCAGACTTCGAGTCATCGACAATCAGGGCCGTTTTTCGCAAAGCGGATTCCTCGAGGGGTGCAGGCGCGGACTTGAGTTCCCCGGCTGCCGACCATTATGTCACGGTGTCTGCGGCCCCCGGCAAATGCAGGGTGGGCCGCCTGGGCCGTCGCTAAACCCATGATCGGCCGAGTTTATCCTCCCCGGTGGACCATAGGGGGCCAAATCATCACGGACGTGCCACAAATTGCCTTCAATGAGATTTGGCCACAGTGCTAAACTTTAGCGACATTCGAGCCGCTTGCGAAAGTCAGGGTCCGTGTTTGCAAGCATCGTCCTGGAAGTGTGTGAGCGGAGAACAAAGAGCAGCTTCTGGCTGGCCTGGAATTCCCCAGACCAATCAGGATCTGGACAATAAATGGCTCGCAGAATTTCGCCCAGAGTCTTGATCCTTGCCGCGGCGACACTCGTCATAGTGTCGCTGTCGAGCGTTTTTTATGTGCAATACCGCGGCCTGGCGACCAGCATCATCGACACCGGCGTCGAGCGGCATGCGTCCGACGAGCTGGCCGACTTCCAGCTGGATGCTGCGCGCTATCTCGATCAATTGGCCGCGGAACTCACGCTTGCCGACGGACAGGATGGCACCGCTGTCAATGCCCTGCTGGCCCACGCATTGTCCACGACTCACAACCTGGTGGCGCTGCGTTTCGATGCACTGAACGGCGCGGCGACGCAGGCGGGCATCATCCCCGACGAACTTGGCGACTCTCCCGTCACCTGGATGGACTCGCACCTGTATCTCGCGCGGCCGGTCGTAAGCGACGGCATACCGGTCGGGCAGCTGATCGGTGCATTTGAATTGCGCGACCTTCGCGACAGGCTCGATGAGTACCGCGCGGAGCTCATCAGCACCGAGCGACGCCAGAGCCAGCTCGGTTTCTCCTGGGTTGCCGCCAGCATTCTCGTCATTCTCGCGTTCTGCGCAGCTACGACCTGGCTGTTGCTTCGCAGGCAGAAGCGGCGAATCGGGCAATTGCAGACGCAAATACGCAAACTCAGCGAGTCAGACTACGGTGAGCCGATACCTGTAACCGAAGATGACGCGCTTGGCGAGCTCGCCGGTGTGTTCAATGCGATGCGCGACAAGCTGCAACAGACAACGATATCGCGAAACTATATCGACAAAGTACTCGCGAATATGAACGAAGCAATTTTCATCACATCGCCGGATGACGTCATCAGCCGAGTCAACAAGGCGACACTCAATTTGCTCGGTTATACGGAACAGGAACTGGTTGGTCAGAACATTGACATTGCTGTGGACAAGAAAAGAACTGGGCGACTGCAATCCGAAGTTCGATCGAATGCACCGCGCGAAGCCTTCTTTGTGACCAGGACGGGAGAGTCCGTTCCTGTCTCCTATACGAGCGCCGCCATAGACGAGAACAGCGGGCCCGACAGCGATCGTATCTACGCCGCACAGAACATTACCGAGCGCAGAAAGGCGGAGCAAAGAATAAGGTATCTCGCACGAATTGACGCCCTGACGAAAGTGCCGAATCGAATGCAATTCCAGCACCTTTTGCAGCGCTCCATCGCTCGTGCCAGCCGCTCGAAAAAGTCGTTGGCTCTTTTGTATATCGATATCGATCACTTCAAGGAGATCAATGACACCTTCGGACACCTGGCTGGCGATGCGACTCTCGAGACTGTAGCAACGCGCCTGACCAAGGCGCTGCCTCCGGACTCCGTCATCGGCCGCCTCGCCGGCGACGAGTTCGCAGTCATTGTCGACCGGCTGGACTCCGACACCGACTTGCGGAGCAACCTCGACGAGCTGGCGCGCACTCTTCTCGATCGCCTGGCCGATCCGTTTTTTGTGCAAGGCCATGAGGTATTCATGACTGCCAGCATGGGACTGGCGCTGTTCCCAATCGATGCCCCCAATGTCATCGACTTGATACGTAATGCCGATGCCGCTCTTTATCATGCAAAAAAGAACGGCGGCAACGTCTTCTCATACTATGCGCCGGAAATGAACGAGGCTGCCGTAGAGCGCCTGATGACCAAGAGCAAACTCAAACGCGCGTTTGAGCGAAATGAACTTCTCGTCCACTACCAGCCAAAATACAATCTCGAGACCGGCATGGTCATCGGTGCGGAGGCACTGGTGAGATGGGAATTGCCGGAGCGTGGCATCATACTGCCGTCGGACTTCATCCCCATTGCCGAGGAAACCAATCTCATCATCGAAATCGGCGAGTGGGTGCTGGATCGCGTGTGTGAGGATTTTCATGACTGGAGCCACTCGGTGTCGCCGGGCCGAGTGTCTGTCAATCTGTCGCTGAAGCAACTTCGGCAGCCTAATTTCATCAATCGCATCAGTGCGATATTGCGCGACCACCAGGTCTCACCGACCTCACTGGAACTCGAGATTACAGAAACCACGCTGATGGAAGATCCGGTACGCACGATCAAGCTGCTCGATGAACTTTATGCCCTTGGGTTGCACCTTGCCATAGACGACTTTGGAACTGGCTATTCCTCTTTGAGCGCTTTGCAACAGTTTCCGATCAACACTTTGAAAATCGACCAGTCCTTTGTCAAAAACATCGCAGTCAATGCCGACGATGCAACGATTGTCGGAACGATCATTCATATGGGACGGAACCTGAATATGGATGTTGTTGCAGAAGGCGTGGAAACCGAAGAGCAGCTGAATTTCCTGCAGACCATGCAGTGCACCTATGCTCAGGGCCTGCTGTTCGGCGACCCGATGAGCTCGGACAACTACCTGGAGTTACTGCTGGCCCAGGCGGAAGGTACCGATCAGCATCGCGCACTTTTCGCCTGATTGCGCGTCCGGGCATTCAGAACGGTCAAACTGCTGTTCACCGTAAATAATTGATTTCGATAATGTTCAGCCGGCGACTTCACAGCCGTAATTGGCCGTGATTTAATAACAGTCGTAAGTTGTTCCACGACATTGATTGCCGATCTCAACCCCGCAATCCCTTCAACATAAGACCAAAAGACAGGCCAATGACTAAACTGACAAATGCTGTATTCGCCGTTGCTTTGTTTTTCGCTGCTCAATCCGGACTCGCTTGTGAATATCCTGGCAAAGTTACAGTCGCCGATGGTGCAACTGCAACGAAGGAGGAGATGATTGCCAGCCAGGCCGCGGTCAAAAAATACGTTGCGGACATGGAAGCTTACCTGGCTTGCATCGTCGACGAGGAGAAGTCAGCCGTTGCAATGATGGAAAATCTCGAGCCGGAAGTGGAGCAGCAGCGAGCCGAGATGCTGGACAAGAAATACAATGCGGCAGTGGAGCAGATGGAGAAAATGGCAGCGGACTTCAATGCCGAGGTGCAGGCTTATAAAGCCAGGGACAATACCTGAAGCCGACTTGTTGACCTGACACTGTAATCGGTTCGGCCGCTGCCCGCGAAGCTCCAACGCGTTCCGTTCCCGTACGTTCGCGTTACAGCGAGTCGATCTCCCGTTTCAGGTCATACCGGTTTTCCGTAATTATACGCTCAAGCACTCGAATGCGATCCTCGAGCTGCTCAATCTTTGCTAAAGCGTCATCCAGGTCCGGGTCTGCAGAAGGTTTTGCATTGCCATGCTTTATATGAGATCGCATGACCCAGGCGAACATGACGATTGCAATGATGGAAAGTACGAAAACGTGGCTGCTCGACATCCTTTATTCCTCTCTACAGTCAGCAAAGTTCAGAGCTTTCTGAACTCCTGGTCAAGGTTGAACCTCGGCGATGTGACATACCTTTCAAGTCTTGCCAACCGTCGCTCAAGTGACTGGAATCGTCGGCGAACATCCGCAAGCGTTTGCGAGGGTGCCGCACGGACAGCCCTGCGGAAATCCTCATCCGCGCCCGGCCGGATCCGCACGTCCGGTGCCGCAGGAACCAGGAACACGGCGCCAAAGTAGGCGAGCAACGTAACCGGGGTGGCCATCAGCAACGAGATAACCGCAAGCAGTCTCGTCGCTTTCAGGTTGAAGCCGAAATAGTCGGCCAAACCCGCGCATACGCCAGCGATCATCGCTTTGTCCTTGCGACGATAGAAGCGGCGTTGTGGAAACGATTCCTGGTAGCTCATGAGTGGCCCCAGTCCCGGTCACAGCGCTGACGCCGCCAGAATTCGTACTCCGCCTGTGTACCCGCGTAAACAAGAGGCTTTTCACGGAACAACAGTGTCGCACCAATGTACGCCAGCACGGTTGGCCAGAAAAACAGAAACAGGCAAATGATCGCGATGATGCGAACCGTACCGACGCGGAAATTGGCAAAATCGGCAAGCCCGGCACAAACGCCGAAGATCCAGCCGTTCTCCCGATCCCGGTACAGGCCCCGCACCCGGCCCTCCGCCGCATTCCAGGTTGCTCTGCTCATGGTTTTTTCCTCCACTCCGGCAGTTCGCTGTCAAGTATGGTTTCGAGCGACTCCAGCCTTTCTTCCATTCTCTGTGACAGGTTCCAAAGTTCTTCCAGCATTTTTTCATCACCACCCGAAATCTCCCGCGCCTGCTTCCACTTCGTAATGAAGTGCAGAACAATGAACAGCGGCGCCGGAATTGCGATAAAGACGATGATCGCTATGGTGATCAGTTCAGCCAAGGCCAGCTCCATTTTCAGTTCGCGTCACTGGTTTGCTTGGCAGCAACCCGAACTTTCAGGTCACGTAATTCCCTGGCAACGGATTCCTCGGCCTCCAGGCTTGCGAACTCATGCTGCAGATCCTTCGGCAGACCAAGATCGTACGCTTCAACGCGCCCTTCCACATCGTCGATACGGCGGGTGTACTGTTCAAATCGAACCATGGCATCTTCGATCTGATAATCATGGATCTTCTTTCTCACGGCGAGGCGGCTGGTTGCCGTCTTGTGGCGAGCAAGCAGTGATTTCTGCCGTGCTTTGGCGTCCTGCAGCTTGCTCTCCAGTCGTGCGATATCGTCATTCAGCTTGGCCAGGCCGTCATCTATGGCCATGTAGTCCGCCTTGATGATTTCAGCGGCCGCCGTCACTCTGGATTTCTCGACCAGGGCAGCCCTGGCAAGGTCCTCCCGACCCTTGCGCAGGGCCAGTTCCGCTTTTGCCTCCCAGTCCGTTTGCTCGCGCTCCATGGTCGCGAGCCGTCGGTTCAGGTCCTTTTTGTCGGCGATGGATCTGGCAGCCGCGGAACGCACCTCGACCAGGGTGTCCTCCATTTCCTGAATCATGAGCCGCACGATCTTTTCCGGATCTTCGGCCTTATCCAGGATGGCATTGATATTCGAGTTCACGATATCGCTGAATCTCGTGAATATTCCCATGGCTTGGTCCTCTTGAGTGTTAGTTCTCTGAGTTATGTGCAGTATCCATGCCAATCACGACGAGCTGTCGTAAGCTATTGTTCTATAATCCTTTATTGGACAAGCTTGCACCAATGCGGCAACGGCGCTCTGGCCTTTCATGCTAATGAGTGGTATTTATCACCTGTTTTTAGCTACGTACGCCAGCCATGTCCGAAAGGCCTACCCAGACCATCATTGGCGAAACGCCGGCATTTCTGGAAATGCTGGAGCATGTTTCACGGACTGCCGCCCTCAGCAAACCCGTGCTTGTGGTCGGCGAAAGAGGTACCGGTAAGGAGCTGATCGCCGCCCGGCTGCATTTCCTGTCGCCGCGTTGGGAACAGCCCCTGGTGAAGGTCAACTGCGCCGCATTGACCGAGTCGATACTCGAATCCGAACTCTTTGGACATGAAGCCGGGGCATTCACCGGCGCATCCAGGAGCCACCTCGGACACTTCGAGCGTGCCGACGGCGGCACCCTGGTACTCGACGAACTTGCGACGATTTCGCTGCGCATGCAGGAAAAGATACTGCGTGTTATCGAGTATGGCGAACTGCAACGTGTCGGGGGCAGCGATACTGTTCGTGTCGACGTACGAACTGTCGGCTCGACGAATGCGGATCTCCGTGAACTGGTCGAGCAAGGCCGGTTCCGGGAGGACCTGCTCGACCGGCTGGCATTCGACGTCATAACCGTGCCGCCCCTCAGGGACAGGCTGGAGGATATCCTGCCACTCGCTTACGCATTCGCAGTCAACATGGCAAGTGAGATGAAGCATGAATATTTCGCCGGCTTTACCGCAAAAGCGTCGTCGTCACTTTTGCGAC
>Ga0302046_10003865_pt1 | contig 13428 bp, 12 predicted proteins | sample RVTome_11_FD_200261 | JGI IMG/M metagenome (GOLD analysis project Ga0302046, IMG submission 200261) | Soil microbial communities from uranium-contaminated site in the Upper Colorado River Basin, Wyoming, United States - RVT147D111 (version 2) ...
TCGACTACTTTCCGCGGTTGCGCGAGCGCGTCGAGCAGCGCGGGCGCTTCCTGTCGGGCGGCGAGCAGCAGATGCTCGCCATCGCGCGGGGCCTGGTCGCCCGCCCGTCGATCATGCTCGTGGACGAGCCCACCGAGGGGCTGGCGCCGCTCATCGTGCGGAGCCTGACCGAGATCCTGGCCCGCATCAACCAGCGGGGGACGACGCTGCTGCTGGTGGAGCAGACGCTGGAGGTGGCCATGACGCTGTCCCACCGCCTGTACGTGATGGACCAGGGGCGGATCCAGTTCGAGGGCACGCCGGGCGCCCTGCGCAACGACCCGACCATCCAGCAGCGGTTCCTTGAAGTCTAGCCAGGCTAGGCTCCCGGCGGGCCGCCGCTGATCCTGAACATCCCCTCGCTCAGCCCGAGCGCGCTCTTGCCGATCGCCTCCAGCATCCGGTCCATCGTCGGCGGCATGAGGGTCGCCGTGCGGACGTCGCGGAAGGCGCGCTCGAGGGGATAGTCGCGGTAGGCGCCGCGGCCGCCCACGACCTGGATCACTCTCGAGGTGACCTCCAGGCTGGCCTCGGTCGCCAGGTACTTCGCGCGGTTCGCCAGGTTGCCGCGCTCGGCCACGTCGGCGGGCTCCCAGCGGGCGGCGGCGTCGCGCAGCACCAGGCGGGCGGCCTCCAGGTGCACGACGAGGCCACCGAGGTGGCGTTGCACCGTCGGGTCCTGGGCGACCGCGACGTTCTCCGGCTTCACCACGCGGCTCTTGGCGTACTCGAGCGCGAACGCCAGCGCGGCCTCGGCGACGCCGAGGTAGACCGCCGCGTAGCCGAGGCCGAAGCCCTCGACGACGCCGACCTGGGTGGCGGTGCCCGGGCGGCCCAGCACCGCGTCGCCGGGAATGCGCACGCCGGTGAGCGTGACCGCGGGGCTGTAGGTCCCGCGCATGCCGAGCGTGTCCCACTTGCCGTCGGTGGCGATGCCGGGCGCGTCGGCCGGCACCAGGGCCTGCAGCAGCGCCTTGCCCATGTCGGCCTCGCCGTCCAGCGCGCACCAGACCATGTACTGCGACGCCCCCAGCGCCATCGTGCAGAAGTACTTGACGCCGTCGACGACGAAGCCGTCGCCGTCGCTGCGGATCGCCGTCTCCATGAGGAACGTGCGGGAGAGGCTGACCGCCGGCTCGCTGCCCCAGGAGCCGAAGAGCTTGCCGCCGCCGACGACCTCGGTGAAGTAGCGCCGCTTCTGCGGGTCGGTGCCGAGGGCGTCGATGAAGCGCATGACGGTCGAGTGCATGTGCAGGGTCATCGCGGTGCTGGCGCACCCCCGGGCCAGCGCGCGGATCACCTCGACGTAGCTCGGCATGTCGAGGCCGAGGCCGCCGTGGGCGACCGGCACCGCGCAGGCCAGCAGGTTCTCGGCGTGCAGATCGCGCCAGCTGTCGACGGGGTTGGCGGCCTCGCGGTCGTAGCGGGCCGCGCGCGGGGCCAGCTTCTCCCGCGCCAGTCGCTCGGCGATCTCGACGATCCGGGCGGTCACGCCATCCGGCCTCCCGCCGCCGGCCGCCGCGCCGTGACACACCGGCAGGTGTCGATCTGGTGCAGCTCGATGATGTTGTCGAAGGGGTCCTTGAGGAAGATCTGCATCGACTGCGGGCCGACGACGCTCTCGGCGAGCCAGTAGGCGGCGCCCAGGCGGTCCAGCTCCCGGCGGGTTTCCCGGATGTCGGCGACGGCCAGCGCCACGTGCGGCAGCGAGGGGTCTTGCCCCGGCCCCTTGGCGAACTTCGACTGCCCGGCCACGCCCATGAGGTGGATCTGGGCGGTGCCGCCCACGTCCATCCAGTAGCCGTCGATCGTGGGGATCTGCGGACGCCCGGGGTCGTGGTCGAGGCCGAGCACGTCGCCGTAGAACGTGCGGGCTTTCGCGACGTCCTCCGGCGAGGGGCCGACGCGGATGCCGTGGTGATGCAGCTCGAGCACCTTAATGGCCATGCAAGCCTCCTGTGAGCGTGCCCCAGATGCCCCTGGGGAGGAAGAGGACGAACATCACGAAGACGCTGCCGATCACGATCGGCCAGGAGTCCACCAGCACCAGACTCAGCCGGTCGCCGAGCAGGAGGACCGTGCCCGCGCCCACGAAGGGCCCGAAGAAGGTCCCCGACCCGCCGAGCAACGTCATGATCACGACCTGGCCCGAGGTCGACCAGAACAGCGCCTCGACGGGGACGACGTTGAGCCGCAGCGCGTCGAGGGCGCCGGCGAGGCCGGTGATCAGCGCGGAGAACACGAACGACAGCAGCTTGGCCCGGGTGACGTCGTAGCCGCAGGCGGTGGCCCGGTCGTCGTTCTCCCGGATGGCGGCCAGCACGCGACCGAACGGGGAGTGGAGCACCCGCTGCAGCCCGGCCACGGCGAGGGCCGCCCACGCCAGGGCGAAGTAGTGGAAGGCCAGGGGGGTGCCCAGCGGGATCGACAGGCCGAAGAGCCCCAGGGGAAGCTGGGGGATGCCCCGCAGGCCGTCGTCACCGCCGGTGAGGTCGGCGAGGTGGAAGGCGATGAAGTAGAGAAGCTGGGCGAAGGCCAGCGTCAGCATCGCGAAGTAGATGCCGCGCCGCCGCAGCGCGAAGAACCCCACGATGGCGCCGCCGATGCCCGCCGCCAGCACGCCGAGCGCCAGCGCCGCCCAGAGCGAGGTCCACCCCAGCTTGGCCAGGGCGATCCCGGCGCCGTAGGCCCCGAGCCCCCAGTAGGCGGCGTGACCGAACGACAGCAGGCCCGTGTAGCCGTAGAGCAGGTTGAAGCCCAGGGCGAACAGCCCGTACACGAGCATCTGGGTCGCGAGCGAGGGGTAGGGCACGGCGAACGGGAGCGCGGCGAAGAACGCCACGATCGAGAGGACCGGATGGGCGGCCACCCATGCCGCCACACCGGCCAGCAGTCGCCGGGTCATTCAGCCCGCCCCGCCTCGCCGAACAGCCCGCTGGGCCGGGTGAGGAGCACCACGGCCATCACGATGAAGACGACGATCTCGGCCAGCTTCGGGGCGAAATACGTGGTGAGGCTGACCACCTCGCCGATGAGCAGGCCGGCCACCACCGCCCCGAGCAGGCTGCCCATGCCGCCGACCACGACCACCACGAACGCCTCGATGATGATCTCGAAGCCCATCTCCGCATAGACGCCGCGCAGCGGCCCGGCCAGGATTCCGGCCAGCCCCGCCATCGCGATGCCGAGGCCGAAGACCAGGAGCCACACCCGGCCCAGGTCGATACCGAGCGCGCGGACCATCAAGGCATCCCGGGAGCCGGCGCGGACCACGAGGCCCACGTTGGTCTTCTCCAGGAACAGCCAGAGGGCGACGAGCACGACCGCCGTCACCAGGACGACGAAGATCCGGTAGGCGGGAAACATCATGAAGCCGAGGTCGACGGCGCCCGCCAGCGCCGCGGGAGGGTCGAGGGTGAGCCCGACCTTGCCCGCCACCAGCTTGACGGCCTCGACCAGGACGAGCGACAGCCCGAACGTGAGAAGCAGCGGGTCGTTCGGGCTCCGCCCATAGAGCGGTCGGATGAGCAGCCGCTCGACGACCAGGCCGAGGGTGCCGACCACGAGCGGCGCCACCACGAGGGCGACCCAGAAATTCCGCGTGTAGGCCAGCAGGAAGAACCCGACGTAGGCGCCCAGCATGTAGAAGGACCCGTGCGCGAAGTTCACCACCGTCATCAGCCCGAAGATCAGGCTGAGCCCGATGGCGAGCAGCACCAGGATGCCGCCGAGGACGAGCCCGGTGAAGAGCTGGGCCGCCAGGGCGGAGAGCGTGATGTCGGGCACGCGCTACGCGTGCCCCTTCTCGGCGCAGGTGCGCTCGAGCTTCTCGTCGGCGGCCACCTTGCCGGCGACCTCGAAGTAGCCCCACTCGCCCTTGGTCTGCGGGCGGCCCTTCGTGAGCCACAGGTCCTGGAACGCCTTGTTGTCGCAGGCCCGCCAGTACTGCTTGCCCTTGTAGTGGTCGTAGGTCGGGTTCTTGCGCAGCGCCTCGGCCACCTTCTCGGAGTCGGTGGACTTGGCCAGGGTGACGCCGCGGGCGACCTCGAGGATGCCGCTGTAGCCGTAGCCCGCATAGCCGTCGGGGGGCGCGCCGAACTTCTTCGTGAACGCATCCACGAACCGCTTGGCCTGTGGAATGGTCTCGGCCAGCTCCCAGTAGAAGTTGGTGCCGCCGTAGACGTCGGCGAACAGATCGGCCCCGCCTTCCTTCGCCGCGAACAGGAAGTGGAGCGGGACCATGATCTTCATCTCCTTCTTCATCCCGAAGCTGATGGCCTGCTTCATGAACGCCACCCCGTCGGCGCCGGGGGTGGCGGCCAGGAGCACCTCCGGCCTGGCGGCCTGGATCTTCGGGATGTGCGCCGAGAACTCGGGCTTGCCGAGCGGGTACGGCGTGTTGCCGAGGACCGTGCCGCCGGCCTTCTTCACCACGTCGCTGAACACGGCGTTGTTCTGCTTGCCCCAGGCGTAGTCGGCGTACACGATCCACCACTTCTTGCCCAGGTTCTGCACGCCCCAGCCGCCCACCGCCCGGCCGGTGATGGTCGGGTTCAGCGCCTCGTGGAACGTGATCGGGCTGGTGTCGGGCTTGGCCGAGATCTCGTCGGACTGGCTGATGGAGATGAAGAGCTTGCCCGCCTTCTTGGTCTGCTCGTTGATGGCCATCTGCACGTGGGCGGCCAGGCCGCCGACCACGAAATCGACCTTCTGGTTCTCGATCAGCTCCTTGGTGCGCTGGGCGCCCGTGGCCGGCTTGAGCTCGTCGTCGCGGAACAGCACCTCGACCTTGCGGCCGAGGATGCCGCCCTTGGCGTTCAGTTCCTCCACGGCCAGCTGGCCGCCGCGCTGCTGGTCGGCGGCGATGGCCGCGAAGGGGCCGGTGAGGGGAAGCGGGAAGCCGATTCGCAGGGGTTCGCTCTGGGCCCTCAGGATCGCGGGGAACCCGAGGATGGCGACGGTGGCGGTGGTCGAGCTCAGGAACGTCCGGCGATTCATACGGATGCCCTCCTTGCGGGGAAGCTCTCCTGGCCGCGAGTGCGGGAATTCTAGGCGCCGGTCCGGCGGGTGTCAATCGTGGTAGATTCCGCTAGCGCTGTGAGATACGTCGGCTCGTCGCCACCGCGCCCGGACGATCCACGACTCCTCACCGGCCGCGGCCGCTACGTGGACGACCTCGCACCGGCGCGCCTGGTCCACGTCGCCGTCGTCCGCAGCGTCCACGCTCACGCGCGCCTGGCCGCCCTCGATCTCGAGGGCGCGCGCCGGGCCCCCGGCGTCGTCGCCGTGCTCACCGGCGAGGACGCCGCCCGCCTCTGCCGGCCCTGCCGCGGGATCCTGAACCACTACCAGGGCATGAAGACGGGCGCGATCCTGCCGCTGGCCGTCGAGCGCGTGCGGTACGTGGGCGAGCCGGTCGCCGCGCTGGCGGCGGAGACGCGCGCCGCCGCCGAGGACGCGCTGGCCCGCGTGCGCGTGCGCTACGAGCCGCTGGCGGCCGTGCTCTCGCCCGAGCAGGCGGTGGCGCCCGGCGCGCCGGTGATCCATCCCGAGCTGGGCGACAACGTGATCTACGAGACGGCGCTGGCCGGCGGCGACGCCGACGCCGCCCTGCGCGCGTCGGCACGGGTCTGGCGCCGCCGCTTCACGACCGGGCGCCACACCGGCGTGCCGCTCGAGCCGCGCGGCCTGGTGGCCGACTTCGAGCCCGCCACCCGCAGCCTCACGGTGTGGATGTCCACCCAGGTCCCGCACATGATGCAGGCGGTGCTGGCCGAGCTGTTCGGGCTGGCCGAGCACCGCGTGCGCGTGATCGCGCCCGACGTGGGCGGCTCGTTCGGCATCAAGATCCACGTCTACCAGGACGACCTGGCCGCCGTCGCGCTGGCGCTCACGCTGGGCCGCCCCGTGAAGTGGATACCCACCCGCCGCGAGTCGTTCCTGTCCGACATCCATGCCCGCGAGCAGACGATCGACGTCGAGGTCGGCGCGTCGGCCGACGGCGTCCTGACCGGCATGCGCGCGCGCATCACCGCGGCCGTGGGCCCGTACTCGGCCTACCCGCGCTCGAGCGTGGTGGAGGGCGGCCAGGTGCTGCGCCTGCTGCCCGGCCCCTATCGCCTCCGGGACTACGCGGGCACGCTGCGCGTCGTCGCCCAGAACAAGGTCATCACCTCGCAGTACCGCGCGGTCGGCCACCCGATCGCGGCCGCGGTGACGGAGAGCGTGCTCGACCAGATCGCGCGCGACCTCGGCCTCGACCCGGCCGAGGTCCGCCGGCGCAACCTCGTGCGCCCCGACGAGCTGCCGTGGACCTCGCCGGCCGGCAACGTGTACGACAGCGGCTCCTATCACGCGGCGCTGGCGCGGCTGCTGGAGGTCGCCCGCTACGAGGATCTCCGCCGGGAGCAGGCGCAGGCGCGGAGCGCCGGCCGGTGTCTCGGGATCGGCCTCGCCTGCTTCCTCGAGCTGACCGGGCCCGGCGCCCAGTTCTACGGCGTCGGCGGCGCCCCGATCTCCGGCCAGGACGGCGCCACGCTGCGCATGGAGCCGTCCGGCGCGGTGACCGCACTGGTCGGCGTCACCAACCAGGGCCAGGGCACGCCGACCGCGCTCGCGCAGATCGTCGCGGACGAGCTTGCGCTGCCGCTCGAGAGCGTGACCGTGCTGTCCGGCGACACCGCCCTGACGCCCTACGGCGGCGGGACGTGGGCGAGCCGCGGCATGCCGATCGGCGGCAGCGCCACGCTGCTGGCGGCCCGCGCGCTGGCGGCGAAGATCCGCATGGTGGCCGGCGCGCTGCTGGAGGCGCACCCCGACGACATCGAGCTAGCCGGGGCGCGCGCGACGGTGCGCGGCAGTCCCGCGCGCGGGCTGGCCTACGGCGAGCTGGCTCGCACCGTGCACTTCCGCTCGAACGCGCTCCAGGGGCTGGAGCCAAGCCTGGAGGCGACGGTGCACTACACGAATCCCCAGGCGTGGACGTTCACCAACGGCGCCCACCTGGCGGTCGTCGAGGTGGACGTCGAGACCGGCCGCGTGCGCGTGCTGCGCTACGTCGCCGTCGACGACTGCGGCCGGATCGTCAACCCGGCGCTCGTCGAGGGCCAGGTCGCCGGCGGCGTGGCCCAGGGCGTCGGCGGCGCGCTCGTCGAGCACTGCGCCTACGACGATGCCGGCCAGCTCCTGACCGCGACGCTGATGGACTACGCCGTCCCCACCGCCGCCGACCTGCCCGCCTTCGAGCTGCACCACCTGGAGACGCCGGCCCCGTCGATCGCCGGCGGCTTCAAGGGCGCCGGCGAGGCGGGGACGACCGGCGCCCCCGCCGCCGTCCTCAACGCGGTCAACGACGCGCTGGCCCCGTGGGGCGCGCTGATCTCCGACCAGCCCATCACCCCCGAGCGCGTCCTGCGCGCGCTCGGAACGCTGGGAACCCGGTGGCCGCCTCCGCCTGTGGACATCTTGCCGAGGCCGCCAACTGTCACTAGGCTATGAGCTGAGTTCGAGACAGCCGGAGACCACCTGTGCACTTCACGAGTGTCAGACTCGAAAACTGGCGCAACTTCTTGCGGGCGGACGTCGCCCTCCAGCGCCGGGCTTTCATCGTTGGGCCGAATGCCTCCGGAAAGTCGAACTTCCTCGACGCCTTCAGGTTTCTGCGGGACGTCGCCGACGCACAGGGCGGCTTCCAGCGGGCGGTTCACGCCAGGCGAGGCGTTTCCCAGATCCGGTCGTTGCACGCTCGCCGCTATCCGAACGTCGTCATCGACGTCGAGATCGATCTCGATGCGGGACACCCCTGGAACTATCGCCTGGAGTTCACACAGGACAACCAGCGTAGACCGATGATCGGGCGCGAGCGCGTTCGTCACGGCTCGAAGGTCGTCATTGATCGGCCCGACGATGACGACAAGAGCGACCCCAGTCGATTGACACAGACGTATCTGGAACAGGTGAACGCCAACCGAGGCTTTCGAGAGATCAACGAGTTTCTGGCGCAGGTCCGCTATCTGCATCTCGTTCCGCAGCTCGTCCGTGAACCCGACCGCTCGCTTGGCCGGATTCGAGACCCCTATGGCGGTGACTTTCTCGAGCAACTGGCTCGCACACCGAAGGGCACATTGGAGTCACGGCTGCGCCGAATTCGAGAAGCGTTGCGCGTGGCGGTTCCACAGCTGAAGGAGTTGAAGCTCGATCGGGACATTCGGGGGGTCCCGCATCTGAAGGGTTTGTACGAGCACTGGCGCCCGAACGCCGGGTGGCAGACTGAAGATCAGTTCTCGGACGGGACTCTCCGGCTTCTCGGCCTCCTCTGGGTGTTTCTTGATGGAGCCGCTCCGCTGCTCCTCGAAGAACCGGAACTATCGCTTCACACGGCCGTCATCCGGCACATTCCCCGAATGATTGCCCGCCTGGGACGGAAGACGGGGCGTCAGGTTCTTCTCAGTACGCACTCCGCCGACCTGTTGTCGGACGAAGGGATCGCCCCCGAGGAAGTCCTGCTTCTGGAGCCCTCGGAAGAGGGGACGGAAGTCAGGGTGGCTCAGGAGGACGAGCAAGTGCGAGACCTGCTGAAGGCCGGGGCGACCATTGCCGAAACCGTGTTGCCCCGGACTGCTCCCAAGCGCGTGACGCAGCTCTCGTTGTTTGGTGACCGAAACGGCGGGTGAGCACCGTCACCGTCGCCGTCGAGGGCGATACCGACGCTCCGATTGCGCGCCGACTCCTGGAGCTCGTGGGGTGCGAGATGGGTAGCGTATATGGGCTGCGAGGCAAGCACTGGCTGGATGCGCGACTGCACGCGTACAACTTCGCAGCACGCCACGGGCGATGGTTGGTCTTGAGAGATCTCAACAGCGATGACGACTGTGCCCCCCGCCTCCGTCAACGGCTGCTTCCAGCCCCGAGTGACGGTATGCGCTTTCGCGTTCCTGTGCGTGGCGTTGAGAGCTGGCTGATGGCCGATCGGCAACGGATGAGCCGCTTTCTGGCGGTATCTGCCGGAAGGATTCCTGTCGCCCCCGACACGCTTCGTGACCCCAAGCGAACGCTCGTGGGTCTGGCTCGCCACTCGAGGCGAAGGGCTGTCCGCGACGATATGGTTCCCCGGGCGGGGACGTCGTCCCCTGTCGGCCCCGGCTACACGATGCGACTGATCGAGTTTGCGAGCGAGACATGGAACCCGGTAGAGGCGGCGGCGCATAGCCCAAGCTTGTCCAGGTGTATCGCCGCGCTTCGAGGTTGGGCGCCGTGACAGAATGAGCCTGTCGTTCGTCGAACCGGTGAGGAGGTGCTGCCATGGCGGTACGCGCGCTGCTGCACTACGCGCTGGAGGTGCCCGACCAGACGGTCGGCGAGGCGTTCTACCGCAGCTTCGGCCTGGTGGACGAGGCCGGCCGCGACGGCGCCGTCCACCTGCGCCCGGCCCCGCTGAAGCGAGATTCGGTGCTGCTCTACGGCGGGCCCCGGAAGCGGCTGCACCATCTGGCCTTCGCCGCGCCCGGCGACGACTACCAGGCGACCGTGGAATCGGTCCACCGCGCCGGCGTGCGTGAGATCGACGGGCCGCGGGGAGCGCCCGAGGGCGGGCTCTGGCTGCGAGACCCCGACGGCAACCTCGTCACGGTGCGGGACGAGACCCCGGCGGCGCCCCCGCCCGATCCGCCGCTGCGGCTCAACAGCCCCGGCCACATCGCCCGGCAGGCCGAGCGCGGCGCGCCGGAGGCCACCGTGACCGCCAGCCCGCGCCGGCTCGGCCACGTGTTGCTCTTCACACCCGACGTCGACCGCCAGCTCGACTTCTACACGCGTGTGCTCGGCATGAAGCTGTCCGACCGCTGCCAGACCATCATCGCCTTCCTGCGCTGCACGACCGATCACCACAACGTGGCCTTCCTGACCTCCAGGGGGCCGGGCTTCCACCACGGCTCGTTCGAGGTCGGCAGCGTGGACGAGATCGCCATGGGCGCGCGGCGCATGCAGCAGGCGGGCTTCGAGCCGGGCTGGGGCCTGGGCCGTCACGTGATCGGGTCGAACTTCTTCTACTACATCCGCGATCCCTGGGGCTCGTTCGCGGAGTACTTCCACGATCTGGACTACATCCCGGAGCAGTGCGCGTGGCAGCCCCGCGATTTTCCCGAGGGCGACGCGCTCTACCGCTGGGGCCCGCCGGTGCCGGAGGACTTCGGCCTCAACCGCGAAGTGGAGGGCTGACCGCGCCCATGGCCGCCCGCCGCGTGCTCATCACGGGGATGAGCGGCCTGATCGGCACGGCGCTGCGCACCCACATCGAGGGCAAGTACACGCTGCGCGCGCTGAACCGGCGCCCCGTGCCCGGGGTGGACTGCCACCAGGCCGACCTCGGCGACCTCGAGGCCATCAAGCCCGCCTTCGCGGGGGTGCACACGGTGGTGCACCTGGCCGCGGCCCTTGGCGACCACCAGCTGCCGGCCGACATCATGCGGTCCAACGTCGTCGGCGCCTACAACGTGTTCGAGGCCTCGCGGCTGGCCGGCGTCACCCGCGTGATCTTCGCCAGCAGCGGCGCCACCGTCAGCGGCTGGGAGCGCGAGCCGCCGATCAGCCACATCGTCGCCGGCCGCTACGACGAGGTCGGCGAGTGGACGCCGCTCACCCGCGACTCGCCGCTGCGGCCGAGCGGCCTCTACGGCGCCAGCAAGGTGTGGGGCGAGGTGCTCGCCCGCCACTACGCCGACGCCTACGGGATGTCGGTGCTCTGTCTGCGGATCGGGCGCGTGAAGGAGGACGACCGCCCCGCCAACCCGCGCGAGATGTCGGTGTGGTGCAGCCAGCGGGACGTGACGCGGATGCTCGCCACCTGCATCGAGGCGCCCGCCAGCGTGCGCTTCGACGTGTTCTACGTCGTCTCCGACAACCGCTGGAGCTACCGCGACGTCGAGCACGCCCGGGCGGTGCTCGGCTGGACGCCGGTGGACCGCGCCGAGGACCACCGCGCCTGACCAGGGAGATCATGACGCTGGCCCGCTGACGCGGCACCCGGCGGGCGTGCTCGACATCACGGTGGCGCCGACCCCGCGGCCGGCGCCGCTGCCCGCCTGTCGCTTCCAGTTTCCGGATCCGGCGCGCGCGGACGCCGAGGGACTGCTCGCCCACGGCGGCGATCTCGAGCCCGCCACGCTGATCACCGCCTACCGCCGCGGGATCTTCCCGTGGCCCTACGACGACGCGCCGCTGCTCTGGTGGTCGCCCGACCCGCGGGCGATCCTGCCACTGGAGGGGCTGCACGTCTCGCGCAGCCTCGCCCGCACCCTGCGGCAGGGACGCTTCCGTCTCACGCTCAACGACGCCTTCCCCGCGGTGATCGACGGCTGCGCCGCCCGCGAGGAGACGTGGATCACGCCGGGCCTGCGCGAGGCCTACGTCCGGCTGCACCGGCTCGGCTGGGCCCACAGCATCGAGGTGTGGGAGGCCGACGGGAAGCTGGCGGGCGGGCTCTACGGCGTGGCGGTGGGCGGCCTGTTCGCGGCCGAGTCGATGTTCCACCACGCGCGCGACGCCTCCAAGGTGGCGGTGGTGGCGCTGGTCACGCACGCCCGTCGGGTCGGGGTCACCCTGCTCGACGTCCAGGTGCCCTCGCCCCATCTGGCGTCCCTGGGCGCCCGGACGATCCCGCGGGCCGAGTACCTGGCCCGCCTGGCCGACGCGCTCGGCCGGCCGGTGGCGTTCGCCGCCTGAAGACGGCAGGGCCGCCATCCGTCTGTCACCCGGGAGGGAGTCATGTACAGTGAGGCCATGGGCCGAATGCTGCTGAGCGCGTTCGTCGCGGCGCTGCTGGTCCTGGGCGCCCACGGGGCCTGGGCCCAGGCTCCGGCCCCGGCGGCCAAGCCGGCGCCCGGTGCGGTCTCGCTCGACGAGACGGTGCGCAGCCTGGAAGCCGCCTACGGCAAGGTCAACGACCTCAAGGCCGAGTTCGACCAGACCGCGTTCAACAAGAGCCTCAACCAGAGCATCCCGGCCAAGGGGACCGTCTATCTGAAGAAGGGCGGCAAGCTGCGCTGGGAGTTCGCCGACCCCACGCCCCAGGAGATCGTCTCCGACGGCAAGACGGTCTGGATCTACACCCCGGCCCTCGCCCAGGTGAACGTGGGGCCCGCGCCCGAGGCGCTGGCGGGGCCGGCCGGGTCGTTCCTGGCCGGGCTGGGCCGCGTGCGCGAGCACTTCGGCGTCCGGTTCCTCAACCCCGCCGAGCCGCGCGACCGCGACGGCAACGTCGTGCTCGACCTCACGCCCAAGCAGCCCCTGCCCACGATGAGCCGGCTCATCCTCTCGCTGGACCCGCGGGCCTGGGAGGTCCGGCGGGCGGTGGTCTACGATCAGTTCGAGAACACGGTGACGATGCAGTTCCGCAAGACGACGGTGAACAGCGGCCTGGCCGACTCGATCTTCACGTTCGTGGCCCCCAAGGGTGTGGCCACGGTCCCGCTGCGGTAGACTGAGCGACATGGCGGCCGACAACTCCTTCGACATCGTGTGCAAGATCGACATGCAGGAGGTCACCAACGCCCTCGATCAGGCGCGACGGGAGATCGAGACCCGCTACGACCTCAAGGGCAGCAAGAACGAGGTCGCGCTGGAGAAGACCGACATCAACCTCACCTCCGCCGACGAGATGAAGCTCAAGGCGGTGGTCGACATCCTGCAGTCCAAGCTCCACAAGCGCGGCGTGCCCCTCAAGGCCCTGACCTACGGCAAGGTGGAGACGGGCGCCGGCGGCGTGCTGCGACAGAAGATCGGCCTGCAGCAGGGGATTCCCATCGAGAAGGCGCGCGAGATCGTCCGCCTGATCAAGGACGCGAAGATCAAGGTCCAGGCGTCCATTCAGGAAGACCAGGTGCGCGTGTCCGGCAAGAGCCTCGACGATCTGCAGCGGGTGATGGCCCTGGTGCGCGACCGCGACCTCGGCATCGCGTTGCAGTTCACGAATCGCCGGAACAACTGACCGTCTCCGATCGGAGACGTTGACACCGCCGGGCCCACCGGACCACACTCCGACCGTGGGCACAGCCGTGCCTGATTTCACGCTCGAAGCGCTTCGTCGCGACATGCTCGACGGGTTCGCGGCGCTGCGCCAGCACATCGACGCGAGCGCCGCCGAGACCCGCGCCGAGCTGCGCGCGTACGTGGACGCCAGCGCCGCCGAGACCCGCGCCGAGCTGCGCGCGTACGTGGACGCCAGCGCCGCCGAGACCCGCGCCGAGCTGCGCGCGTACGTGGACGCCAGCGCCGCCGAGACCCGCGCCGAGCTGCGCGCGTACGTGGACGCCAGCGCCGCCGAGACCCGCGCCGAGCTGCGCGCGTACGTGGACGCCAGCGCCGCCGAGACCCGCGCCGAGCTGCGCGCGTACG
>Ga0302046_10003867_pt1 | contig 13422 bp, 6 predicted proteins | sample RVTome_11_FD_200261 | JGI IMG/M metagenome (GOLD analysis project Ga0302046, IMG submission 200261) | Soil microbial communities from uranium-contaminated site in the Upper Colorado River Basin, Wyoming, United States - RVT147D111 (version 2) ...
GCGAACAGGGAGGGGTCGGCGAGGCCGGTCCGGCCGCCACCGGCGAGCACGCAGGCCAGCCGCTTGCCGCCGCCGCCGTCATCGAGCTCGTAGGCGACGATGTCGGCGTATTGGCCTTCGGCGAGCGGGGCCACGTCGTCGAGAAACTCCGCGGTGCGCGTCACGACCCGCTCGCCGCGCACCGGGTTGTAGGAGCTTCCCCGGGCGGCGCCGCCGTCCTCCGGGATCACGTCGGTGCCGTACAGCGCGTCGTAAAGGCTTCCCCAGCGGGCGTTGCTGGCGTTGAGCGCGTAGCGGGCGTTGTCGACGGGGACCACGAGCTGCGGGCCGGCGATCTCCGAGATCTCGGGATCGACCGGCGCGGTGCTCACCGCGAAGTCCTCGCCCTCGGGCACCAGGTAGCCGCACTCGACGAGAAAGGCGCGGTACTCGTTCACGTCGACGGGAGCACCGCCGCGTTGCCGGTGCCATTCGTCGATGCTCGCCTGCAGCTCGTCGCGAACATCGAGCAAGCGGCGGTTCTTCGGGGCGAGGTCGGCGACGATCTCGCCGAACGACGTCCAGACCTCGGCGGCGTCGAGGCCGGTGCCGGGGGCGATCTCGTCGCTCACGAGCTCGTACAGCGGGCGCGCGATTCTCAGCTTGCCGATGGTGACAGCATCCTGCTCGTCGCTCATGCGGCCAAGCCTGCCGGACGGCGCCGAAAATGTCCAACCCGCCCAAGACCCTGGGGCGGGCCGCATCGCCGACCCGGATCCTCGCCCCGGTACGACGGGCGACGTTGACAGCTGCGCGCCCCCCGCACCAGAATCCACGATCCGGGTGGAGAGCATCCGAAGGAGGAAGCGTGACCCGAGAGCATTTGCAGTCCCAACGGCTCCCCGTTCCCTTCGTATTCTTTGCCGCCGCCGTTCTCGTCTACGGCTGCGCACCCGCCGCCGAGACCGTGCCCGACCTCGACGCGTTGGCGACCTCGTCGCTGTCGCAGCTCGACGGCGAGATCGAGCTCGCCGGGCTCGGCGCCGAGGTCGAGGTGCTGCGCGATCGCTGGGGCGTGCCCCACATCTACGCGACCAGCACCGACGACCTGTTCTTCGCCCAGGGCTTCGTCGCCGCCCAGGACCGCCTCTGGCAGCTCGAGATGTGGCGGCGCTGGCTGGAGGGAACGAGCGCCGAGATCTCCGGCGCGGACCGGTTCGAGGCCGACCGCATCATGCGCCTGCTGTCTTGGCGCGGCGGCCTCTCGGAGGCCGAGCTTGCCAGCTACCACCCCGAGAGCGAGCGCATCCTGTCGTCGTTCGCCGCCGGCATCAACGCCTACATCGCCCACCGCGGCGACGACCTGCCGGTGGAGTTCCGGCTCACCGGGATCCGGCCGCGGCCGTGGACGGCGGCGACGCCGACCCTGCGCTCGACGCTGACCGGCGTCGGCGGCAGCATCACCGCCGACCTGCGGCTGGCGCAGCGGGTCGCCGAGCTGGGCGCCGAGGAGGCCAACCGCCGCGCCTCCCCGGACCCGTTCTACGAGCTGGTCGTCCCGGAGGGGCTCGACCTCGGCGTGATCACCGACGGGGCGATCGAGGCCCTCTCGGCTCGTGCCGGCCGCTCGTTCGACGTGCCGCTGCTGCCCGAGTACGCGGCGCTCGCCGAGCGGGGAGTCGCGGCGGTCGAGCGCCGCGGCGGAGCTGCCGGCGCCGGCCCCTCGACGCTGCTGGCCCGACTCGAGTGGTCGGCGCCGAGCCTGACCTGGTTGGCGCCGCCGCCGCCCACGCACCGCGACGAGATCGGCAGCAACAACTGGGTGATCTCCGGGGCCCTGAGCGCCTCGGGCGTGCCGATGCTGGCCAACGACCCGCACCGCGAGGTCGGCAACCCGGCGCTTCGCTACCTGGCCCACCTCGAGGCGCCCGGCTGGCGGGTGATCGGCGCCGGCGAGCCGGCGCTGCCCGGCATCGCCATCGGCCGCAATGAGCGCGCCGCCTGGGGGCTGACGATCGTCGGCACCGACCAGATCGACGTGTTCATCGAAGAGCTCGACCCCGCCGACCCTTCGCGGGTGATGTACCGGGGCGAGTCCGAGCCGCTTCGCGTCGAGCGCGAGACGATTCCGGTCCGTGGTGAGACGGCCCGCGAGGTCGCCTTCGAGTTCAGCCGCCACGGCCCGATCGTCTACAAGGACGTCGAGCGGGGCGTCGCCTTCGCGGTGCGCTCGTTCGCCCAGGAGCCCGGCACGGCGCCCTACCTCGGCTCTCTGCGGGTCGACCAGGTGGCCGACTGCATCGAGTTCCTCGACGCCATGGACGGCTGGAAGTCGCCCTCCGAGAACATGATCTGCGGCGACGTCGACGGCAACATCGCCTGGCGCGCCGCGGCGCTGACCCCGGACCGCGCCGGCCCCACACCGTGGTACGGCCGCCTGCCGGTGCCAGGGACCGGCGCCTACCAATGGACCGGCTTCCGCGACGACCTTCCCGAGGAGCTCAACCCCGAGCGAGGTTGGATCGCCACCGCCAACCACAACGTCCAGCCGCCCGGCTTTCACCCGCCGATCATGTTCAAGTCCGGGCCCCCGTACACTCGCTACGAGCGCCTCGTCGAGATGCTGGAGGCGGGCGGCGGCGGCGCCGGCGGCACGTTCACGATCGCGGACTTTCGGCGCATGCAGCACGATGCCTACTCGAGCTCGGCGGCCGAGCTGCTGCCCCTGTTTCAGGGCTGGAGCGCCGAGGATCCCGACGTCGAGTGGGCGCGCCAGCAGCTCGCCGGCTGGGATGCCCTCTTCGACCGCGACAGCGCCGCCGCGGCGCTGTATATGACCTGGCGGCGCAGCGTCGACGACGAGGCGCTCGAGACCGCGGCCACCGTCGAGGAGGGCCTGCGGCAGGCCTTGCAGCGGCTGACAACCGAGCTCGGCGCCGACCGCTCCGCGTGGCGCTGGGGGCGGCTGAACGATCAGCCGTTCGGCCATCGGCTGGTGGACGACTTCGACCTGCCGGCCGTCGAGAAGAGCGGCGGCGCCGGCACCGTCTATGCCAACGGCGCCACCTTCCGGGAGATCTTCGATCTCGCCGACGGGGACGCCGGCCTCGCCACCACCGCACCCGGCCAATCGGGCCAGCCCGGCAGCCCCTACTACGGCGACCAGATCGAGCCCTGGGCCGCCGACGACTACTTCCCGCTCGCCTTCAGCCGCGCCGCCGTCGAGGAGGTCATGGCGCATCGACTGGTCCTGCGGCCGGCCGGATCGGCCCGCTAGCTCGTCTATCTGTCGCGACGGCTCGATCGCCAGTCGGTCGCCCCGGGTCGGTCTCGGTCTTCCGCGACGATGCGCGTGCTGTCCGTGCCGCCGCGAAGCCTGCCGCTTTCCATGAGCTTGCGGAACGCGGGTGTCAACTTGCGCCGGGCGAAGTAGGGCGCCTCAGCTCACGATGGTCAGAACGGCAGCCGGCGGCGGCGGCAAGACCTGCACGCCACAGCCGACGACCATCGCCACGCTGAGCGGATGGCGCCCACCGTCGGCCCAGTCGGGCGCCCCCGCCGAGCCGAACAAGGCCAATCCGCTCGGCCGCGCGCGTGGGTCGTGGCGCAGCTCGTGGCGAATGCCGGCAAGACCATGCCTTCGGAAAGCCGCAGCCCAACGCCTGGGCAGATCGTAGGGAAGAAGGGTCGACAGCTCGGTCGTGATACCGAAGCGCCCTGCGGCGCGGCGCGTGGTCGCCGCCAGGCGCGCTTTCGGATCAGGCGGCGCCGCCTCCCGCAACTCGCGAGCCTGTACCCAACCAGGGGTGACGGGACCCAGCCGAGACGCCTCGCGAACGGCGGCGTAGGCATCCGTCGCCAGGTAGCAGGTGCCCTCTGGTGGAGCCAGATCGAAGCGGCCCGATCCGTCGCTCGAGAACCACCACGTGGCGCGTTCGCTCCGGCACACGCGCAACAGACGGGCAGGAACACGCGAGCTGGGAAACCCCCGAAGATCGCTCGGGGGCTCGCGGAGCGAGCTCAAGCGGCCAGCGCGGCTGCAGCCGAGCGGGCGGCGGCAAGTACAGCGGCGACGTCACCTCGTTGCAGCGCCTCGAGAGGGGCCTCGCCGAGCTCCGGATCGCGCGTCCGCAGCCACCCAGCGAGCGTCCAACCGTCCACGGTATCCTCGGCAAACAGGGAGAGCACATCGTCGAGCCCCGGCACGATGCCGCCGTCGGCGAACTGCCACGTCGGGTACAAGTGCACCCCGTCGGCGGTGACCACGCGAAGCAGCCTGCGGCGCGCCGCGCGGGCGGCGACGGCCTGACGGGTGACGCCCAGCCGGGCTTCGACCCCTTCGCATCGCAGGAACGGGCCGACGAGATCGTCCCACGGCGACGGCGCCGGTGCCTGTGCGGCGACCGCGCGCTCACCGAACGACTCCGGCTCTCCGAGCAGGTCGGATGGGGACCGGCCCCCGCGGCGGTAGTCCGCCACCACGCCAGCCAGCGCTCGAGCGAATCGATGCGTCGCCCGTTCCACGAAGTCTGCGTCGACCGATGAGGTCGTTTGTCCACGAGCCATGCGTCAATGCTGTCACATGTCTGTCAATATTGTCAATGTCGGGGAGGGGTCCGGAATAATCGCTTTCCTCGAAGCGACGCCGCGCGCCCACACGGTCGCTGTGCGCCTCGTGACGATTCATCGCACGGAACCGCAATCCTGGAATCGAAGCCCTTGTGGCTTCGACATCGACTCCGGCAATTGACACGCCGCGATGCGCCCTTGCTGCCCTCGCGGCGCCACGTGCGGCGCGTGCGGCAACACCGTGCGCTCCTTGTTTTCGGTTGGCGCCGCCCCCGCCAGTGGGAAAGACGCGACGCTTTTTGTAGAGTTCGGTCGAGACATGGCGGCGAGCCGAGACGCGGCGGCGACACGTATCTGAGCGCGAACCATGAACCCCGGTGATCAACTCGGACCCTACGAGATCAAGGAACCGCTCGGCGCCGGCGGCATGGGGGAAGTGTATCTGGCCGAGGACGAGCGCCTGGGCCGCCGGGTGGCGATCAAGGTGCTGCCCGACAGGTTCGCCTCCGACCCCGCGCGGCTGGCGCGCTTCGAGCAGGAAGCCCGCGCCGCAGCGGCTCTCAACCACCCGCACATCGCCGCGGTCTTCGACGTCGGCTCCGCGCCCGCCGCCGGTGCCACAGTCGAGACCCGCTACATCGTCCAGGAGTACCTCGAAGGCGAGACGCTACGGTGGGCGCTCGCCGCCGGCCGCCTGCCCCTGAAGAAAACCCTGGCTCTCGGCATCGAGATCGCCGAGGCGCTGGCGGCGGCGCACGCCGCGGCCATCGTCCACCGCGACCTCAAGCCCGACAACGTCTTCGTCACCTGCGACGGGCACGTCAAGGTCCTCGACTTCGGCCTCGCCAAGCTCACCGAGGTGGCTCCAGCAGCCACGGAGTCGGCGTCGCCGACGGTGATCGGCACCGTCGCCGGACAGATGATGGGCACGGCGGGCTACATGGCCCCCGAGCAGGCACGAGGAGACGAGAAGATCGACGGCCGCGCCGACCTCTTCGCCTTCGGCTGCCTGTTCTATGAGATGGCGACCGGCGGCCGCGCCTTCGGCGGCGAGTCGGCACTCGACATCCTGCACGCGATCGTCCATTCGGATCCGGCCTCGCTGGCGCAGGTCGACATGTCGTTGCCGGCGGAGCTGGACCGCATCGTCGCCAAGAGCCTCGCCAAGGATCCCGCCGACCGTTACCAGACGGCCGCCGACCTGGTCGTCGACCTGCGGGCGCTCGCCGCTCGGGTCGAGGCCGGCACGGCGCCGTCGCTGCGGGTCGTGACCGCGGCCGGAGACGGGCCTCAGGCGCGGCGCGGCCTGCCGGTCGCGGCCACGGTTGTGGTCGCCAGCGTAGCGCTGCTCGCCGGCGCCGTCGGCTCGCGCCTCCTGCTGCGCTCCGGGCCGCTGCCGATGAAGCGATTCGAAATCACGCTGCCGGCCGACCACCACTTTCCCTCCGGCGTCGGCTCGCTCGCAGCCATCTCGCCGGACGGCCAACACCTGGTGTACGTGGCCGTGTCCGGGGGCCTGCGGCGCCTCTACCACCGAGCGTTCGACGCCGAGGAGTCGGTCGCATTGGCCGGCACGGAAGGGGCGGCGCATCCGTTCTTTTCGCCCGACAGCCGCTGGGTCGGTTTCTCGGCCAGTGGCGATCTCCACAAGGTCGCGCTCGCCGGCGGCGTGCCGCAGCGCCTGGCGAGGTTCGGGAGCGGCACTGGTTACGGGGCGTGGCGCGACGACCAGGTGATCGTTTTCAGCCGCGGCAATGCCGGCATCTGGAGCGTGCCGGCCGGCGGCGGTGAGGAGCCGCGACGGCTCGTCGAGGTCGACGAGACCCAGGCGCCCCAGGGTTACGAGCGGCTCGAGCCGTTGCCCGGCGGCGAGGTGGTGGTGGCGGAGGCAGACCGCGGGTTGTCTGCGAACAACGCCATCGTCCTGGTTTCTCTGCTCACCGGTGAGGTCGAGGTGATCGCCGAGCCGGGCACCGACCCCGTCTATCTGCCCTCCGGCCACGTCGTCTTCGCCCGGCCGGGGGAGCTGTGGGCGGTGCCGGTCGACGTCGGCGGACGGCGCGCCAGCGGTGAAGCGGCGCGCATCCTCGGCGACGTCCGCGTCGAGACCGGGGGGGCGGCCCATTTTGCCGCGGCCGACGACGGCACCTTCCTGTACGTGCCGGGGCGGGCCGGCACGGCCTCGCTCGTCTGGGCGGACCGCGCCGGAAACAAGGCCGAGATCCTGTCGGGCCGGCAACCACTCGCCCGGCCGAGGTTGTCCCCCGACGGCAGGAGGATCGCCTACGAGTCCGCCTCCAGCGCCGCAGGCGGCAGCGGCGAGATCTGGATCCACAACCTCGAGCTGGGCACCGTTCGGCGGCTGACGAGCGGGGGCAACGACCGCCTGCTGGCCTGGGAACCCGCCGGCGAGGGAATCTACTTCGCTTCGTTGGGGCGCCAGGCCCAGCCGACCCTCTACCGGGCGCTGGCCGATTTCAGCGCTCGGGAGTTCGAGACGATCTACTCGGTCGACGGCTACAACATGCGGGCGGGGGACGTTTCCGCCAGCGGGAGGCTCGTCGTCTTACACGTCGAGTCCGGCGCCGACGGCGCCCTTTTGAGCATCGAGCGGGGCGGTTCGGGAGAGGCGACGACCGTTCTCGACACGCGCTACGACGAGCTGTCCCCCGCGCTCTCGCCGAATGGGCAATGGATCGCCTACGTGTCGAATGAGTCGGGCCGCGACGAGATCATCGTCGCGAGCTTCCCCGAGCTGGGGGCGAGCGAGCAGGTCTCGGCCGGCGGCGGCACGCAGCCGGTGTGGTCGGACGATGGCGGCGAGCTGTTCTATCGCTCCGGCGACGATCTGATGGCCGCCCGCATCGAGCTCGACCCGACGTTCCGCGTGCTTGGCACCACCCGGCTGTTCCCGTTCGGCAACTCGGATGACCGCTGGTCGCCGAACTACGACTACGATACCGCCAGCCAGCGGTTCGTCGTCATCGAGCGCGACGTCGCCGAGAGCATCCGCTTCAACGTCATCCTGAACTACTTCGAGGAGCTGCAGCGCCTCGCGCCCGCCGGACGGACGCCCTGAGGCGTTGACGATTCTTGATTTTTGCAGGGCGGTGGGGATTCGTTGCTGGAACCTTCCTTGGGGCACGACATAGACTCCTTCAGATGTCGGCGCCACCGGCGGAGCCCAACGGAACCAGATGCGTGAACTGGCGGTTCTCTGGCGCGATACTGCTGCAGCGGCGGGGCTTACGAGCAAGCAAAAGGCACGGAAGCGCGAGCCGGGACTGACAATCGCTGTCGCAGCGTTGTGCCTTTTCGCCGCCTCGTGCGCCCCACGCTCCTCGTGGCCGGGAAACATCGAAACCCGCGATGGCGTGACCTACGTCGAGAATCCGGCAACCGGGCTTTGGGACGGCCGCGACCCCTTGCCGGTGAGCTTCGAGCTCGAGCAGGTCTTCGGCGTCGAAGAGGGCCCGGACGAGATGATGCTCGGCTCGGTCCGCGGCGTCGCGGTCGACGACGAGCAGAACGTCTACGTCTTCGACCAGCAATCGAACCGGTTGGTTTCGTTCGCCGGCGACGGGAGCGTCCGCTGGACAGCGGGGCGCCAGGGGCAGGGCCCGGAGGAGTTCCAACGCGCCCGCGGCATCGCGTGGGACGGCGAAGGGTCCCTCTTCATCGCCAATCAAGGCGGCACGCGGCTCGACCAGTGGGATCTCGACGGTGCTTTCTTGGCTACCTACCCGCTCGGTACGGCCCGCGTCAGCGGCGGCCAACTCGCCGGCTTCCTCAGGTCGGATACGGCCGTCTTCACGGAGTTCACGCCCGGCGCGGTCGGGGTCGACTTTACCGTCGTCGAGCTCGGGGAGCCGTTGACGGCGCGCGCTGAGGCCAGCGTCCGCGTGAATCCCGATCTGGCGATTCCTGCGACCGTCGGCGCCGGCGTCGACCTCCGCGTCGCCGACGGCGCGATCCTCGTCGGCAACGACGGAGAGTATGTCCTCCGCGGGTACGACGCGGATGCGCAGCTGACACGGGTCGTCTCGCGTCCCGTCGACTACCTCGTGCGCGTCGGCGTCCACTTCATCGACAAACGGCGCGGCAGCATCGGATCGTTCGGGCAACTGATGGCCCCATTGGCGCTCGAGTCGGGGCACTGGCTCGTTTCCGCGTATTGGCCAACGAACATCGACGATCCCGACGCAGAAATACGACGGATGATGGAGACCCGCGAGCGAACCACGACGGAATACGCCAATTCACTCGATCTGTTCGACCCCGATGGCCGCTTCCTGGGATCGGTTCTGCAGGAAGGAACCAACGCCCCCGACATCGGCCGGCCCGAGCTGGTCGGCCCCGACGGACGCCTGTACACGACGCTCTACAACCCCTTCCCGCAGGTTCGACGCTACCGGGTGCGGATCGAGGGATGAAGGACGTGCGCCTCTGGCGGCTGGCGGCCGAATGTTGTCAATGTCGGGGAGGGGTCCGGAATCCAGGCGCGCATGCCCGTCTCACTTCCACGAAGAGTGAAGGAATCCCTGAAACGATTGGCGTTCCGTAGCCGGCTGCATGCCGGGGTGAACCGGGGTTGACGCTCGACGTTGTCGAGCTGCTCGAGAACCAGGGCGTACGCACAGCGCCCACCTCTGCAAGACCACGGGTCGATCGAGCACCCGAGTCCTCATGAGTGCGAGTCCGCTCGGCTCAGCCGCCCGGCCTTCGCAGCGGCTCGATGCGCTCCGTCCCGCCCATGTAGGGGCGCAGGGCATCGGGAATCGTGACGCTGCCGTCGGCCTCCTGGCCGTTCTCAAGCAGCGCGACGATGGTGCGGCCGATGGCCAGGCCGGAGCCGTTGAGGGTGTGCACGAGGCGCGGCTTGTTGCCCTCGGCGGGCCGGTAGCGGATCTCGGCGCGGCGGGCCTGGAAGTCCTCGCAGTTGCTGCACGAGGAGATCTCTCGGTAGCGCTCCTGGGACGGCAGCCAGACCTCGAGGTCGTAGGTCTTGGCGGATGCGAAGCCAAGGTCGCCGGTGGACAGGCTCACCACCCGATAGGGCAGCTCGAGGCGCTGCAGGACGCGCTCGGCGTCGGCCACCAGCGTTTCGAGCGCCTCGTAGGAGGCCTCCGGCGTCGTGTACCAGACCAGCTCGACCTTGGTAAACTGGTGGACGCGGATCATGCCGCGGGTGTCCTTGCCGTAGGTGCCCGCCTCGCGCCGGAAGCAGGGGGTGTAGGCGCAGTAGCGGATCGGCAGGTCGGCCTCGGCGAGGATCTCGCCGCGGTGCAGGTTGACCAGCGGCACCTCGGAGGTCGGGATCAGGTAGAGCGAGTCCTTCTCGATGAAGTAGGCCTCGTCGGCGAACTTCGGCAGCTGGCCGCTGCCCTCCATCGCCTCCGGCAGGACGAGAAACGGCGTCAGCACCTCGAGGTAGCCGCCCTCCTCGCGGGCGAGGTCGAGCATGAACGCCGCCAGCGCTCGCTCCAGGCGGGCCCCGGCGCCGAACTGGGCCGGGAAGCGCGTCCCCGCCACCTTGGCGGCGCGCCCGAAGTCGAGGATGCCGAGGCTCTCGCCGACGTCGACGTGATCGAGGACCTTGAAGTCGAAGTCGCGCGGCTCCCCCCAGTGGCGCTCGACCCGGTTGGCGGACTCGTCGGTGCCGACCGGCACGCTCTCGTGCGGCAGGTTGGGCAGCGCCAGCAGGTCGCGGTGGATGCCGGCGTCGAGCTCGCCGCGCTCGGCGTCGATCTTCTGCGCGGCGGCGCTGACCTCGGCCATCTCGGCGATGATTGCGTCCGCGCTCTCACCCTTCTTCTTGAGCTCGCCGATCCTCTTGCCGGCCTCGTTGCGCCGCGCCTTGAGGGCGTCGCCCTCGGTGATCAGCTCGCGGCGCCGCTCGTCGCGGCGCAGCAGCTCGTCGAGGTCGAAATCGACGTTGCGGGAGGCGAAAGCCCGGCGCGCCGCCTCGGCGTCTTTGCGGAGCCTGGGGAGGTCGTGCATGGGTTGGTGCTAGGAGGCCTTCTTCTCCTTCTTTTCCTTTTTCGCCGCCGCCTTCTTGGAATCCTTCTTGTCGCTCGCGCCGGCCTTCTCGGAGGTATCAGAGGCCTCGGCCGTACCGGCGTCGCCGCCCGACTCCGTCTTCTCTTCCTTGCCCTTGCCGGCGTAGTCGGTCACGTACCAGCCGGTTCCCTTGAAGCGGATGGCCGACGAGCTGATCAGCCGGTCGACCTTGCCGGAGCACTCGGGGCAGCGCTGGCGGGGCTTGTCCGAAAAGCTCTGGATGAGCTCAAAGCGGTGGCCGCAGCGCCGACACTCGTATTCGTAGATGGGCATGGGAACGTCGCGAGTCTTTCTGGAACGGGGGTGTTGCGATCTCCGGGAAACCACGAGGACTGAAACGTCGAGTATATCGCGCCCTGCTACGTCGTGAGACGGCACTCCCAGTCGTGCGGGCTGTCAGGCCTTCGCGTCCATCCAGTTCGGCCCCCAGCCGATGTCGACGACCAGCGGCACGTCGAGCTCGATCGCGGACACCATCTCCTCGCGGACGATCTCGCCGACCTCTTGCTCGGCGCCCTGCGGGACCTCGAGGACCAGCTCGTCGTGGACCTGGATGGTGATCTCGGCGCCGGTGCGCTCCTCGGCGAGCCGGCGGTGGAGGGTGACCATGGCGCGCTTGATCATGTCGGCGGCGGTCCCCTGCAGCGGCGTGTTGACCGCGATGCGCTCGCCGAACGATTGCACCGAGCGCTGGTGGCTGTGCAGCTCGGGCAGGTAGCGGATGCGGCCCAGCAGGGTGGTGACGTAGCCGTCGTCCTTGGCCTTGTCGATCGTCCGGTCGAGGAAGCGCTTCACGTCGGAGTAGATCTCGAAGTAATCGTCGATGAAGGCGCGGGCGTCCTTGAGGCTGACCCCGAACTCGCGCGCCAGCCGCTGCGGCCCCATTCCGTACATGATGCCGAAGTTGATCACCTTGGCGCGATCGCGCTGCTGCGCGGTGACCTCTTCGGGCTCGATGCCGAAGATCGCGGCGGCGGTGGCGCGGTGGATGTCGACGCCTTCCCGGAAGGCGGCCTGCAGCCGCGGGTCGCCGGACAGGTGCGCCATGATCCGCAGCTCGATCTGCGAGTAGTCGGCGACCAGCAGCGAGTGGCCGTCGGCGGGGATGAAGGCGCGGCGGATCTGGCGGCCCAGCTCGGAGCGAACCGGGATGTTCTGGAGGTTGGGGTCGCTGCTCGACAGCCGGCCGGTGGCGGCCACCGTCTGGTTGAACGACGCGTGCAGCCGGCCGGTCGCCGGGTTGACCAGCGCTGGCAGCGAGTCGATGTAGGTGCCCTTGAGCTTGGCGAGCTCGCGGTACTCGATGATCTGGCGGGCGATCGGGTACTTCTCGGCGAGCTTATCGAGCACCTCGGCCTTGGTGGAGCGCGAGCCGGTCTTGGTGGTGCGGCTGCCGGAGGGCAGCTCGAGCCTGTCGAACAGCACCTCACCGAGCTGCTTGGGAGAGTTGATGTTGAACTCCTCGCCACATTCCTCCCAGATGTTCTTTTGCAGGGAGTCCAACTGCGCCTCGACCTTCCCGCCCATCGCCGCGAGGTAGTCGGAGTCGATCCGCACGCCCTTCAGCTCCATGTCGGCGAGCACGTGCATCAGCGGCAGCTCGAGGTCGCGGTACAGCTCGCCGAGGTTGGCGGCCTCCAGCTCGGGCTCGAACAGCCCGCTGAGCCGCAGGGCGACGTCGGCGTCCTCGGCGGCGTAGCCGGTGGCGGCGTCGATCGGCACCTCGTCGAAGGTGGCGCCCTTGTTGGGGACGATGTCCTTGAAGGGCGTCATCTTGATGCCGAGGTAGTCGACGGCGAGGCCTTCGAGGCCGTGCCCGGTGCGCGTAGGGTGGAGGAGATACGAGGCGATCATGGTGTCGAACCAGGGCTCGATGCCGGCGACGCCGTGGCGTTTCAAGACGATCAGGTCGTACTTGAGGTTCTGGCCGATGAGCTTGATGGAGCGATCGGTGAGGCTGGGGGCCAGCTCCTCGAGCGCGTCCGCGACGCTCATCGCGTTGTCGGCGCCGAGTGTCGTGTGGGCAAGCGGCAGGTATACGCCGGTGCCCGGCTCCCAGCTCAGCGCCACGCCGACGATCTCGGCACGCACCGGCTGCTCGTGGGTGGTCTCGAGGTCGAACGACAGGCGGCCGGCCTGGCGCCCCTCGGCGAGCGCGTCGGCGAGCTCCTCGGCGCTGCCGAGCGCGCGGTAGGCGACCTCTTCGACGCCGCTGTCGATGAACTCCTCGAGGATCGAGCGGAACTCGAGCTCGCCGAAGAGCTTGCGGGCCAGCTTGCGATCGGGCTCCTGGGCGCGGAACGCCTCGAGGTCGAGCTCCAGCGGCAGGTCGGTGCGCACCGTCGCCAGCTCCTTGGAGAGCCGCGCCATGTCGGCGCCGGCGGCGAGCTTCTCGCCGTACTTCATCTTGGTGATCTCGTCGGCGTGCTCGATCGCCGTCTCGATGCTGCCGTACTCCTGCAGGATCATCTGCGCGCCCTTGGCGCCGATGCCCTTGACGCCGGGGATGTCGTCGACCGAGTCGCCCATCAGCGCCAGCAGATCGGGGATGCTCTCGGGCGGGATGCCGTACTTGTCCTGCACCCGAGCGCGGTCGTACACGACCCGGCCCTGGCGCTCCGAGAACATGGTGGTGCCGTCGTCGACGAGCTGCAGGAGGTCCTTGTCTTCGGAAACGATCACCACCTCGATGCCGGCGTTGCGCGCCTTGCCGGCGAGAGTGCCGATGACGTCGTCGGCCTCGTAGCCGGGGATCTCGATGACCGGAATGCGCAGGGCCTCGCAGACGCGCCGCACGTAGGGGACCTGCGCGAT
>Ga0302046_10003868_pt1 | contig 13421 bp, 13 predicted proteins | sample RVTome_11_FD_200261 | JGI IMG/M metagenome (GOLD analysis project Ga0302046, IMG submission 200261) | Soil microbial communities from uranium-contaminated site in the Upper Colorado River Basin, Wyoming, United States - RVT147D111 (version 2) ...
TATCGAGATCTTGCACGAGCGGGTACAGGGGGAGGGCGGCATCATTGTCATCGATCGGAAGGGGCGAGTGGGTCATGCCCACAATACCGCGTTCATGCCCGCAGCCGTTATGGACGAGCATGTCCAATTCCCGACCCTTCTCTCGTGACGATTTTGTGCAGCCATCTACCCTGTGTCACTCCGGACAAAGCACCTTTACAGGGTGCCGGAGGCGGGCTAGTATGGCGCCAAGAGCACCCCTGGCCGGTCATGGGCGTTCAATGAGGATATTTTCTCCCTCGACCTTCACCCGATAAGTCGGCACAGGCCCGGTGGCAGGGGGGCTCGTTGCTTCCCCGGTCTTGATATCAAATTGGGCTCCGTGCCATGGACAGGTCACGACGTCGCCTTCCAGGTCGCCCTCGGAGAGCGGGCCGCCGGCGTGGGTGCAGACGTCACCGATAGCGTAGAAGGTTCCGTTCTCGTGAAAGAGGGCGATCCGTTCCCCCTCCAGTTCCACCAACATTCCGATTCCGACAGGAACGTCCCTGGTCTCTGCGACCTTGATGAACTCGCCCATAACTCCTCCTGTGTAGGTAACGGGTGCTCCTCACCATAGCGTGTGCCCAAGGCTAACAGATGAATGATCGAATTGGCAAGGGGGTCCAATGAAACTCCGGGACAAAGTAGCCCTGGTGACCGGCGGCAGTCGAGGGATCGGCAGGGCCATCGCGGCTGCGTATGCCCGGGAGGGGGCCCAGGTGGTCATGACGGCCAGAGAGCGTGGGTCTCTCGAAGCCGCGGCAGGGGAGATCCGAAAGGCCGGGGGACGTGTCGTGCCGCTTCAGGCGGATGTGGCGGATCGGCACCAGGTCAAAAACCTGTCGGAGGAGGTCCACCGGCGATTTGGCCGTCTGCACGTTCTGGTCAATAACGCATCGTTGCTCGGCCCCCGGGTGCCTATCCAGGAATATCCGGAAGAGGCGTGGGAAGCGGTCATTGCCGTCAATCTCACCGGGCCGTTCTTCGTCATCAAATCGTGTCTCCCGCTGATGGCTGCAGCCGGTGAAGGCTCCATTATCAATGTAAGTTCCGGTGTCGGCCGCATCGGGAAACCGGGCTGGGGGGCCTATGCCGCCTCTAAATTCGGGCTGGAAGGGCTGACGCAGGTGCTGTCGGCCGAACTGGAACCGCTACATATCCGCGTCAATGCCGTGAATCCGGGAGGAACGCGCACCGCCATGCGGGCGGCTGCCTATCCGGAAGAAGACCCGATGACCTTGCCGATCCCTGAGCAGATTACCCCGGTCTTTCTCTATCTCGCCTCGGACGAATCCCGGCACATGACAGGTCAATCCCTCGAGGCCCGCGACTTCCTGTCCCGATGACTTATCGAGATGGTCGGCGGAGTCGAAGCCTCGCGGCTCTGCTCGGGACCCTGAGTGAATCGAAGGGTCGAACCGCCCGCATCATCGCGGACCATCCGGATTGGCTTGCATTCCGGCGGCCGTGTTCGGAGGAGGGCTGGGCCCCAGATGCCTTGACATAGCGATGGCCATGGGGTAGTTTGGCTTTCCCCACGACGGGGATGAGACAGAGGGATGTGGGGATGCGTGGTGTGTCTCCCTGGCCGTCGCCAAACCGACGTGATGAGGGCCGTCTGTTGCGTGTAGCAACCGCAGGCACGGTCGCTTCGGGGAAAGGGTGAGACATTGAGCCCAGCGCCGATCTGGCCTCTAGCCGCCTATTTCATCGCCGTGATTCTTCTCGTGGCGGTCATGATCGGCCTGTCACATGTTCTGGGACAGCGGCACACGGGCCGGGCGACGGGAGAACCCTACGAATCGGGCGTGGTTTCCACGGGGTCCGCGCAGCTCCGCCTGTCCGCCCGGTTCTATCTCGTCGCCATACTTTTCGTCATTTTCGACCTGGAAGTGGTGTTCCTGATCGCCTGGGCGATCGCGTTTCGAGACCTCGGTTGGACCGGTTTCTATGGCGCCTTGACTTTTGTGGGGATCCTGGTGGTCGGCTTGGTGTATGAATGGCGGGTCGGTGCACTTGATTGGGGGCCGAGCACACGACAGCAGATACGGGTCGAGTAACGGCCTGAAAGTTTTGCCTGATTGAGGCCGGGCCAAAGGGGCAAGTGCAGTAGCAGAAAGGAGGAGGGGGCATGGGCATGAAAGTCGTCAAAGATATTCTGCAGGCCAAGGGGCATCGGGTCTGGTCCATTACGCCGGATGCCACGGTGTACGATGCCCTCACCCTCATGGCCGAAAAAAATGTTGGGGCTTTGGTTGTGCTGGACGGTGACAGGGTGGTGGGGATCATTTCGGAACGGGACTATGCCAGGAAGGTCATCCTGAAGGGCAAATCATCCAAGGACCTTCAGGTGCGCGAGATCATGACCTCCGGGGTGGTGTTTGTCCGCCCCGAGCAGACCATGGCAGAATGTATGGTTTTGATGACGGACAAGCATATTCGACATCTCCCGGTCCTCGTAGACAATCGGCTGGCCGGCCTGGTTTCTATCGGCGACGTGGTGAAGGCGATTATTGCCGAGAAGGAATTTATCATCGGACAACTCGAAAGCTACATCACGGGAAACCGGTAGGTGCATGGGGCCCGGGGGCCAGGCTGATCGTGCGTCTCCGGTGATCGGCGCCGGCACAGGAGAAGAGGCGGGGCAAGGATGCGGTGGTGGCTGAGTACGCCGAAAGGCGCGGTGACCCCGGTCGCCGGAAGTGGTTCGTTTGAGGAAGCGCTTCAACAGAGCCTCATCCTGACGCGCCTGCAAGATCTGGTGGCCTGGGGGCGAAAGAACTCCATCTGGCCGTTCAACTTCGGCCTCTCGTGCTGCTTTGTGGAGATGGCGACCAGCCTGACCAGCAAGTATGATGTCGCGCGGTTCGGCCAGGAAGTCATTCGCGGGACACCGCGTGAGGCCGACGTGATGGTGATTGCGGGAACCGTCTTTGTCAAAATGGCGCCGATCATCAGGCGGCTCTACGAGCAGATGATGGAGCCTCGTTGGGTGATCTCGATGGGATCGTGCGCCAACTCGGGAGGCATGTACGACATTTACAGCGTCGTTCAGGGCGTCGACAAGTTTCTGCCCGTGGACGTCTACGTGCCGGGCTGTCCGCCCCGCCCCGATGCCTTCATGGAAGGACTGCTCTTGCTCCGGGAAGCCGTGGGAAAAGAGAGGCGCCCGCTGAGCTGGATGATCGGTCCACAGGGAGTCACGAAGCCGCCGAAGCCGTCGTTGCGTGACGGAAAGCGCGCCGAGAGACAGCGAGCCACCGAATTACGCCCCCCCGATGAAGTCTAGGTCCTTCGATTCACAAAACACCCTTCCCCGCGACGCCACCGGTGAACGGCTTCATGGTTGCAGCGGAGACCGGGTCGCCATGAACGACCATCCCGTCATCAGCGATGAGTTGCAGCGTAAATTCGGCGACGCCGTTCTGGCGGGGCAGATCACCCGGGATGGGATTCCCACGGCCTGGGTGATGCCGGACAAGGTGTGTGAGGTGCTCCGTTATCTCAAGGAAGAAGTGGGCAAGCCGTACCGCATGCTCTACGATCTGACGGCCATCGACGAGCGCGTCCGTACCCACCGGCACGATCAGCCGTCGAGCGATTTTACCGTCGTGTATCATCTTCTCTCCTACGAACGGAACGAAGACGTCCGCATCAAGGTCCCGCTGTGTGGGGAGTATCCGGCGCTGGAAACGGTCACCGGTATCTGGCCGTCGGCCAACTGGTACGAGCGTGAAGTGTGGGACATGTTCGGCATTACCTTCAACCGACATCCTCACCTGCGACGCATCTTGATGCCGCCCACCTGGCAGGGTCATCCGCTCCGGAAGGAGCATCCGGCCCGCGCCACCGAGATGGGTCCCTTCCAATTACCCGATGACAAACAGGCAATGGAAGAAGAGTCGTTGCAATTTCGCCCGGAGGAATGGGGGCTGCAGCGGAGCCGCGAGGGGACCGACTTCATGTTTCTGAACCTGGGACCGCAGCACCCGGGGACGCACGGCGTGCTCCGCATTATCGTGCAGCTCGACGGCGAGGAGATCGTCGATGCCGTGCCGGACATCGGCTATCACCACCGGGGCGCCGAGAAGATGGGAGAACGCCAGTCGTGGCATACCTTCATTCCCTATACGGACCGGATCGACTATCTTGGCGGGGTCATGAACAACCTGCCGTACGTCCTGGCGGTCGAAATGTTGGCTGGGATCGATGTCCCCGACCGCGTGAAGGTCATTCGCGTCATGATGGCGGAGTTCTTTCGCATCGCCAGCCATCTGGTATGGTACGGCACCTTCGCCCAGGATGTGGGGGCGCTCTCGCCTGTCTTTTACATGTTTACGGACCGCGAGCGCATTTTCGACATCGTCGAGGCGATTTGCGGCGGGCGCATGCACCCCAGCTGGTTTCGGATCGGAGGCGTCACACAGGATTTGCCGAATGGGTGGGACAGGCTGGTCAGAGAATTCCTGCGGTATTTGCCTTCCCGGCTGGCGGAGTATGAGACGCTTGTCATGGAGAACCGGATTTTCAAGGCACGGACGCAGGGGATCGGCAGCTATACGCAAGACGAGGCGATCGAGTGGGGAGTCACCGGGCCGGGCCTGCGGGCCTGCGGGTTCGCGTGGGACGTCCGCAAGAAGCGACCCTATTCCGGGTACGATCAATTCCAGTTCGACGTTCCCACCGCCACGCAGGGGGATTGTTACGATCGAGGTGTCGTGCGCGTGGAAGAAATGAGACAGAGCCTGCGGATCATCGAGCAGTGCCTGCACAACATGCCCGCCGGCCCGTACAAGGCGGATCATCCCCTGACGACACCCCCCCTCAAGGGGCGCACCATGCACGACATCGAAACCCTGATCGCGCATTTTCTCACTGTCAGTTGGGGCCCTGTCATCCCGGCCGGCGAAGCGTGCGTAGGCATCGAGGCGACCAAGGGAAACAACGGGTATTACCTGATCAGTGACCGCAACACGGCGGCATACCGGGTACGCATCCGGGCCCCGTCCTTTCCCCACATGCAGATGGTTCCCCTGATCAGCCGAGGCCTGACGGTTGCCGATCTGGTGGCGATCCTCGGCAGCATCGACTTCGTGCTCGCCGATGTGGACCGCTAATGGCGGATCGACGAACAGAGGGTGGGGGATGCTGAGCAAAGACGAACGACGGGAGATCGAGGAGGAGCTCCGGCATTATCCGACCACGCAGGCCGCGTGTATAGAAGCGCTGAAAATCGTACAGCGGCACCGCGGCTGGGTGAGCGATGAAGGGATTCGGGACATTGCCGATTTTTTAGGGATGTCGGCGGCCGAGCTGGATAGTGTGGCGACCTTCTACAATCTCATCTTCCGGAGACCCGTCGGCAGGCACGTGATCCATATTTGTAACAGCGTCAGTTGCTGGATCATGGGCTACGACCATATACGCGACCATCTGACGGCCCGCTTGGGGATCCGGCTGGGCGAAACCGACGCCGATGGGCAGTTTACACTGTTGCCCATCCAGTGTCTCGGCACGTGTGACCACGCGCCCGCATTCATGGTGGATGAAGAGCTGTATCGCGACTTGAGCCCCGAAGGGGTCGATGACATTCTGAAACAATATCAACAGACGCCAAACCGGGATGGAACGACCGCTGACGAAAAACATCAGGCCAGGTGAAGGGCCGCTGAACCTGGACGCGTACGAGCGAGCCGGCGGCTATCAGGCGGTGCGCAAGGTCCTTCGGAGCATGACGCCGCCTGAGGTGACGAAGCTCGTGAAGGATTCCAAGCTCCGAGGCCGGGGGGGGGCCGGCTTTCCTACTGGTCTAAAGTGGGGCTTTGTGCCCATGGGAGACGACGCGCCTCGTCCGAAGTATCTGGTCGCCAACGCGGACGAGATGGAGCCCGGAACCTTTAAGGATCGCCTGCTGCTGGAGGAAGATCCGCATCTGTTAATCGAGGGCATGATCGTCGGTGCCTATGCCATCCAGGCAGACGTGGCGTATATTTTCCTGCGCTGGGAGTACCGCCTTGCCGCACAACGCCTGGGCAGGGCCATCGCAGAAGCGTATGATCGCCGCTACCTCGGGAGAAGCATCCTGGGCTCCGGCTATAGTGTGCAATTGTACCTGCACATCAGCGCGGGGCGGTACATGTGCGGGGAGGAGACCGCCCTCCTGAATGCCCTGGAGGGCAAGCGGGCGACGCCGCGCGCGAAACCGCCGTTTCCCCCGGTCGTCGGTCTCTGGGGCAAGCCGACGATCGTTCAGAATGTCGAGACGCTCTGTAATGTGCCGCATATCGTGAACCACGGCGCGGAATGGTTCAAGGGTTTGAGCCGGACGGAGGACAGCGGGACAAAAATCTTCGGCGTCAGCGGCAAGGTCAAGCGGCCGGGGGCCTGGGAGCTGCCTATGGGGACCCCACTCCGCGAGATTTTGGAAGAGCATGCCGGCGGGATGCGGGACGGGCTCAGGTTCCGCGGCGCCCTTCCCGGGGGTGCGTCAACGGATTTTCTTGTCGAGGAGCATCTGGACACACCGATGGATTTCGACGGGGTGCAAAAAGTGGGGAGCCGGCTCGGGACCGGCACCATGATTGTCCTGGACGATCAGACCTGTCCCGTGGGTCTCGTGCACAACCTCGAGCAGTTCTTTGCCCAGGAGTCGTGCGGCTGGTGCACGCCGTGTCGCGACGGTCTCCCGTGGACGGAACAGATGCTCTTCGCCCTGGAAAGCGGAGACGGGCAACCGGGCGATCTGGAAAAACTGGAGACCCACGCCAGGTTCCTCGGCCCGGGATTCACCTTCTGCGCGCTCGCTCCCGGGGCGATGGAACCGCTCCAGAGCGCCCTCAAATACTTCAAGCCAGACTTTGAGCGCCACATCCGTGAGAAGCGTTGCCCGTGGAGGTAACCCATGGCGACGATCTACATCGACAATAGACCCTACGCGGTCGACGCGACGCGGAACCTCCTCCACGCATGCCTCTCGCTGGGCCTGGACATTCCCTACTTCTGCTGGCATCCGGCGTTGGGCTCGGTCGGGGCGTGCCGGCAGTGTGCGGTGAAGCAGTTCAAGGATGAAAAGGATACACGGGGTCGGATCGTCATGTCCTGCATGACACCGGCGGCGGACGGTACCCGCCTCTCCATCGACGATCCCGAGGCCAAGGCGTTTCGATCCAGCGTGATCGAATGGCTGATGATAAACCATCCCCACGATTGTCCCGTCTGCGACGAGGGAGGCGAATGCCACCTTCAAGATATGACGGTCATGACGGAACATATCTACCGGCGACACCGCTTCAAGAAGCGGACATTCCGGAATCAGTACCTGGGACCCTTTATCAATCACGAGATGAACCGGTGCATCCAGTGCTATCGGTGTGTCCGCTTCTACCGGGACTATGCGGGCGGCCGCGACCTGGATGTCTTTGCCGCCCATAATCATGTCTATTTCGGTCGCCACGAAGATGGAGTGCTGGAAAATGAGTTCAGCGGCAACCTGGTCGAAGTGTGTCCGACGGGGGTCTTCACCGATAAGACCCTCAAGCGTCACTACACCCGGAAATGGGACCTCCAAACGGCCCCGTCGGTCTGCGTCCACTGCGGCCTGGGGTGTAACACGATCGCCGGGGAGCGATACGGAAAGCTCCGGCGCATCCTCAACCGCTATAACGGCCAGGTCAACGGCTATTTTCTGTGTGACCGGGGGCGCTTTGGGTACGAGTTTGTGAACGACGGGCGGCGCATCCGCCGGGCCTTGCTCCGCAGCACACCTGATGTCCCCCCGGAGCCGTCCTCCAAGGAGGCGGTGCTGCAACACCTCGCATCGCTTCTCGCCGATCCGGAGCGGGTGATCGGTATCGGATCCCCTCGTGCCTCCCTCGAGGCGAATTTCGCCCTGCGCGCCCTGGTGGGCGCCGACCGCTTCTATCTCGGAATCGCTGAAGAAGAATCGCGCCTCATCGGCACCGTGCTGGAGGCCCTGAAGAACGGCCCAGCCCGTTCCCCGTCCCTGCGTGATGTCGAGAGGGCCGATGCGGTGCTCGTGTTGGGTGAGGATGTCACCAACACGGCGCCCATGGTCGCATTGGCGATCCGGCAGTCGGTCCGCCGGAAGCCGATGGAGATTGCCAGGAAGTTGGGTATCCCCGAGTGGGACGATGCCCCGGTGCGGGAAGTCATCCAACAAAACAGAGGACCCCTGTTTATCGCGACGGTCGATGGCACGCGATTGGATGAGGTGGCCACCGAAACGCATCGAGCGGCCCCGGAGGATCTCGCCCGGCTGGGCTTTGCGGTGGCCCATGCGCTCAGCGCCGACGCCCCGGCGGTTCCGGGATTGCCGGCAGAGACGCGCGCGTTGGCGGAGCGGATTGCCCTGGCCTTGAAGGAGGCGGATCGACCGTTGGTGGTTGCCGGGACGAGTCTCGGCAGCGAGGCGGTGATCCGGGGGGCGGCCAATGTGGTATGGGCCCTGGGTGCGGCCGGTCGTACGGCCGAGTTGTGCTTCACGGTGCCCGAGTGCAACAGCGTAGGCCTGGGCCTCATGGGGGGCGAAAGCATCGAGGAAGCATTTCAGGCGGTAAAGATGGGAAGGGGGACGACGGTCATCGTCCTCGAGAATGACCTCTACCGGCGGGCGAATCGGGCAACGGTCGATGCGTTCCTGGATGCAGCCGGGCATGTCGTCGCCATCGACCACTGCGAGCACACGACCGTATCCAAGGCCGAGGTCGTGCTTCCGGCCGGCACGTTCGCGGAGGCGGATGGCACGCTGGTGAACAACGAAGGACGAGCACAGCGGTTTTACCAGGTGTTTGTGCCGAACGGCGACATCCAGGAAAGCTGGCGCTGGGTGCGGGATCTGATGCTGGTCATGGGACGGAAAGAGGCCGAGGCCTGGCACGATCTGGACGCCATAACGGGTATGCTCGCAGAGATGTTGCCTGTCTTCAAGCCGATTACGGATATCGCGCCGCCGGCCGGATTTCGTCTGGCTGGCCAAAAGATTCCCCGCCAGCCGCACCGCTACAGCGGGCGCACCGCCATGGTGGCTCATATCACCGTTCACGAGCCGAAGCCACCCGAGGATCCCGATTCCCCACTTGCCTTTACCATGGAGGGCTACCCCGGCCGGCTGCCTGCGGCTTGTATTCCCCGCTTTTGGGCGCCCGCCTGGAACTCGGTCCAGTCCCTCAACAAGTTCCAGGACGAGGTCGGCGGCCCGTTACGCGGAGGAGATCCCGGTCGCCGTCTGCTTGAACCGGCAACCGATGCGAAGCCACACTTCTGTACCGACATCCCTCACGCTTTTGCGCGGCGTGAGGATGCGTGCCTGATCGTTCCCGTCTACCACATTTTCGGGTCCGAGGAACTGAGCCTTGTCGCGCCCGGCGTGGCGGAACGGTCCCCCGAGGCCTACCTGGCGTTACACCCTGATGATGCGGCCCGGCTTGGGGTCGGACCGAAAGACGAGGTGGATCTGAGCGTGGGTGGCACGAGCATTCGTCTGCCGGTGGTCCTCCGGCATTCAATATCGAAAGGTCTTGCCGGGCTGCCCGTCGGCTTGCCCGGACTTGAAGGGATCGGTCTGCCCGCGTGGGGTGCGGTTGCTCGGGGGCCTCTGCGATGAACGAGCCGTTTCGGTCCTTCGTGGTCATCGTCGGTGTGCTGGGCACGGTGCTGACCGTCAGCGCCGGCCTGATCTGGTTGGAGCGACGCCTCCTCGCCCTGTGGCAGGATCGGTATGGCCCGAACCGCGTCGGACCGTTCGGGCTCTTGCAGGTGCTTGCCGACATGATCAAAATTTTTACCAAGGAAGACTGGATTCCCCCCTTTGCCGATAAGCCGGTGTTCGTCATCGCGCCGGCGGTGGTTGTGGTGACCGGTCTGATGTCCTTTGCCGTCATTCCCTTCGCTCCAGGAATCTGGGTGGTCGACCTGAACATCGGGGTCCTCTTCTTCCTGGCGATGTCCTCCCTGGGGGCCTACAGCGTGGTGCTGGCCGGATGGGCCTCGAATAACAAATATGCGTTGTTGGGAGGCCTGCGCGCGTCGGCGCAGATGTTGAGCTACGAAGTCTTTATGGGGCTGTCGCTGATGGGGGTGGTGATGCTTGCCGGGTCGTTCAACCTCCGGGAGATCGTGGAAGCCCAGCGGCACATGTGGTTTTGCATTCCGCAGGTGCTTGGCCTTTTCGTCTTTATCATCGCGGGGATCGCCGAGACGCACCGGCTCCCCTTTGATCTTCCCGAGGCGGAGGCCGAGCTGGTGGCCGGATATCACTCCGAGTACTCGGGCATGAAGTTCGGGATGTTTTTCGTCGGAGAGTACATCGGGGTCACGGTGATCTCTGCCATGATCGTTGTCCTGTTTTTCGGGGGGTGGCACGGTCCCGTGCTCCCTCCAGTCGTGTGGTTCGCCGTCAAGACCTTTGTCTTTATTTGCTTCTTCATCCTCCTTCGCGCGTCGCTTCCACGGCCGCGCATTGACCAGCTGATGGCCTACGGGTGGAAGGTGATGCTGCCGCTGGCATTGCTGAACCTGGTGGTCACTGGGGCGGCGGTGCTGGCGCATGGCGGTGCCGTGTAGCACGCGGCGAGTCGTTTCGACGGAGACCGCGATGTGGAGCCTGATCCGGACCATGTGGAAAGTCTTCTTGCACGCCTTCAGGCGTCGCGTCACGATCCTGTACCCTGACGAGAAGCCCTACCTTCCCCCGCGGTGGCGGGGCCGCATTATCCTGACGCGCGATCCGGATGGAGGAGAGCGCTGCGTCGCCTGCTATCTGTGCGCCGTTGCCTGTCCGGTCGATTGCATCGCGCTCGAGGCGACGGAAGATCCGCATGGGCGACGGTATCCGGAGTTCTTCCGGATCAACTTCTCGCGGTGCATCTTCTGCGGCCTGTGCGAGGAAGCATGCCCGACCTATGCCATCCAGCTCACGCCGGATTTCGAGATGGGCGAGTACCACCGAGAGCATCTCGTCTACGAGAAGGAAGATTTGTTGATCGCTGGACCCGGCAAGTATCCAGGCTATAACTTCTACCGGGTCGCCGGCTTGGCCATCGGCGGCAAGGACAAGGGCGAAGCCGAGGGCGAGCTCCCGCCGGTGGACGTGCGGAGCCTGATGCCATAACCCCTGCCGCGTGCTCTTGAGTCGCCGCCCATGGAAGCAGCCTTTTACATCGCTTCATTCATCGCCGTCGCCTCGACGGTGATGGTTATCACGCGGCTGAACGCCGTGCACGCGCTGCTCTACCTCATTGTGTCCCTCCTTTCCGTGGCGCTGATCTTTTTTCTCCTGGGCGCGCCCTTCGTCGCCGCGCTCGAGGTCATTATCTACGCCGGCGCCATCATGGTGCTCTTCGTCTTCGTCATCATGTTGCTGAACCTGGGCCAGGCGGCCATCGCGCAGGAGCGCCGGTGGCTGCATCCCGGCATGTGGGTCGGGCCCAGCATCCTCGCCGTTATCCTGATGGGTGCACTGATCTATGCCCTCTCCCGCATGGGCAGCCCGTCGCCCGGCAGAAGGGCGGTCGGGCCGGAGGCGGTGGGCGGTCTCCTGTTCGGGCCCTACCTCATCGGAGTCCAGCTGGCGGCAATGCTGTTGCTCGCGGGCCTGGTCGGGGCCTACCACCTCGGGCGGCGTCACACGAAAGAGGGCGGGTAAATCCATGGCCATGATTCCCGTGGAACACGGACTCCTGCTCGCCGGGACCCTCTTCGCGCTCGGGCTCATCGGGCTCTTGGTCCGCCGGAACGTGATCTTCATGCTCATGTCCGTCGAGATCATGTTAAACGCAGCGGGGTTGGCCTTCGTGGTCGCCGGTTCCCGGTGGGGACAGGGGGATGGGCAGGTCATGTTCATTTTCATTCTGACCATGGCGGCGGCGGAGGTCGCGGTCGGCTTGGCCCTGGTGCTCCAGCTCTACCGGCGCTTCGAGACCCTGGACGTCGACGCGGCCAGCACTATGCGGGGGTGAGATGCTCGAGCTGTTGTGGCTGATTCCGGCCTTGCCCTGCGCCGGGTTTATCGCCCTAGTTGCGACGGGGCACAGCCTCTCACGGCGTGGGGTTGCGTTCATCGGCGTCGGCTCGGTCGGTCTGGCGGCGCTGGTCACCGTCCTGGTCGGAATCCGTTTTCTCGCGTCGCCACCTCCCGGGGCATCCTACTCTCAAAACCTCTGGAGCTGGATGCGCGTTTCCGATCTCGCGCCGCAGGTCGCCTTGCACCTGGATGCCTTGTCACTGGTGATGATGCTGGTCATCACCGTGGTCGGATTCCTGATCCACCTCTATTCTTCGGAGTTCATGATCGACGACGAAGGCTATAGCCGCTTTTTCGCCTATATGAATCTCTTCGTCACCTCCATGCTGATGCTCGTCCTGGCCGACAACCTGCTGCTGCTTTACCTGGGGTGGGAGGGGGTCGGTCTCTGTAGCTACCTGCTGATCGGGTTCTGGTACACCGATCCGGCGAACGGACGCGCGGCCCGCAAGGCGTTCCTCGTGACACGGGTGGGCGATACCGCGATGGCGATCGGTCTCTTCTTGCTCTTTACACAATTGGGGACATTGCACATCCAGGAACTTATGGGCCGGGCGACAGAGGCCTGGCCCGTCGGCTCGGGGCTTGCCGTCGTCGCCGCGGCATTGCTCCTGGGCGGCGCGGTCGGCAAATCGGCCCAGCTGCCCCTGCAGACCTGGTTGCCCGATGCCATGGCGGGGCCGACGCCCGTCAGCGCCCTCATTCACGCCGCGACCATGGTGACGGCGGGAGTGTACCTCATCGCGCGGACACACGTGCTGTTTACCTTGGCCCCCGGAGTGCAACTGGCGGTGGCAGTCATTGGCGCGATCACGCTGCTGCTCGCGGGGTGTAGCGCCCTGGTCCAGTGGGATATCAAGCGGGTCCTGGCCTACTCCACCATCAGCCAGATCGGCTATATGTTCCTGGCGCTCGGGGTAGGAGCATGGTCGGCCGCCATGTTCCACTTCATGACCCATGCCTTCTTCAAGGCACTGCTCTTTTTGGGTGCCGGGGCGGTGATCCTGAGCCTGCATCACGAGCATAACATGTTTCGGATGGGCGGCCTCCGAAGGCAACTGCCGATCACATTCTGGACCTTCCTCATCGGCTCGGCCTCCCTGGCCGCCCTGCCGCTCGTGACGGCAGGTTTCTACAGCAAGGATCTGATCCTGTGGTACGCGTGGTCCTCGGAGGCCGGCAGCCGGTGGTTGTTGGCGGCGGGATTGGCTGGCGCGCTCCTGACCTCGATTTACACGTTTCGCATGGTGTTTCTGACCTTTTTGGGGGAGCCGCACGCGGCGGTGAAGAAGGCCTCGCCCCTCTCCGAGCCGGGAAATCGGATGCGCGTGCCTCTGGTGGTCCTCGCAATCCTGTCGGC
>Ga0302046_10003869_pt1 | contig 13419 bp, 8 predicted proteins | sample RVTome_11_FD_200261 | JGI IMG/M metagenome (GOLD analysis project Ga0302046, IMG submission 200261) | Soil microbial communities from uranium-contaminated site in the Upper Colorado River Basin, Wyoming, United States - RVT147D111 (version 2) ...
ATAATCGAACCAACGATCGCTTCCGGAAGCCTGGAGGTCTGGATGAACGACATCGAAAGCGACCTCGCATCCCACGGCTCGGCAGGCTCGCGGGGCGACGACGGACACAACCGCGTCGCCGCCTTCCTGCCGCTGCGAGCGGTGGAATTCTACATACTCCTGGCGCTCGCCGAGGGGAACCTGCACGGCTACGGGATCATCCAGGCGACGCTGGAGAGGTCCGAGGGCGGCGTGCGGCTCGACCCGGGGACCCTCTATCGGGCGATCACCCGGCTCGCCGACTCGGGGCTCCTCGGAGAAGCCGACCGGCAGCCGGCCGCCGACCTCGCCGATCGGCGGCGCCGCTACTACGCGATCACCGAGCTCGGGCGCGAGGTGGCGTGCGCCGAGGCCGAGCGCATGGCCGGCCTGGTGGACGACGCCCGCGCCAGCCGGCTGATCGACAACCTCGGAAGGGCAAAGCAGGCCGAGGTGGAAGTGTGTTGCGCCAGACCCATCACACTTCCACCACGGCCTGCTAGGCACATGTCCCGCCGACCTGCCGCCGCCGACGCCGGGAGCCCCGTAGCCGCGCCGTTGCGCCCGGCCCTTCTCGCCCGCATCCTGCACCGCGCGTACCGCCTGCTGCTGATCGCCTACCCGGCGAAGTTCCGCCGCCGCGTGGGAGCGGACATGGCCGACGTCTTCGTCGACGTCTGCGCCGCCGAGATGCAGGCGCGCGGCCCCGCCGGCCTGCCCCGCCTCGCCCTTCGAACCCTTCGCGACGTGGCCCGCAACGCCTGGGCCGAGCGCGTCCACCGGCGCCGCCGCGCGCGACGCGCCAGCCCGCGACGCGACAGCGCACGACTTGGTAGCTCGCGACGCGGCAACCCGCGCCGGTCGAATTACGAATCGCGCGACAGTGGCCCGTTCGGGCGTGGAGACAGCTCACGACGCGGCAACCCGCGCCTTTCGACTTCGCCCGCCCCCCGAGGAGAACGTCACGTGCACGTGATCATCCAGGACCTGCGCTTCGCCCTTCGAACCCTGATCAAGCAACCGGCGTTCAGCCTGGGCGTGATCCTCGTGCTGGGGCTGGGGATCGCCGGCACCACCGGGATCTTCAGCGTCTTTAACGGCCTGTTCCTGCGGCCGCTGCCGTTCGACGACCCCGGTCAGATTGTCAACCTCGACGAGACGGCGCCGCAGTGGAACCTCGAGTTCGTCGCGGTCAGCTACATCGACTTCGTCGCCTGGCGCGACCAGAACGAGACCTTCGAGGCGATGGCCGTGTTCGACAGCGAGAGCGTCAACCTGTCGCTCGACGGCGAGGCCAGCCGGGTCGACGCCTCGATGATCTCGGAGGGGATCTTCGCCGTCCTCGGCATCGAGCCGGCGCTCGGGCGTCCGTTCACCGCCGAGGAGGACCTTCCCGGGGCGGAGAGCGTGGTGTTGCTCGGCCACACCCTGTGGCGGGACCGCTTCGGCGCCGACCCGGATGTCCTCGGCCGCTCGCTGAGCCTCGACAGCACGCCGCACACGGTGATCGGCGTGCTGCCGCCGGAGGCCGAGTTCGTCCCCGGCGACCTCTGGGTGCCGCTCAAGGCCGACGTCGACGTCAACGCCGGTAGCTGGTGGCTCGACGGCATCGGCCGCATGCAGCGCGGCGTGACGATCGAGCGGGCCCGCGAGGACCTGACGCGCATCCACAAGGCGATGATCGAGGAGCGCTCGGTCAACGAGGTCACCTCGCCGGTGGTGCTGCCGGTCCTCGATCGCATCCTCGGCGACTACCACGACGGCGCCCTGGCGCTGCTCGGCGGGGTGAGCGTCGTGCTGGTGATCGCCTGCGCCAACGTCGCCGGGTTGATGCTGGCGCGCTCCACCTCGCGAAGCCGGGAGGTGGGCGTGCGCGTGGCGCTGGGCGCCGGGCGGCGGCGCATCGTTCAGCAACTGCTGACCGAGAGCCTGGCGCTGGCGACCGCCGGAGCGCTGGTGGGCGCCGGCCTCGGTCATCTCGCCAGCCGCGCGGCGCTGGCGGCGGCCCCCGATGACGTTCCCCGCTGGATCAGCTTCGCGATCGACGTCCGCTTCCTGGCCTTCACCATCGCAGTGACGGTCGGCTCGGCGCTGCTGTTCGGTTTGGCGCCGGCGTTGAAGGTCGCGCGCACCGACCCGCAGCGGGTGCTGCAGGGCTCCGGGCGCGCCACCGAGACCCGCGCCAGCCGCTGGGGCCTCAACGCCTTGGTGGTCGCCGAGATCGCCCTGGCGCTGGTGGTGCTGGTCGGCGCCGGCCTGTTCATGGCGGCGTTCCGGCAGCTCCAGACGGTCGACCCCGGCTTTCGGGTCGACGACGTGCTCGCCTACCGGATCTCGCTGCCCGACGTCTCCTACGCCGAGGAGCCGCAGCAGAAGGCGTTCTTCGAGGAGCACCTCACGGCGTTGCGGGAGCTGCCGGGAGTGATCGAGGCCGGCGCCACGACCGCGGAGCCCCTGGGCGGACACACGGGCTACTTCTTCGAGGCCGAGGGGGCGCTGCCCCGCGGCGAGGACGAGCCCACGCCGGTGACCCTGGTGCGCTGGATGACGCCCGGGTACTTCGAGGCGATCGGCATCCAGTTGCTCGCCGGCCGCGGCATCGAGCCCGCCGACGGCAACCCCGAGGCGCCCGCCGTGGCGATCATCAACGAAGAGTTCGCCCGCCACCACTGGGGCGACCAGAGCCCGCTCGGGCGGCGAATCCGCGCCGGCGACGAGGAGGAAGACTGGATGACCGTGGTCGGCCTGGTTCGCGACGCCAGGCACTACGGCCTCGACCGCGAGATGCGGCCCGGCGTCTACGTGCCGTTCGATCGCTCGCCCAGCGGGTCGCTGACGATCGTGACCCACACCGCCGTCGATCCCATGAGCCTGGCCGACGAGGCGCGCGAGCTGGTGCGCCGCGCCGATCCCGAGGTCCCGATCTACGCGACGGCGACGATGGTCCAGCGCCTCGACGACTCGCTCTGGGCCCGTCGCGCCGCCTCCTGGACCTTCGCGATCTTCGCCGGCGTGGCGCTGCTGCTCGCGGTGAGCGGCGTCTACGGGGTGATCTCCTACGCGGCCAGCCGGCGGCGCCACGAGATCGGCATCCGCATGGCGCTCGGCGCCCGCCGCGGCCAGGTCGTCCGCCACATCCTGCGCCACGGCGCGGCGCTGATCGGCGCCGGCGTGGTCCTCGGCCTGACCGGCTCCCTGGCGCTGGCCTGGACGCTGTCGAGCCTCCTGTTCGAGGTCTCGCCCACCGAGCCGCTGGTCTATGCCGGCGTCACCGTGCTGCTCGGCGGAGTGGCCCTGCTCGCCAACCTGGTGCCGGCGCGCCGCGCCGCCTCGGTCGATCCGATGCACGCACTGCGCGAGGACTGACGGCACCTGCGTCCTCGATCGCGGCCCTGAGCTTGACAGACATGCTACAAAAACGTAGATTTTCCTTTGGGAGTTGGCCATGGCGAAGGGAACCCAGATTTCAGCTCAGATCTCCGACGCGACGCGCGACCTCATGGAGAAGCGCGTCCGCCGGACAGGGGTAAAGAAGGGCCATCTCATCGAGCAGGCGCTCCTCCACCACCTCCAGGCCCTCGATGAGCTGCCGGTTGAGTACATCATCCACCCGCGCATCGTCGTTTCGCGAAACACAGGAGAGGAGATGCTCCGCAAGGCCGACTCCGTCGAGCCTACGCCCGCCCTCCGCGAACTGATGCGCGATGGAGATTAGGGCGCTCCGCCCAAATGACGACCGCCCCGCCTTCCGATGTGGGGACGAGGCGCTCGATCGCTTCTTCCAACGCTACGCAGGCCAGAACCAGTTTCGGCATTACCTCGGGGTGACGTACGTGGCGGTCGACAGCGGTCGCGTCCTCGGCTTTGCGACCGTAGCTCCACGACACGTTGACATCGAGGACCTGCCAGAGCGTGCCCGAAAGAGGCTGCCGCGCTACCCCGTGCCCGTACTTGGACTCGCACGTCTAGCCGTCGACAGGTCGGCCCAGTCGATGGGGCTCGGTCGACAGCTTCTCCGCTTCGTACTCAAGCTCGCCGCGAAGATGGCCGAGGAGGTCGGCTGCGCCGGAGTGGTGGTCGACGCCAAGCCGGCCGCCGTCGACTTCTACGCGAGGTACGGTTTTGCGCCCTTCGACGCCCTGGAGGGCCAATCTGACGCGCGTCCACAACCCGTGGCAATGTGGCTGCCGATCCAGGCGATCAAGGCTGCCAGCAAACCTGCGCACTGATCCGATAGCAGGCCGTGGCGGAAGTGTGATGCGTCTGGTTGCGGCGAGAACGAGTCAATCGTTGCGCAGCGCCGTCGCGGCGTCGACGCGGGTGACGCGGCGTGCCGGGACGATGCAGGCGAGCAGGGCGACGGCGGCCAGCAGGGCGGTGACGGTGGCGAACGTCCAGGGGTCGTAGGGGGTGACGCCGAACAGGAGGCTCGCCATGACGCGGCCGACGGCGATGGCGCCGGCGGCGCCCAGGGCGATGCCGACGAGCACCGGCGCCATGCCGCCGGCGACGATCATTCGCATGACGTCGGGGACGCGGGCGCCGAGCGCCAGGCGGATGCCGATCTCGCGGGTGCGCCGGCTGGTGGTGTAGGAGATGACGCCGTAGATGCCGACGGTGGCCAGCGCCAGGCCGACGAAGGCGAAGGCGCCGAGCAGGGTGAGCAGGAAGCGCTCGGTGGCCGTCGCCTCGTCGTGCACCGCGGCGAGCGTCGTGATGCCATAGACGGGCAGGCCGGGGTCGAGGGCGCGAACGCGCTCGCGCAGCGCCGGGACGACGGCGGTCGGCTCGCCCGTGGTGCGTAGTAGCACGTACAGGTGCAGGGTGGTGTCCTGCAGCACCGGTGCGTAGAAGCCCGGCTGCTCCTCGAGCGCCAGGTGCTCGCGGCGGACGTCGGCGGCGACGCCGACGATCTGCCTCCAGAACGAGCTCTCGCTGGGCACGCGGTCGAACGTGATCATGACGCCGATCGGATCGCGGTCGGCGAAGTAGCGGTCGGCGAGCGCCTGGTTGATGACCACCACCGGCACGCCGCTCGCCCGGTCGGTCTCGTCGATGGCCCGGCCCCTGACGATCGGCACCCTCATCGTCTCGAAGAGGCCGGGCGAGGTCTCGTCGTGGCGGACGTTGATGCCGAAGCGGTCGGCGTCCCACCCCTCGGCACTGAAGTCGCTGCTCCAACGCTGGTTGCGGAACGGCAGCCGGCTGCTCATCGCCGCCGACTCGACGCCGGGAATCTCCTCGAGGGTGGGGTAGAGCGCCGACCAGAAGTTGATGGCGGCGGTATCGTCGGGATACGAGCTGGGGGGAAGCTGGATCTCGGCGACCAGCGTGTTGCTCGGGTCGAAGCCGGGGTCGACGTCCCGCAGCTCTACCAGGGTCCGAAACATCAGGCCGGCGCCGATCACCAGCGGCAGCGCCATGGCCACCTCCGCGGCCACCAGGAGGCGGCCGCCGTGGCGCGTTGCGGGCGCGGCCGAGGCGCCGCGCGTCGCCGGGGCGGCGTCGGCGCGGGCCGCAGCCTTCCAGGCGGGCACCGTGCCGAACACGAGGCCGGTGAGCAGAACGGCGCCCGCCGTGAAGCCGAGCACCGCGAGGTTCAGGCCCACACGGTCCAGACGCGGCAGCTCGGGACCGAGGCGCAACAGGACGTTGATCCCCCAGGTGCCGGCGATGATCCCGAGCGCGCCGCCAGCGCCCGACAGCAGCAGGCTCTCGGTCAGGCCCTGGCGCAGCAGGCGGGCGCGGCTCGCTCCCATCGCCTGGCGCACCGCCATCTCGGCACGTCGGCTCGTCGCCCGCGCCAGCAGCATGTTGGCGACGTTGGCGCAGGCGATCAGCAGCACGAACCCCACCGCCGCGAGCATGATCAGCAGCGGCAGGTCGTGATCGCCGACCACCCACTCGCGCAGCGGAGTCACGCCCGTGCCCATCGCCACGTTGGTCGCCGGATACTCAACCTCGAGGCGGGCGGCGATCGCGTCGAGCTCGGCCTCGGCTTCCTCGATCGTCACCCCGTCGCGCAACCTGCCGACGACGCTCATTCCGTGGGCGCGGCGGAACGAGACCTGTTGGCGCCGGTCGAGCGCCCAGCCGGTGGGCACCCAGGCGTCGATGTCGGGCATCTCCCCCTGGCCGGCGAGGAACGCCAGCGGGTAGGTGAAGCCGGGCGGCATCACGCCGACCACGGTGCGCGAGACGCCACCGAGCTCGAGCTGCCGGCCGACGATGTCCGGATCGGCGGCGAAGCGCCGCTCCCAGTAGGCATGGGCCAGAAGGACCTTCGGGTTGCCGCCCTCCCAGGTGTCGGAGGGCTCGAAGCCGGCGCCCAGCGCCGGCTCCACGCCGAGCACCGTGAACAGGTTCCCGGTGACCTCGTTGGCGAAGACCATCTCGGGGTCGCCGCCGGCGCTCATCGGCAGGTCGACGAGCCAGTCGTTGTGGGCGCCCATGTCGACGAACGACGTGGCCTGCGCCTGCCAGTCGAGGTAGTTGGCGGACGCCGCCTGCGCCCTGTCCCAGCCGCGCTCGGGGTTGCGCTCCCAGATCGCCAGCAGGCGGTCGGGCTCGGCAAACGGCAGCGGCTCGAGGATGACCGCGTGGACGACCGAGTAGATGGCCGTGTTGGCGCCGATGCCGAGGCCGAGGGCGAGGACGGCGACGACGGTGAAGCCGGGGTTGGCGGCGAGCATCCGCAGCGCGTAACGGAGGTCCTGCAGCAGCGAGTCCATGGGGTTCGATCCTCTTCCGGGGAGCCGTAGCTCGGCGCGGGGCGTGGCCGGTGGGCCGCATGCACGAAGCCACCCACCAGGAGGTGATGCCGACGGCAAAGGGCCGGCGTGCCGGCCGTGATCGAGAGTTGGCGGGAGCAAGGCGCCGGAACGCGGCTGGCGATCCGTCGATGGCGGCAACGCCGATCCCGGACGCGCCCGGCCTTCCTCCGCCGGCGCATCCGAGGAGCGGGAAAGGGCTGCCCGACGATCGCGCCGGGCCGAGAGCCGGCTCGCCAGCCCCGCCGCCGGCAAGCCGCCCAGCTCGCGCGCCAGCAGCGCCAGCCATGCCCGCAGGCCGCGCCGTCTTGCCGCGCGGCTGCGCTCGCGGAAGGTCTGCAGCATCTCGCCGCCGTAGCGGCGGCGGGCGGCCTGGGGGTGCGCCGCCAGCAGCAGCCGGTAGACGGCCTCGAGGGCCGCTTGCACACGATCGCGCATCACGGTCCGCTAGGCGTCCGTGGTTTCATCACGGCCTCCTAACCCTTCTTGCCGGCGGTCAGCGACAGCAGGGCCTTCGCCGTCAGCAGCCGCCTGTCGCGGGCGACGCCGAGCAGGCCGGCGAGCCGCTGCGCCTCGGCCGCCGCGACCTCTCGGCCGAGGTCGGTGAGCCCGTAGTAACGGCGGCGGGAATCCCGTCCCTCCGGTGCCTCCGCCTCGGGCACCGCCGCGATTAGCTCCTGCTGCTCGAGCCGCTGGATCGCCAGATAAAGTGTCCCGGTGCTCGACGGAAACGGCCGGCCGCTGGCCGACTCGATGTCCTTGATAATGCCGTAGCCGTGCCGCGGCGCATCGGCGAGGGCGAGCAGGATCTGGAAGGAGAGCGGGGTGAGCGGAAGCTGCGCGTCGACGTTCATCGAGTTTCGCCTTTCATCCAAAGCTCTCCGGGGGCGCGTTCGAACAGGAGACGCCGCCCATTCCTCTGGGCCCAGGTCCCCGAGCCCGCGAACTCTCCCTGCGAACCGCCGAGAATGGAAACGGCGCGGACGGTGGCGTCCCCGCCTCGTTAGCTTGAAAGTCAATATAGTGAATGTCAAGCGAGTATCTGTCAAGGGCGACTTCACGAGGCCCGAAGCGATCCCAGCGGAGCGATCGACGCTCCGTAAAGAACGATCGGCGCGACGCCGCGACGAGACGGGCGTGACACCACGACGTAACGAACGATCGGCGCGACGCCGACGAGAAGGGCGTGACACCACGAAGGAACAGCGACCAGACTGGACATCAAACCCCGGGAGCGAAACCATAGGCCCATGACCTGGGCCTCCGTTATCTCCCGCCAGCGGTCGCCGAAGTTCGCCGTCGAAGAGGCGCTCGAGAGCCTCGCCGCGGAGATCGGCGGCCAAGAGCCCGACCTGATGCTGGTGTTCGTGTACCCCAGCCGCGTCGAGCAGTATCCGTCCGTCGTCGAGGCGATCGCCGAGCGCTATCCGACCGTGGCGTTGGCGGGCTGCTCGGCGGCCGGCGTCGTCGGCGGCGGCCGCGAGGTCGAGCACCAGCCGGCGTTGTCGCTGACCGCGGCGATCCTGCCCGGCGTCGAGGTCGACGTCTTCCATCTGACGCCGACCGAGATCGAGCTGATCGGAGACGAGGCCGCGCTGTGGAAGCGGCGATTCGGCATGTCCCCCCGCGAGCGCCCCTCCTTCATCTTGTTTCCCGACCCGTTCACCTGCGACGCCGGCGGCCTTCTCCAGGCCCTCGACGCGGTCTACCCCGACAGCGCCAAGGTCGGCGGCCTGGCGAGCGGCGGCCGCGCCCCCGGCGACAACCAGTTGTTCGCGGGCGGCGAGATCCACTCCGCCGGGGCGGTGGTCGTGGCGCTGCGCGGCAACATCCTCATGGATACGATCGTCGCCCAGGGTTGCCGGCCGATCGGCGATCCGCTGTTCGTGACCTGGGCGGAGGAGAACATCCTCTGCCAGCTCGAGGGGCGCCGCGCCACCGAGGTGCTCTCGGAGCTCTACGAGTCGTTGCCGGACGACGATCGCCAGCTCTTCCGCCAGGCGCTGCACCTGGGCGTGGTGATGCGGGCCGGCGAGCAGCAGTACGGCCCCGGTGACTTCCTGATCCGCAACGTCATCGGCATGGATCCCGAGTCCGGCGTGCTGGCGGTCGGCGACCGGCTCAGCAACGGCCAGGTGGTGCAGTTCCACGTCCGCGACGCCCGTACCTCGGCGGCCGATCTCGAGGCCATGCTCGATCGCTGCAGCGAGGACCAGAGAAAGGCCGCCCCGCAGGCGGCCCTCCTGTTCTCCTGCCTCGGTCGCGGCGAGAACCTGTACGGGGTCAGCGGTCACGACAGCCGGCTGATCGCCTCCCACTTCGGCGGCCTGCCGATCGGCGGCTTCTTCTGCAGCGGCGAGATCGGCCCGGTCGGCGGCCGTAGCTTCCTGCACGGCTACACCAGCTCGATCGCCGTCTTCCGGCCGCGCCAGCAGGCCTGAGGGCTCGACGCGTTCCGGTCCGGGGCGAACCTCGCGGTCCTGGTGCCCCGCGGCGGCCGCCCAGGCGCCGTTGACCCGCCGCCGCGGCTGCCGGAGAATCCCCGCATCCCCACCGCGACAACCATCGGACACCCCTCGCTCGGCGAGGACCTTGGAGGCGAATCATGAGCCGCAATCCCGGAGCGCGAACCCGCAGGATCGGCATGCTGTCGGTGGCGCTGGGCGTGGCGCTGGTCACGCTCACCGGCGTGTCGGTGGGCACCCCGCAGGCGCCGGATACCGAGCAGATCAACGCCCAGATCCGCGAAGAGGGCTGGGAGAGCTCCCAGGTCATGCGGACGCTGCACTTTCTGACCGACCGCTACGGGCCGCGGCTGAGCGGCTCGCCCAACCACGAGAACGCCGCCAAGTGGGCGATCGCCCAGATGGAATCGTGGGGGCTGCAGAACGCCCACCTCGAGCCCTTCGACTTCGGCCGCCCCGGCTGGCTCAACGAGCGCTTCGCGGTGCACATGATCGCGCCGGTCAAGGACCACCTCGAAGGTGAGGTCCTGGCCTGGACGCCGAGCACGCCGGGACCGGTCACCGCCGGGGTCTTTCATCTGGTGGCGCCCGAGGGGCCGACGGCGGCCGAGCTCGACGCGTTCTTCGCCAAGGTGCGGGCCGACGTCGCCGGCAAGATCGTCCTGGTCGGCGAGCCCGCCGCGCCGGGCGTCGACTTCGACCCGCCGGCCAAGCGGCGCGACGGCGAGCAGCTCCGCCAGCAATACGACCCGAACCGCGAGCCGGCGGGTCGCGGCGGCCGCGGCGGCCGCGGCGGTCGCGGCGGGCGCGGCACGCCCGACCCCGATGTGCTGAGCAGCGGCGAGGTCGCGGCGCGCGTCGAGCGCTTCCTGATCGACAACGGCGCCGTGGTGCGCGTCAACGACGGCGGCCGCCCCCACGGCCAGATCCGCGCCTTCCAGAATCGCGCCTACGACCCGGCCCAGGCCCTGCCCACCGCGATCCTCCGCAACGAGGACTTCGGCCGCATCGCCCGGCTGCTCGCCTACGGCGACGCCGTGGTGCTGGAGGTCGAGATCGTCAACCGCGACTACCCGCAGGGCAGCACGGTGTACAACGCCATCGCCGAGATCCCCGGGACCGACAAGGCCGACGACGTGATCATGCTCGGCGGCCACCTCGACTCCTGGCACGCCGCCACCGGCGCCACCGACAACGCCACCGGCTGCACCGTCATGATGGAGGCGGCGCGCATCCTGCAGGCGATCGGCGTGCGGCCGCGGCGGACGATCCGCGTCGCCCTGTGGGGCGGCGAGGAGCAGGGGCTGCTCGGCTCGCAGGCCTACGTCGCCGAGCACTTCGGCTCGGCCGAGGACCCCAAGCCCGAGTTCTTCAAGTTTGGCGGTTACTTCAACATCGACTCGGGCACCGGCCGGGCCCGCGGCGTCAGCGTCTTCGGGCCGCCGGAGGCCGCCGCGGTGCTGCGCGCCGCCCTGGGTCCTTTCGGAGAAGGCGGCCAAGGCGTCATGGGCGCGCTGCCCACCGCCAGCCGCCAGCGCGGCGGCTCCGACCACACTTCGTTCAATGAAGCCGGGCTGCCGGGCATCGGCGTGAGCCAGGACCCGATCGAGTACAACAGCCACACCTGGCACACCAACCTCGACACCTACGAGCGCGCCGTCGAGGACGACCTCAAGAGCTCGGCGATCGCCATCGCCGCCGCCGTCTACCAGCTCGCCATGCGCGACGAGCTGCTGCCGCGCTTCCCGCCGGAGCAGATGCCGCCGCGTCCGGGGGGAGGGCAGTAAGGGCTCGCGCGGAAACGACGTAGCGGCGCGGCCCGCCACGGGGCTTCCTTGGTTGCCCGGTGGCGATCTCGTCGTAACTGCCTACACGCTCAGAGCGAGTAGCCCTGCCGGTAGGTGCGGGTCAGGTACTCGTTGGCGTCGGCGTTGTTGGTGACCCGCATGGCGGCGCCGTCGTAGTGGAGCTTGGCGTTGGCGCGCATGGCGACGATGCCCAGCAGCATGATCTCGGTGAGGTGTGAGGCGTAGGAGAACGGGCAGGAGATCTCGTCGGTGCCCTTGATGGCGTTCACCCAGTTCATCTCGTGCGCCTCGTGCGGGACGCGGGGCAGCCGCTCGGGTGGGGCGCCGTAGCTGTTGTGGCGCTCGGCGGGCAGCAAGCGGGGCTCGGCGCCGTAGGTGTTCTGGAGCATCTTGCCCTCGCTGCCGATGTAGAGGATGCCGCCCTCGCCCTCGAGTTGCTCGTCGCCGATCTCCGGCGGCCGTGGCGGGGTCAGGCCGCCGTCGTACCAGGTGAGGGTCACGGCGGGCCGGCCGCCGCGCGCCGGGAACTCGTAGTAGGTCGTGGTGGCGTTCGGGTAGCAGACGTTGTCGAACGGTGTCGAAGTCGTCTCGATGACGGCCGGCAAGCCGAGGTCGAGCGCCCAGACCGGATGATCGATGAGGTGGGCCCCCATGTCGCCGAGCGCCCCCTGGCCCCAGTCCACCCAGCCGCGCCAGTTGAACGGATGGTAGAGGGGGTGGTACTCGACCTCGGGGGCGACGCCGAGGAACAGCTCCCAGGAGAGCGTGTCGGGCACCGGGTAGCTGCCGGCCATCGCGTTGGCGAGGCGGGCCCTCAACGAGCTGTTGTTCCAGCCGAGCTGCGAGGGGTCGCGGTCCAGAGGTTGCGGGCGCGGCACGCCCTGCGGCCAGTACACGAGCGGCCGATTGGTCCAGACGTGCACCTCTCTGACCTCGCCGATGGCGCCGGCCATGATGTACTCCTGGCCGCGCCGCGCGTCGTCGCGCGAGTGCCCCTGGTTGCCCATCTGCGTGATCACGCCGGTCTCGGCGGCCTGGCGCGCCAGGTGCCGCGCCTCGTGCACCGACCAGCAGAGCGGCTTCTGCACGTAGACGTGCTTGCCGAGGTCCATCGCCGCCGAGGCGATGACCGCGTGCATGTGGTCGGGCGTGGCGACGATGACCGCGTCGATGTCGGGCTGCTGCTCGAGCATCTCGCGGTAGTCGCGGTAGCGGCGGGCGGCGGGAAGCTGCTCCTCGACGAAGCGGCGCAGGTTGGCGCTGCGCTCCGGCTCCGGCCACCTGGCGTCGGCCTGCTGTTGGGCCCGCGACGGTCCGAAGTCTCGATACTCGGGCTCGGGGCGCTCCTGACCCCGCCCGCCGCCGCGGCGGCCGCCGCTGTCCGCAGGCGGGTTGGACGCCTCCCGCCAGCGCCGGATCCGGCCGTCCAGCAGGGCGAAGTCGCAGTCGCAGAGGGCGACGATGTTCTCGCTCATGACCGCCTGGGTGTTGTTGCCGCCCATGCCGCCGAGGCCGACCGCGGCGATGTTCAGCGTGTCGCTGGGCGCCTGGAAGCCGCGGCCGAGCACGTGGCGCGGCACGATCATCAGGCCGGCGCCGGCGCCCGCCAGCGTTCCCACGAGCTCGCGTCTCGAGTACCCCTTGTCGGCTGCGGCGGCGTTGGGCTGGTCGTGGTCCTGGCGTCTCATGGCGTCCTCCGGCGTCGTTGCTGCGGCGTTACGACGAAGAGTGGTAGGAATCGGCGGTCAATGGATGCCCAACCGTCGCACGCGCCACGGCCGGCGGTCAACGGCGCCAGGACGTGCGGCGGGCGGGGTCGCGGGTTGTTCTCGCAAACGAACCGTCACCGTTCCACGGAGAACGGCCGGCTGACGGATCCGGCAGGGCGACTGGACGCGCCCACCGGTCAGCCGCCGACGACCTCGATCAGATCCTCGATCCGCCAGCCTTTGTCGAGATAGCGATCGACGCCCAGCGATTGGAACTCGTCGCGGAGGTCGGCCGCGGACGTGCCGACGATCTTGATCCCGGGACGGATGGATTCGAGCGTGGCGACGAAGCCACCGAGATCGGCGATCGACATCTCGTAATCGAGCAGCACCACGCCGATCTCGGGATCGGCGTGCAGGAGCTTGACGGCGAGTTCCTCGTCCTCGGCCTTGTAGCAGACGCAGCCGACCTGCTCGAGAAGCTGGGTGCAGAGCGCCCGCACCTCGCGGATGTCGTCGATGACCAGCACGTGGTCAGCAAAGGGCCAGGCGACCGGATGGGGCTGGTCGATCTCCAGCAGGGTGGCGATCAGCGGATCGGTGAGCAGCGACGAAGACGCCGAGGGCAGCATCACAAGCAGGCCGCCGT
>Ga0302046_10003870_pt1 | contig 13419 bp, 10 predicted proteins | sample RVTome_11_FD_200261 | JGI IMG/M metagenome (GOLD analysis project Ga0302046, IMG submission 200261) | Soil microbial communities from uranium-contaminated site in the Upper Colorado River Basin, Wyoming, United States - RVT147D111 (version 2) ...
TCGGGTCACCTTCTTTCGTGTACTCTCCATCGAGCCTGACTATTTGAGCGACAACAGATCGCATCCTTACCTTGGTCCCGTCCTCCAGCGTGTAGGAGTTCCAATTCTCCTTATCGATGTCAAAGTCCACTCTTTGTCCGGTAACCTGCCGTCCCTGGAATTCGACTGTTACTTGGGTAGACATGCTTCTTCCCTTGTCAGTTGTACAAATTGGATGTAGGAGGTGCGGCGTAGAAAGAAATGATTCTCACGGCGGCCCAACCCCTTAAGAATACAATGATTCGGCGGGGTTTTCAAAAATCTTCTGCCTGCCGCCAAGGATGGCTGAATTCTGCCCGACCGGAAGGATTCATGACATCACAACATCACCGGACACGAGGAGATGTTACCGAATCATTACCTTCTCCGCCTCCCCGCCGGACGCTTCGGTCCGACGTAAGTCATTGTTTCTATGGTGAGCCGTGGTGGAATCGAACCACCAACCTACTGATTAAGAGTCAGTTGCTCTGCCAGTTGAGCTAACGGCCCACGACCCAAATGCTGGTACGCCTGAGAGGATTCGAACCTCTGACCTTCTGCTCCGGAGGCAGACGCTCTATCCAGCTGAGCTACAGGCGCACATGGGCTGGAAATACGCTCGGGGATTCGGAAACCGAAACCGGTCCCAGGAGCCCGCCAAAGGATACTCGACGGGCGACGGGCGCGCAAGCTACCAGAGACCGGAGAGACGCTTGGCGATGGTCTCGACGACGTAGGCGTCGACTTTTTCCTGGGCTTCGCGAGGGAAATCGACGAAACGGACTCCCATGCCGCGGGGAAGATCGGCTTCGGGGACCCCACGCTTCGTGGACCAGGCGACCTCGCCTTTCGCTTCGAGGAGTTCCTGGTCTCTACTACCGATGCTGGCTAAGTAGAGCGTGAGGATCGAGCCGGTGGGGAGAAGACTTTCGGACGCGATGAAGACACCGGACTTGCTGAGATTGACGACCCGGGCGGTGTGGTGGCGACCCTCGTGCTCGAATACGATCGGTGCTTCGACCGGGACGCGGATGCGCTCGCGATCGCTCAAACAAGCGCGGATGTCTTCGGCGGTGAATCGCGGCATGTCGCCCGCGGCCGGAAGGCCTTCCCGCGACATGAGGAGCTCGTAGAATCTCTTGAGCTCGGTCCAGCGCGCCTCGTCCTCGGGAGGCAGGGCTCCACTCGCGCGGAGCTTCGTATCGTTCAGAGTCCCGAACTCACCGATGAGATCCAGAACCGTGCTCACTATCGATGCAACCTCACTCGTCGAAGCTTGGAGAGCCGCCTTACCGCTGAGCGGTGTCTATCCGGTAGCCGATACGCGAGCGGCGGGCGTGAAGCTCCGATCCTGGAACAGGAAGGAAGCCAGGTCGTTGTCCGCCATCGAGTGGGAGCCGACCGCCGCGTGCGCGTTCTCGAACATCGTGCGGGCCCGCCACCGGAGCCCCTCGTTCTCGTAAAGGGTCCCGAGGGCGCTCAGGTATTCGGGGTTTCGGGGATCCAGTTTCGCCGCCGTCTTGAGATTCTGTTCCGCTTCGAGGCGCGACTTTCGATTCTGCGAGAGGGCCACTCCGAGAAGGTGAAAATAGTTGGCACGATCCCCAGCGAGCTCGATGGCCTCTCGGCAGAGCAGGACCGCCCGTAGATAGTCCTTTTCTTCGAACGCCTTCTTGGCGCGGGCGAAGAGGGCGTCCGCGTATTTACGACGATCCTCAGCTTCATGCGCAGCGTGCTCGGAAGGAGCGGTCTTCCGCTCGCCCTCCGGGCATGACCTCCCTCGGTTGGAGAGCGTCGCGAAGGCCTCACTCACCCGCGTGAAGAGGAACGAGAGCTTTCGGCGCACGTCGGGGTCGGCGAGCCCGGCGTGTCGTTCGGGGTGGAGCTCGAACGTCTTTTGCCGGAAAGCGCGCTTGATGTCCTCGGGCGTGGCATCGCGCTCGATTCCAAGCACCTGCCAGTCGTTCTGGTGCTGGAAGCGCTCGAAGAGATGCTCGATTCTCTGAAGGGGAATTCCCTGAGCATCTTTCTCCGTTACGTCGTCGTTGGTCCGGGGAGCCGGCTGGCCGTCGAGCTCGATGATGCCCGCGCGAAGAAGGCCGAGCAGCGTTCGAGCGGTGTCTCTGTCCGAGAGCGCACTGACCTGGAACACCTCACGTGGTGTCACGCCGCCGTCGATGCGGGACAGAATGAACGCTTCTTCCGGGGTCAAGAGCACGTTGTGAAAGCGGAGCAACGGAGACGCGACCAGTCGCAGCCTCCGGTTGTCTCGAAGGAGCAAATCGAGATGCGGCTCGATATGGGTCGTGCGCCGAGCCTCCTTCATTAGACTATCGGCCACCGAATCGTCGGCGCGGGGAGTCGTCAGGTCGGCCGATAGCTGGTCTCCGGATTTTGCGGCGGCCTCCCTCGCAAAGATGGAGCTCGAAGGCCTGCACTCGGGCGCGGGCAGGGCCCGGAGTGCCTGGGCAAACTCTTCGCCCGAGACGAAACGCTTCACCGGATCCTTCGCCAGGGCGTTTTGCAAGAGCGCGTGAACCGCAACGGGGAGTCCCAGTGCTTCGAAGTCGATGAGCGGAGGCTCCTCGTTGACGATCTTGAGGAGCACCTCGGTCATGGTCTCGCCGGCAAAGGGTTTTCGGCCCGACAAGCATTCGTAGAGCATGCAGCCGAGCGAGAAGAGATCCGATCGTCCGTCCACCTCCTGACCTCGGGCTTGTTCCGGCGACATGTAATCGGGCGTGCCTAGGACGGTGCCACTGGCGGTCAGATGGGCCGACGATTCGGTCTTGGCAATGCCGAAGTCCGTCACTTTGACCTGTCCGGAGGGCGCCACCATGATGTTCGCGGGTTTGACGTCCCGATGAACAATCCGCTGTTCGTGGGCGTACGCGAGTGCGTCGGCAACCTGCGTGAGAACCCTCGCCGTATCGGCTAGGCCGAGCGGGCCGTGCTTCTCGAGCAGGGCCTCCAGTGTCTCTCCCTCGGCGAACTCCATGACGATGACGCACCTTTCCTCCGTCAGGATGACGTCGTGCGTGGTCACGATATGGGAATGATGCAGCTTGGCGGCCACCTGGGCTTCGTGCAGTATCCGGCGGCGGAGCTCGTCCATCTTGTTCGGATACGCAAAGCTGTCCAGACGAAACTGCTTGATGGCGACGGCGCGATTCAGTATCGCGTCGTGCGCCTCGTAGACGTCGGCGAAAGCACCGGAGCCGACTTTCGACTGGATGTGATAGCGGCTGCCCACCGCTGCTGCGACCGCGTAGCGGCCGGTCTTCGGGTTGGTTGCTCCAGAATCGGTCATCGTCCCTTGTCTCTTCTGGAGGCACGAGGCTGGGGAAACGACGCCTCGAGCCACTCTGAGAGCAAGAAGTGTGCCCGGACTTCCGAGGCGAGGTCAGGCGCCGAAGTGACTTATGTCACGTTGGTTAGCCGGAAGCGCAAGTAACGGCAATCAGGGGGATTGGGGGGGAAACGGCACGTGCGCGTAGGCAAATCCCCCTGGGAAGAAACGAAAGTGGACAGGGGGTTCGCCTACGATTTTTTGTCCGCCAGGCCTCGACGCTTCCAGATGGCGAAGATTGCGGGGTAAATCGTTAGCTCGAGAGCGAACGACGTCACCAGTCCCCCGACCATCGGGGCGGCAATCCGTTTCATCACGTCAGCGCCCGTCCCCGTGCTCCACATCACCGGCAGTAGGCCGATCATCGTTGTCATGACCGTCATGAGCTTGGGGCGGATCCTTCGCGCCGCCCCTTCCACGATGACCTCCCGAAGGTCCTCGAAGGAATGAAGCTGGCCGTCTTTCTGACGCCGCCGATACGCGAGCTTGAGGTAGAGCAGCATTACCACCCCGGTCTCGGCGTCGAGTCCGGCGAGGGCGATGAGTCCGACCCAGACCGCGATGCTCATGTTGTAGTCGAGAAGCCAGAGCAACCAGACGGCGCCGATCAACGAGAAGGGGACGGCCAGCAAGACGATACCGGTCTCGGTGATGGAGCCCGTGTTCATGAACAAGAGAATGAACACCAAGAGGAGGGTCACTGGAACGACGATCTTGAGTCGCTCCTTGGCTCTTTCCAAGTAGACGAACTGGCCGGCCCATTCGATACGGACCCCGGGCGGAAGTTGAACCCTCTCGGCGACGACGCGACGGGCCTCCTCTACATAGTCGCCAATGGGGCGGCCGCCGATATCCGCGAAAACGAAGTTCACGAGCTGTCCGCTTTCGCTGCGAATCATGTCGGGGCCGGTTGCGAACTGTAGGTCGGCTACCTGTCGCAAAGGCACCTGCGCTCCAGCGGGCGTCGCGACCAGGACCCTTTCCAACGCTTCGGGGTGATCGCGAAACTCGCGGGCGTAGCGAACCTGGATCGGATAGCGCTCCCGGCCTTCGATGGTTTCCGAGACGTTCATACCGCCGATGGCGGTGGTCACGACGTCGTTGACCTCTTGGACGCTGAGCCCGTAGCGGGCCGCACGCTCCCGGTTCACGGTGACGTCCAGGAAGAATCCCCCGGTGACCCGCTCGGCGAAGGCGCTTCGCGTCCCGGCGACCTCCGGCAGGACCTGCTCGATGGCAATCGAGGCCTTCTCGATCTCGGCGAGGTCGTTGCCGTAGACCTTGATGCCGAGTTGGCTACGAACGCCGGTGGTGAGCATCTCGGTTCGAGTCTGGATGGGCATCCACCAGATATTGGGCATCCCCGGGTAGCTGACCTCGCGGTCCATTTCGTTGACGAGATCTTCCCAAGTAAGTCCCTCGCGCCACTGTTCCCTTGGCTTCAGCAGAATGATCGTCTCCGCCATACCGACCGGCGCCGGGTCGGTGGCGGTGCGGGCCCGGCCCATCTTTCCGAAAACGCGCTCGACCTCCGGAAATTGCACCAGCTTCCGGTCCATGGACTGGAGGATGGAGGAGGCTTCGGTGATGGACATGCCCGGCGGCGCCGTCGGCATGTAGAGGATCACGCCTTCGTTGAGCGGCGGCATGAACTCGGACCCGAGCTGCAGAAAAGCCGGGATGGTAGCCAGGATCAGAAGGAGAGCGACGGCGACCGCCGTCTTGCGGAAGCGCACCACCAGACGCACCACCGGTACGTACGCCGTCACCAGCCATCGGTTGAGCGGGTTCGCCTGCTCGCCGCGAATCTTCCCGCGGATGAAGGTCGCGGCGAGCGCCGGGGTGAGGGTAACCGCGAGAATCGAAGCGAAGCCCATGGAGTAGGTCTTGGTGAAGGCGAGGGGCTTGAAGAGACGACCCTCGACTCCCTCCAGGCTGAAGACCGGCATGAAGGAGACGGCAATGACGAGCAGGGAAAAGAAGATGCTGGGCCCGACCTCCTGCATGGCCTCGATGACGGCGGCCCGTCGGTCGGTGAGGTCTTCGGTCTCGAGCTTCTTATGAACGTTCTCGATGATGATGATCGCGGCATCGACCATGGCGCCGATGGCGACGGCGATCCCGCCCAGCGACATGATGTTGATGGTGAGGCCCTGGTAGTACATCGGAATGAACGAAAAGAGGACCGCCAGCGGCAGGGTGATGATGGGGATGAGGGCGCTCCGCGCGTGCATCAGAAACAAGAAGATAACGAGGCTTACGACGATCATTTCCTCGAGAAGCGTTCGCCGGAGCGTCGCGATCGACGCCTCGATGAGACCGGATCGATCGTAGGTGACCACGAGCTCGACGCCTTCAGGGAGTCCGCTTCCGATCGCTTCCAATCGCTCCTTGACGGCGTCGATCACGCGGAGCGCGTTCTCCCCGTAGCGCATGACCACGATGCCGCCCACCACCTCGCCTTCACCATCGAGCTCCGCAATGCCTCGGGTTACGTCCGGGCCGAGGCGCACCTCGGCGACGTCTTTGATGTGCACCGGTGTTCCCGACTCACTCACCGTCAGCGGGGCGAGCTCGAGATCTTCGATGGAGGCCACGTAGCCGCGACCCCGCACCATCTGCTCGTGGGCCGCGATCTCGATCACATGACCGCCGACCTCCTGATTGGACTCCCGGACCGCCTGAATCACGCGTTGCAGAGAGATGCCGTAGCCGAGGAGCTTGTTGGGATCGACGATGACCTGATACTGCTTGACGAAACCGCCGATGGACGCCACCTCGGCAACTCCCGGAAGACTTTCGAGCGCGTAGCGGAGGTTCCAGTCTTGAAAGCTCCGGAGCTGCTGCAAATCCATCTTTCCGCTACGGTCGACTAAGGCGTACTCGAAGACCCAGCCGACACCGGTGGCATCCGGCCCGAGTGTTGGCGTCACACCCGCCGGCAGGGATCCCTGAACCTCGTTCAAATACTCGAGGACCCGCGAGCGCGCCCAGTACAAGTCCACGTCGTCCTCGAAGATCACGTAGACGAAGGACAAGCCAAAGAACGACTGTCCGCGGACGTATTTGATCCGCGGCGCCGAGAGGAGCGTGGTGGAGAGGGGGTAGGTGATTTGGTCCTCGACGATATCCGGACTCTGCCCGGGCCACTCGGTGAAGACGATGACCTGGACGTCGGAGAGGTCGGGAATGGCGTCGAGGGGTCCGCGGGTCATGCCGTAGTAACCCCATAAGGCGAGGCTGAGTACGAAGAGGGCAGTCAGGAAGCGGTTCTCGGCGCTCGCCGCGATGAGCCTCGCGATGAGACCGTTCTGACTCGTGTCCTCCATGGCGCTCACCAGTGGTGCAGGGCCGACTTGAGTCGGCTCTCCGCCGCAACCAGGAAATTCCCGGACGTGACGACCAGCTCACCCTCTTCGAGTCCCGACAGCACCTCGTAGAAATCGCCGGACTTCGGTCCTACCTGAATTTCCTGAGGGCGAAGGCGACCCTCGCCCAGATCCAGAAAGACCAGCCGTCGCGGACCGGTGTAGAGGACCGCCTCCTCGGGAACCACGAGTCTCATGCCTCGATCGCTCACCAGCTCGACGTTCGCGTACATGTCGGGCTTGAGCTCGAGGCCCGGATTAGGTAGCTCGACCCGGATCCGTCCGGTTCGGGTCTGCTCCGCGAGGTAGGGGTAGACGAAGGAGACCCTTCCGCGGAAAGTCTGTCCCGGGAGGTAGGGGAGGGTCACCAACGCTTCTTGACCGAGGCTGACAAGCGGCAGCTCCGACTCGTAGACTTCGGCCTCGATCCAGATGCGATCGAGCCCCGCGATCCTGTAGAGCGCTTGGCCGGGCTCGACCGCCGCTCCCTGGACGATACTCTTCTCGATCACATAACCGTCGACGGGCGACAGGATGGGGAGATATTTCTGGGGCTCGCCGCGGGCGAGGATTTCCTCGATCTGCGGGTCGTCGATATCCCAGAGGCGAAGCCGCTGTCGCGCCGCCTCGACCAGGTAGTCGGCGCGCTCGGGTGCCGACGTGGCGCGCGCGGCGCTTCGGCTCGCGATCGCGGTAAGGAGCTCCTCCTGGGTGGCGTAGAGCTCGGGGCTGTAGAGCGTGAACAACGGCTCTCCCCTGCGCACGCGCACTCCGGTGGCATCGGCGCGGAGCGCGCCCACCCACCCAGGATACTTGACCGTCACTTCCGCCAATCGTGTCTCGTCATAGACGATCTTCCCCACGGCACGCGTGCGGATGGACACCGGTCTCCTCTCCACGACCGCGGTGCGGATGCCGATCGCCTGGCGGCGTTGCGGATTCAAGGTGACCACGCCGCTTTCGACTTCCTGCCGGGTCACCGGCAGTAGATCCATCGAGCAAACGGGGCACTGGCCCGGCTCCTGTCGTCGGACAAACGGATGCATCGCGCACGTGTAGTAGGCGATTTCGTCTCCGTGCGCCGCTTCCACGTGGGCCTGCCCTTCTTCCGTCGAATCGGGAGCCGCCGCGGAGGTATCCGTCTCGACCCCACAGGTCGTCATGCCCGCTCCCATGTAGGGATTCTCGAGCTCCGCGGAACGCTGGATCCACTTGGGATACGTGGATGTCATCGGACAGGAGAACACGTGCCAACCCTCGATGAAGCGAGGATCGACGTTGGCCAGGACGAGCAACAAGCGGCTCACTTCTCCAAAACTCTGTCGTGCCGTTTGCAGATCCTGGGCGGCGCCGAGCGAGGCTGCCGTGCGAGACACCTCGGCGAATGTATCGCGCAGCCGCGAGGAGTCCTCGCCAAGTAGTCCGGCCGCCTCGTCGACGGAGCTTTTCAATCGAGAAGCGGGACCGCTCAGATCCTCGTGGTGATTGTGCGCCAGCGAGCCGCGGATCTCCTCGTAGACCAGCAGTGCTTGCTGCAGTGCTTGTAGCGCCGGAGCGGGCAAGTCCCGTCTTTCGATGATGTCGCCCGTGGGGCTCTCCTCACTCGACGGGGGCGCGGTCTCTTCCGTGGAACAACTCGCGACCAGTAGGGTGGCGGCGGCGAAAAGCGCGAAAGCCACAGGGAACCATGGCGCCATGCGGTGTTTCTTTCGATCGTGAGGCCTCAATTCACACCTCCCCCGAGGCCCGTCGCCCTCGGCTCGACTTGTAATCTTGAAACTTGTTCTTCGGGCGGGAGGCCGGGAATCCTGCCCAAGGCCCGGTCCCGTTCCGCGAGGCGCTGGTAGTAGCTAGTCAACGCCTCCTGATATCCAAGCTCGACGTTGCGTTGATTCCGTTCCGCGTCGATGAGCGCGAGAAAGCTGTTCTGTCCCGTCTCGAAGCCGGCGCGCGCGGCGCGAATCTGGTCGCCCGAGGCGGGAATGAGGCGGCTTCGATAGAGCTCCACGACGTGAGCGGCTTCCAGCATTCGCTGCTCGGTCTGATAGACCTCCAAACGAATCGCATCCTCGAGAGCGAGACGCTCGCTCTCGACACGCCGGAGCGCCGCTTCCGCTTCGGCGACCGCGGCGTGGGTGCGCCCCCGTCGAAACGGGAGGCTCACGCCCACCCCGACCATCCATCGGTGCTGGGTCTCGCTCCACATCGAATCGTAGGATGTCATACCCTCGAACTCCGGTTTGAAGTCCTTTTCGCGCAGGAGGACCCCCGCCTCGCGGGCGCGAATCTCGGAGAGCCGAGACAATAACTCCGGTCGTTCGGGGACCGCTTGTTCGGCGGTGTGGTCCGAGTGCGCCTCCATGACGTCGGGCGGATCGAGTGCCGTTGGCGGAGGCGGCAAGGGCGCTGTCGGTAAGCGGTGGAGCAGAGCGTTGATCTGCGCGACGATGATGCTGCGTGTCGTTCGCAAGACCACGTCCTCGTGGAGCACGTGAGCCGTCTCCACCTCGGCCTGGATGGGATCCTGCTGGGAACCGAGACCGGACACGTAACGGACGGTGGAGATCCGCTGGAACTCACGCAAGAGCTCTCCATGCTCGGCATTGATCTCGAGCGAGCGTTCGGCGAGGTAGTACTCGTCGAAGAGGGACGATGCCATCGTGGCGAGCTGCAACCGCACGGCTTCGAAGTCGTAACGCGCCGCATCCGCCTCGGCCCGCGCGATCTGTCCCGCGAGATCGAGCCGACCCGGGTACGGAAACCGTTGCGTGAATTGGATGCGCTGTCCGTAGCGCACCACGTCCGAGCCGATGCTGAGCGGCGCGAAACTGTAAGACAGCATGGGATCCTCCAGGGTCGTTACTTGGTGCTCTCGTTGTTGTGCTGCTTCCCATCCACGAAGGGCGGCTTCCACGGAAGGGTTTCTTGCCAGGACGGCGCGGACGAGCTCGTCCCGACGGAGGTGATCCTCCCCCGCAAACGGATCCGCTCGTGTTTGAGTCTCTTGGCCCGAAGCCTCGATCCCGGCCAGAGTGATGAGAACATAAAGCGCGCAGATATGTACGGGTCCTTTCATCGAAACCTCTCTAAGGAAGTAAGAGCTTGCGCGCGGGTGAAGCCTGGGGCCGGAAGTAACACCGACGGGCTACTCCGGGCGAGGCTACGCCCGCAGAAGAGGATCGATGGTCTAGATCAGAAGGGGAACGGCCGGAGGTCGAGGTGGGTGCCCCTCGGGAAGACCGCGGGCCGGCAGAATAGCTCTCGAGTTCGCCTCATCGAAAAACCAGAACTGGGTGACCAGTGCGACAGGGGAAGCAGGATCGAGCTCGTTTTGGTTGCGGGTGGCCATGAGCTGTTCGGCCGGAACGTTTTCACCGCGGTCCGGTTGGCAACAGTCCACCTTGGCCGCAGCGAACCGGCTCGCGTCCTTGCGACAGCACTCCATGGCATGGTCCGCCTGCGGTTGGCTTTCGCAGAGCATTCCGTCCAAGCTCGACGCCGTGATCGCAGAAACAAGCACCCACCCGACGGCTTGTAGTTGGATAGACACGCGTCTCGAAGGCATAGTCATGTCTAGCTCAAGTTGGCCGGTCGGTCAATCCTGAGTCCAATCTAGCGGGGCGGCGCCCAAACGAAGGACAGGCGGGGTCGCGGGGGCTGGCTGGCCCTCAGGGCCTTCCCAAGGTTGTGCTCGGTCTCGCAGGAATGGTCGCTGCTGAGGTTTGAGGTAAACGCACTTGTCCGTGATGTCTCGTCGTGCTACACTGATTCCGTGTAGCACGAGGATGACATGGCCAATTTGACGATCGCGGTCGACGAAGAGGTGTTGCGCCAGGCGCGACTGCGCGCCCTGGCGCAGGGCACGTCCGTTAACGCGATATTGGCGGACTATTTGAAATCCTACGCGGACTTGCACGCTCGGCAGGAAGAAGCCAGCCGTGCGCTCGTGCGCCTTTCACGCGAAGCGAAGAGCGGTCACGGTCGAAAGAAGTGGAGTCGCGACGAGCTCCATGAACGATAGGGTCTTTATTGATACGAACGTCTTCGTCTATCTCTTCGACTCGGAGGAGCCTCGCAAACAGCAGATCGCGAGGACACTGCTCGAGACGCTGGCCACGAGCGCCATCCTTGTGATCAGCACCCAGGTGCTTCAGGAGTTCTATGTCTCCGTTACGCGAAAGCTCGCCAAGCCACTTCCGGCAGGCCAAGCGGAAGAAGCCACAAAGAACCTTTCCGCGTACAACGTCGTTCAGATCGACGCACGAATGGTTTTCGCTGCCATCACGCTCTGCCAACGAGAGCAGGCTTCGTTATGGGACGCCCTCATCGTCCGCGCGGCGATGGAAAGCGGATGTATTCGGCTTCTGAGCGAGGATCTGCAGAATGGCCGCCAGTTCGAGGGTACGACTGTGGAGAATCCGTTTCTCTAAACGATCGGGTTCAGGACGGTGGAGACGGACCCGTCCACCTCTCGAGTAGCAAATGACCCCGTGTCACCTCGCCCCAGGGAGTGCTACCTTCTTTGCCGCGGCGAACCGGCTGGGGATTCTCGCGGCAGCGCTACACGGTGTGCTCCGCCTCGGGTCGGCTACTGCAAAGCATCCCATCCAATGCCGAAAGGGCCATGCCGGAGACAACGATCCAGCCCACGGTTTGAAGGCGATAGGACGCCCGCGCTGGACTCATCGTTACTTTGTAGCTCAGGCGACGATTCGGTCAACGAGGCGCCGGAGGCTTGAAGGCGACCCCCAGCGGCTGGGAGCGACGCGGGCAGTCTGTGTTACTTGCGAACGATGGTGAGTGAAGCGGTGTTGCCGCGCCGACCATAAATGTCCTCGCACCAGAAAGAGTAGTGATACTCGCCGGGTGGTGCATCGAGACCGTGACAGCCGATGTCGTCCTCGGGATCCATGAAGTGATAGACGCCGTCTCCCGGGATGTCGTCGCCGTGGGTGCCGTCGTCGTAACAAAGCACCGTTCCCCTGAATCCGCCCATCATCCGGCCGCCGTGGTGGTTTGGACCGGGCTGCGAGTACTGCAGTAGAACTCGCTCCACGGTCTGGAGCCCGGAGGGTGCGAGTACCCGTACGCGAAAGAGCGCGCGCTCGCCGGTTCCCTCCGCAACGTGCCCGCGCACAGGTACGCCGCCGACGAGCACTGCGGGATTGCTGACTGTGGGAGCCATGGAAACCGAAGAAGAGCTGGTTGGGGATGGGCTGTCGGAGCAGGAGCCTAATACCAGTAGCGCAATCGCTAGTCCGGCAGTCACGGAAGTAATGCTACCAATTCGTGTACGTCGCATGGCCGACATGACACAGTAACGAGCAAGATCCCTGCCAATTGGCGAGGACACCCGCAAGATCTTCACCTTCAAAGAGGAGCGTGCCTGAGCGTTCTTAAGGGGAGGACCGAGGTGGGTCTTTATTCGCTCTCCCGGTGGTGAACAAACCCACCTCTCCGATTGGTGGAGGTCAAACATGGGTGTTGGTTTTGAAACAGAGTTTTAGGTGCAGGGCGGTGACCGACTGCTTTTTCGAGGCTTTTTTCGATTCCATAGGTGGAACGGAGGTTGCCAAGGAACCAGTGGGTGGAGCGAGAAAGGCATTCCGCTCCATTGAGTGAGGCCGATGGGCGGCCTCCGCGAAACGGAGAACATGATGACTTCAGGAAATAAGGAAAAACAGAGAAAGACTTCTCTACTGGCGCTTGCCGCTGTGTTCGTCGCGACCATGGCGATACCTTTTATGGCTACCGCTCAGGAAGGGACCGACGAGGAGGTCACGTTGGCCAACCTGGAGGAGCGCGTCGAGGCGGCGCAGACCGCCGATGACCACCGAGCTATCGCAGCCTTCCACCAAAAGCAGGCCGAGGAGGCTCAAAAGAGCGCGGGCAAGCACGAAACAATGGCTCAGATGTACAAACGCACCACCTCCAAGGTGGTCCGATCTTCCGGGGCCTTGGTCGAGCACTGTAACAAGCTGTCGGCCGACTACCGCGCTCTGGCAGACAATCTACTTGCTCTAGCCAAAGAGCACGAGGTGATGGCGTCTGAGACCAAGTGAGCGAGTAGAAACCGGGGCGTTGGATTTGCCCCGGTTTCGTGGTCATCGTTCTTTTCTCAGTCGTGGCGGATGCCCCTCGTCGCCTGGGGCTGCCATTCACCCCGACAGGCCCTTATCTGCTTGAGCCGGCCCTCCATTTCCACTAAACAGCGCGCTTCGCAATCGTCGATGGGATCTTGGTAGTGGTCGCGATGAAGAATCCTGATGGACAGCGTCACCTCTTCGCGCAGCTTGCGCCCGGGTCGCGCGGATGGCGGGCCGATAGGGTTCGATTTCATAGAAGGAGGGCCGATGCTCGTTTGGCAGGATCCACTGGGCAATCCTCCTCAGGTCCTTGTACACGTCCTTGCATAGATGGCAGCCGGGGCGTGGAGGGTGTGAGCCGCGTGCGTGGAGTCCACTCAGAACCAGCTCATAGCCGACGGTTCTCGATCCGGCGTTTTGGAAGCCGACGCGCGCGGAAGACATCAAAGCAAATCTGCCTCTTCTCTGTGATGGCCCGCAGAGCCTGGAGATTTTCTTGGTCTTCCGTCTCCGGCTGATCCATCACTCCCATCCTTTGTCTCTCTTTTCCTGGACCACCGTTTCTGGCCGTCTCTGCTTGGGAAATGCGAATCGTGTG
>Ga0302046_10003871_pt1 | contig 13418 bp, 10 predicted proteins | sample RVTome_11_FD_200261 | JGI IMG/M metagenome (GOLD analysis project Ga0302046, IMG submission 200261) | Soil microbial communities from uranium-contaminated site in the Upper Colorado River Basin, Wyoming, United States - RVT147D111 (version 2) ...
TACCTGACCTTCGACTACGTGCCGGCGCCGCGCACCGGCTTCGTCGGAATCCACAAGCTGCCGGCGGCGCACCGCCTCACCTTCGCCGGCGGCCGGATTGCGGTCGAGCGCTACTGGCGCATCCCCGCCGCCGCTGCGCCGTTTGCCGGCAGCGAGACGGATGCGGTCGACGCGCTCGAAGCGCTGCTCGAGCGCTCCATCGCCGCGCGGCTGGTCGCCGACGTCCCAGTCGGGGTGTTCCTCTCCGGCGGCATCGATTCCGCCCTGGTCGCGGCGCTGGCGAGCCGGATCGCGCCGGGCCTTTCCGCCTACACCATAAAATTCGCCGGAGGCGGCTACGACGAAACGCCGCATGCGGCGGCGGTTGCGCAGCGCTACGGCCTGCGCCATATCGTGCGCGAGGTATCGGACGACAGCGTGCTGAGCGCGCTCGACCGGATCGAGGCGAAGCTCGACGAGCCGTTCGCCGATGCGTCCATCGTACCGACTTTCCTGGTCTGCCAGGCGGCGCGCGAGGGCGTGACGGTCGCGCTCGGCGGCGACGGCGCGGACGAGCTGTTCGCGGGCTACATGAACTTCCAGGCCGGGCGGCTGGCGCCGCTGATGGCTCGGCTGCCGCGCGCGGCCGGCGCGGCGCTGCGGGGCGCGCTTGCCGCCCTGCCCGCCTCCGACCGCTACATGAACCTCGCCTTCAAGCTGGCGCAGCTGAGCCAGGGATTCGGCGCGCCCGCGGCGCACCAGGCCTTCCTCTGGATGGCGCCGTTCGACGACGCTTGGCGCAACAGGCTGCTGATCGAGCCGCTGCCGGTGGCCGACAGCCTCGCGCCCCTCTCGGAAGCGCTCGCGGGCTGCGAGAGCGACGAGCCGACGCACCGGCTGCAGCACCTCTTCACGTCGATCTACCTGCCGGACGATATTCTGACCAAGGTCGACCGCGCGTCGATGTACAACAGCCTCGAGGTGCGGGCGCCCTATCTCGCGCGCGACATCGCCGAGTTCGCCTTTTCGTTGCCTGCCGCGTGGCGGATCAGGGGCTTCACGACGAAGCCCCTGCTGCGCCGTCTGGCGGCGCGCCATCTGCCTGCCGGCCTCGTGCGCCGGCCCAAGCATGGCTTCGCGCTGCCGGTCGCCGGCCTGCTGCGCGGCGCGCTCAAGGCGCGCGTGTCGGACGTGCTGCTGGATCGCGGGAACCCGCTGGCCGGGCTGTTCCGGCGCGCCGAGATGGAGCGCCTGCTCGCCGCGCATATGGAGCGCCGCCAGGACCACAGGAAGCGCCTGTGGTCGCTCTACTGCCTGTTCCGCTTCGCGGATACCGCGCGGCGCGGGGCGATGGCGGCGGCGGCGTGAGGACGGGATATCGATGAGCGCGACGGCCTCTGGATCGATCGGACGCGGCGCCGCGGGAACGCGCCTCGCGTGGGTCGAGCGACGCTGGCTCCTCGCCATGCTCTACGCAGCGCTCACCGCGATAGCTCTCTATCCGATCTTCTCTGTGACGGTGCCGCCGCTGGTCGACTACCCGAACCATCTTGCGCGGATGTACATCCTCTCACATTGGGAAAGCGTACCGGCGCTGCAGGAGAATTACGTCACCAACTGGAAGCTCGTTCCGAACATGGCGATGGAGATCGTCGTGCCGCTGCTGGCGAAAGTCATGTCGATCTATACGGCGGGCAAGCTATTTATCGCCGCGGCGTTGCTGATGCTCCTCGGGGGAACGATGGCGGTGCGTTGGGTCTTGCATGGGCGCGTCGGGCCTTGGCCGGTGCTGGCCTACTTGCTGCTGTACAATCACGTGCTGTTTTGGGGCTTCCTGAACTACCTCTTCGCTGCCGGGTTGGCCCTGCTCGGTTTCGCCGCCTGGATCGCGCTGCGCGAGCGCGGTCGCTGGCAGCGGGCAACCCTGTTCACGCTCTTCTCGCTGGCGCTCTACGTCTGCCACGTCTTCGGATTGCTGATCTACGGTGTGCTCCTCCTCGGCTACGAGACGTGGCGCGCGCGGGCCGCCGTCGGGACGACAGACGGGGCCTGGTGCGACTGGTTTGTTGCTGCCGTCCAGTTCCTGGCGCCTGGCGTTCTGCTTCTCTCCTGGATCGCCGGAACCGCGGAGGCTGGCCAAGCATTGACAGATTTCGGCACGTTCGAGGATCGGGCGGTCATTTTCTTCGCGCCGGTGCACTTCAACATGACCGCAGCCGACATCGCGATCCTGATGTTCCTGGGCATGGCCTGGATCGCCGCCCGATCCGGCCGCATGGCGGACATTGCGCCGTCCATGATCATTCCGCTGATCATGCTCTCGATCGTGGCGCTGGCGATGCCGGTCTACCTGAGCGGCGTCTGGGGGACGCATATCCGCCTGCCCGTCTTGATCGGCTGCCTCCTGATCGCGGCGACGCGGTTTCGCGACGCGCATTCGCGACGGATACCGGTTCTCGTGATTGCGGCGGCGGTGCTGTTCGTCGCGCGAACGGCGCTGGTATCGGATCAGTGGCGCGATCTCGACGCCAAATTCTTGGAATTCCGCGCTGCGGCCGACGCCATCCCGCCCGGCGCCAAATTGCTCACGACGCTGGACGCCGCAGACCTTCCGCCGAACGGTCCGCCCCTCTATGCGATGCAGTTCTGGCATATGAACGCGCTTGCGGTCATCGAGCGCGGGGCCTTCGTACCGACCCTGTTCACCGGACACACGCCGATCGATGCCGCGTCTGTCTTGAAGCCGATCAATACGCCGGTCGGCACCCCGGTCTCGCACGCGCTGCTTGCGCTCGGCGCCGATGCCGCCGCCAGCCCCGTCCCGCTCGGCTATCGTCTCGACCGATACGTACGGACCTATTGGATCGGCTGGCCCGAGCAGTTCGACTACCTGCTGTCGATCCGGTTTGGGAATGCGAAGCCGCTCCATCCTGAGCTCGTGAAGCCAATGTTCGCCGGCAGCTTCTTCGATATCGGCAGGATCCGGTGACATGAAATCGAAGTGGAAGAAGCGCCTGACGGCTTCAACATTCGTGTTGGTGTTGGTTCTGATGTTCTATTTGGGGGTTCGCTACGGCGACTTGCGCGACCGCATCGTAAATGAGATCCCGGGCAAGGGATTCGTAGCAGTGGACTTTCCGAGCGAGCCGGCAGCACGGCCGATCCGGAAGGCTACATTTGTACCCGTCCGTCTGGAAAACAGCGCGCTGGCGGCACGGCGTGTAGCGCTCGAGCTGAAGATATTCGGGACCCGCCGCGCCCCGGCACATCCCACGATTACCGACATCGATACATCGGCATTCGCGTCCCGTTACACCGGCCGGGCGGCATTCGAGAAGCATTATCGGCGGGTCTTCGCGGACCATCGGATCCAGGTTGCCCAGATCGCGGGGGCGTTCGATGAGATCGAAGGGTATCGCTGGCGCTCGATCTGGCTCGGTCATGGTGCGGAATCGCCGAAAGGACTCTTCGTTTACCACCACGGTCACGACGGCAACCCACTGGCATTCGAATCGCCGAACGTCGTGATTCGAGCAATGATCGAGCGCGGCTACGATATCATCATCCACTGCATGCCTGGCATCGGATGGAACAATATTGGGCAGGTCCGTATCAAAACCTGGGACGGCTGGGGATACCTGACGGACAGCCGCAACGAACAGCACGCCCTCTTCAGTATGGTCGATACCGGCGATGGTCATTTTATAAGGTTCTTCGTCGAGCCGGTCCTCGCATCGATTGATCTGGCGATGCGGCAGCGCGCCTACCGGCAGGTCGTGATGGCGGGCCATTCGGGCGGCGGTTGGGCGACGACGATCGCCGCGGCGCTCGACGAGCGGATCGGCCTTTCCGTCTCGTACGCGGGCAGCCTGCCGTTTTTCGCGCGCCACAAGGGCAAGGACCTCGGCGACGCGGAGCAAACGGATTCGGCCTTCTATCGCGAATTCCCCTACCCGCTTCTTTACGAGCTCGCCAGCGGCTCGGCCGCCACCAAGCGCGTCCACTACCAAGTATTCAACGCTAACGACAGCTGTTGCTTCGACAGCGATAGCGCAGCTACTTTGCAACGCTATGTTAGCGCGCGACCGCCTCAGCCGGACCGCGACCTCCGGATCGCCATCGTGCGAAACACCGGCCATTACATGGCGGCGGACGCCATTCTAGAGATCATCGGTCGCCTCGGACCCTCGCAGGCGACGCGATAGCATTGCCAACGGCACGGGCCGTTCGACCTTCGACCCCCGCCGAAGGCGGACCCTGGGACATATCGGCGTCCAGATACGGAGCGATCAGTTCGTAATATCGCTTCGTGTAGTGCGCCTTGAGATCCTGCTTTACGTGATCGATTGCGTCGCCGAGCTCGCTCCGAGGCACGCAAACGGGCGTACCTTCAACCAGATCTATTCCAGTGCTAAGAATGTGCCGTTGCACCGCGTGTAGGTAGGCTTGGGACGCGCGACACACCTCATCGTAAAGCGGACCGTGGGCGTAGATACAGTTCAATGTTCGCGCCCTGCAAAGCGTGCCCAATTGCCTCAAGAATGTAATCTTTCTTGGGTTGATTTCGCGTTCGCTCAAGATCGGAGGCTTACTGAGGCCGGTCTCCGTTGGCGCACCCGAGATCGCCGGCAGCAGAATATACTCCTTGCCCATTTGCGTCGGCGGCGTTCCGAGAGCCTTGCCCATCAGTCCGCGCACCGTGCCAACAACGAGCTCCCGACTCGTGTAGAGCTGAAAACGCTCGATGACGCGGGAATACAGCGGAATGCCGACTTCGTCCCTGGGCTCGGGATTCGTCTGAAGGAATCCGACATAAGCCACATCGCGCGTCATCATATCCAGGGTATGGACGATGACTAGATTGCGCGGGCGCAAGCGATCCAGGCTTCTACGAGCCATATTCAACGATCCAGCGTAGCCGTCGCTTCCCGTGAGCGCGAGATGCAGCGCGGAACGGTTGCTGAGTTGCGCCCAGACTTCGGTATCCAGCATCGCCCCGAGCGAGCTGTCTCCGACGAACAGTGTCTCGATCGGTCTCGACCTTTCGATCTTGTCGAGCTGGAACCGGTAGTTCACTTGATATGGATGATCGACTAGCCCATGCGCCGCACCATAATAGGAAAACCCAAAGGCGGCACCGAGCGTCGCGATCAGCGCGACGGCAAGGCAGACAAGATACCGCCCGCCTTTAAAACTGAAAGTAGATGAATTCTGATACATCATTGAGCTTTCCCAGGCAGAGTGCCAGAAGAACTCCGGTCAAGGCCGCCCAACCCAACGAACCGGTCCATAACGGACCGGCGATCGACTTGTCGTCCGAATTCGCTAGGGCATACCCCGCTGTCGGCGTCGCCGGACCGATCCAACGCATGATTTCCTGCGTATTAGGCATCCGCCATACAATCCAGACTAGCGATGGAAGCCCGCAAAGGATGGCGATCGCCTGCATCGGAACGCCGGCAACCTGCCGAGACAAAGCAATTGTCGGGTCGGCAATCGGACTGACGAGGACTGGCCCCATCGAGCCGCCGAGGTCCAGCATGCCGGCATAGATGACAAATGTCGTATCCAGGTCGCTTGCACGAAATGGAACCCAGGTGCAAACGATGGTCAGGAAGGTCAGACTTCGGCACAGCATCTCAGTCAAGGGCCCGCCGCGCGGAGTTCCCCGCGCGGTTCGCTTTCTCCATGCGCTCCAGTACTGATTGATCACGATCAAGGTGCCGTGCATCGCGCCCCACAGGACAAAGGTCCATCCCGCGCCATGCCATATTCCGCCGAGGAGCATCGTCACGAATACATTCGCATAGCGCCGTTTGGCGCCGCATAGATTTCCGCCGAGCGGGATGTACAGATAGTCGCGCAGGAACCGTGACAGCGTGATATGCCATCGGCGCCAGAAATCGACGATCGATGTTGCCTTGTAGGGTGATGCGAAATTCGCCGGCAGACGAATTCCGAACATCCGGCCTAGCCCGATCGCCATGTCGGAATAGCCGGAAAAATCGAAGTATATCTGGAACGTGTAACAGAACGCGGCGACCCAGCAGTCGATGAACCCTGGCGCAGCACCCGTTGCCACCGCATCGAATACCGCGCTGGCAGGCATGGCGACTGTGTCGGCGATTAGGACCTTCTTGCAAAGTCCGATCACGAAGATCGTCAGGCCGACAGCCACATCAGGAAGGATCTCCGATCGGCGTTGCCGGCCGAATTGCGGCATCATTTCGCGATGATGAACGATCGGCCCGGCAATCAACTGCGGAAAGAAACACACGAACAATGTGAATTTGGGAAGGTCGTGTTCGAACGCCTCCCGCCTGTGGACATCGACCAAATAGGCTATCTGCTGAAAGGTGAAGAAGGAGATTCCGATGGGCAGGACAACTTGAACGATCTGGGCGTCGAGCCCGGTCGCAAGATTGATGTTATCGACTAAAAAATTGGCATATTTGTAATATCCGAGGAGCCCCAGGTTGAAGGCGACGCCGAAGGCAAGCAGCAGCTTGCCGCGGCGGCGCTTCGTTTCCGGGACTTGGGACAGCACTCCGGAAATGAGGAAATTTGCCGCAATCGACAGGAGTAACAGGAATACGTAGGCGACATTCCAGTAGCCATAGAAAGCGAGAGACGCCGTCACCAGCCATAGAGTCGATAGCGTCGCCGACCTCAGCGGAGCGATCAGCTGAAATACGCCCCACGTGATCGGGAGGAATACTAAGAGGAACTGGTATGAGTTAAAGAGCATACTAGGGACGGTTCTGCACAAAACTTGCGTTTACATTAAGTTCGCTCGCAAAAAGCTTGCGATGCTGTTTCGCGGCTGTTGCCGCATCGCCACAGAACCCAGCCACGGTTTGCGCTTATCGCACCGCACCAGTTACCAAGGCGTAAAGCCCCCAGGTATGGCCCCGCCGTTAACCATCGCCGTTCACACTTTCTCAAGCACTCCGGGGCACAGTCCGCCTGGGACTCCGAAAGGTGGCGGGGCGCCGAACGGTCGCGTGGGGCATGGGGGCAGACCGAGTTCGGGCGCCAAGCCTGCCGGTCGGCCCTTCCGCCTGCCGCTCCCGCCGTGCCGAAAGGACAAGCCTTGACCGAGAAGACAGTCGTTATCATCGGCGCCGGTCCGGCTGGCCTTACCGCCGCGCTCGAGCTGCTGCGGCGCGCGCGCATCCGGGTGATCGTGCTGGAGGCGAGCGGTGCGTTCGGCGGCATCTCGCGGACCGTGAACCACCGCGGCAATCGCATCGACATCGGCGGCCATCGCTTCTTCTCGAAATCCGACTGGGTCATGAACTGGTGGCAGGACATCTTGCCGATCCAACAGGACGGCGGCGCACCGTTCGAGATCGCCTACCAGAACAAGCGGACGCTGGTCACGCCCCCCAATGCAGGCATGGGCGCGGCTGCGGACGGCGACGGGGTGATGCTCGTGCGGAACCGCCTGTCGCGGATCTATTACGAAAAGAAATTCTTCTCCTACCCGGTTAAGGCCGACCTGCAAACGGCGCTCAAGCTGGGCCCCGCCCGGATCGGCCGGATCGTCGGCAGCTATGCGCAGGCCAGCCTGTTTCCGCGCACGCCGGAACGGACGCTCGAGGATTTCCTGATCAACCGCTTCGGCCGCGAGCTCTACCTGACCTTCTTCAAGGACTACACGGAGAAGGTATGGGGCGTGCCCTGCGCCGAGATCAGCGCCGCCTGGGGCGCGCAGCGGATCAAGGGGCTCAATGTCACGCGGGCGCTGCTCAATGCACTGCGCGCCCCGCTGCGCCGCCTCGGCGTCGCCGGCGGCCCGACCAACACCAGCCTCATCGAACGCTTCCTCTATCCCAAATACGGCCCCGGACAGATGTGGGAGACGGTCGCCGAGAAAGTCCGAGCCCTCGGCGGCGAGATCCGCCTGCATCAGCAAGTTGTCGCCACCGACATGCAGGACCTGACGATGCGCAGCGTCACGACGCAGGATACCCAGACCGGCAAGCGAGGCTGGATCGAGGCCGATCAAGTGATCTCGACCATGCCCGTCGCCGATCTGATCGCCGGCATGAGCGGCGTCGTCCCTTCGAACGTGCGCCGCGTCGCGGCGGGTCTCCAATACCGCGACTTCATCACCGTCGGCGTGCTGCTGAAAAAGCTGCGGCCGACGCCGGGCTCCGACCCGCAGTCCCGCATCAACATGGTGCCGGACAACTGGATCTACGTGCAGGACGGCAACGTCCAGGTGGGCCGCCTGCAGTTCTTCAACAACTGGAGCCCGTGGATGGTCGCGGATCCCGGCACGGCCTGGATCGGCATGGAGTATTTCTGCCGCGAGGGCGACGGCCTGTGGGCGCTGCCGGACTCCGCGATGTCGGCGCTGGCGATGGGCGAGCTGAGCAAGCTCGGCCTCGCCGATGCCGGCGATATGCTGGACACGATCGTGCTGCGCGTCCCGAAGGCGTATCCCGGCTATTTCGGCAGCTACGCGGATTTCGATCAGATCCAGGGATTCGTCGACGCCATCCCGAACCTGTTTCTGGTCGGCCGCAACGGGATGCATCGCTACAACAACCAGGACCACTCGATGCTCACGGCGCGCTGCGCGGCGGAGGCCGTGATCGCCGGCGCCCGGGACAAGGCGCCGCTGTGGGCCATCAACGTCGACGACGACTACCATGAAGAAAAGGCAGCCTGAGGCCGCGCTGTTCCAGGCTTCGGCCTCGCCGGCGGAGCTGGACCTGTGGCGCCTGGCGCGCCGCGCAAGCCCGGCGCTACTGGTGATCGGCATCTGGATGGCGCGCCATCCGTTCGCCGGCATCGTCCACGATTCGCGGCTCTACGTAGCGCAAGCTCTTCATGCGCTTCAGCCGGATATCTTCGGTCAGGACCTCTTCTTCAAGTTCGGATCGCAGGACGAGTTCACGCTGTTTTCGACGCTCTTCGCGCCCCTGGTCGCCTGGCTCGAGCCGTCCGCTGCGGCCATGATCGTCGTCGCCGCCGGACATGCCCTTTGGCTGTCGGGCGCCGCCGCGCTCGCGCTGCGCCTGGCGTCCGCCAAAACATCCGATAAAACGTCCGGCAGGGCAGCTGCGGTCGGCGGTCTGGTCCTCGTCGCCGCGATGCCGGCCTTCTACGGCGGATTGCACACGCTGTCGTTCGGCGAGGGCTTCGCGACGCCGCGCCTGCCCGCCGAGGGGCTCGCGCTCTGGGCGCTCTGGGCGCTGACGCAGAACCGTCTGGCGATGGCGGCGGCGATCGCGGCCGCCATCGCGCTCTTGCATCCGCTCGTCGCCGCCACGGCTCTCGGCGCCGGCTTTCTCGTCCTGGCCTTCCGCGATCGGCGCTGGGCAGTTGCCGGACTGGCCGGCCTCGCGGCCGTCGCCGTCATGGCCTTCGCCGGCGTTGCCCCTTTCGACCGGTTAGCGCAGACGATGGATCCGGAATGGCTCGCCGTCGTCGCCGAGCGGAATACCTATCTGTTCCCCGCCTCGTGGCAAGCGCGGGACTGGTGCGCCATTGTGTTTGCCGCAGCAGCCACGCTGGCGAGCGCCGCGATCCTGTCGGGCTGGCGGCGGCATCTGATGCTGGCGGCGACGCTGACGGGGCTCGGCGGGCTGCTGGTAACGCATCTCGGCGCCGATATCTGGCGCAACCTGTTCCTGATTCAGGTGCAGCCGTATCGCGCGTTGTGGCTGATGCAGGTCTTCGCCTGTCTCGGCACCGGCCTGCTGATCGTACGGCTGTGGCGCATGCCGCCCGACGGGCCTTCGCTCGCCGCTCTGATCGGTCTTGCCTGGATGACCGGGCTGGCGCTGCACCCGGTGGTGGGCGTGAGCGTAGGCTGCGTTGCCTACGCGATCGCGGCCTTGCGGCTGCGCGGCGCCATGCCGCCGTTCCCGGCCGCCGTCCAGACCGCCAGCAACGTCGCGGCTGGCCTGCTGCTGGCATTTCTGGCAGTCGGCCGCCTGTACGTCCTGGTTCAGCGCATGGCGGCCAATCCTGGCGACGCCGTGCTGCTCGACGTCGCCAGCATCTTCGGCATCGTCGAAATCGCGACCGCGGCGGTGCTTGCGCTCGGTATCGCCCGGATCTTTCCCCGCGCCGCACGGACGGTATTGCCATTGGCGGCCCTGATGCTCGTTGTCGTGGCGGCAGCCGGTTGGGACCGCCGCGATGCGTGGTCGCAGACCCTCGCGCAGACGAATGCCGCTACGTCCTTGGACTCGCAGCTGGCGGACACGGCGCAAGTCTACTGGGAGAGCGACGTCCGCGGCGCATGGCTGCTGTTGCGGCGGCCGTCCTATATTTCCTACACGCAAGGCGCCGGGCTTGCCTTCAATCGCCGGACGGCGCTCGCATTCCGCGACCGCGCGCGCGCCCTGCAGCCGGTGACGCCCGGCGAATTGATCGTCGCCTTCCGATCCGGACCCGTGACGCCCCTGACGCCCCTGACGCTCCCGCCGCTCACCCGCGGCGATGTCGCCGCCGCGTGCCGGAATGCGTCCGGGCTGGACGCCATGGTGCTGCCCCGGGCCGTGCCCGCCGCGTACGCGGCCGAGTGGGAGCTGCCGACGCCGATCTACGATGCGGAGGCCGCCCGGAAAGGCGTGATCCTGCCGCCGATACGCCGGCTCTATCTATACCGCTGCGCCGATCTCAGGTAGGACGTCCCCGACGCAGCGCGCCTTGCTCCGCCCGCTTGCGAGGCGTAGGCTCCGTGCTACGGCCCGGGCTGCAACGCACCCGCGGTCCGGGCTCCCTCATATTAAGGGAGGTAACGCATGTCCACCTACATCATGCTCGCGAACTACACCGACCAGGGCATCCGCAATGTGAAGGAGTCGCCCAAGCGGGCGGACGCCGCGCGCGACCTTGCAAAGAAATGCGGCGCGGAGATGACGGCGCTGTACCTGACGATCGGCAGCCACGACCTAGTCGCCCTGATCGAGGCGCCGGGCGACGAGGCGGTCGCCAAGTTCGCCCTCAAGCTTGGCTCGCTCGGCAACGTGCGGACGACCACGCTGAAGGCGTTCAGCGAGCGCGAATACCGCACGATCGTCGAGACGCTGCCGTAGACCAAAGCCGGCGGCGGGCGAAAGGGTTGCACGGAGCCCGGACGAAGCATCGCGCGATCCGGGGCGAGTGAAATGCGGTTGCGATGCTTGACACCTCGATGATCGAGGGGTATGGGTGAGGCATGCCGCGCCCCGCGAAACCCCTCCGCGCCGTGCCGCGCCAGTCGCCCGACTACACCGACCGGGCGTATTGGCAGGGCACGATCAAGATGTCGCTCTCCAAGTTCTTCGTGCTGTGCGTGCTGCATCAGAAGCCGATGCACGGCTACGAGGTCGTGCAGGCGGTCGAGCGCACGACCAAGGGCTGCTGCAGCCCGACCGAAGGCACGGTCTATCCGATGCTGAACGAGTTCGAGGCCGGCGGCTATCTCACCGCGCATGCCGAGGTCGTCCAGGGCCGCGAGCGCAAGGTCTATACCCTCACGCGGCGTGGGCGCAGAGCGTTCCACACCGCGGTGGAAGCGTGGCAGGAAGCGACGGACCAAATCCTGGCGAGCCGGCGGGCGGCGGCTGCCGCGCCGCGCTCGCGCCGGAAGGACGCATGCTCGTGCGACTGATTTTTTTATGTCCTCATACATCGAGCATCGAGGCATTCTTGTCCGATGGATGGACAGGAGAGACGAGACCATGCGCGCGCTGAGACATCAGACGACCGTCGTCATCGGGCTCGGCACCGCCCAGACGCTGGCCTGGGGCTCGACCTACTATCTGCCGGCGATCCTGGCGGTGCCGATGGCGCGCGATCTCGGCGTGTCGACGGGATACGTGTTCGGCGCGTTTTCCGCCGCGCTCATCGTCACCGCGGTGCTCGGCCCGCTCGCCGGGCGCCGCATCGATCTGTTCGGCGGCCGCGACGTGCTGGCGGTCTCGAGCCTCGTGTTCGCGGCGGGCCTGGCGACGCTCGGCCTGGCGCAGGGCATCGGCGCGCTGCTGGCGGGCTGGCTGATCATCGGCGTCGGCATGTCGATGGGGCTCTACGAAGCGGCGTTCTCGACGCTCGCCGGCATCTATGGCGCAAAAGCGCGGGGCGCGATCACCGGCATCACGCTGCTGGCGGGCCTGGCAAGCACCATCTGCTGGCCGATCTCCGCCGTCATGGAGGCCGAGCTCGGCTGGCGCGCGGCCTGTTTCATCTGGGCGGCGGCGCATCTCGTCCTCGGCCTGCCGCTCAACCGGTTCCTGGTGCCTGTCGGCACGCAGCCGCCGGCGTCCGGCAGCGCGCCCGCGGCGCCGGGCGCGGCGAGCGGGCCCCGCAGCTATGCGATTCCGTTGCTCGCCCTGACGTTCGCCGTCACCTGGTTCATCAGCACCGCGATGGCCGCGCACCTGCCGCGCCTGCTGCAGGAGGCCGGCGCGTCGCCGGCCGCGGCGATTGCCGCCGCCGCCCTGGTCGGTCCGGCGCAGGTGGCGGCGCGCGTTTTCGAGTTCGGCCTGCTGCGCCGGTTCCATCCTCTGCTTTCGGCGCGCCTCGCCGCCGCCGCGCATCCGCTGGGCGCGCTGATCGTCCTGGTCTTCGGCGCGCCGGCCGCCGTCGTCTTCACCTTGCTGCACGGCGCCGGCAACGGCATCCTGACCATCGCCAAGGGAACGCTGCCGCTCGCGATCTTCGGCCCTTCCGGCTACGGGTTCCGCCAAGGCATGCTGATGGTGCCGGCGCGCTTCGGGCAGGCCGGCGCGCCGTTCCTGTTCGCCCTCCTGATCGAGCGCTACGGAGCGTCGGCCCTGCTGTTGTCTGCGATGCTCGGTCTCGTCGGGCTGGCCGCGCTGCTCGCCCTCTCCCCCGCGGCGGCGGCCGTAAAAAACCCTCTCCGCCGGTGGGGCGGAGAGGGTGGCGCACGTAGTGCGCCGGGTGAGGTGGGGCCGCGGGATGGCTGATTACATGCACGTTAGGCAGGTCAGATGAGTAGAAAGCGATGCAACGAACAGGACCCCCACCTCACCCTGCCCTCTCAGCCCCCAGGGGCGGAGAGGGTTAAAAGAGCGCCCTACCCCACTTGCTTCCAGTAGCTGTCCTTGAGCGCGATCTTGCCGTCGCGGATGCGATAGATGTCGAGGCCGCGGCGGTCGATGGGGTGGCCGTCGCGCGTCTTTCCCACGGCGCGGAAGCTGCCGAACACGGTGTCGCCTGCGACCGTTAGCTGGGTCTCGGAGAAGCGCATCTCGGCGATTGCGCGGTCGCGGTCCTCGAGCGCCGCGCGCACCGCCTCCTTGCCGCGCACCACCTTGCCGTCCGGCGCGTCGGGGCCTTCCGCGAGCCGCCACTCGAAGTCATCGGTGACGCAGGCGAGGATGCCGTCGATGTCGCCCCGGTTGAACGCCTTGCCGAACTGGCGCAGCAGCGCCATCACGTCGTCGTCCGCCATCGCGTCCTCACTTCTT
>Ga0302046_10003872_pt1 | contig 13417 bp, 13 predicted proteins | sample RVTome_11_FD_200261 | JGI IMG/M metagenome (GOLD analysis project Ga0302046, IMG submission 200261) | Soil microbial communities from uranium-contaminated site in the Upper Colorado River Basin, Wyoming, United States - RVT147D111 (version 2) ...
CCTCGGCGTGAGGATAAGGGCAGGCGTCAGCCGCGAGCGCGCCAGCGCCACCGCGGTCTCGCCGGTCGCCTCCGCGGCACGCAGCCGATCGGCGTGAACCGCGGGGATGGCGGCGGTGCCCGGCAGCGCCATCCCGAGCGTCTCGGCCAGGCAGGCCATCGTGCTGGCCGTGCCCATCACCGCGCACGTCCCCGCGGTCGTGGCGAGATTGCCCTCGATGCCCTCGATCTCGTCCTTGGTCAGTTGCCCGGCCCGGTACCTGGCCCAGAACCGGCGGCAGTCGGTGCAGGCGCCGAGCCGCTCGCCGTGGTACCGGCCCGCCATCATCGGCCCGGCCACGAGCTGGACCGCGGGCACGCCGGCCGAGGCGGCGCCCATGAGCTGGGCGGGCACCGTCTTGTCGCAGCCGCCCACCAGCACGACGGCGTCCATCGGCTGGGCCCGGACCATCTCCTCGACGTCCATCGACATGAGGTTGCGGTAGAGCATGCTGGTCGGCTCGAGGAACACCTCGCCCAGCGAGATCGTCGGGAAGTCGATCGGGAGGCCGCCGGCGGCCAGCACGCCGCGCCGCACGGCCTCGAGCAGCTCGGGGAAGTGACGGTGGCAGTTGTTGAAGCCGCTGGCGGAGTTCGCGATGCCGATCACCGGGCGGGCGAGCGCCGCCGTGGAGTAGCCCATGGAGCGCGCGAACGAGCGGCGAAGATACAACGCGAAGTCGCGATCGCCGTAGTTCGTGAGGCCGCGGGCCAGGCCGTGCGACATCGCCGGCACCCTACTCCCCCGGCCGGCCGGAATCAACCACGCCCGAGCACGTGCCGCCCGAACAGCTCGACCGTGCGGACCGGGTCGGTGGCGAGGCTGACGGTGAACATGAGGTTGGTGGCGCCCGCCCGCAGCGCGGCCTCCGTCTGCTCCGCGCAGTCCTCGGGCGTGCCGGCGACCGCCAGCCGGCGCCGCAGGTCGTCGAACAGCCCCAGCCGGCGGACGAGGCCCGGATCCATCTCCCGGCGGCGGGTCGTGTACTGCCGCCGCAGCTCGGCGACGGCCGGGATCAGCTCGGCGGGGACCCCGCGCTCGGCCGGGGCGGGCCCGAGGACGTAGGCGGCGACGAAGCCGAGGCGGCGGCGTAGACCGGCACCGGACGCTCGCCGTCGAGCAGCGCGCGAACGCGGGCCAGCCCCTGGCGCAGCTCGACCGGCGGCGTGGGCCGGTGCCCGACGTTCACGACGCCGCTGTGACCGGCCCCGATCCCCAGCACGAAGCGCCCGCCGGAGAGCCGGTCGAGCGAGGCCGCCGCGCCGGCGGTGATGGCGGGATCGCGCGTGGCCAGGTTCGTCACGCAGCTCGCCAGCCGCACGCGGGTGCCGAGCGTCGCGGCCTGGGCGAGCGCGACCCAGACGTCCATCGCGTTGCCCGGCGTGTCGGCGATGCCCACGAGATCCCAGCCCTGCGCGTCCCCGAGTCGCACCATGCGCTCCACGAGCGCCGGCTCGTAGGGCCAGAAGAAGAAGCCGAACCGCGGGGCGGTCACACCTCCAGCAGATCCTCGCCGACCGTCACCGGCCCGCGGTAGTGCTTCTCGGCGGACGCCCTCAGCTCGGCGGGATCGGAGCCCGGCATGAGGTGCGAGACCACGAGCCGGCCCGGCCGGGCGCCCTCGGCCACCCGGCCGAGATCGTCCGGCTGAGTGTGATAGGAGGCGAGGTCGCGGATCTTGTCCTCGATGCTCGGCCAGCCGCAGCCCGGGTGCCAGGAAGTCTTCGCCATCTCGCAGCACTCGTGCACGAGCACGTCCACGCCGCGGCCCCACCGCATCAGGTTCTCGCACGGCCGCGTGTCGCCCGACACGACCACGCTCCGGCCCTCGGCGTCGAAGCGGAACCCGAACGCGGGCTTGACCGGGTCGTGTTCCACGAGGAAGGCCGAGACCCGCAACCCGTCGCGCTCGAGGATCCGGCCCTCCTCGACCTCGGTCACCCGCACCTCGGGCGGCGGGCGCTCGTGCATGTGCGCGCGGCGGACGTCGATGTCCCAGCGCAGCCAGTCGAGCAGCGCGTCCATCTGCCGCCGGGTGCCGGCCGGCCCGTAGACCTCGAGCGGCGCGTTCTGGCCGACGATCCACCGGGTGATCAGCAGATGGCCGAGGTCGATCGTGTGATCGGAATGGTGGTGCGTGATGAAGACCGGCGGCCAGTCCCAGGGGCGCACGCCGGCCTGCACGAGCTGGACGCCGACGCCCGAGCCGGCATCGACCAGGAAGTGCTCGCTGCCGCCGACGGTGACGAGCGTGGCGGGACCCCGGCGCCGGGGATTCGGCGGGGGCGAGCCGGTGCCGAGCAGGATCGTGCGCATGGCGACGGGATACTACCAGCCGGCCCGGGAGGGGTAAAGTAGCGCATGACCCGGGCAAGCCCGCTGCTCCTGATGGCAGTGCTGGCGCTGTGGCCGGTCGTGGCGACCCCCCAGTCCGGGTCCGACCTCGAGGACGCCGGCCGCGTCGTGATGCAGCAGCTCGACGCCTTCCGGCGCGACGACTTCGACGAGGCGTTCACGTTCGCCTCCACCGAGATCCACCAGCTCTTCGACCGGGGGCGCTTCGAGCAGATGGTCCGCACCGGCTACCCGGAGATCGCCCGCTCCACCTCCGCCGTCATCGACGGCGTCCAGCGCGTCGACCCCGCCCGGCTCTACCTCTTCGCGCGCGTCCGCGGCGCCAGCGGCCGGGCCATCGAGGCCGTGTACGAGATGGTCCTCGAGGACGGCCGCTGGCGCATCAACGCGGTCGTCACCCGCCCCGACTCCAGCGAGAAGGCCGAGCGTTCACGCCCACGCCCGCGCGCCGCATTTGCAGCGGTCGCCGCGCTCCGGGCGTCCGGTCCACACGTGGAGCTGACGCCTGTCGAACTCGTAGGCGATCTGCTGCTCGTCCTGGAGGGCGCGTTTCAACGCCTCCCAGTCGTGACAGCGTGCTTCGGAAGCAGGCTTTGCCACGAACAGCAAAGACGGCAAGACGGGGACCAGACCCGTAAAGGCCCGGAATGACGTAGTATTTGGTGCGAAATCGCCACCCGACAGGGCAGTTCCTCACCAGAGGGAGCGGTCACAAATGCGCCGCCGCGAAGCCGGCGCGACCGCGCCCCCGCACACCGATCGGGTGCAGCGCACAGGCCCTTCATCGTGGGGGCGCATGCCGGTGCGCACAGCTCGGTCGCCGGCGGTGGCCCATCAGCCGGTCAGAACAGCCCCACGACATTGCCGTCGGCGTCGACGTCCATGGTCTCGGCGCCGGGCACTTTCGGCAGTCCGGGCATCGTGAGGATGTCGCCCGCGTACGCCACGACGAAGCCGGCGCCGGCGGCGAGCTTGGCGTCGCGCACCGTGACCGTGAAGCGCCGCGGGCGGCCGAGCTTCCTGGGGTCGTCCGCGAGCGAGTTCTGGGTCTTCGCCATGCAGACCGGCAGCCGGCCATAGCCCAGCGACTCCCAGCGGGCGAGCTTGGCGGCGGCCCCCGGCGCGATGTGGACCGCGTCGCCGCCGTACATCTGGGTGACGATCGTCTCGATCTTGCGTCTGAGCGGCCAGTCGTCCGGATAGAGCTGGTGGAAGGCGCCACGATCGGCGGTGGCCATCGCCTCCCCGACCGCCTCGGCCAGCTCGGTGGTGCCGGCCCCGCCCAGCTCCCAGCCGCGCGACACCGCCGCCCGCACCCCCCACCCGCGGCAGACGTCCAGCACGGCCGCGACCTCGGCCTCGCTGTCGCCCGTGAAGTGGTTGAGCGCGACGACCGGCGTCAGGCCGAAGGTCCGCACGTTCTCGACGTGCTTGGCGAGGTTGTCGCTGCCGCGGTGAAGGGCCGCCCCGTCCTCGCGGCCGAGGTCGGCCATCGCCACCCCGCCGTGCAGCTTGAGCGCCCGCACGGTGGCGACGATCACGGCGGCCGACGGCGTGAGGCCGCCCGTGCGAGCCTTGATGTTCACGAACTTCTCGGCGCCGAGGTCGCTGGCGAAGCCGGCCTCGGTCACCACCACCTCGCCGAGCTTGAGGGCCAGGCGCGTGGCGATGAGGCTGTTGCAGCCGTGGGCGATGTTGCCGAACGGCCCGCCGTGCACGAAGGCCGGCGTGCCCTCCAGCGTCTGCACCAGGTTGGGCTTGATCGCGTCCCTCATCAGCACCGCCATGGCGCCGGCCGCCTTCAGCTGCCGCGCCTCGACGAGCGCGCCGGCCACCGTCTCGCCGACGACGATGCGCTCCACCCGCGCCCTGAAGTCGGGCAGGTCGCGGGCCAGGCACAGGATCGCCATGACCTCGGAGGCCACCGTGATCTCGAAGCCGCTCTCGCGCGGCACGCCGTGGGCGGGGCCCCCGAGGCCGAGCACGACGTGGCGCAGCGCGCGGTCGTTCATGTCGAGCACGCGCTTCCAGAGCACGCGGCGCTGATCGAGGCCGAGGGCGTTGCCCTGGGCCAGGTGGTTGTCGAGCAGCGCGGCGAGCAGGTTGTGGGCGGCGCCGATCGCGTGCATGTCGCCGGTGAAGTGGAGGTTGATGTCCTCCATGGGGGCGATCTGGGACCGGCCGCCGCCGGCCGCCCCGCCCTTGACGCCGAAGACCGGGCCCAGGGACGGCTCACGCAGCGCGACGATCGCGCGCCGGCCCAGGCGACGGAAGCCGTCGGCCAGCCCCACCGTCGTCGTGGACTTCCCCTCGCCGGCCGGCGTCGGCGTCATGGCGGTGACGAGCACGAGCGCGCCGTCGGGCCGGTCGGCCACGCGGGCGATCGCCTCGAAGCCGACCTTGGCCTTGAAGCGGCCGTAGGCCTCGAGGTCGTCGGGGCCGAGGCCGAGCGCCTCGCCGATCTCCTGAATCGGTCGCAGCTTCACCGCCCGGGCGAGCTCGAGGTCGCGGGCGCCCATCAGTCCACCGGCCTGTCGTCGATGATCATGTCCTTCGTTCCCTGGGTGAGGGTGTCTCCGGGCCGACCGCCAGCGCGGCCAGCGCGGCGTCGATCTCGGCGCTCTCGGCCGGCGTCAGGGCGAGGCCGCCGAAGCGGACGCGCTCGTAGGCGCCGGTCAGCCCCGCCAGCGGTCCGCTCGCCGTCGTGGCCTGCGCTCGCCGGGCGAACTCGCGCGCGGTCTCGCCGGCCGCCGGCACCAGGCCGCGGCGGGCCAGGAGGCGGAGGGCGCGCGCGTAGAAGGCGGGCATCCCGGCGCCGGCGGCGGCCGTCGCGCCGGGGCGCCGCCGCCGCCCGATCGCCACGACGGCGACCACGAGCAGCGCCACCACCGCCACCGCCAGCGGCCGCGGGATCTCGCGCCAGTCGGGCGGGTGCACGACCGCCGCGCTCCACCCCGCCGTCACCCGGCGTACGGTGTCGGCCGCCGTCAGCTGGTCGCGCAGGCTGAAGCTGACGACGTAGCGGTACCAGGACATCCGGAGCGCGTCGAGCCAGAGGCTGGCCGGGGCCGCCACCGCCGCCGGCTCGGCGCCGCCGCGCGGCGACGGGTCGAGGGTGACCCAGCCGGCGCCGTCCACGAAGACCTCGACCCACGAGTGAGCGTCGCGCAGGCGGACCATGTAATAGCGGCCGTACGGGTTCCACTCCCCGCGCTGAAAGCCGTTCACCACGCGGGCCGGGATCCCGAGCGAGCGCAGCATCACCGCCAGCGCCGCGGCGAAGTATTCGCAGTTGCCGGCGCGTCCGACGAACAGGAACTCCTCGAGCGGGTCGAGCGCGGTCGCGCGCTTCAGCACGCGGGTGTAGGTCAGCTCGTGGCTCAGCCACGCGCTGAGCCGCCGGGCCGCCTCCCAGTCGTCCGCGCTGCCGGCCGCCAGGTCGCGGGCGAGGGCGACGATACGGGGCGATACCGGCGGCAGCTGCGTGTAGCGGGCCTGCCAGCGATGATCACGCGGCAGCCGCGTCCCGGCGACGTTCGCCGAGCGCGGGTCACCGATCTCCGGCTCCGACTCCACCGCGTAGTGCAGCCGGGCCGAGGGCACCGGCACCGCGATGTTGCCGAGGTCGTCGACGGTGATGAGCTCCGCGCGTCCGTGCAGCCGCAGCACGCGGGCGGCGCCGAAGACCATCTCGCTTCCGAGTGGCTCCAGGTAGATCTCCTGGGCCAGGAGCGGCCCGCCGCGGTACGGGTGCACCGCGAACGGCACCGGCACCTGGCGCCGGAGGGTGAGCTTGAGCGTCGAGGGGCCCACCGTCCACGTGCGGCCGTCGAAGTGGTCGAAGGCCACGCCCCGCCAGCGGAGCGCGGGCAGCGCCTCCGGCGGGCCGCTGCCCCCCTTGAAATCGGTGAGGTTCACGCGCATGACCACGGTCGCGTCGGCCTCGATCTCGCCGAAGGCGCCGAGCTGCACGCGCTCCGAGAACCCCGAGACCATGCGGGCGCCCTGCGCCCGGAGCGGCAGCGCCGCCTGTCCCACCCGCGGGATGATCAGGAACAGCAGCGCGGTGACGGCGATGGTCGCCGCCGAGGCGGCCAGCGACAGGCCGAGCAGGTCGCGCCCGAGGGCCCATCCCGGCGTCACCGGCAGGGCCGGCGTGGTCGCGTTGTCCGCCTCGCTCAGCAGGTGGCGGAGCATCAGCAGCCAGGTGCCGACGATCAGGAAGGCGACGAACAGCCCGAGGAACATGACGCTGGCCGTCACCGGCGAGACGGCCACCAGCATGAAGAAGGCGATGAAGGCGATGTCGCGGGCGTCGCGCGGCGTCCGTCGCGTGTAGAGCTTGATCAGCAGCAGGAAGACCAGCAGGTGCGTGAAGGCGTCGAGCATGGACGGCGCCACCGTCACGAATTCCACGACCAGGCCGGCGCCGCCGATGCCCACCAGCACGACGCCGAGCCACGGCACCCGCGCGAGGCGCCGGCGCAGCGGCTCCTGCCACCACGAGCCGGCGACGGCCACGGCCACCACGGCCACGGCGGGCGGCCCGAGGAGTCCGCCGAGGACGAGCGCGGCCAGGCCGTCGGCGACCAGCAGGTAGACGGCCACGGCCAGCGCGCGCTCCGGGATCATCCCAGCACCACCTCGAACTCGGCGGCGTGCCCCCGCCGGGCCGGCGCCGCCGCGCCGCCGCGCGGCGCGTAGAGGGCGAGCGCGGTGAGCAGCCGCCGCGCGTGCTCGCGGCCGTGGCCGGACGGGACGTGCAGGCCCGGACCGGCCAGCTCGACGGCGGCGCCGGCGCCGGCGAGGTGGACGGCGAGCGAGGCCGCCTCCGACAGGGCGGCTTCCAGCCGTCCGGGATCGCGGGTGCCGTCGCCGACGAGCACGATGCGGGCGTCGACCGCGGTCTCCGCGGTGAGCTCGCGCACGACCAGCACGCCGGCCTTGGCGCTGCTGCGCCAGTGGATGAGCCGCGGGTCGTCACCCGCGCGGTACTCGCGCAGGCTGTAGAGGTCGTGCCCCCGCCCGCGCCGGTGCAGCGCGCGGGCGCCGGCGGCCGCCAGCCGGCGCCGCCGGGCGGCGTCGAGCGGGCGCACCGCCGGAAACACCACGACCTCGTCGTCGAGCACGCGGCGTCCGGCCTTGACGAACAGCCCGAACGGAAACCGCGTCCGCACGCGCACGCCCGGCAGCCGCTGCCGGCCGCGCGCGGCGAACGTCGTCTCCCAGGTCACCAGCCGCGTCTCGCCCGCGCGCAGGCGCTCGACGTAGAGCCGCCGGCGCCCTCCCTCGAGCGCGATCGAGTACGACGGCAGCCGGCGCTTGCCGTTCGTCACTCGCGCGCCCAGCACGGCCGCCCGCCCCGCGTGGATGTCCTCGGGCACGACGGACTGCAGGCGCAGCCGTCGCATCGACTGCTCGGAGAGGACGCCGGAGACCACGATGAGGGCCAGCAGCAGCGAGGCGAGCAGGTAGAGCAGGTTGTTGCCGGTGTTCATGGCCGCGAAGCCCAGGCCGAGGGCGGCGCCCAGGCACCACCAGCCGTCGCGGGTCGGGCGGATGGTGCGGTGCGGGCGCAGCCGGGCGAGCAGCGATCGCAGCGTCACCGGGGGATCGGGACGGCGTCGCGGATCGACGTGATGACGGCCTCGCCGTCGATCGCCGCCCCGGGCGCGGCCCGCAGCAGCACGCGGTGGGCGAGCGCCGGGACCGCCAGCATCTTCAGGTCGTCGGGCACCAGGAAGTCCCGCCCGTCGGCGAGCGCGCGCGCGCGCGCCGCCCGCAGGAGCGCCAGCGAGCCGCGCGGGCTCACCCCCAGGCGCAGCAGCGGCGAGGCGCGCGTCGCGGCGACCAGGGTCATGAGGTAGTCGAGGACGGACTCCTCGACCCGCACGCGCTCGAGCTCGTCCTGCAGCTCCAGCACGTCGGCGGCGTCGAGCACCGGCGCCAGCGATTCCGGAGCGGCCGCCCCGCCCCCGCGCAGGATCGCCTTCTCGTCGGCCGAGGCGGGATAGCCGATGCGGATGCGCAGCAGGAAGCGGTCGAGCTGGGACTCCGGCAACGCGTGGGTGCCCTCGTACTCGAGCGGATTCTGGGTGGCCAGGACCATGAAGGGCTTCGGCAGCGGGTAGGTCGAGTGGTCGAGGGACACCTGCGCCTCGTTCATGGCTTCCAGCAGGCTCGACTGCGTCTTGGCCGTCGTGCGGTTGATCTCGTCGGCCAGCACGATGTTGGTGAAGAGCGGCCCCGGCTTGAACACGAAGTCGCCCCGGTCGGGCTGGTAGACGGTGACGCCGAGGATGTCGGAGGGCAGCATGTCGGAGGTGAACTGGATGCGCTGGAAACCGCCGCCGATGGAGCGCGCCAGCGCGGCGGCCAGCGTCGTCTTGCCCACGCCCGGCACGTCCTCGATGAGGAGGTGGCCGCGCGCCAGCAGGCCGATGACCGCCAGCCGGATGACCTCCGGCTTGCCCACCAGCGCCCGGCCCACGTTGTCTTCGAGCCGTCGGATCAGGTCGGGCGCACGGGCCATGAGACGATCATACGTCCTCGACGGGCCGGGAACGGCGCTTCAACCGCCGGACCGCGCCGGCCGGGCGCCGATGGTGCCCGCCTCCCCGGTGCCCTTGACGCCCTCGGCACATGCGGCGAGGGCGCCCCGACCGCGGGTCCTCGAGCCGCTTCATCCGCTCCTCGTGTGCCGATCGGCGCGACTATCGCCCGTTCGTCACGCCGGAAAGTCGATGGCGGAGGACTGCAGGCGCCGCACGCCGGCGCCGGTCATGTCCTGCCAGGCCTTGCCCAGCGACCCGCCGGCATCGATGCCGCGCGTGGCGTCCTCGATCACGACCGCCTCGAACCCGGCCTTGCGGGCGTCCAGCGCCGACCACGCCACGCAGAAGTCGGTGGCCAGCCCCACCAGGAAGACCCGCTGGAGCCCGCGCTCCCTCAGGTAGCCGGCCAGGCCCGTCAGCGTCTTGCCGTCGGCCTCGGCGAACGCGGAGTAGGAATCGATGTGCTTGCGATAGCCCTTGCGAATGACGAGCTCGGCGTGCGGGATCTGAAGCCCCGGATGGATGTTCGCGTCGGCGGTCCCCTGCACGCAGTGATCCGGCCACAGCACCTGGGTGCCGTAGGGCAGCGAGACGGTCTCGAACGGCTTCTTGCCCGGGTGGCTCGAGGCGAACGAGATGTGGCCCGGCGTGTGCCAGTCCTGGGTGAGCACGACGTGCTCGAACGCCCGGGCCAGCCGGTTGACGAGCGGCACGATCTGGTCGCCACCGCCGACGGGGAGCGTGCCGCCCGGCACGAAGCAGTTCTGCACGTCGACGACGAGCAGGAGATCCTGCGCGCCGGGCCTGAGCTTGCCCTGGGCGAGCGCGGGCGAGGCGCGCCCGGTGAACAGCGCGGTGGCGACGGCGCCCCTGAGGAAGGTGCGGCGATCACACGAGGTCATGGCCTGCCTCCTCCATCCTGTGAAAGACCAGTCCGTCGAGCAGCTTGGGATAGAAGTGCGTCGATTTCTGGGGCAGCAGCTCGCCGCCCCGCACCACCGCCTGCAGCTCGGCCGGCGTCGTGGGTGCGATCAAGAACGCGGCCTGACAGCGGCCCTCGCGGGCCGCGCGCACCGCCTCGGCCTGGTCGGCGGTGTAGTCGACGTGGCTGCCGGCCTCCAGCCTGGCGTCGTCGATCCCCAGGAGCGGGCGCAGCAGGCCCTCGTGCAGGATCGAGACGGCCAGCCGCCGCCACGCCGCCGAGGTGCCGGCCGGCCAGGCGATGCTGCCGGCGGCCCCGGCGCGCAACGTGAGCACGGCCGCCTCGGCGCCCGCCACCACCCCGACCCGGGTCGGCGCCGGCTCGAACGCGAGCGGGTCGGCCAGCGGCGCCACGTCGAACCAGCGCCGGGCGCCGTCGATCAGTTCCGCCCACGTGAATCCGGCGACGCCGTGGACGAGGCGGTGATTGGCGAAGATGGTGAGTCCCGGCGCCTCGAGCGTGAAGAAGGCCATGAGCTTGTCGTCGCCGCCGAGGTGGCGCCGCGCATACTCCACCGCCGTCTCGTAGCGGTGATGCCCGTCGGCGATGATCACCCGGGCCGACGCCATGAGCACCTGGATCCGGGTGATCGCCTCGGGATCGGTGATGCGCCACAGGCGGTGCATCTCACCGCGGAGGTCGCGCGCCTCGACGATGGGCTCCCCGGCCGGCGCGGTGGCAGCGCGCACGCGGCCCTCGGGGTCGCCGGTGAGCATGAAGAGCAGGCCGGTATCGGCGCCGGTCGCCTCCAGCAGCCGCAGGCGGTCCTGCTTGGGGCCGGCGTGCGTGCGCTCGTGGGGCAGGACGATCCCGTGCGCGTAGTCGGTGACCTGACCGAGCGCGACGAAGCCGGCGCGGGTCACCTCGCGCCCGCCCACCCGGTAGCTCTGCGTGTAGGGGTAGATCGCGGGCCATTCCTCGCGTGCCCACACGCCCTCGCGCAGCCACCGGTCCAGCGTCTCGCGCGCGCGACGATACTTGTCGGCGGTGTCGCCGGGCGCGGGATGATCGGCCGGATAGGAGACGCGCACGATGTTGTCCGGGCTCATCGCATAGAGGCGCTCCTGCATCGGCGGGCTGATCTGGTCGTAGGGCGGCGCCACCACGTTCGTGAGGTCACGCTCGCGCCCGATCGCGTGGCGGTAGCCGCGGAAGGCCGTGACGCGCATGGAGGCGGGCGCCCCGCCGGCGCGTGCTAGCTGACGACGACGGCGGGCCGCTCCAGCACCGCGTGGACGTGGTCGATGTGGGCCGCCATCGCGGCCCTGGCCTCGCCCGCGTTGCCGGCGGCGACCGCCTCGAGGATGCGGCGGTGGGCGGCGTCGATCTGGACGTTGTCGGGCTCGGTGAGCACCGGCTGGGGCACCACGACCTCGGCCGCCAGGTCGATGAGCGCGTGCGTGATCACGGCGTGGACGGGATTGCGGGCGGCCTCGGCCAGCACCCGGTGGAACTCGAGGTCGAAGCGGCGCGCCGGCAGGCCGGCAGCCGCCTGTTCCGAGCGCTCCTCGAGGGCCACGGCCAGCGCCTTGATGTCCCCCTCGGTGGCGCGCCGGGCGGCCAGGAAGGCCACCTCGGGCTCGATGAGCCGTCGGGCCTCGATGAGCTGGGCCCACGACACGCGGCCCAGCCTGAACAGCGTCTCGAAGTCGCGCACGAGCGGGCGGTCGTCGGCGTCGCGCACGAAGTAGCCGCCGGTCGAGCCCTGACGCACCTCGACGAGGCCGCGCAGCTCCAGCGTGCGCAGCGCCTCGCGCACGGCGACGCGGCTGGCCTTGAGGTCGCGGGCGAGCTGGCGCTCGGGCGGCAGCTTCTGGCCCTGGCGCAGATGGCCCTCGTAGATCGCGCGCTCGACGTGACCGACGATCTGCTCGTACACACGCGGCGCTCTGACGGTGGCTGGCATGGTGCGCGTCACTGTCGTCTCAAACGACGCCGAAGTCAAGGCGTCCGTGGGCGTGCCCACGCGTGGGACAATCCGGTGCGATGCGCCGCCGCCGCCCCGTGCTCGCCGTGGTCCTGACCGCGCTTCTCGGAGGCTGCGCCGGCATCGCCTGCACGCCGGCCACGGTCCTCGTGGCCCGCAAGGAAGACCGCCCGCAGCTGCGGAGCGAGCCGCGCGGCCTGCGTACCGACGAGGCCGGCCGCCTCGAGGAGGTCCGCCGCCGCGTCATCGTCTCGGAGTACTGGGTGCAGGACACGCACGGACGCTGGTATCGCCTGAGCGAGCCGGCCTGGCGCGCGGCCGAACCGGGCCGGCCCGTCGAGGTCTGCCGTTAGCCCCACGCCGGCCTCGTGGCCGGCCTTGCACGGTCTTACGACAAATACCCAGTAAATATTTGGAAAGTAGGCCGGCCTGGTCCGACAATCGACGTCACGGTGCTGACTCGGACTGTCGGTTTCCTGTCACCATTAGGTACGGTGCACGCGTCGACTACGCGTAATCACGGCCTTTTCCGGCTCTGGCTCGGCCGTTGCACCCGTCGATCCACCGAACACAGGCAACAGCACCGGACTGAACAGGGAGGACAATATGCAGGCAGTGATGCGGATCGTGGTGATACCAGCGGTGCTCGTGCTGGCCAGCGGCTGCGCGACCAAGAACTGGGTGCGCGAGATGGTCGGCCAGCGCGAGGCGGAGATCGATCAGCGCGTGGGCCAGGTCGGCGATCGGGTCGGCACCGTGGAGGGCCGCGTCGGCGAGGAGGGCCAGCGGATCACCCGGGTCGAGGGACAGCTGGGCGAGGCGACGCAGCGCCTGGGCAGCGTGGAAACGAAGGTCGGCGAGGTCGGCGAGGTGGCCAAGCAGGCGCACACGCGGGCGGACGCCGCGTTCACCAAGGCCGAGGAGACCGATGGACGGCTCACCCGCCTGTGGAGCAACCGCCACAAGCGGCAGGTGGTGGAGACGGTCCACGTGCAGTTCGCCTTCGACAAGGCGGATCTCACGGACGGTGCCCAGACGGCGCTGCTCACGATCATCAAGGAGCTGCGCGCCAACCCGGCTCTCACCCTAGACCTCGAGGGCTACACGGACCAGAGTGGCCCGCGGAACTACAACGTGGCGCTGAGCCAGCGCCGCGTGGAGGCCGTGCGCCGCTATCTCGTCGAGCAAGGCGCCGAGCTGCCGCGCGTGCACTCGGTCGGCCTCGGTCCTCTCAATGGGGCTAAGGGGCCGGAAGAGGCGGCCAAGCAGCGGCGCGTGACCGTCAAGTTGCTGATCGCCGCCGAGTAGCGCCCTTCCGGACGGATCTACGGAGCCTGGACGCCCCGGGTCATCGCCGGGGCGTTCGTGCGTTCAGCGCCGGGGGTCTCGAGCGGCGCGCCATTGGGGCCATTTGGTGGGCATGGGGCCCCCGCGAAGCCCTCACGAGGTAACCGAGGCGCGCCACGGCATGGGACCCCCCCGGTGATCGAGGCGCGCCACGGCTGTGCCGGGGCGCACCGAGCGTTGGGGGGTTGGGGGGCCATCTCGGGGCCCCCGCGG
>Ga0302046_10003873_pt1 | contig 13417 bp, 5 predicted proteins | sample RVTome_11_FD_200261 | JGI IMG/M metagenome (GOLD analysis project Ga0302046, IMG submission 200261) | Soil microbial communities from uranium-contaminated site in the Upper Colorado River Basin, Wyoming, United States - RVT147D111 (version 2) ...
GGGACGCTCCTCCCCGACGCGCCCCTCGACCTCGCGGCGATCGCGCGCGCGATCGGCGTCGCCCCGGGCGCGCTCGCGCCGCTCCTCCGCGACGACGCCGGCCGCAATCTCACGGGCGGGGACGAGACGTTCCGGCCGGTGGCGCGCGCCCGCCACGTGCTCACCGAGGCCGAGCGCGTCGAGGCCGCGGCGCGCGCCTGCCACGCCGGCGACGCCGCGGCGCTCGGCGCCCTCATGGACGCCTCCCACCGGAGCTGCCGCGACGACTACGCGATCAGCCACCCCGCGCTCGAGGCGCTGGTGGCGATCGCGCGCACGGCCGGCGCCGCCGGCGCGCGCCTCACCGGCGCGGGGTTCGGCGGCTGCACCGTCAGCCTGGTCCCGCGCGCCGCGGTCGGCGCGCTGCTGGATCGCGTCGACCGCGAGTTCTATCGTCCGCGCCTGGCGGCCGGCGGCGATCCCGCCCGCCACCGCTTCGTCCTCGCGCCCGCCGCGGGGGCCGAGGTCGCCGCACTCACGCCGGCGGACGCACCCGGATGATGACGGTCTTCCCGTCCCGCACCCGATCGGGCCGCGGGCGGAAGAAGCCGAGCCACGAGATCCAGTACTTCTGGTCGTAGACCGGCGCCATGCGCTCGGCGACGGCGGGATCGGTCAGCACCTCGCCCGGCGCCACGAAGTGCGGCCCGTCGGCGCTGCCGACCCAGACGTGCAGCGGCCGCCCGCGCCGCACGCGCTTGGCCTTCCAGCTGTCGGGCACGGTGGTGAAGTAGACCGCCTCGCCGTCGTACATGAACCAGATCGGCGAGACCTTGCTCAGGCTCCCGTCGGCGCGCTCCGTCGCCACGTAGAGGTTCTTCGAGCTCTTGAGAACGTCCACCACCTGCGGCGCGAAGCCCGCGCCGGCGACCGCGGCGGCGAGCACCATCGCAGCGACGAGCAGCATGAGCGACATGCGATCTCTCCTCTCGGGAAGCATCGACCCTCCGCGCACGCCCCCGGCACGCGCCGGCGAGCACGGTCGGTGTAGCATCGTGGCGGGGTGGACGCCATGCGCCGGGGAGCGGGGGCGTGCGCCCGCGAACCTTGACCGCGTCATCCGCACGCGGCTAAGTGCTCCCGATGGCGGAGGGAGGGCGGGCGTTCGGCCGGTACGTCGACTGGCTGATCGCGTGGCGCCGGACGGTCGTGGTCGTGCTCGCCGCGGCCAGCGTCTTCTGGGCGCTGCGCCTGCCGGGGCTACGGGTCGAGATCGACCCCGACGCCAACCTGCCGCTCGATCACCCCTACATCCAGGCGCTGGAAACGCTCGAGGAACGCTTCGGCGAGAAGAACCTCGTGGTCATCGGGCTCTTCCCGAACGGCGGCGACGTCTTCGAGCCCGCCTTTCTCGAGAAGCTGCGGGTGATCGCGCGGCGCATCGGGGAGCAGCCTGGTCTGGTGCGCGCGACCTACCTGAGCCTCATGTCGCCGCTCGCCAAGGCCATCGAGGGCGACGGCGACACGGTGCTGGTGCGCCCCCTGGTCGAGGGCACGCCCATCACCCCCGAGGTCGCCGCCGAAGCCCGCCGGCGCCTCGCCGTCAACGGCTTCTACGAGGGTACTCTGGTCGCGCCGGACGGCTCCGCCACCGCGATCGTCGCCAACTTCAAGCTGAACCCGGAGCTGCCCGGCATTCCCCAACTGCAGGACCGCCTCACGACCATCCTCGCCGAGGAGAACGACGGCACGTTCGCGGTCCATTTCGGCGGCATCGTGACCAACAGCGCGGGCATCGCGCGCATCGCGGAGCGCACCGTGCTGCTCTTCCCCCTGGCGATGCTCGTGGTCGGGCTCATCCACTACGAGGCGTTCCGGACGTTCCAGGGCATGGTGCTTCCCTTGCTCACGGCCCTGCTGGCCGTGCTGTGGAGCCTCGGTCTGATGGGGCTGCGCGGGGTGCCGCTCGATCCCTTCAACACCACGACACCCATCCTGATCCTGGCGGTCGCCGCCGGCCACGCCGTGCAGATCCTCAAGCGCTTCTACGAGGAGTTCGATCGCCACCGCAACGTGGAGGACGCCGTCCGCACGGCGCTGGTCCGCGTCGGTCCGGTGATGGTGACGGCGGGGGCGATCGCCGCGCTCTCCTTCTTCTCCTTGAGCGTCTTCGCGACGGCCACGATCCGGAACTTCGGTCTGATGACGGGGTTCGGGATCCTCTCGGCCCTGCTGCTGGAGCTCACCCTCATTCCCGCGATCCGCTTGATGCTGCCGGCGCCACGCGCCGCCGAGCTCGGCCGCGAGGCCAAGAGCGGCCAGGCGATCGAGCGCGTGCTCGCCTGGCTGGCCCGGGTGGTCTCGGCGCGGCCGGCCGCCGTCGTCGCCACCACCCTGGCGCTCGCCGCGGTGGCCGCCACGGGCGCCGCCCGGCTGCACGTCGACACCAGCCTGAAGCGCCAGTTCGGCGAGGGCCATCCGATCCGCGTGAGCGACAACGTGCTCAACCAGGCCTTCGCGGGCACCAGCACGCTCGTCTTCCTGGTCGAGGGGCAGGAGGACGGCGCCCTCGCCGAGCCCGAGATCCTCCGTGCCATCGCCGACCTGCAGCGCTTCGCCGGCACCGACCCCGCGGTAGGCAAGACCTTCTCGGTCGTCGACATGATCCGCGAGATGCACCGCGCGATGAGCGGCGCGCCCGCGACCGCCGCCATTCCGGACTCGGCCGACCTGGTGCGCCAGTACCTGTTCCTGTACTCGATGTCGGGCGGGCCCGAGGATCTCGACAGCTACATCGACCCCGAGCACCGGAGCGCCGCCGTCCGGGTCTTCCTGCACAACGACTCGACGGAGTACGGCGAGCAGATCCTCGCGCGCGCCCGCCAGCACGTCATCGCGACCTTCCCGCCCGGCTACGGCGTGCGGTACTCCGGCACGATCGCCTCCAGCTCCGCCCTCACCGAGGTCATGGTGCGCGGCAAGATCCTCAACATGGTGCAGATCGCCGCCATCATCATGGTCGTGTCCGGCCTGGTCTTGCACTCGGCGCTGGCGGGGCTCCTCGTCGCCACGCCGCTCGCGATGGCGGTGCTGGTCAACTTCGGGGTCATGGGCGGCCTCGGCATCCCGCTCGACATCATGACGGCGCCGGTCGCCGCCATGGCGGTCGGCATCGGCTCGGACTACGCCATCTACTTCCTGTTCCGGTTCCGCGAGGAGCTCGCGGTGAGCGCCACCCGCACGCTCGCCCTGGCCAGCACGTTGCGCACTTCCGGCAAGGCCATCGTCTACGTCTCCTCGGCGATCGCGGGCGGCTACCTGGTGCTGTGCGCGTCCGGCTCGGTGTTCCACCTCGAGCTCGGACTGATGGTCGCCCTCGCCATGCTGGTCTCGAGCCTCGCCGCCATCACCTTGCTGCCGGCCTTGCTGCTGTTGGTGGAGCCGGTGTTCCTCTTCGGTATCGCGCGCGCTCCGGGACCCGCCGTTCATCGTCCCGGCGACCGGCGTGCCGCGGGCTGATCGCCTCCCGCGGCCCGGCCCGCCCCGGCCCGCCCGCCGCGTCAACCGCTGACCGAGCGCCCTCATAGGATCGGGAGCCGATGGCCCTTCACCTCCACCGCAGCAACCGTACCGAGTCATTGGTCGAGGCGCTGGTCGCGGTCGTGGCCCCGCCCCCGGCAAGCCCCCTCGTCCCGGAGTGCATCGTCGTGCAGGGCCGCGGCATGGAGCGCTGGCTTGCGATGCGGCTCGCCGACCGGCTCGGGGTCTGGGCCAACGCGGAATTCCCCTTCCCGCGCCGCATCGTCGAGCGCGGCCTCGACGCCGTGCTCGGCCCGGAGACGACGGAGGCGTTCGAGCCCGGATCCCTCACTTGGGCGGTCGCGGCCCTCCTCCCCGCGCACGTGCGCGATCCGGCGTTCGCGTCGCTGGCACGTTACCTCGAGGGCGACACCACGGGCACGCGCCTGTTCGAGCTCGCCGAGCGCATCGCCCGCACCTTCGACCAGTACGTGGTCTACCGACCCGCGATGGTGCGCGGCTGGGAGCGTGGCACCGGCGCCGGATGGCAGCCGACCCTGTGGCGGGCGCTCGTCGCGCGCCACGGCGCGCGCCACGTCGCCGCGCGCGCGGCCGCGCTGGTCGCGGCCGTCGAGGCGGGAGCCTCCCGCCCGGCGGGGCTGCCGCCCCGCATCTCGCTCTTCGGCGTGGCGACACTGCCCCCGCTCTACCTGCAGGTGCTGGTGACCGTTGCCCGCCTGGTCGAGGTCCACCTCTTCGTGCTGAGCGCGTCCGGGGAGTACTGGGGCGAGATCCGCTCGCGCCGCGAGATCATTCGTGAGCTGCAACGTACCGGCGTCGATCCCGCGGAGGCCGAGAGCCGACTCCACCTGGTCGAGGGCCATCCCTTGCTCGCGTCGCTCGGGCGGCTCGGTCGCGACTTCCAGCACATCCTCGAAGCCGGCAGCGACTACGTCGACGATCCCGTCGATCGCTACGTCGACCCCGGTACGGCCTCGATGCTGACGGCCTTGCAGTCCGACATGCTGCACCTGCGGCATCGCCGAAGCGGCGGCGCGGCTCCACCCGCGTTGCCGCTCGCGCCCGACGACGCCTCGATTGCGGTGCACGCCTGCCACGGGCCGATGCGCGAGGTCGAGGTGCTCCACGATCAGCTCCTCGCGCTCTTCGACGCCGATCCGACGCTGCAGCCGCACGAGGTGGTCGTGATGAGCCCGGCGCTGGACGTCTATGCGCCGTTCGTGGAGGCGGTCTTCGGCCCCGCGCGCAGCGGCGCTCCTCCCATCCCATTCCACGTCGCCGATCGCGGCGTGCGCGCCGTCGACGAGTCCTACGACGCCTTCTGCCGCGTGCTCGACCTGCTGCCGCGCCGCTTCACCGCCACCGAGGTCATGGACCTGCTCGAGCTCGACGCCGTGCGCACGCGCTTCGGCATCGCCTCGGGCGACCTCGAGCTCGCGCGGCGCTGGGTTCTCGCCGCCGGCGTCCGCTGGGGGATCGACGAGGAGCATCGCGCCGCGCTCGCCACTCCGCGACTGCGCACCCATACGTGGCGCTTCGGTCTCGACCGCCTGCTGCTGGGACAGGCCATGACCGGGGGGAACGCCACCTGCTTCGCCGGCGTGCTGCCCTACGACGACGTCGAGGGCTCGGAGGCGGACCTGTTGGGCCGGCTCACCAGCTTCTGCGAAGGCCTCTTCACCTTGCAGATGCGTCTCGCCGCGCCCCGCCCGCTCACGGACTGGCCGGCCGCCCTCGGCGAGGTGCTCGCCACCACCATTGCCGACCGCGGCGGCGCGGCGGCCGAGCATCTGCGCATCCGGCGGGCGCTGACCTCGATCGCCGAGCGCGCCGCGCGCGCCGGCTTCGACGCTCCGGTCGCGCTCGACACCGTACGCGGGGCGCTCGACGCGACCCTCGGCGAGGAGCGGCCGCCCGAGGCGTTGCTGCGCGGCGGCGTTACGTTCTGCGCCCTCGTACCCATGCGCTCGATCCCCTTTCGGGTCGTGGCGCTCCTCGGGATGAGCGACGAGACGTTCCCGCGCTCCGAGCCCGCGTTCGGCTTCGACCTCGCCGCCGGCGAGCGTCGTCCCGGCGATCGCGCCCGGCGGGACGACGATCGCTACACGTTCCTCGAAGCCCTGCTCTCCGCCCGCGAGCGCCTGCTGATCACGTACGTCGGGCAGAGCATCCGCGACAACGCACGGCTCCCGCCGTCGGTGGTCGTCAGCGAGCTGCTCGATGCCGTCGAAGCGGCCTTCATCGCGCCCGCCGGCGGGCCGCCACCGCGCGCGCACATCGAGCTTCGTCACAAGCTCCAACCGTTCAGCCCCGCGTACTTCCGGGCCGAGGGCGACCCCCGCCTCTTCAGCTACGACCAGCAGGCCTGCGCGGGCGCCGCGAGCCGCCTCGGTCCGGGTCGCCCGCACCCTCTCCTGCTGCCGGCGGCACTGCCGGCACCCGCCGCGACCGCGTACGTCGCGCTCGAGACCTTCGAGCGCTTTTTCGAGCATCCGATCCGCGCCCTCCTGCAGCACCAGCTCGGACTCTATCTCGGCGAGGACGCGACGACGCTCGAGGATCGGGACCCGACCGTGCTCGCCGGTCTCGAGGCGTGGACCGTCGGCGATCGCCTGCTCGAGCGCGTGCTCGCCGGGGACGATCTCGACGACGCCGGCGCGGCGGTTGCCGCCAGCGGACTGCTGCCGCCCGGCCGACTCGGCACCTGGCATCTTAGCCGGCTCTTGCCGCACGTGCAGGCGCTCGCCGCGATGACCTCGCGCCTGACGGCAGGCTCCCGCCTCCCCGCCCTCGACGTCGATCTCGATCTCGAAGCGTTCCGCTTGGTCGGTACGCTCGGCGACCTCTGGCCACAGGCCCAGATTCACCATCAGTACTCGTGGCTCGCCGGCCGCTCCGAGATCCGGCTCTGGATCCGCCACCTGATCTTGCTGACGCGCGCCCGCCGCGGCGATCCGCGCGAGACCCTGGTGCTGGGACGCGATCGCGAGGTGGACGGCCCGGCGGCGTGCCGGTTCACCGAGGTCGCCGACCCCCGTGGCCTGCTGCAGCGCCTCGCCGAGCTCTACGTCCGCGGCCAGCGCGTGCCGCTGCCGTTCTTCGCGCGGGCGTCCCGGGCCTACGCCGAGGGCATCGCCGGCGGCACGGGCACCGCCCTCCGCGACGCGCGCAACGCCTTCACCGGCAGCGACGGCCGCGTGTGGGGCGACCTTCACGATCCCTACGTGCGCCGGCTCTACGCCGCGCACGACGCGGACCCGTTCGTGCCATTGCCGACGGCGGAGCCCGGCCTCCGCTTCGAGAGCCTTGCCGGCGCCGTCCTCGGCCCCCTGCTCGACCATCGCCGGCTCGAGGTCGCGCCGCGGATTCCCTGATGCGAGTCTTCGATCCCCTCACCGCGCCGCTGTCGGGCCGCCATCTCATCGAGGCCAGCGCCGGCACCGGCAAGACGTTCACGATCGCGACCCTCTATCTCCGCGTGCTGGCCGAGCTCGGCCTACGCGCGGGCAACGTGCTGGTGGTCACCTACACCAGGGCCGCGACCGCCGAGCTGCGCGGGCGACTGCGCACCCGGGCTCGCGAGGCGCTGGCCGCGCTCGACGGCGCGCCCGCCGATCCCGAGCTCGCCCGCCTCGTGGCGCATTGGCACGCCCACGGGTCGGTCGCACGCGCGCGGACGGCCCTCGAGGACGCGCTCCGAAGCTTCGACGAGGCGGCGATCCACACCATCCACGCGTTCTGCCAGCGCGTGCTCGCGGAGCTCGCATTCGAGTGCGGCGTCGCCTTCGATGCCGCGCTGGCCGGGGACGAGGTCGCGCTGCGGGACGAGATCGTCCGCGACTTCTGGATTCGCGAGACCCACGACGCCCCCGACCTCGCTCTCCATCACCTGCACGCCTCCGGGACGACCCTGCCCCGCCTCCTCCTGCTGGCGAGACGGGTCGCCGGGGACTCCGAGCTCCCGATACTGCCGCGGGAGACCGGCCCGGCACCCGAGTGCCTCGACGACGCCCTCCGCGCCTACCGGCCCACCTTCGCCGCCGCGCGCGCGGCTTGGCAGCGGGAGCGTCCGACGATCCTGTCGACGCTGTCTGCCGACCCCGGCCTGAACCGCAATCGCTATCGTCCAGACACCGTCCGGGAGCGGTGGGCGCCCGACCTCGATCGCGCGTTCGTCCGCGAGCCCGAGGCCGCGTTCCGCTGCCCGTGGATCGACCGCCTCACCAACGCGCACGTGCGCGCGTGCACCAAGCGCGGCCATGCCCCGCCCCACCATCCGTTCTTCGACGCCTGCGACGCGCTGCACGCGGCCCAGGAACGAGTCGCCGCGGTGCTCGAGCATCGTGTCCTTCGCCTGACCCTCGACCTGGTCGCGTACGTCCGGACCGAGCACCGACGGCGTCGCGACGCGCGCCGTACGCGCGATTTCGACGATCTCGTGCAGCTCCTCGCCACGGCGCTCCGGGGACCGAGCGGGGCGGACCTCGCCGCCTCCATCCGCGCGCGGTTCCCCTTCGCCCTCATCGACGAGGGCCAGGACACCGATCCTCAGAGTCACACGATCTTCCGCGCGGTGTACGAGAGTGCCGGCGCCCTGTACCAGATCGGCGATCCGAAGCAGGCGATCTTCGCCTTCCGCGGCGCCGACGTCTTCGCCTACCTCGCCGCCAAGCGAGCGGCCGGCAGCGACGCACGGACGCTCGTCGTCAACTGGCGCTCCGACCCCGGGCTGGTCCGGGCCGTGCACGCCGTCTTCGCCGCCCGCCAGCCGTTCGTCCTCGACGACATCGGCCTCCATCCCGTGCACCCCCAGCCCAACGCCACCGATGCCCTCCGCGACGCCCAGGGCACCGCCCCGGCACTCCAGATCCTGCAGCTCCCCGGGGCGCGCGACCTCGCCCGCAAGGACGCCCTCGAGGCGGTGACGGGAGCCACCGCGCGGGACGTGGCCGCGGCGCTCCACGCCGGACTCACGATCGACTCCCGACCGGTAGGCGCGAGCGACTTCGCCGTGCTCTGCCGCACCAACAAGCAGGCGATCGCGGTCCAGGACGCACTGCGCGACCTGCGCGTCCCGAGCGTGCTGCACGGCGACAAGAGCGTGTTCGACACCCCCGAGGCGGAGGACGTCGGCCTCCTGGTCGCCGCTCTGGCGAGTCCGGGCGACCCGGCCGCGATCCGCGCCGCGCTCGCCACGCCGCTTCTCGGCATCGATGGCGGCGAGCTGCATCGCCTCCAGGAGGACGAGACGTCCTGGGATCGCTGGGTGCGGCGCTTCGAGGCCTGGCACCAAGCCTGGACCTCGCAGCGTTTCATGCGGGCGTTTCGTCTCGTGCTCGACGAGTGCGCGGTGCAACCTCGCCTGCTCGGGCTCGTCGACGGCGAACGGCGCCTTACCAACGTGCTGCATCTCGCCGAGCTGCTGCATCGCGCGGCGCATGACGAGCGTCTCGGCCCGCTGCAATCGGTCCGCTGGCTGACGCTGCTCCGCACCGATCCGATGGCGCGCGCCGACTACGCGGGAGAGGACGAGCAGATCCGCCTCGAGAGCGACGCCGACGCCGTGACGGTGGTGACCGTGCACAAGAGCAAGGGGCTCGAGTATCCGATCGTGTACTGCCCCTTCTTCTGGACGGAGGGCGCGCTCCACGACGACGACCGCCGCTTCGTCCGCTTTCACGACCCGAGCGACGGTCGGCTCACGCTCGACGTGGGCTCGGCGGACCACGCGGCGCATCTCGCCCTCGCCGAGCGCGAGGCCCTCGCCGAGAGCCTGCGTCTGGCGTACGTGGCCCTGACGCGCGCCCGCCACCGGTGCGTCGTCGTCTGGGGCGCGTTTCGCGACGCCGAGCGATCCTCTCTCGCGTACCTGCTCCACCAGCCGTCCACCCCGCCACCCGGCACCGACCTCGCGACGGCAACCGCGACGCGCTTCCAGGGCCTCGACGACGACGACGTCCGAAGGGATCTCGAGAGCCTTCGGCAAGCCGCTCCGCGGGCGATCGACGTCCGTCTGCTCGACCGCGGCGCCGCCGCGGCCCCGCCCGCCCGGCCGGCCGAGGTCGCGCCGCGGTTGGCCGCCCGCCATCCGACGCGTGACATTCCCCGCACCTGGCGCGTCGCCAGCTTCACCTCCCTGGCCTCCACCGGAGCACCCGCCGAGCGTCGCCTCGAGGACGGCGTCGATCACGATGCGGACGACGCTGGCCAGCCGCCGCAACCGCTCGTCGGCCCGGTCGTGCCCCTGCACGATTTTCCCGCCGGCGCCGGCGTCGGTCAGATGCTGCACGGCGTCCTCGAGCGCCTCGACTTCCCTGATGCCACCGCGGCCGTGCTCGAGCGCGAGATCGCGCGCGGCCTCGACCGCCATGGCCTCGCGCCGCGTTGGCGCGGACCGCTGGGGCATGCGCTGGACGCGGCCCTCGCGACGCCCCTCGGGATCGATGGCGCGACGGTTGCCTTGCGCGACGTGGCCCGCACGCAGCGACTCGACGAGATGGAGTTCACGTTGCCGGTCGCGCCGGATCTCACCGTCGAGCGTCTGGCGGACCTCCTCGCTCGCCATCGGGCCCCGATCCGTCTTCCGGCCTACGCGGCACGATTGCGTACGCTCTCCTTCGAGCCGCTCGCGGGCTACCTGCGCGGCTTCATCGACCTCGTCTTCGAGCACCACGGGCGCTGGTACGTGGTCGACTACAAGTCCAATCTGCTCGGCGCGACGCCCGCGGACTACGCGGCCGAGCGTCTCGACGCGGCCATGATCGAGCACCACTATGTCCTTCAGTATCTGCTCTACGCCGTCGCCGTGCACCGCCACCTCGCCGCCCGGCTGCACGGCTACGAGTACGAGCGCCACTTCGGCGGCGTGCGCTACCTCTTCCTCCGGGGCATGGCCCCGGGGCATCCGCCGGGATGCGGCATCTACGCCGATCGGCCCCCCGCCGCGCTCGTCACCGACCTCGCGGCGCTCTTTGGAGGAACGGAGTCATGACCGCCACCGTCGAGTCGCTGGCCGCCGCGGGGGCACTCTCCCTCCTCGACGTGCATCTGGCGAGCACGCTCGGCCGTCTCGGGGGCGAGACGCGCGCCGAGGTGCTGCTCGCGGTCGCGCTGGCCAGCCAGCACGTCGCCTCCGGCAACGTCTGTGTCGACCTGCGTGCCCCGATCACACCCGAGCCCGGAGGCGCCTCGGCGCCCGCCGCCCTCCCGCCGTCGGCGACGTGGATCGACGCCGTGCGCAGCAGCCCGCTGGTGAGCGACGGCAGCGGGCCCGAGCGCCCGCTGGTCCTCGACGGTGACGGCCGGCTCTATCTGCGCCGCCACTGGGAGCACGAGCGCGCGCTCGGCGACCGCCTGCACGCGCGCGCCGGCGCCTGTGCCGACGCCCTCGATTCACGATGCTTTCGGGAGGGACTCGACCGGCTGCTCCCCCGCGCGCCCGGCATCGCCGGGCCGGACTGGCAGCGGGTAGCGGCCTACGTCGGCCTGCGTCGGCGTCTCTGCGTGATCACGGGAGGACCCGGAACCGGCAAGACGACGACCGTCGTACGCATCGTCGCGCTTCGAATCGAGCAATCCCTCGCCGCCGGCGCGCTCCCACCGCGGATCATGCTGGCCGCCCCCACCGGCAAGGCCGCGGCCCGCTTGACGGAGGCCATCCGCCGGGTGCGGAGCGCCTTGCCGTGCGCGCCGGCCGTCCTGGCGGCCCTGCCCGACGAGGCACGCACGATCCACCGCGTCCTCGGCGCCAGCCCCGCCGGTCGCAGGCGCTTTCGCCACGACGCGGCGAATCCGCTCCGCACGGATCTATTGATCGTGGACGAGGCGTCGATGGTCGACCTCGCGCTCATGGCGCGCGTGGTCGCGGCCCTTCCCGACACCGCGAGCCTGATCCTGCTCGGCGACAAGGATCAGCTCGCGTCGGTCGAGGCCGGGGCGGTGCTGGCCGATCTCTGCCAGGGGGACGGGCGCGGTACGCGCTCGCCCGCGTTCACGGCCGAGGTGGTCGCGGCGACGGGCGAGCCCCTGCCCGCGGCCGGCCCCGCCGCAACCCCCGGCATCCGGGATTGCATCGTCGAGCTGACGCACAGCCATCGCTACGCGGCACACGGCGACATCGGTGCCCTGGCGCTGGCGATCCGCGCGGGCGACGCCGAGCGTGTCCTCGCGTTGCTGGACGCGCCAGAGCACCCGTCGGTCTCCCGCGTGACGCCGGGCACATCCGCCATGCTCGCGCGCCTGCGCGACGTGGTGCTCGACGGCTACGGACCCTACCTGCGCGCGGCGGGCGGCCTGAAGCGGCTCGCCGCCCTCGACCGATTCCGCATCCTGAGCGCCCTGCGCCAGGGCCCGGAAGGGGTCGCGGCACTCAACCTCGAGACCGAGCGCCTGCTCGCCGTCGTCCACCCGCTCGCCCTGCGCGAGACCTTCTACGCGGGGCGGCCCGTCATGGTGACCCGCAACGACTACCAGCTCGGGGTCTTCAACGGCGACGTCGGCACGATCGCCGACACCGCGCCCGGAGATCCGACGCGGCTCGCCATCTTCGCCGCGCCCGACGGCGGCGGGCGCATCCTTTCCCCCGCGAGGTTGCCGCCGTGCGAGACCGCCTTCGCCCTGACGGTCCACAAGAGCCAGGGCTCCGAGTTCGACTCGGTGCTCCTCGTCCTGCCGCGCCGCCCCGCCGCCGCCGTCTCGCGCGAGCTCCTGTACACCGGCGTCAGCCGCGCACGGGCGGCCGTGACGATCGTGGCCGGGGCCGAGGTGGTGCGCCAGGCGGTGCGGACACCGGTCCGGCGCCTCTCGGGGCTCGGGCGCCGCCTCTGGGGCGACGACGGGCCGGGGCGTGCCGGCTAGCCATAGCTAGGCCGACGCGCCGACGCCGTTCGCGCGATGCGCGTCGGGGCGGTCCGGGCGCTCCATCGGAAACCCGATCCGGAAGGCGGCCCCGGCGGAGCCCGACGACTCGAGTGTGAGCTGGATGTTCTGGAGGTCGGCGATCCGCGCGGCCACGAACAGGCCCATCCCGAGCCCGTCGACGGCGGTCGTGAAGAACGGCTCGAAGATCTTCTCGCGATGCTCCACGGGAATCCCAGGCCCATGATCACGGACGGTGATGGCAACACGCCCCGCGGCGACGTCGACCTCGCTCGAGAGCTCGATCGTCCCCCCCTCGGGTGAGAACCGGACGGCATTCTGCAAGAGCGTCAGGAAGAGACAGGTTGCCGCCTCCCCGTGCACGCGCACCGGGGGAAGGTCGGTCCCCAGCTCGTGGCGGCACACGAGGCCCTTGGCCTTGAGATCGCCGGCGACGCTCTCCTCGGCCCGCGCCAGGAGATCCTCCAACCGCTGCGTCTCCCGTCCCTCGGCGGGCACGGTGGCGGCGCGCATGATGTCCTTCACGAGATCCCGGATGCGCTCGCTCTCGGCGAGGGCCATCTCGAGGTACTTGGTGCGAAACTCCTCGTCGTCGATGTGCGTCGGGAGGAGCTGGAGAAAGGTCCGAATCGTCGCGAGCGGGTTGTTGATGTGATGGGCGAGGCCCGAGGCCAGGTACCCGAGCGTCGCGGCCCGCTCCGCGCGCAGCAGCCGCTCCTCCAGCGTGCGGTGCTCCTCCGCGAGGCGGCGCCGGCGCAGGACCTCCTCGACCATGTAGGGCAGGACCGCCAGGTACCCCTCCTCCTTCACGATGTAGTCGTCGGCCCCGAGCTTCATCGCGTCGACCGCGAGCTTGGCGGACGATGCGGTGGTCACGAAGATCGTCGGCGTCTCGACCCCGAGCGCGCGCACCTCGCGCAACAGCTCGATCCCGTCGCCATCCGGCAGGCGGAAGTCGAAGACGAAGAGATCGAACGAGCGCGCCGCGATGCGCTGCCGCGCCTGCGCCAGCGTCTCGACG
>Ga0302046_10003874_pt1 | contig 13414 bp, 10 predicted proteins | sample RVTome_11_FD_200261 | JGI IMG/M metagenome (GOLD analysis project Ga0302046, IMG submission 200261) | Soil microbial communities from uranium-contaminated site in the Upper Colorado River Basin, Wyoming, United States - RVT147D111 (version 2) ...
AGCAATGTCGAAGGATAAATACTGAAGGTCACCGGTTCTCAGCCTGAGGCTGATCCGCCCTCTGGCGGAGAGCCCGGTACGGTCCACGGAACAAATTCGTAATTGGACATTCATTATTCGGCATTCAACATTGACAACAGCAATGTCGAAGGATAAATACTGAAGGTCACCGGTTCTCAGCCTGAGGCTGATCCCCGCCAGCCTTCATTGTTCAAGGAGGCGGGCTGGCGCCTCTGGCGGAGAGCCCGGTACGGTCCACTGGTTCAAACTTCAACATTCGAATTGTGATTGACAAAGGACAATCCGCAAGATTGTCCTTTTTTCGTGCTATCCAATGATAACTCCAAGAAAAATCCAAAAAACATCGACTGGAGATCTTTCCCTGGAATGGACTGATGGTCGTTCGGGGATTATTCCGCTCAAAATCTTGAGGGACCAGTGCCCCTGTGCGGGCTGTCAGGGCGAAACCGTTCTCCTGAAAACATACACACCGCCGCCCCTTCCCGATATGCCGGGGAAGTACGAGTTAAAAGACATCCGTCAAGTCGGATCGTACGCCCTTCAGGTAACGTGGGGTGACGGCCATGCCACGGGTCTCTATACATGGGAAAGATTGCGGTCCCTTTGCCAGTAACCGTACTGCCTGCTTACGGGTCCGATTGCAACTAGGCCGAAAAAAGACTACGTTAGCATCGCGACGAGACGATGAAGACCTTCCTCCGACTCTCCCGGTATTTTCTCTCCTATAAAGGGCGCATCATCGCCGGCCTGTGTTCTGTGGCATTGATGAGCCTCGCCGACACCATTTCCGCATTCCTTGTGGCACGACTCTTCGCTGTTCTCCAGCAGATCGAGGCGTTTGTCCGCGATGGTAACGCGGTCATCATGGATGTTCCTCTCAGCGTGTACGGATGGACGCTCATGACCCTGAAGGTGGAGGGACATGACCAAAGCTTCCGGCTCATAGCCCTGTTTGCCGTGGCGATCATTGTCATCATCCTGGTGAAAGTCTGTTTTGTTTACGTGCGGGAATATGTTATGAGCTCTGTCCAGCAGAAATTGCTCATGCGCTTTCGTCTTGACCTCTTTGATACGGTGGTTGTCCTTCCCGTCCGGTATTTTGATGCCCAGAAAACCGGCAGAATTATGTCCCGAATTACCAACGATGTGAACGCCCTGGAGCAGTCCCTCTTTCAGATGGTGGAGATGGCGCAAAACATCGTGTATGCCATCATTTTCTCCACCGCGCTGTTCCTCACGAATTGGCAGCTGACAATCTTTACAATTGTGATCTTCACAGTGTCCGGAATTATTTCACGTAAGTTTGGCGATCGAATCCGGTCGTTCAGCCGTGAAATCACCAACACCCTTGCGGATATTTCGTCCTTTCTCCAGGAAAAGATAAACGGGATCAGGATCGTTAAGTCGTTTACAAGGGAGAAGTTTGAGCGGGCGGAATTCCGGGCGAAAGTGGAGCATAATTATCACTATAACATGAAGATCGTACGGACCATCGCTCTCCTGAGTCCGGTGAATGAGCTGTTTAACACGCTGGTCGTAGCATTGCTGGTTGTGTTTACGGCCTATTTGTTCATTCAGGGCTTAATGACGATCGAGATCATGATCAGTTTTCTTATCCTGATCACGTTCCTTGCGAAACCGATCAAAGCGTTAGGGGAAAATGTCGCAAAACTCCAGAAGAGTCTTGTCTCGGCTGGCTATATTTTCGAAATGCTTGACCTTGAGAAAGAACGCCAGGAGAATGGCCCGGGACAACCAAATGTTGCTGTTGCCAGGGGAAGCGTGGAGTTCAGGAATGTTGCGTTTTCCTATGCCTCGGAAGTCCCTGCCCTGCGGGATATTTCCTTTACCGTTTCTGCCGGCGAGAAAATCGCCCTGGTCGGGCCAAGCGGGAGCGGTAAAACAACCCTCGTAAATCTCATACCGAGGTTCTATGAAATCGACGCGGGTGCGATTCTTATTGACGGTCAGGAACAGCGGCTGTTTTCGCTTTCCTCGCTTCGATCGAGTATTGCCATTGTACCGCAGGAGGTCGTGCTGTTTGCGGGAAGTATCTACGACAATATCCGCTACGGGCGGCTCGAAGCGACCGAAACGGAAATCATTGGGGCGGCAAGAGTGGCAAACGCCCACGAGTTCATCAATCGCCTCGAGAAAAAGTATGAAACAGAAGTGGGGGAGAGAGGGGTGCAACTCTCCGGCGGGCAGCGACAGAGAATAGCGATCGCGCGGGCTGTTCTTCGCGACCCGCGCATCCTGCTGCTGGATGAGGCAACCTCGGCATTAGACACGGAATCCGAAATCGCCGTCCAGGAGGCGCTTGACAGATTGATGCAGGGAAGAACGTCCTTCATCATTGCTCACAGGTTGTCAACTGTTTACCGTTGCGATCGGATTTTTGTCCTTGAGAAAGGGAAGATCGTCGAAGAAGGACGGCATGAGGAACTCCTCCAAAAGGGCAGCGGCCTCTACAAAAGACTGTATTCTCTCCAGTTTTCCGAAGAAGGGGAACTGGAGGGCGGAAAGCCTTGAAAGCGTTGGGGAAAAAAGTCGAGCTGTGGATCCGGCGTGCATTGCTTTTTTCAATGCGCACGGCGGCCCGCTCGCGAAAGCCGCTGCCTCCTCCAAGTGCCATCGATGCATCAAAGATCCTCTTCATTCGACAGGACCGAATTGGCGATGTCCTGGTCTCCACACCCCTGTTTACCAGCCTCAAGAATCGGTTTCCCAACACCGTGCTTGACGTGCTCTTGAGCACGAACAACCACTTTGTCCTTGCCAATTCCCGGCTTGTTCGTAAACGTTGGATATATACAAAACGGCCAATTGCGACGTTGAAGGCCTTGTGGAAAATACGGGGGGAACGCTACGACTTTGTGGTTGATTTGATGGACAATCCATCTGCCACGTCGACAGTAATTTTGCTCCTTGCGGGCGGGAAATGGAATGTGGGACTCGAGAAGGAAAACTCCTATGCATGCGACATCGTTGTCCCCCTCAAGTCGAGAAAGGAAAGCCATATTGTAGACCGGATGGCTCAACTCCTGACGGTTTTCGGTATTGACCCGGATCGCGAAGACTTGCGCGTTCGATATGATGTTTCGGGTTCTTCAGAGAACGATGTGGAAAGATTCCTGAAAGAGCGAGGTCTGGAGTCGTCACCATTGATCGGACTCAATATCTCGGCAGGAAGCGAGACGAGATTTTGGGGAATAACGAATTATCGGGCTTTGCTGAACGCGCTTCGGGCAGAGTATCCTGGTGTGACAATTATTTTGTTGGCGAAACCTTCGGATTTCGGGAGGGCCGGGGAAATCGTGGGCAGGAACCAAGGTGTGGTTCTGGCTCCTGAAACCTCCTTCGACGGCTTTGCTGCATGGATAAAACGCGTCTCCCTGCTTGTTACTCCGGATACCTCGGCCGTTCACCTGGCAGCCGCCTTCAACGTGCCATCAGTGGTGCTCTATGTTCAATCAAATCCGGAGCTGAGAATCTGGGAGCCCTACAAAGCCCCGTCGGTGCCGCTTGTGACTTCAGTGGATGACTTGACCACCATTTCCGTTGCCCAGGTCCATCGGGCTGTTCAGACACTGGTGCGGAGGGAAGGGGTTGATCGCATATTGCAACCGCTCACGTCCGGTGAATCCCGATGAAAAGTGGGTTGCGGCCGCTCGAATTGCTGCTTCGTCACGGAATTGTTTATCCCCTCCTTAGACTTGCCTTTCACAACAAGGAGATACATTCATCGATTCCCCTCCGATCGGTAAGAAAACTTCTCATTCTTCGTTATGACCGCATCGGGGACATCATCGTTACGACACCGGTATTTCGCAAGCTGAAGCATTTCCATCCGGATCTCTCCATCGGCGTTGTCGCAAGCCCCGGAAATGCGGAGCTTGTTCAGACAAATCCCTTCGTGGATCGGCTTCATATTCTGCCGAAACATTGGTGGCATCTGCCACGGTTTCTGAGAGAAGCGCGTCGGGAACAGTATGATGTGGTCCTGAACTTCATTTTCAATCGAACGACATCCGGCGGGGTGCTTGCAAATCTCATTGCCCCGAGCGGGATCAAGGTCGGCCAGGGAGCCGACAAGTACAGATTCTACTTCAACCGCCTCCTGCGTCTTGAAAGGGGGGAGGACCATATGGTTACGGTACTGTTGAAGTACGTTGACGCCGTGTTTGACCTTCCGAAACTCAAAAACGATCCCTCGTTTGACATCATCGTACCGGATTCAGCAAAACAAACGGTTACATCGTTCCTGAATCGATCGGGCGTCAGGCCGCGAAAGTACATTGTCCTGAATATCTCCGCCGCTGAAACAGTGAGAAAGATTTCTCATCAACAGGCCGGATTTCTCGCTCGTGTTCTCTCCTTGAAACGTGGCGAGGACGTCGTTATGATCAGTGCTCCCGCCGATCTACGGATGCGCGAAGAGATCGCCTCTTCGACTGGCAGGAATGTATTCTCCTTCCCGCCGCACGGCAATACGGACATGCTGACAATTGCGGCCCTGCTCGGTGAATCAAAGGCCGCCATAACTCCCGATACGTCAGTTATTCACCTTGCATCTGCGATGAGAACGCCGGTCATGGGGTTGTATACCCCTCTTCAGGTCACAAGTGAATGGCTTCCTCATGCTGTTCCCCACAGGATTGTCTCGGCTTCCGTAAACGAACCGGTGTCATCCATCTCGGAGAAAACGATTGAGATCGAAGTGAAGTTGTTTCTTGAATCATTGAAGAAAAAACGACCGCCTGGGAGCCACAGGACTTCCGCAAAAAGAGCAGCGAAAAGGAAATGACTAACCTCGGGGTACAAAGACAAAACTGGATTCAACCGGCTCTATGGGTGCTCATGCTGATCTTCGCATGGTCCCTCATTTTGTCGATTGCCGTTGTGCAGACAATCACTCTTGCCATGACAGCGCTGTGGCTGATCCGGAGGGCGGTAATGAGGCAATGGAAATTTCAAACGACAGACTTTGATATTGCCTATGGTGTATTTGTCCTTGCCAGGTTGATTTCAATTCCTTTTTCAGTCAATCTTTCCGCGAGCCTTGAAGCTGTTTCAAAAGAGATAGTGTACTATCCCCTGTTTCTTGTTGTAACCCAGGAATTTCCCATCAGGGATAAAAAGGCGGTCAAATGGATTGTCTGGTCTTTCGTTGGGGCGGGTCTTCTTTCTTCGATGTATGGATCCCTCGTCTATTTTCTTGGGGCGCAGGTGCGCGCTACATCGACTGTGTCTGGCCCCGTGACGCTGGGCATGTACCTGACGGCGGTGATTTCCATGGTGCTGATTCTGGGAAGGAATAAATCGTTCGTTCCCAGGATGTGGATGTGGCTCACTGCCACCGCGGTTCTGGTCATCGGAATTATCTCGACACTCAATCGCATTCACTGGGGTCTGATGCTTCTCATGATGGGGATCGTTGGGATCCTGCGCGAGCGAAAGTTGCTGCTGGTGCTGCTGATCGGAGGCGTGGTTGCGGTCGTATCGCCCCCGGTTGCGTCCAGGTTGAGCTCTTCGATGTCAAGTGTCAGCGAATTTATGAACGGAAGGGATGTGATCTGGCTTGATGCCCTGGAACATGCGATGGAACGGCCTCTTGTCGGATTTGGCCCGAGGACCTTTCACGACGTCTTCACGGGGCGTGACGCCATCAGGGACAAAGAGGTTGGAAGCTGGCACAATGACTATCTGCAAATGTACATGGAAAGTGGACTGTTTGGATTGGGGGGATTTCTGTGGGTGATGTTCCTGGTGTTTCGGAAAGGGATATCTGCCTGGAACATGCTAAAGAGTGATCCCTTCTGGGGAGATGCGGTGCTCGCACTGTTACTGGCGATGATCGCGTTCTATACCTCGGGGCTTGTCGGAGGGTTTGTCATCGATCCCCTCAATTCCCTTCTGCACAGATTTCTGCTGGGGCTTCTTGCTCTGATCGTTCTTCACGCTCCTGTTCTCGGGAATGAGGCCGAAGCAAAGCCTGATCAGCACAGTCGTTGAAATTGCTGTTCAAGAACCCCGATGTTCTTCAGAAAATCGAATCTATCCTTGACTCTTCTTTGGCCCTTTTTCCCCATCTCCTTTCGTAACGCCGGCTTCCTTAGCAAAGCGAGAATCGCCCGGCCGAGCTCTTCGGGGCTTCTCGGCGGCACGAGGTATCCCGTCTCACCATCGACGATGATCTCCGGCAGGCCCCCGGCATTTGTACCCACAACGGGAACCCCCATCGCCATTCCTTCGATCGCCACATATCCAAACGTTTCGCTGTAACTCGGAACCGCAAGAACGTCGAGTGAGGCAAGAAACAGCGGAACCTCCCGTGTGAAAGAGAGGAACCGGATGTGTTGTTTGAGTCCCAGGGAATCACTCAATGAGCGAAGGTAATTTCCATAGCCGGGTTCTCCGCGGGTTTCCTCCCCGGCAAGAACAAACATCGCTCGAGGAGCTGATTTCCTGATAATTGCTGCTGCTCGGATAAATTCTTCACAACCTTTTTGTTTGTCGAACCTTCCAATGAATCCCACCAGCAGCGAATTGCCCGGCAGTTGAAACAGGATGCGGCCTCGTCGCCGGGATGCATGGCGTGGATTAAAAACAGTCCTGTCCGTACCAAAGGGAATAACATCAATAATGCGTTCCTGAACCACCGTATTCTGAATGACGCTGTTCTTCATTGCGAGCGTGAGGGTGATCCAGGAGTCAAGAGCGCCATAGCTCCAGCGATGGAAAAGATCGCGTTTCGAATGGCCAAATTGCATTTGTTGAATGTAAGCGGGTTTTGTGCCCGGTGAGAGCCGTACGGCGAGAACAACGGTGCTGACATCCCCGGAAAGCGTTGCAACGGCAATTCTGATATCGTGACACCTGAAGAGGCGGGCAAGGTCTCCAATAATTGTCGGATCGAGGTACTTGACCCGGGGGGTCATTGAAACATGGTTGAGTTTCTGTCGTGATGCCTCTGCTTCGATCGGACTTCCGGAGGGAGAAATCAGAAAAACCTTGTGTCCCTTTGCGCTAAGGGCGGCAACTATTTTCGTTACCATAATTTCCAGTCCGCCCCACGAACGGGAAAAACAAACAAGGGCGATGGAAAGAGGCCGAGTGGATGGTTCGGACTTCATAGAATGTTGTAATTCCTGTATTCTCCTATGCGCATTCCCGTCTTTGATTCCACCCAGTCCAAAACCCGATCCTTAAGGCGCCCCTTGTCCAAAGTCGGATCGTAAGAAAAGTGCCAGTGTTGGCCCTGGACGCGTTCATGCATAACCGCCGGATGAGCTCCCATAAACCGTATTAACCTCCCGCTGTTACGATAGTCGAATTCTGTACCGGAACCAACATGCTCTCTGACCCACTCGTCCGAATGCCAGAGACGGTGAAATGAGCGCTGACGTACCTGCTGCACCTGGGGGGGCCTGACCCAACCATAATGATAAATGGATGCCTCTACAGGGCGGACGTTGAGTTTTCTTGTGCCAACTCTGAATCCCTGGGCGTCACCCCAGGATCGAACCCCGAGACCCGGCCTTACGACGCGAATCTCATTACGGTACCACCTCCGGGAACTCCCGACATATTCATAACTTCCATAAAAATGGTTGTAAGAAAAAAGGAGCCCTTCAACGCGGGGATTGCGAAGATGTTCATGCATGGCATTGCGGATTTCTGGTAAGTCATCTTCATGGAGCACTTCGTCTGCCTGTAGATACACCGCCCAATCACCTGTCACCCGTTCAAGGGCCATGTTTGTCTGCTGGGCTAGAATCGCACCGCCACTCCGTAGAGAGTCATCCCACACCGTGGGAATAATAACAATTTTGGATGATTGAAGGGATTCGATGCTGGCGCAGGTCGCGTCGTCAGACTGACCGACAGCAATGATGAATTCATCGCAGAGGGGAAGGAGGGAGCGAATGGACTCGAGAAAGGGATAGTCGAAAGCGACACCGTTGCGGACAAATGAAAAACCGCTCACCTTCATTTGCCGTTCTGCGGGCTCCTCTGTTGATATTCTTCAAAAGAGAGAGATTTGTAATGGTTTTCACCGATGTACTTCAGGATTGGCAGGAAGCGGTCAGCGGGGACATATCCCGGCAGCAGCGTGATCGGAGCGGATTCGGCGTCGAGGAAAATAGTGGTCGGGTACCCTGTTACACCCGCCCCGGCGGCAAACGACTCCTCGGTAAAGGATTTTCCTTGAAATGTCAGGGGCTTCGATGACTCTGCATTGAGTTTGGCAGCAATAAATGAAGCGGAAATTGCATTGATCACCGATGGATTCGAATACACTTCAGAGTCCATCTTCTTGCACCAGCTGCACCAATCGGTATAGACATCAAGCAGAATCCTCTTGTTGTCCCGTTTTGCGATGGCGACGGCCTCGTGAAACGAATGCCACGAAATTGCGGAGCCCGGGATTGACTCGGAGGAGCCTTCCGATTGCAGGAAAAAACCAATGAGAAGCGCGCTAAAGAGTACTGCGGTTGCTATGAGTGTTGCTTTGGACATGATTTTGTCGCTAAAACATACCAAGAAATGATGTGAAAATCACACTCGTATTAAACGAGCAAGTTCAATAATTGGTTCCCGGTTCAACGCCGGCGAGGAAATTTGTTGGAGGGCGAAGATAGGCGGAATAACGTCTCGTTTCCAGCACAAGATCATAATCCGTGGGAACGAATTCCTGCGGGTTGATTGTCTCATATCGTTTGAATTTGTCCTTTTCGATCAGGAGCAATGTGGTTGAAGGTTCTCCGATCAGTTCCTCGATCAACCAGGCGCCGTAGGCCGCCGGGGAAGCGGGCGGAAAGATCCGACGGACCGAGATATCGCTTCTCCACTGAATATCGGCTCCGCCGAGGTAATACGTCAGTTGCGGATTGCGATCGGATCCTGCAACGATGATTCTCTGGAATCCTCGATCCTCAATAAACGATGCGACGTCGGCTGCTCCGTCATTATAACGGGTGTTGTCCATAAGTACAATATCAACGAGGGAAAAACCACCGGTCGCGGCGATGAGCAGAATAACGAAATGCCGTCGAATGCCGGGGAACCAAAGGCGTGAGGTTCCCCAAAAGGCAACCGCGGCGGCAGTTGCTCCGGAAGCAACAAGCAATGCAACCAGTAGAATACTTCCTGAATCCGCCATCTGAAAGGAGAGCAGAGAACGGAGGACATCCTTGACTGCTGTTCGACAGTCCTGACTGGAGGACCAGATCAGGAAAAGCGAAGTACCCGTCATGAGGACAAACCATGACGTGCGCTGAAACGGCTGGAGAACATTTTTCCAAAGCACCGCGGCGGCAAGAAGGGACATCGGAACAAACATTGGGAGGGTGTAAACAGCCAGCTTTGTTCTCATGAGTGAAAAAAGGAGAAAAAACAGAACAAACCAGATCCAGAGAAGCCCGGTTGTTGAATCCCTGGATACATAAAATTCCCTGGCCTTTGACAAAAAGAAGAACGCTGCTGCCGGGGAGAGGACTACAACCTGATTAATGTAATAAAATACTTCAAGCGGCTGAACGTTGCCTTCTATGCCGTAGATTGTTCTTTCCACGAGAGCAGATTGAATAAAGAAGAACAGAGGATTGCCGTCGGCATGAGAAAGCGCCATAAACGTGTGCCAGGGAATGCTGATGACAGCCGCAACAGCGAGAGCGGCTGCGAGGCGAGTGATAAGAGCCTTTCCAGGTTTGTTGATCCGTCTGAGAAGAACCAGGAACACGGCACCCGGCATGAGAAAAGCCACGAACAGCTTTGTCATCAATGCCAGCCCAAGACTCAATCCGGCCAACAGAGGGGCCTTTCCGCGCGGCTCATCGAGAGTTTCCAGAAAGTAGTAGGCGGAAACGGTCAGAAAGAACACAAGGAGCGTGTCGAACTGGCCCTGACGTGCGAAGAACGTCACAAATGGATTCAATCCAAAGAGGAGGGCGGCCACGAGGCCTGTTTCCGGATTGGCAAGCCGTTTGCCAAGCAAGGCAATGAACGGGAGTGTCGCGGCGCCCGCAAGGGTTGATATGGTTCGCGCCGCTGCTTCTCCTTCACCAAACAAATGAAATATGCCGGCAGTGAGCCAGACATAGAGAGGCGGATGGAGGGACGAATACAGACCGCCGATCGCGTGCGGTGATTGATCGAGCCACGCGCCGAAATGAATGATCGCCTGTGCTCGCACAGTATAAAGGGCTTCATCCCACGCCTGGAGGTCAAGAAAGCCGAGATTCACAAAACGGAAGAGCCCGGCAACGGTGAGCAGGATGAAATGCCAGGATGGCGTTTGCGTGGGATTGCTAGAAGACATACATGAACTCGAGGATCCAAACCGACAAGAAGATGGCGGCTATTACGATAAAACTCATTTTACAAGTAAAAGACATCACGGTCCATGCATGATGGAGGTTAGGCAGGCTCCTTGCTGCAAAAAACGTCATGAGCGGCATAAGAAGAAAATGGAACCTGCTTCCGCCAAAAAAGACAGCATGCACCGCAATTAATATTCCGAAAAACAGCACGGTGATCAAAGCGGGGTCATCCCGCCAGAACCGCAGAACACCGGCAACACCCATGAGGAGGACGGATGCATACAGAATGTTCACCCCGAGTATGAGAATCAAGGAGAGGGAGCGGTACTTCTGGGAAAAACTGCTGGACCTGTCACGAATGTTTGGATGGAACACCCATACGAGCAGCTCGCCTTCACTGCGGAAGGTGTGGGCAACCTTTATCGGCATCCGCTTCACAAATCCTATCGGATCCTCGAATATGTGATTGATCGCCATTCCCAGGGACAATTGGTGAAATGCGAGTTCATCATGCGAAACAGCAAGCAACGTGTCAGGTAGGCCTGCTTTGTATGCACCAGTTGCGTGCGGATTATTCCCCATGTACAGATTAATGCCGGTATTGGTCGAGATCAGAGGTGATCCAAAGACAAAAACGTTCCGCATGGTCCAAGGAGCCACGATAAGGAGAATCCCGGCACTAAACCAGAGCAATATTGTCAGGGATCGTGTTCGAATCCAAAGGAGACAAAAAATGCCTGCTCCAAAGAGGATCACCCAGGCCTTGACGAGGACAAGGATCCCCATGAGCAGTCCCGCGACTGCCGACGGTACAGGGCCCAGCGGCCAGGGCCGGAGGGTGAGCACCACCAAAAGAGCAACCAGGAGAAACGCCGCAAATGTTTCCGAAAGAATCAGACCAGTGTACAATATTGCCGGTGGGAAGAGGGCCCAAATCAGGCCGGCGAGCAAGGCATCAAGGTGTCCATAACGAAGCCCCAGCACATAAAGGCCGACGACGATCCCCAGGTCCAGGAATATTTGAATAACTCGGATGATCTCAATCGCCGGCCCGAATACTATTTGAACCACTGCAAGGAAGACCGGATATCCGGGCGGCCGAAAGGCGGATGGCGCTCCGTCAATAACATAGGATCTGGACTCAGCAAGGCTTGCCGCGAGTTCAAGATAATCCATTTCATCGGAAACCGGTACATGGTCGAATGAACCCAGGAAACCGAAGCGCAGAAGGAGTGTCAGTCCGACAAGGGCCAAAAAGCCCTTCGTGCGGAAATCAGAAAATGCCATGATCCTTGTACAATGACATGAGACGCTGGTTCACTGTTTCGTAAGCATGGTACTGTTCCACCCATGCGCGCCCGTCAACCTTCTTTTGCATGCGAAGGTCCGGATGGTCGATGACTTCAAGGAGCCGCTCGAGAAGTGTTTCAGGCGTTGCCAGGACAAAAGGATTCTCCGGAAGCCAGGCAAGATACTCCGGCGTCATTTCGGTAATAGTGGGGATCCCCATGGCAAGTGTCTCAAGGGAATTGCGGCCATAACCCGTCCCTCCAAGATTACCCACTTGCTCTATCGCAATATCGCACGTCATTTTCAGCTCGAGGAGTCTTTCGTGCGCCATGTTCTCTGCAAGGACGAATTCGACGTCACGCATGTGCTTCAGACGTTCCATCACTGGCAGGATAAACCTCGTCCCCTTCAAATGGCGGTTGGAAGGAGAATGAATGATCCGAAGTTTCGTGTTTTCCTTCTGCCTCAGCGAGTACCGGGCCGTATCAAACGGGATGAAGACATAATGAATGTCGGAATGCAGGAGCAAATGATCGCTTTCATTGGTCAGATTAAGGTCACTCAGGGAGTCAAGGAGCGGATGCACGCCGCGTATCCGGAGGTCGCTCCCCATATAGTGGCAGATGATCTTCTTCCCATCGCGCTTCCACTGTTGTGCAATGCGTCCGTCCCTGAAGAAATCCAATCCTCCGTCATAATGCACAATGTCGAAGTCGTGAAGCCCGTATTGTCTCAAGGCTTCGGCGACCGGTTTTGATCGGCGCCAATCGTCAAATCGAAAATAAAATCGCTCGATGGGATTGCGCGTTCGCAGAATCGGAAGCTGAAGTTTACGACCACGGGCGGCGGACGGAGTACGCTTGAGACGGCGCCACCAATGTGCAAACGGACTACGGGGAAGCGGAAGGTTGAGGCAAATATCTTCGGGAAATGTGAGCGTGTTTCGATGAAGGGTGATAAGCCGGACGGAATGCCCGAATCGCCGTTGCATGTCCATCATGGCATACGGCACACCTGCGACGTTGATTGGGGCGATGTGGAGGATCTTCATTCAGAAAGGGGCGAATCGACAGTGCTGAATGATGGCATTTCAAATGAACCGCTTGTAGAACGTGCTCCGCAAAATTCCTCGGGCGCCGAATTTCTCCTTGAATCGGATAAGGCTCATGGCGGGAGTCATCTGGTTGTCTGCCTTGGTATCCTGTGATACCCCGATATCCAACCAGGAAAACCCTTGTTGCGACGCCCAGGTCACCACTTCATACATAACCGCATGGATGGGGTTCAAATGCTCAAACTCATAAAGGAGCATGTTATAGAAACACAAAGCGACTCGGGTGTTGCATACGAAAACGAGAGAGCCGGCGATGGGTTTCTTCCCGCGCCGGACGAGAAAAAGGATCAACCGATCAGGGAACATCCTCCTTAATTTGCGGAGTTCATCAAGGCTGTGCGTCGGCCCGACATGATGCCTGCTCTTGTTATCGACGAGGATGGGATAGAACGCATCGAGGTCGTCGCTGATCTCGACTGTTATTTCCCGCTCCCGAAGATATTTTCTGATATATCTTCTCGCTGTCGCCTGAAAAGCTCTGAAGGAGTCCCGTCCGGTAAGGGAAATGGCATGAGAAATGTAATGCTTGTCGAATCCAAACCCCCGGTAGGCCATTGCATAGTCGATGTTTTGGGAAATGACTGACTCGTAAATGAAAGGAGGTGGTGTCAGAAGAGCCCGCTCAATTGCGAGGCTTCGACAGTAATCGGAAAAAGTATCGACA
>Ga0302046_10003876_pt1 | contig 13408 bp, 12 predicted proteins | sample RVTome_11_FD_200261 | JGI IMG/M metagenome (GOLD analysis project Ga0302046, IMG submission 200261) | Soil microbial communities from uranium-contaminated site in the Upper Colorado River Basin, Wyoming, United States - RVT147D111 (version 2) ...
GTGCGGCCACGCGGCCACATGGATTTGCTCACCCTCGCTGTGCAGGACGTGGCGGGCCAGGGGCATCCAGTGCTCCCAGCAGATGAGCCCGCCGACGCGGGCGCCGGCGAGTTCATGGGTGCGCAGGCCGGTGGCGTCGCCATAACCCCACACCAGCCGCTCCCCGAAGGTGGGGACCAGCTTGCGGTGCTTGCCGGCGAGTTCGCCTTCAGCGTTGAAGAACAGCAGCGCGTTGTAGAGCGAGCCGGAGCGGGCGCGTTCGTTGGCGCCGAACACGACAGCGCACTTGGCTTCATGTGCGGCGCGGGCGATGAGCTCGGTGTGCTTCGACGGCACTTCCAGGCTTTCACGCACCAGGCGCGCATGCAGGCGCTTGGACGGCGCATGATTCCACGTGCCGAAGGTTCCCGCGTCGCACCACAACGGATAGACCGGCGCCCATGTCTCCGGAAAAGCGAGGATGCGCGCGCCGCGCTTGCCGGCCTCGCGGATCCAGTCGCAGGCCTTGGCGATGGTGGCGTCGAGATTCAGAACAACCGGCGCGGCCTGGGCTATGGCTACGGTGAGTTTCATGGAGTTCTCCCACCCTGATTAGAAAATAGAAAAGGGAAAATGGGAAGCGTGCGGGTTGCGCGGCGTGAAGCAATCCCGTAGTCTCAAGGCCCACCATGGCCTGCCCCATTTGCTCGAAACGCCCCGTGAAGCGTTTTTGTCCGGCCAAAGGCGAGTCCATCTGTGCGGTGTGCTGCGGCACCGAGCGCGAAGTGACCATCGACTGCCCCAGCAACTGCACCTACTTGCAGGCCGCGCGCCGCTATGAGGCCGAGCATCCCCGCCCCACCACGCGCGACGATGTGCCCTATCCCGACGTGGAGTTTTCGCCGGACCTGATTCACGAGCGCCGCACCATGGTGTCGGGCTTTGCCTACCACATCCTGATGCACCACGCCGAGGACCGCGACACGGTGGACGCCGATGCGCTGGCCGCCCTGGCCGCGCTGGCCGAGACCTTTCGCACGCTGGCTGGCGGCATTTTGTATGAGAAACCGCCGGATGGTGGGCCGTCGCGCGGGCTGTACACGGCGCTGGCCCATTTCGTGGAAGAGTTCCGCAAGGGCGAGGCGGAAAAGGGCGCGCTTGCGCCCATCCAAGACATCGAGGTGTTCTACGTGCTGGTCTTCCTGCTGCGCGTGGGCAAGCGGCAGACCAACGGACGGCCGCGCTCGCGCGCCTTTCTCGATTTCCTGCGCGCGCAGTTCCCGCGCGCGGCAGCTCTCCAGCCCGAGCCGCAACGCATCATCCTGCCGGAGTGACGAAGAGCGTAGGGGCGGGCCGCTGCCCGCCCGCATGATTCACAGGCTCGAAGCCTGTGCGGCGTCACGGGTTCACGCTGTAGTAGCGCTGCAGGGAGCCGATGCCGTCCCAGAAGGCCTGCGCGCGGTAGAGCTCGGCGATTTGCCGCGTGTGGCCCAGGTCGTGGAAGGCCCACAGGTTGACGAGCTGGCTCAAGCGGATGACGCCCACCTCGGGATGCTGGCCGGTGCGCTGCCATGCGGAATCGGGCAGCGTACCGAGCCAGGCCACGCTTTCCGCCCGCACGCTGGCGAACTCCTGCAGCATCTTGCGGCCATCTTTCCCCGAGTAGCTACCCTTGCAGTATTCCTCCATCTGGTCGTAGAACGGGAAGCTGGGGTTGTCTTGGCCTGCGATCAGGCGCACGCGCTGGCCGAGCACGCGCCGCTCCACGTCCACCAGATGGGCCAGCACCTCGCTGATGGACCAGCGCTCCGCCGAGGGCTTCCAGGTAAATTGTTGGGGAGTCGCCGCGGCCAGCATGGTGCGCACCACGCCCGGCGTGGCCGAGAGAATGGTCAAGTGGGGAGACTTCGGGTCCATGATTGCTCCTTTTCCCCCACGGAAGCCGAAGTGACGCCAATGCTCCACGCGTGAAGCCGATCTGCGTTGAAGCAAAGCGGCGGCAGTGCCGCCGCACTCCAAAGGATACTACGCCACGGCGCAGGAACGCGGGCGGTGCGCGCTGGTGGCGGCTGCGGCTTCTTCGCGTTCCAGGATGCCGCCGCTGGCGGGCACGTTCGCCTCGTTGGGCTCCAGCAGCGAAAGCTGAGCTGGTGCGCACAGCGCCTGGGCCATGGGGCCGGGGGCGTAGGGCCGCGAGCCGAGGCCGTACTTCTGGCGGATGCGGCGCACGCGAGCGGTGATGGCGTTGCGGTAGGCCTGGGGCGCGTAACTGCCGCGGGCGTACAGGCGCTGGTAGTCGCGCAGCAGGCGCGGAAACTTTTCCTCGAGGAAGGCGAAGTAGGCGCGCTGCGCGGCGGGCATCAGGAACAGGGCCTGCCCGGCGAACCAGTGCGCGCCGGCGTCGCGCGCGGCGCGGGCCAGGGCGTCGAGGTCGGCTTCGCGGTCGGTGAGCATGGGCAGAACAGGCATGGCGAAGACGCCCACAGCCAGCCCGGCGTCGCGCAGGTTGCGCACGGCGGCCAGGCGCAGGTCGGGACGCGGGGCGCGAGGCTCGAGCCAGCGCGCCAGGCGGGCGCGCAGCGTGGTAACGCTGACGTTGATGGAGAGCGTGGACCGCCCGGCGATGCGCTGCAGCAGGTCGATATCGCGGACAATCTGGTCGGACTTGGTAGTGATGGAGACGCTCAGCCCGCTGCGCGCGGCGACTTGCTCCAGGATGCCGCGGGTAACGCCAAACTCGCGCTCGGCGGGCTGGTAGGGGTCGGTAGCCGTGCCCAGGGCGATGTGCTGGCCGGTTATGCCTTTCAGCCGCAGGTCGCGGGCAAACAGGCCCGCGGCGTCTTTTTTGACGTAAATCTTCTTTTCGAAATCGCCGCCGTCGAGTTCCAGAAATTCGTGCGTATAGCGCGCGTAGCAGTAGCGGCAGCCGAATTCGCAGCCACGGTAAGGGTTGACGGTCCATTCAAAGGGCACACGCGGCGAATCACAGTGGTTGATCAGGGAGCGCACGGGCAACAGGAAATACTCGGTACCGCGCTTTTCCTGGGCGCGGGGTGAGGAAGCGGCGAGGCGTGCCATGCCGACCAACCGTTCCGCGTGTCCCGGGGGCGCCGGGACGGGCTCGTGGTCCGGTTCCACCGGGGCGCCGGTGGACCGGTTGGGCGCAAGAGCCGAAGCGGAAGGCTGCTGGACGTCTGCCCGGCATGGGTCGCCGGGAGCGACAGGGAATAAGGAGGGAGTGTGTCCCTTCGCGCCGGGCCTGCGGCGCGGAGCCGCGGGATCGATGCGAAGGATGGGTGCAGTCGACATAGGGTTCACGCCTCACCGGAAGCTTGTGGTTATATTCGCTTTTCTTTCGCTTTGTGTCAAGAGAAAAGTTTTGCCTGGTGTTCGCCTGCAACCTTTGGCCCGGCCGGCGCCTCTCATCTGGCAAGGCCGAAAGGTTCGCATTGACATGCAGCGCCCGGTAGGGCTAATTGTTGTAGGACGGTTGGCGGGGATCCCTGTGCCCTGCCCTATTGGGACAAGAATGTCCTTCCGGCCATAACCTGATTTTCTGGAGGTTGGTCATGAAGCATTTGCGAGTGGTCATCGCCATCCTGGCGGCGGCGACGCTGCTGTACGCCGGCGACCCGTGGGACGACAAGAAACCCAGTGAGTGGAACGAAAAAGAAGTAATGAAGATCCTGCAAGGCTCGCCGTGGGGGAAGCGCGTCGCCACGGCCGAAGAGCTGGTGAAGGATCAGGACAAGTCGGCCACCAACGCCCGGGGCGCCACGTCCGGCGCGGGGTCCACGGGCACGTTTGACCGCGGCGACCTGCGCCCCACGCAATTCGCCACGGTGATGTGGTGGTCAGCGCGCACGCCGCGGCGTGCCTATCTGCGCCTGGCCCAGCTCAACGGAGCGAATATTGCCGAGGATCAGGCCCGGGCGTTCACAGAAACGGAAATGCCCGAGCACATTATCGTGATCGAAGAAAGCGGCCAGATGGTGGCCACTGCCGCCAAGCTCGAGGAAGCCGACCTCAAGCAGGCGGCGTGGCTCGACCTGGGCAAGAACCAGCGTGTGGAACCCACCGAGGCGGGGATCATCAGTGAAGGCGGCAAGGCGGTGCGCATCCGTTTCAACTTCCCGCGCACCGTGGACAACCAGCCGCTGATGGACGGCAAACGCCGCGTGGTGTTCAAGTGGCGCCTGCAGACCAACCCGCGGGAGAAGCTGGAAAACGCCAAGCTTCGCGAAGTCGTCTTCGAATCCAAAAAAATGACCGTCGGCAGCGAAGTGGACAACTAACCCTTTGCCGCAGTCTTACCCTTCCAGCGCCTCCGGCTCGGGCCGGGGGCGCTGCTGTTTTGTGGGCAACACAACCGGGAATCGCGTGCGCTGGGGCGCGGCAATCGGTATACTCGGCACGTCCCGCCCTTCCGCAGGCCGGTGAGAACATGGCGAGCACCCCGTCCCAACCCGCGTCCGAGCCGTCCGACATCGGCATCCTTATCCTCGACGACGACGAACAGGGCCAGACCGCGCTGTGGCACGTGCTGGACTCTGAGGGCTGGCGCGTGCGCGTGGTGCCCCTGGCCCACGACGCCCTGGCCGAGCTGGCCCGCGGCAACTACACGCTGGTGCTGGTCAACGTGGCCATGACCGGCCTGAGCGGCCCGCTGTTCACCACCCTGAAGGACCTGATGCAATCCACGCCGGAGGCCGGCAAGCCGTGCGTGCGCGTGCTGTTTGTGGTGCCGCAACTGGTGGCCGAGCACGCCCAGCCGCTGTTTGAGCGCGAAGGCCTGCCCTACGTGCTCAAACCCTTTCACCTGCACGACCTGCTGGAAAAAGTCAGCGACCTGCTTCTGGAAGCCCGCGCCATCCCCAAACCCATCCGCCGCGTGAAGGCCGACGCTCAACCCGACCGCCGCCGAAAAGACCGCCGCACCGGCGACGACCGCCGCCGGAGCATGTTTGCTTCCCGCGACGACTACGTTCTGACCGAAGAAGAAATCGCCGAGTACGAAAAGCAGGAAGCCGCCGAGCGCAAGAAAAAGCCGAAGAACTAATCCTTCACCACACGCCCAAAACAGGAATGTGGCGGCAGGGCTTTGGCCCGCCCCTACATCACCACGCGCCCAGGGCGCGGCGCAGCAACACCAATTGTCCAATGTGATAAGCGTTGTGGCCGGCCACCACCATGGCCTCGCGCAGGATGTTTTGCCCGGCGCCCCAGGGGATGCGCGCGTAGAGGTCGGTCTTCGGATTGCGCACCAGCCGCTCCATAGCTTGCAGGTCAGCGCGGAAGCGCCGCAGGCTCTGCTGCCACTCGCGCGGCGAAGGCGGCGTGGCCGTCGCCGGCCAGTAATCATCGGGAAAACGCATCTTTTCATAGTGCGGGTTGCGGCAAAAATCGAGGATGTCCCACTGCGCGATGCGCATGTGCTCCACCAGTTGCCACGCCGTGTGCGGGAAGCCCCGGGGACGCACGCCGCGCAGCCGCGCTGGAATTCCCTTCACCGCATCATCGAAGCTGACGTGGGCCTGCCGCCCGCGCAGCAGCTTCGCCAGTTGCTCCCCCAGGATTTTCTCGTTTCGAGTCATCATTCACCCTGTGGAGTGCGTCGGCCCTGCCGTGGCTTTCTTTGTGACGCACTATGAAAAGCGACGGCAGGGCCGCCGCACTCCACATTCACTTCGCGTCGAGGCGCTGGTCGAGCAGCAGAATCGTGCGGTAGAGCACTTCGGCGCCGTTGGCGATGTCCGCCCAGTCGGTGAACTCGCGCGGCGAATGGCTGATGCCCCCGCGGCTGGGGACGAAGATCATGCCCACCGGGGCGAGGGTGGCGATTTGCTGCGCGTCGTGACCCGCGCCGCTGGGCAGCTCCATGGTGGAGTAGCCTGCGGCGCGCGCCGCTTCGGCGATGGCCGCGCGGATAGCCGGGTCGGTAAGCGCGGGCTTGTCGCCCTGCAGCGGCTCGCAGGAGATGGTGGCGTTTTCCTCGCGCCCGATGGCCGCGAAGCGCTCCTGGATGCGTCCCCAGATGCGCTCGACCTTGCCGGCGTCCAGGTCGCGCAACTCGACGGGAAACTCCACGCGCCCGGGGATGATGTTGCGCGCGCCCGGCTCCACCTTCATGTACCCCACCGTGCCCACCTGGCGGCCGGCCACGCGGCGCACCTCTTCGCGCACGGCCAGCGCGGCGCGCGCGGCGGCGGCCAGCGCGTCTTGCCGGCGGTTCATGGGCGTGGTGCCGGCGTGATTGGCGAAGCCGGTGACGTGGCACGTATACCAGTGAATGCCCACGATGCCCTGCACGATGCCGATTTGCGTTTTGGCTTCGTCGAGCACCGCGCCCTGCTCGATGTGCAGCTCGACGTAGGCGGCCAGCCGCCCGCGGGGGATGCGCGCGTCGGCAAAGCGCGCCGGGTCCTGCCCGTAGCGGCGCAGCCAGTCGGCCACGGTCATGCCCTGACCGTCGCGGCGTTCGAGCACGCCCGCATCCATCAGCCCGGCGGCGGCCGAGGAACCGAACAGCCCCTTGCCGAAGTGATGCCCTTCTTCGTTCACCCAGATGACCATCTCCAGCGGATGGCGGGTCTGCCCCTTCTGCTCATGCAGCGCGCGCATCACCTCCAGCGCGCCCATCGAGCCCACATCGCCGTCGAAGTTGCCGCCGTTGGGCACCGAATCAATGTGCGAGCCGAACAGCAGCACGGGCAGATTGGAGTCGGTTCCTTCGCGACGGCCGAAGATGTTGCCTGCCTGGTCCACGCGCACTTCCAGGCCCGCCTCGCGCATCTGGTCCACGAGCCACCGGCGCGCGGCCAGGTCTTCTTCGGAAAAACCCAGGCGGGTGACCCCGCCCTCGAAGCCCGCGCCTTCCGGGCGCCCGAACTCGCTCAACTTTTCGAGCGTGGCGCGCAGGCGCTGTTCGTTCACACTGCGCTGCTGCTGCGCGGCGAGCGGAGCACCGTGCAGAAATAACGCCGCCGCAAGACAGCAAGACAAAGCGCAGACCCCTCGCCCGCCATAGCGGGCCGGGGATGACAGAAGACGTGCGGGGCGGCTACTTCTTGCAGTCCACAACTTGAAGGGCAAGTTCATTGGACTCCACCGGTCCCAGGTACACGCCGGGGCGTTCCACCCCGACGGCGTAGGGGCCGTAGGTGAGTTTCACCCGGTAGTTGCCGGGCGCGGTGAAAAACTGGTTGGAGAGAATGTGGTGCGCCGAGTCTTTGTAATTCCGGCCGGGATTGAGCGCGCGCGACCGCGGCTTCCGGCCCTCAAACCACGCCTTGGAAGTGCTGACATACGTCCGGTCGCTGGGCTCCGGGGCAAAGAAGGTGACGCGCGACCACACGCCGTCGGGATCAATCGTCACGCGCTCGCGGGAGACGTTGGTGATGCGCGCGGTCAGGTAGATGGAGCCTTCGTCCAGGCACACCCGCGTTTTGTTGGCCGACACTTCGAGCTTCAGCGGCTTCGGTTCTTCCGCCTTGGCAGGTTGCTGCGCGCATACCCCCGCCGTGGCCCCCAGCCACATCACCATTATGATGACTGTGCGTATGTCCACAGGACAGTTCCCTGCGCCCGAGTCTGCCACACGCGCCCCGCTGCTTCAAGGAAGTATGCATTGGCGTTGGCAACCTGGGCGAGGCGTGTGGATTCCTACTTTCCATTCCGGAGGGCAGTGGGGCATACTGCGCCAACCATGACAACCCTGGGACAAGGCGGCCAGCACCCCACGCTCGCTCGCGAGATCGGCCTGAAAGACGGCATCGCGCTGGTGGTGGGCGGCATCATCGGCTCGGGCATTTTTCTGGTGCCCAACGAAGTCTCCCAGCGCCTGGACTCCTTCGGCGCGGTGATTCTGGTGTGGGTGTTCGGCGGGCTACTGAGCCTGGCCGGGGCGTTGTCGCTGGGCGAGCTGGGCGCGGCCATGCCCTCGACCGGCGGGCTCTACGTTTACTTGCGCGAGGCCTATGGCCGCCCGCTGGCTTTTCTCTACGGCTGGGCGCTGTTCACCATGATCCACACCGGCACCATCGCCGCGCTGGGCGCCGCGCTGGGGTTGTACGCCTCGCAACTCATGCCCCTGGGCGATGTCGGCCAAAAAGCCGTGGGCGTGGGCAGCATCGCGTTGCTCACCTGGGTGAACTGCATGGGCCTGGGCCCCGGCAAGTGGGTGCAGAACATCTTCACCGTGGCCAAGGTGGCCGGACTGGGGCTGGTGATCGTCCTGCTGCTGATGCGCGGAAAGCCCATCGAGCTGCTGACCACCGAGTTCTGGCCCGCCGACGGTTTTTCCTTCGCCGTGGTCCCCTTCGGACTGGCCCTGGTGGCAGTGTTGTGGGCCTATGAGGGCTGGCACACGATTACTTTCTCCGCCGGCGAGTTCCGCAACCCGGTGCGCGACCTGCCGCGCAGCCTGGCCATCGGCACGCTGGCCATCGTTATCATCTACCTCTTCGCCAACTGGGGCTACTACGCCGTGCTGCCCGGCGCGGAAATCGCCCAGACCGGCACCGTCGCCGCCACGGCCATGACCAACACCTGGGGCACGTGGGCCGGCGTGTTCATGAGTGTGCTGATTCTGGTCTCCATCTTCGGCGCCAACAACGCCACCGTGCTGCTGGGCCCGCGGCTGTTTTACGCCATGGCCCGCGAAGGGCTGTTCTTCCCCGCCGTGGGCCGCGTGCACCCCAAGTACCGCGTGCCGGTAACGTCGGTGATCGTGCAGGGCGTGTGGGCGTCGCTGCTGGTGATTTCCGGGACGTTCCTGGAGCTCATCAACAACGTGGTCTTCACCCACTGGATTTTTTACGCCCTGGCCGTGGCCGGAGTGATTGTCCTGCGCAAGAAACAACCTGACCTGCCGCGTCCCTACAAGCTGCCCGGCTACCCCGTGCTGCCCGTGCTGTTCGTACTGGCCGCCGCGGGCCTGACCATCAACGTGTTCATGGAGTTCAACTGGAAGCAGCTCATCGGCATCGCCATTGTGCTGGCGGGCATCCCCATGTACTTCGTCTTCCAGCGCTTCTTCAAGCCGATGCACGACTCCGACCAGTAAACGGAAAGAGAAATTAGAAAAGGGAAAAGGGTCAGCAGACTGTAGAGCTGCAACCCCTGGCGACATCTCGGCGTCGGTTCCCTCTTTTCCAGTTCTTATCCGTGTTCATCCGTGTTTATCCGTGGATAGAAACTGCCTGCAAGCAATCGCCCCATCGCCGTTCTAACAGCAGAGGGCGGGTCGGGGCCGATTCCCCCCCCAAACCCCACAGTGCGGTCCGCCGCCCTACCTCCAGCCCAACAGCAATCGCAGATGAACGCAGATCGAAAGCAATGGAAAATCGAAAAGAGAAAAGCGCTGAGGTCGAAGAATAGCCCGTGGCCCATGGCCCAGTTCTTCTCTGTCTCTGTCTTTCTTTATCTGTGTTTATCTGTGTTCATCTGTGGATGAAAAAACCCTGCAAGAAACCGCCGGTCCCGCGTTCCAACGAAAAGGAGGACTTATGTCACATCGCAAATTCCCGGCCGCGGGGTGGGCTGCACTGGCCTGCGCGCTGGCCATTCTGCTGGGCGGCATTGCGGCGCTGGCCGGCGCCGAGCAGGAGGGGCGCGTGCTCCGCAACGCCTCCACGAAGATTACGCCGGACTGGCGCTTGCTGGAACCGGCGCGTTACGAAAACATTTCCTTGTTCCCGGTGGTGGCCCGCGCCGCGGGCAGTACCGATGACTTTGTCACCCTGGATGCCGCATTGGCCTCGGGCGACGCCATCGTCACCGAGCGCGGCACAGAGATGATCCGCCGTTCGCGTGACGGGCGACCGTCGTCTCCACCTACCTACAACCCATCCACCATGCCCCTGCCGCGGCCTGTACCGCAGGGGGCGTCGGTCAACGAACTCGTCCTTGTGTATCGTGGCAAGAAGCCCCTGGTGTTGCTGGCCGGCGAAGTGGTCACCGGTGGCAAACAAGACCGGGTCATCTCCAAAGACCGCATTGTTCCCCCGGGCGCCGACCCCATCCCCCTCGACGTCTTCTGCGTGGAGCGCGGGCGCTGGTCGGCCGGCGCGCAGTTCACCGCTTCCAAGTTCATGGCCCACCCCAGCGTGCGGGAGCGCGCCGCCGTAGACCAGGAGCAGGGCAAAGTGTGGGACGCGGTGCGCAGCGGCACCACATCGTCCACCGTGGCCGCTTCCGAACCAGTGGCTGCGCCGCGGATGTCCCGCGACGCTGTGGCCGGCACGATTCAAAACGAGGCGCGCAGCGAATCCTACGCCAAGATTTATGGCTCGACGCGTGTGGGGCGTTCGCTGGAGACGTTTGTCGCCGAAGCCCAGCGCCGCTGGGCGCGCGCCGCGGGTGCGGCGAAAGAGCCGGTGATTGGCGTGGTGGTGGCCTACAACGGCGAAGTGGCCTGGGCCGATGTGTTCGCCTCAGCGTCGCTGTTCGAAGCTTACTGGCCCAAGTTGCTGCGCAGCTACGCCACCGAAGCGCTGGCCCGGCCCACAACCAAGGAGATTGCCTCGCTCGACGACGCGCTCGACTTCCTGCGTCCCGCTGCGGGCCGCGAAGTAGTCGAGTCTGAGCCCGGCGTCTATCGCTGGCGGCAGGTGACCGAAGGCCGCTACGCGGAAATCGCTCTGGAGGCCCTGGCCCCGCGCCAGGTCGTGCTCCACTGGGTCAAGATCCAGCGCACCAGCTAGGAAGAATGAAACCGCAGATGAACGCGGATAGGTTTTCTCTTTTCCAATCCGTGTTCATCTGCGGTTGCTTTTTCCTAGAACCGTGATGAGGTGAGTTTCACATCAGCGCGCGCCCAGGCCTTCTGGAAGCGCTGCTCCACTTCGGCGGCCTGGTCGTTCTTGCCTTGTGCGCGCAGCGCCTGCGTCAACCCAAACAGCGCCCAGCCGTTATTGGGGTTACGGTTCAAGTCGTCCCAATAGACAGCTTCGGCCTCCGACGCGCGGCCCGCGGCCAGCAGCACGGCGCCCAGCGAGTGGCGCACCGGGTAGTGCCAGTCGGGCGGCTCGATGTAGTTGAGACTGTCTTCGTAGAGCACGCCGCGGTGCAGACGCAGCAGCGCGGTGTTCCAGTCTTTGCGCGCGGCGGCGATTTCGCCGCCCAGCGCTTCCGGAGCGATGCGCAGCACGCGCGACGGCGTGTTGGAGGAGAACGTCGCCGGGATTTCGTCGAGCTTGGGGTCGGCGACGATTTTTTCCAACGCAGCCAGCTCGCTGTCCGCTTCGTTCAAACGGTTGGTGCGCAGGTAAGCCATGCCCCGCGCGTAGTGCCACATCCCGCGGACGTAGGAATAACCAGCCACCGGCTCGGGCAGCTTCAGGATTTCCTCCCACTGGCCGAAGCGCACCAGTGCGCCGTAGGGCACGATCAGGAAACCCTGCAGGATGGGTACGTCTTTGAGCGCTTCGAGCGGCACCTTCGACGCGGTCTTCTTCGCTGCATTGATGGCCGCCTGGCTGCGCCCTTCGAACGTGGCCGCAATCCACAGGAAGTGGATGTTGTGCGGGTAGTAGCCCAGCGGGTAGAGCCCCTGGGCGCGGCACTGCACGATGTAGTCTTCGTCGGCGGCGATGGCCAGTTCGTTGGCGTGCGCCGCCTTGGCATACAACCCCACGCGGTAATAGATGTGCGACGGCATGTGCACCATGTGTCCCGCGCCGGGCATCAGCGGCAGCAGACGGTCGGCGAAGTCCAGCGCGCGTTCGGGAGTCTTGGTCGGCTCCCAGACGTGAATAAGATAGTGCAGCGCGCCGGGATGATTGGGCGCGCGCTCCACCACACTGTGCAGCACGCGCAGAAGTTCTTCTGTTTCCGGATAGGGCTGGCCGTCGCGCGTCCAGTAGTTCCACGGGCGCAGATCCATCAGCGCCTCGGCAAAAATGGTGGCCGCGTCGAGGTCGTCGGGATACTTGCGCACGACTTCGCGCATGGCGCCGGCAAAGGCGCGGTCGGCCGCGGCGCGGTCTTCGGCCTTGCCGGTGTAGCGACGGGCCAACGCGTCAATGTAGTCGCGCTCGCGCGGCGTGGCCTGGGCCTTCATGGCCACAGCCTTCTGGATGAGCTCGAAAGCCTTGGGTTCGTCGTCGGGATTCATCGTCGAGTTGATGTTGGGACCCAGCACCAGCGCCTGTCCCCAATACGCCATGGCCAGGTTGGGATCCAGCCGCGCGGCTTCGCGGAAGGCGCGGCCGGCTTCGGCGTGGTTGAAGCCGTAGGCCAAGCGCACACCCTGATTGAAAAAGGCCTGGGCGCGCTCGATGCGCGTGCTCACAGCAAAGGCGTGCGTGCCCAGGTTCTGCAGCCGCGGAGCAATCTGCCCCTCCGGCCCGGGAGGCGGTTCGGTGGCCGGCTTTTCGTAGTGTTGATGCTGATGCGATTGTTCCTGCGCCCACACCGGGGCGGCGCTCACACTGGCCGCGGCGAGAATCGTGAAGAAAAAAGTGATGCGTCGAACGGACATGCGATCTTCCCCCTCAGAATTTGTTTTGGATTGCCGGTATTTTAGCGCATCTGCAGGGAACATTCACGCACGATTTGCTGGTGCTTCGCGCCAGCGGCGTACGGCGAAGGTGTCGCCCGCGGCGGCCAGCAGCTCGGCGATGGTCTGGCCCAGCACGGGGTGGCGGAATCCGGGAGCGATTTCCGCCAGCGGCAGCAGAACGAAGCGGCGCTCGGCCAGGCGAGGATGCGGCACGGTCAGCTCCGGTGTGCGCATCACCTGCGCGCCGTAGAAGAGCAGGTCCATATCAATCGTGCGCGGGCCCTGGGCCACCAGGCGCCGGCGGCCGAGTTTGCGCTCCACGTCACGCAGCACGCGCAGCAGTTGCCGCGGCATCAGCGCGGTTTCCGCCTCCACGGCACAATTGAGGAACCACGCCTGCGCGCGGAAGCCCACCGGCTCGGTGACGTACAACGACGACTGCCGCGCCACGCGCACACCCGCGGCATCCAGCGCCTCCATGGCGCGGGCGATGTGACCCGCGCGGTCGCCCACGTTCGAGCCCAGCGATAGGTAAATGGTCGTCACGGAAAAAATGCAATCACAGATGAACACAGATAAACACTGATGGAAAAGAGAAAAGGCAAAAATGGAAAAGGGCAGGATCGCGGCGCATCGCCACTAGAGATGCTTGTCCGGCCGCCTGCTTACCATTTTCTCTTTTCTCTTTTCTCTTTTCCAATCTGTGTGCGTCGGTGGACTCAAAACAGCCCCTGTTGACGGCGAGTGTCTTCGACTCCGAAGTGCTTGTAGGCCAGGGCGGTGGCCACGCGGCCGCGCTGGGTGCGGTCGAGCAGGCCGAGCTGCATCAAATAGGGCTCGTAGATTTCCTCGATGGCGTCTTCTTCTTCGCTGAGCGAGGCGGCGATGGTGTTGAGCCCCACCGGCCCGCCGTTGTATTTCTCGATG
>Ga0302046_10003878_pt1 | contig 13406 bp, 9 predicted proteins | sample RVTome_11_FD_200261 | JGI IMG/M metagenome (GOLD analysis project Ga0302046, IMG submission 200261) | Soil microbial communities from uranium-contaminated site in the Upper Colorado River Basin, Wyoming, United States - RVT147D111 (version 2) ...
AAGGACGTGTACTTGTCGTTGTAGGCGCGCAGGCTGAACGATCCCGCGAGCGCGCGCTCGCCGGCGTGGTCGCGGTGCCGGTGCGCGACGCCCGCCCGCGCGACCCGGCGCGGCGGCGGCACGGTGGACGGCGCAGCGCCCGTGTCGTCGGCGCCCTTGTCGTCGGCGCGCTCGTCGGACGGGTCGAGCGTGGGTGCGTCCGGCGAGCGGCCGTCCATGGTCAAGCGACACCCGCGCGCAGGCAGTCGTGCATCCGGACGATGCCGACGGGCCGGCCGTCGGCGACCACGAAGAGGCTGGTGATCGACGTGGCGTTCATGTGGCCGAGCGCCTCGGCCGCCAGCGCCTCGGCGCGGATCGACTTCGGCCCCGCCGTCATCACCGCGCCCGCGGTCCGGCCCAGCAGGTCGGGCGCCATGTGGCGGCGCAGGTCGCCGTCGGTGATGACGCCGATCAGCTTGGCCTCGCCGTCGGTCACGCCGACGCAGCCGAAGCCCTTGGCGGTCATGGTGATGAGGACCTCGGCCATCGCCAGGCCGGCATCGACCAGCGGCACCGCCTCGCCCTCGTGCATCAGGTCGCGCACGCGGATGAGGCGCTTGCCGAGCCGCCCGCCCGGATGCAGCACCTGAAAGTCGTCGCTCGAAAAGCCCCGGCGCTCCAGGAGCGCCACCGCCAGCGCGTCGCCGAGCGCCAGCGTCATGGTCGTCGAAGTCGTCGGCGCCAGCCCGAGCGGACAGGCCTCCGCCGCGGCGGGCAGGGTCAGCGCCACGTCGGCGGCCTGCGCCAGCGTGCTGTCGGCCTTGCCGGTGATGGCGATCAGCGGGATCGCGAAGCGCCGGGTGTAAGCCACGAGATCGGCCAGCTCCCCGGTCTCGCCCGAGTAGGAGAGCGCCAGGATCGCGTCAGCCCTGGTGATCATGCCGAGGTCGCCGTGGCTCGCCTCGCCCGGATGGACGTAGAGCGCCGGCGTGCCGACCGAGGCCATGGTGGCGGCGATCTTGCGCGCGACGTGGCCGCTCTTGCCCATGCCGGTGACGACGACGCGCCCGGTCACCTTCTCCAAAATGTCGAGCGCCGCCACCACGCGCTCGTCGCAGGCGGCGGCGAGCTGCCGGATGCCTTCGGCCTCCAGGGTCAGGACGCGCTCCACCGACGCGAGGTCGGCATGCGCTGTCTTAGCGGTCGCCTTGGTTTTCATGGTCCGTAGGTGATACGGGGCCAAGGCCCCATCCGGTCCCTCCGCCGTCGATCCGGTTCGCGCGGCCGGGAGCCCTCCTGCCTCTACCGGCGCGAAGTATGCCTCGCGCCGCGAGCCGCCGTCAAACGAACCCGCCGCGCATGATTACGGGCGCATTAACAAGATGATGGGCATCGCCGCGCGCATGCGCAAGGCGCGGTTAAGGTCACGCGGTTAAGGTCATATGTCGCGCACCGGCCCACGCCCCGGCCCGACCGCCCATGAGCATACTGTCCCACGTGCGGCTTGGCGGCGGTCGGGCGTGGGCATGGGCCGGAACCGCAACCAACATTCAGTGCGCGAAGATATCGACCTCGGGCCAGCCGGCGAGGTCGAGCGCGGCGCGCGCCGGCAGGAAGTCGAAGGCGGCTTGCGCCAAATCGCGCCGCCCCTCGCGCGCCAGCGCCTCGTCGAGGTTGGACTTGAGCGCGTGCAGGTAGAGCACGTCGCTGGCGGCGTATTTGAGCTGCTCCTTGGTGAGCTCCTCCGCGCCCCAGTCGGAGGTCTGCTGCTGCTTGGAGAGATCGACGCCCAGGAGCTCCTTGCAGAGGTCCTTCAGCCCATGGCGGTCGGTGAAGGTGCGCGTCAGCTTGGCGGCGATCTTGGTGCAGTAGACGGGCGCGGCCAGCGCGCCCAGCCAGTGCGCCATCACGGCGATGTCGAAGCGCCCGAAGTGGAAGAGCTTGAGGACGTTCGGGTCGGCCAGCAGCGCGCGCAGGTTGGGCGCCTCGTAGCCGGTATCTTTGCGGAACTGCACCAGATGCACCGTGCCGTCGCCGGAGAAGAGCTGGACCAGGCAGAGCCGGTCGCGCGGCACGTTGAGCCCCATGGTCTCGGTGTCGATGGCGACCGTGGCGCCGAGGTCGAGGCCGTCGGGCAGATCGCCCTGGTGCAGCGTATGGGTCACGGAAGCTCCCGGTCCTTCGAAAACTCGTCCACGAGTATCTACCGCACCACCGGTTAATGCTCGGTCGAGGGCGTGTCAACGCCGCACGCCCGTCCGCGGAGCCGGCGCGACGACGCCGGCGATGCGAACCGGAACGATAATGTGCTGGAGCAGGTCGTGATTAGGTCGAATCACTTCCTGATTCGACCTAATCACATGAATCTGCTCTATTACCAAATAGTTAGACCGGCACGCCGGAGAGCCGGCGCTTGGGTTTCGAGGGATCATCGGATGGCCATCCACCGCGTCACCGTCTTCGGCGGATCGGGCTTCATCGGGCGCTACGTCGTGCAGCGCCTGGCGCGCCGGGGCGCGATCGTGCGCGTCGCGGTGCGCGACCCCGACGGCGCGCTGTTCCTCAAGCCGATGGGCGACGTCGGCCAGATCGCACCGATGGCGGCCGACCTGCGCGACCCCGCCAGCGTCGCCCGCGCCGTCGAGGGCGCCGACGACGTGGTCAACTGCGTCTCGCTCTATGTCGAGCGCGGCGGCGCGAGTTTCGATGCGATCCACGTGAAGGGCGCGCGAGCCGTCGCCGAGGCCGCCGCCGCGGCGGGGGTGACGCGTCTCGTCCACCTTTCCGGCATCGGCGCGGACGCGAACTCGGACTCGAAATACGCGCGCGCCCGGGCGCGCGGCGACGAGCTTGTCCGCGCCGCCTTCCCGGCGGCGACGATCCTCCAGCCGAGCGTCGTCTTCGGCCCCGAGGACCGGCTCTTCAACACCTTCGGGATGCTGGCGCGGCTCTCGCCCGTGCTGCCGCTCTTCGGCGTCCGGCGCATCGACACTCCGCCCTTCGTCGAGGGCGGGTACACGAAGATGCAGCCGGTCTATGTCGGCAACGTCGCCGACGCGGTGATGGCCGCGCTCGACCAGGCCAAGGCGCCGGGCGTCACCTATCAGCTCGGCGGCCCCGCGGTGATGAGCTTCCGCGAGCTCGTCGCGCTCACCTGCCGGGTGACCGAGCGCCGCCGCCTGCTCGTGCCGATCCCCTTCTGGTGGGGCCGCGTCTGGGCCTGGTTCCTGAAGGTGCTGCCCAACCCGCCGATCACCGCCGACCAGCTCCGCCTGCTCGAGCAGGACAACGTGGTCGAGCCCAAGGCCAAGGGCCTCGCCGATCTCGGCGTCGCCGCGACCTCGGCCGAGGCGATCGTGCCCGCCTATCTCGCCCGCTTCCGCCGCCACGGCCGCCATTCGGAGCCGCGCACCGCGTGAGCCGGTTTCACCTGTCATCTATTCGTAGGGGCGGGTTTCGAACCCGCCCAGTTTTTTAAGTGAACCACAGAGGCACAGAGACACAGAGAAGGTTCTCGTGGCTTCCAAGAGCTCGTCTTTCCCGCGCCCTTCGGCAAGCTCAGGAGCGGGAATCCATTGCGCCGTTGACGTGGATTCCCGCTCCTGAGCTTGCCGAAGGGCGCGAGAAGGTCGGTGGCATAGAGACAACGCGCCTCCGCTCTGTGCCTCTGTGCCTCTGTGGTGAATCTTTTTCCCTACTGGAACGTCAGCCAGGGCAGCGCGTCCTTGAAGGCGCCGTAGATCACCGCCAGCAGGAACACGCCGAAGAGCACCCGGTAGATCACGAAGGGCGTGAAGCTCGCCCGCTTCAGCCACGACATCATCGCCAGGATCGCGAGGAACGCCACGACAAAGGAGAGTGCGGCGCCGAGCAGCGCATCGAAGCCGAGCGCCGCGTTCCCGGTCTTGTAGATCTTGTAGCCGGCGAGCGCGCCCGCGGCGATGATCGTCGGGATCGAGAGCAGCATCGAGAAGCGCGCCGCGTCGACCCGCTCGTAGCCCAGGGCGCGGGCCGCGGTCATGGTGATGCCGGCGCGGCTGGTCCCCGGGATCAGCGCCAGCGCCTGGGCGAGCCCGACGAAGAGCGCGCTGCCGAGCCCGACATGCTCCATGCGCTTGACGGTCAGCGACATCCGGTCGACGACGTAGAGCAGCAGGCCGAAGCCGATGAAGGCCCAGGCGATCACCTCGACGCTGCGCAGCGCGGTGCCGACGAACTGGTCGAGCAGGAAGCCGGCGACGATCACCGGGAGCGTGGCCAGCACCAGCAGCCACAGCAGCGTCAGGCCCGGCGAGGGCCGCCCGCGCGCCGCCAAGCTTATGCCCCGCAGGATCAGCCAGATCTCGCGCCACAAATAGGCCATCACCGCGCCCAGCGTTCCCACGTGGACGGCGATGTCCATCACCAGCTGCTGCGATTCCGGCGGCACCGGCTGGCCCGTGCCGTGCTCCAGCACCTGCCAGGCCAGGATCAGGTGCCCCGAGGAGCTGATCGGCAGAAACTCGGTCAAGCCCTGCACGATCGCGACCACCGCGATGTGAAGGAGCGGCATGAACCCCCCTCTGTAACCCCCGCACGACAATAGCACCCAAGGCCGGCGGCCCGAAGATCGTAATTAATTCCGATATGGTACTAATTATGCTGCAATATAACCCAAACAACGCGCCGGCTGCGCGCTATGAGTGTTTCAGTAATGTTAATGGGTCAGTATTACTGCTATGATTGTCGTTTTTGGCTGGATTTCCGCGCCCTTTCGACTATATGGTGAATGCGTACCGTCGGAGTCGGCGCCCCCGACGATCAGAAACCTGCACCGCTGGGCGCCCGGTTGGGTCTGCGAACATTGATGGCTGGCTGGGGAGCCGCGCATGGGCAATGCGATGCTGAAGTTCGTCACGGTCGACAAGGCCATGCCGCGCAAGCGCTCGGCCGACGCGCGGCGTGAGGATTTCGAAGAGATCTACGACGAGTTCACCGACGACAAGGCGGCCGAGCAGTCCGCCCGCTGCTCGCAATGCGGCATTCCCTACTGCCAGATCCACTGCCCGCTGCAGAACAACATCCCCGACTGGCTGATGCTGACCGCCGAGGGGCGCCTGGAGGAGGCCTACGAGGCGTCCTCGGCGACCAACAACATGCCCGAGATCTGCGGCCGCATCTGCCCGCAGGACCGCCTGTGCGAGGGCAACTGCGTGATCGAGCAGGCCGGCCACGGCACCGTCACCATCGGCTCGATCGAGAGGTACATCACCGACACCGCCTTCGAGCGCGGCTGGGTCAAGCCCGCCACGCCGGCGCGCGAGCGGGCGGAGACGATCGGCATCATCGGCGCCGGGCCCGGCGGCATGGCCGCCGCGGAGGAGCTGCGGCGCAAGGGCTTCCAGGTCACCATCTACGACCGCTACGACCGGGTCGGCGGGCTGCTCGTCTACGGCATCCCGAACTTCAAGCTGGAGAAGGACGTGGTGGCGCGCCGCGAGACGCTGCTGCGCGACGCCAAGGTCGAGTTCAAGCTCGACTTCGAGGTCGGCCGCGACGCCAGCCTCGCCGCGCTGCGCGAGAAGCACGACGCGGTGCTGATCGCCACCGGCGTCTACAAGGACCGCGACATCACCGTCCCCGGCGTCGGCCTCCGGAACATCGTGCCGGCGCTCGCCTACCTCGTGGCCAGCAACCGCAAGGGCCTCGGCGACGAGGTGCCGGAGTTCGAGAACGGCAACCTCGACGCCGACGGCAAGCACGTCGTCGTGGTCGGCGGCGGCGACACGGCGATGGACTGCGTGCGCACCGCGGTGCGCCAGGGCGCCAAGTCGGTGCGCTGCCTCTATCGCCGCGACCGCGCCAACATGCCGGGCTCGATGCGCGAGGTCAGCCACGCCGAGGAGGAGGGCGTCGAGTTCGTCTGGCTCTCCGCGCCCGAGGCCTTCCTCGGCGACGAGGTGGTGACCGGCGTGCGCGCGCACCGGATGCGCCTCGGCGCCGCCGACGCCACCGGCCGCCAGACGCCCGAGCCGATCCAGAACTCCTCCTTCACCCTGCAATGCGACCTCGCCATCAAGGCGCTCGGCTTCGACCCCGAGGACATGCCCAAGCTGTTCGGCGCGCCCGAGCTCGGCGTGACCCAGTGGGGCACGGTGCGGGTCAACTGGAAGACCATGATGACCAACCTCGACGGCGTCTTCGCGGTGGGCGACATCGTGCGCGGCGCCTCGCTCGTGGTCTGGGCGGTGCGCGACGGCCGCGACGCCGCCGAGGCCATCGTCCAGTTCATCGAGGCCAAGGCCAGCGGCGCCGCGGCCGGCGAAGCGGAGGCGGCGTAGGTGGATGCAGGGCGCGCCACGCGAGCGGCCGGGCTTCGGGCCGTGGGCACGGTTCCCGCGCAACGCGGTGTTCTTCGCCGCGCTATTGACGAACGTCGTGCTCGCGATCAATCTCTGGGATATCGCCCCGCGGCGCAGCGAGACCGGCTTCGTGTTCGTCGAACGTGCGCTCACGCGGACGCCCGAGCGAACCGTGGTCGAGACCAGGCTGGAGGCGCGCAAGGTATACGCGCTGCTCGGGCTGGTGCTGCTGTTGAGCTGCGCCGGCCTGGCGGTCACGCCGACGCTCTTCGGCAAGGACAGCGCCGAGCTCCGCTGGGGCGGCCGCGCGCTGGCGCTGCTCCCGCCGCTGATGCTCGGCCTGATGCTTTACGCAAACTGGTACCGCACCGGCGGGGCGTGAACCGCCGCGTGCCTCTCGAAGGACTGCGACCATGACGATAGTCGCGAAACATGATCCGCGTTGGCGTTGGGAGCTGGTCCTTGCTGGACCGGATACGCTCGGCAATGACCTGGGCTTTGTCGGAACCTGGGTGGGTCCACGTACCGGTCCTGACAAAAGGACACACGGACAGAAAGAAGACTACGTTCTGCGCCGGCTGTTAGTCGCTTGGCGCGAATGCGGTAATCTGAATTGGCCAGTGAAAGTCTCGGCGGAAACGACCGCCGCCGGTGAGCCGGATTTTTTGGTGACCTTGCCCACTGGTCAGACACTTGGCGTCGAAGTGACAGAGGCCGGTGAGGAGACATATCAAAAGTGGCTGACGCATGCCGATAGCGAAACGCAGTCTGGCGATCAGACCGTGCACCACGTCCCATTGAATGCTTCGACTGAACGGTCGATACAAGCCATCGCCGATGCGGTGCGAAAGAAGAATGCCAAGTACGATACCGGTCACTATCGATCGCCGTCGGAGTGCGATCTCCTGATCTATGACAACACGGCTTGGGGCGGATTTCGGTATAAGGGTGAAATCATCGAGGCTGTCCGCAAGCACAATGATCTGAGAGGGCGTTTCCGCCAGGTGCACGTGGTGTTCGGGTCATTGGCGTACCTGGACGTGTTCGGCGAATGCCGGAACTGCGATTTGCGCAACGTCTACGAGATCGACTATGCCGGTTGGGTGTTCGATCAGGTTGAACGGTTGCGGCGCGAAAGGCCTGACGGCATCGATTGGGCCAACGTCGCCGAGGAGCTTGAAGATTTGGGCAAATCCGAGCGGCGGGCGCTCGCCAGCCATCTGAGAGTTGTGCTGATGCACCTGTTGAAATGGGAGTTCCAGCCGCAGCGACGTTCCGAGAGCTGGCGCCATACAATCGGCAACGGACGCTCCGAGGCGGCGGAACTACTACAGGAGAATCCGAGCTTCGGAGTAGGTCTGGACGCCGTCGTCCGCCGCCAATACTCACTGGCGCGGCAGCAGGCCGCGCGCGAAACGGACGTGTCGATCGATACATTTCCCGAAGAACCGCCTTACGGGCTGGACCAGATCCTCGATCCGGATTTCCTGCCCGGCAGCGATTAGCTCGAGAGGTCGCGTGAAGATGAGCAAATTTGTGAAGGACTGGCAACGCAACAGCCAATACCTCGCCGAGCACGGCCTCTACGATCCGTCGACCGAGCACGACAACTGCGGCGTCGGGCTGGTCGCCTCGATCGACGGCACGCCGCGCCGCGACGTGGTCGAGGCCGGCATCGACGCGCTGAAGGCGGTCTGGCACCGCGGCGCCGTCGACGCCGACGGCAAGACCGGCGACGGCGCCGGCATCCACGTCCAGATCCCGCAGGCCTTCTTCAAGCAGCATGTCGAGCGCACCGGCCACGCGGTGCTGCCGGGCCGGCTCGGCGTCGGCATGATCTTCCTGCCGCGCACCGATTTCGGCGCCCAGGAGGCCTGCCGCTCGATCGTCGAATCGGAAGTGCTCGGCTTCGGCTACGTCATCTACGGCTGGCGCCAGGTGCCGGTCGACGTCTCGGTGATCGGCGAGAAGGCGCGCGCGACGCGGCCCGAGATCGAGCAGATCATGATCGCCAACACCCGCGACGTCGACGACTCGCAGTTCGAGACCGACCTCTACGTCATGCGCCGGCGCATCGAGAAGGCCGTGCTCGCCGCCAACATCAGCGGCTTCTACATCGCCTCGCTGTCCTGCCGCTCGGTGATCTACAAGGGCATGTTCCTGGCCGAGCAGCTCACGCACTTCTATCCCGACCTGCTCGACGAAGGCTTCATCTCGAACTTCGCGATCTATCACCAGCGCTATTCGACCAACACCTTCCCGACCTGGCCGCTCGCCCAGCCCTTCCGCGTGCTCGCGCATAACGGCGAGATCAACACGCTGCGCGGCAACATGCGCTGGATGAAGAGCCACGAGCCGCGCCTGTCCTCCGATATCTTCGGCGACGCCATCGACGACATAAAGCCGATCGTCCAGCCGGGCAGCTCCGACAGCGCCGCGCTCGACGCGGTCTTCGAGCTCCTGGTGCGCGGCGGCCGCTCGCTGCCGATGACCAAGACGCTGATGATCCCGGACAGCTGGTCCTACCGCAAGAGCGTGCCCGAGGAGCACCAGGCGCTCTACGCCTACGCCAACTCGGTGATGGAGCCCTGGGACGGGCCGGCGGCGATCTGCGCCTTCGGCGGCCGCTGGGTGCTCGCCGGCATGGACCGCAACGGCCTGCGGCCGCTCCGCTACACGGTCACCGGCGACGGCCTGTTGGTCGTCGGATCGGAGACCGGCATGGTCAGGGTCAACGAGCTCACCGTGGTCGAGAAGGGCCGCGTCGGCCCCGGCCAGATGATCGGCGTGGATCTCAAGGACGGCGTCTTCTTCCGCGACAAGGAGCTGAAGGACATGTGCGCCGCGCGCCGGCCCTACGGCAAGTGGGTCGAGGGCATCACCGAGCTCGACGGCCTGATCGCCGAGGCCGGCCTCGGCGAGGCCAGCGTGCTCGAGCGCGGCGAGCTGCGCCGCCGCCAGCTCGCCTTCGGCTGGACCATGGAAGAGGTCGAGATGGTGCTCCACCCGATGGTCGAGGACGCCAGGGAGGCCACCGGCTCGATGGGCGACGACACGCCGCTCGCCGTGCTCTCCGACAAGTACCGGGGTCTCCACCACTTCTTCCGGCAGAACTTCAGCCAGGTCACCAACCCGCCGATGGACAGCCTGCGCGAGCGCCGCGTGATGTCGCTGAAGACGCGCCTGGGCAACCTCGGCAACATCATCGACGAGGACGAGGCCCAGGTCCGCACGCTGCAGCTCGAGAGCCCGGTGCTGCTGAACGGCGAGTTCCGGGCGATGCGCGACACCATGGGCGAGACCGCGATCGAGATCGACTGCACCTTCGATCCGGCCGGCGGCGACACCGCCTTGCGCGAGGCGATCGACCGCATCTGCCAGGCCGCCGACGACGGCATCCGCGAGGGCGCGGTCCACGTCATCCTGACCGACGAGCACATCGACGCCGCGCGCGCCCCGATCCCGATGATCCTCGCCGCCGGCGCGGTGCATTCGCACCTCGTCCGCCAGGAACTGCGCACCTTCACCACGCTGAACGTGCGCTCCGGCGAATGCCTCGACACGCATTACTTCTCGGTGCTGATCGGCGTCGGCGCCACCACGGTCAACGCCTATCTGGCCCAGGAGGCGATCGCCGACCGTCACCGGCGCGGCCTCTTCGGCGAGATGACGCTGATCGAGGCGCTGGGCCGCTACAAGAAGGCGGTCGGCGACGGCATCCTCAAGGTGATGTCCAAGATGGGCATCTCGGTGCTCTCCTCCTACCGCGGCGGCTACAACTTCGAGGCGGTCGGCCTGTCGCGCGCCCTCGTGGGCGAGTTCTTCCCCGACATGCCCTCGCGCATCTCCGGCATCGGCCTGCCCGGCATCCAGACCAAGGTCGCGGCGATCCACGCCCATGCCTACCGCGAGGACGTGACCACCTTGCCCGTGGGCGGCTTCTACCGCTACCGGCGCGCGGGCGAGATGCACGCCTTCGAGGGCCGCCAGATCCACCTGCTGCAGCAGGCCGTCGCCACCGACAGCTACGGCACCTACAGGCGCTTCACCGAGGCGGTCTACGCCATGCCGCCGATCCACCTCCGCGACCTGCTCGCCTTCGATTTCAAGGACCCGCCGATCCCGCTCGACGACGTCGATTCGATCACCGAGCTGCGCAAGCGCCTGGTCTCGCCGGGCATCTCCCTGGGCGCATTGAGCCCCGAGGCGCACGAGACGCTGACCATCGCCATGAACCGCATCGGCGCCAAGTCGGATTCCGGCGAGGGCGGCGAGGACCCGGCGCGCTACAAGCAGCGCCCCGACGGCGACAACGCCAGCTCGGCGATCAAGCAGATCGCGTCGGGCCGCTTCGGCGTGACGGCGGAGTACCTCAACAACTGCCGCGAGATCGAGATCAAGATCGCCCAGGGCGCCAAGCCCGGCGAGGGCGGCCAGCTTCCCGGCCTCAAGGTCTCCGAGCTGATCGCGCGCCTCCGGCATTCGACGCCCGGCGTGACCCTCATCTCGCCGCCGCCGCACCACGACATCTACTCGATCGAGGACCTGGCCCAGCTCATCTACGACCTGAAGCAGATCAACCCCGACGCCTCGGTCTGCGTCAAGCTGGTGGCCCAGAACGGCGTCGGCACCGTGGCCGCCGGCGTGGCCAAGGCCAAGGCCGACGTGATCCTGATCTCCGGGCACAGCGGCGGCACCGGCGCCTCGCCCCAGTCGAGCATCAAGTACGCCGGCATCCCCTGGGAGATGGGGCTCGCCGAGACGCATCAGGTGCTGGCCCTCAACGGCCTGCGCCACCGCGTGCGCCTGCGCACCGACGGCGGCATAAAGACCGGCCGCGACGTGGTGATCGCCGCCATGCTGGGCGCGGAGGAATTCGGCATCGGCACCGCCTCGCTGGTCGCCATGGGCTGCATCATGGTGCGCCAGTGCCATTCCAACACCTGCCCGGTCGGCGTCTGCACCCAGCAGGAAACCCTGCGCGACAAGTTCACCGGCACGCCCGAGAAGGTCATCAACCTCTTCTCCTTCATCGCCGAGGAGGTGCGCGAGATCCTGGCCTCGCTGGGCGCGCCCTCGCTCACCGAGATCATCGGGCGCACCGACCTGCTGACCCAGGTGAGCCGCGGCAGCGAGCATCTCGACGACCTCGACCTGAACCCCATCCTGGCCAAGAGCGATGCCGGCGACCTGCCCCAGTACTGCACGCTGGAGGGCCGCAACGAAGTCCCCGAGACGCTCGACGCCCGGCTCATCGAGGACACCAAGATGACCGGCGCGCGCACCGGCGAGCGCATGCAGCTCGCCTACAACATCCGCAACACCCAGCGCGCCATCGGCACCAAGCTGTCCTCGCTGGTGACCCGCAAGTACGGCATGACGGGACTCAAGGCGGGCCACATCACCGTGCGCCTGCGCGGCTCGGCGGGCCAGTCGCTCGGCGCCTTCGCGGTGCAGGGCCTGAAGCTCGAGGTCTTCGGCGACGCCAACGACTATGTCGGCAAGGGGCTGTCCGGCGGCACCATCGTGATCCGCCCGCCGGCCTCCTCGGCGCTGATCACCCAGGAGAACGTGATCATCGGCAATACCGTCCTCTACGGCGCCACCGCGGGCAAGCTCTTCGCCGCGGGCCAGGCCGGCGAGCGCTTCGCCGTGCGCAACTCGGGCGCCGAGGCGGTGGTCGAGGGCTGCGGCGCCAACGGCTGCGAGTACATGACCGGCGGCACCGTCGTCATCCTGGGCCCGGTCGGCGACAACTTCGCCGCCGGCATGACCGGGGGCATGGCCTTCGTCTACGACGAGGAGGACGCGCTCGGCACCTATATCAACGACGAGTCGGTGCTCTGGCAGCGCGTCGCCACGCAGCACTGGGAGGGCGTGGCGCGCGGCCTCGTCGAGCAGCACCACCGCGCCACGGGGTCGCGTTACGCCGAGCGCATCCTGCGCGACTGGGACCTGGAGATGCCGAAGTTCTGGCAGATCGTGCCCAAGGAGATCGTGGCCCTGCTGCAGAACCCGGTCCTCCCCGACGATATCGCCGAGAAGCGGGCGTAGGCGGGGCAGTCCCGGCGTCGTCGCGCGGCGCGCCGGCCCTCGTGCCTCGCCCTTCGACAAGCTCGGGGTGAGGTTTTCTTGCTTTGCGCCCAATCAAAAACCCTCATCCCGGGCTTGTCGAAGGATGCGGGACGCCGATCAAAAGCCCTCATCCCGAGCTTGTCGAAGGATGCGAGATGCCAATCAAAAGGCCTCATCCCGGGCTTGTCGAAGGATGCGGGACGCCGATCAAAAACCCTCATCCTGAGCTTGTCGAAGGATGCGGCCCGGACCGTACGCGTTCTCGGGTTTCCGCCGCCTCTTATGGTTAACGCGCTGAAAACCATAATGAATTTTGGTTGAGCTTGGCCGCCGGCCAACCTTTCGGAAACCTTTGCGGCCTAACCTTGGGCCCATGTCTGGGGCGCTTCACCAGCTCAAGCTCGACTACGACGCGGCCGAGGACCGGCTGGTCCTGCGCATAAACACGCACGACCGGACCGAGGTGCGCCTCTGGTTCACCCGCCGTCTCACCAAGGCGTTGTGGCAGGGCCTGCTCAAGGTCGTCGAGGCGAACCCCTCGGCGCTGCACGCGATCGACGCCGAGACCCGCGAGAGCGTGGTGGCCCTGCAGCACGAGCAGGCGATCGACGACGATCAGTTCGGCCACGCCTTCGAGGACACCGCGACCGCGTTCCCGCTGGGCGAGACGCCGGCGCTGGTCGACGGGCTGACCATCGCCAGCCCCGAGCCCGGCGCGCCGCCGCGCCTGATCTTCGAGACGACCGACAAGCGGATGGTCTCGATCGGCCTCGACGAGCAGATCCTGCACTCGCTGATGCATCTCCTGGCGCTGGCGATGAAGCAGACCGACTGGGACCTGATCCTCGATTTCGCCGTCACCGCCGAGCCCGAGCTCGTCGCCCAGCGCTCCGTCCAGCTTCACTGACAACGACCGCCGACCCCTTGCATGTTCTTCACGTTGCGAATCGGTGAAGATGTACGCTGGCCCTGTGCGAGCGGCCGCTCGCACAGGGCCGGATCGGCGGG
>Ga0302046_10003879_pt1 | contig 13406 bp, 11 predicted proteins | sample RVTome_11_FD_200261 | JGI IMG/M metagenome (GOLD analysis project Ga0302046, IMG submission 200261) | Soil microbial communities from uranium-contaminated site in the Upper Colorado River Basin, Wyoming, United States - RVT147D111 (version 2) ...
GCTCGACGGCATCCCGGGCGGCGTCTCGTCCGGCGCGGCGCTCGTCGCGGCGTACACGGTCGCCGCGCGCGAGGAGATGGAGGGGAAGGTCCTGGTCGTCATCATCCCGTCGTTCGCCGAGCGCTACATCTCGACGCAACTGTTCGAAGGGATCTGAGCACGCGGCGTGTGGAAGACGACGTCGCCACCCGTATCGATCGCGACGCGGAACCCATCCTCGTGCACCGCTCGATGATGCCGGCGGCAGAGCAGAACGAGATTGTCGAGCCGCGTCGCACCGCCATCGGCCCAGTGCTGCACGTGGTGCGCGTCGCAGAAGTGCAGCCCGCATCCGGGGAAGCGGCAGCCGCGGTCGCGCTGCTCGAGCGCACGGCGGATCGACTGCGGGATCGTGCGCGTGCGGCGTTGCCGCGATCGCGCGCGCCCGCGTCGTACGTCCGAGATCCGTCGCGCTCAGCCCGTCACGGCACCTTCGGAGGCCGACGATACCAGCCGTGCGTACTTGCCGAGGACGCCGCTGGCGTAGCGCAATGGCGGCGGCTCCCAGGCGGCCATGCGCGCAGCCAGCTCGGCGGCATCCAACTCCACGTCGAGGCGGCGCGCCGCGATGTCGAATGCGATGATGTCGCCATCGCGCAGCGCGGCGATGGGACCGCCGGCGGCGGCTTCGGGCGCGACGTGCCCGGCCATGAAACCGTGGGTGGCGCCGGAGAAGCGGCCGTCGGTGAGCAGCGCGACGGACTCGCCGAGGCCCGCGCCCGTGATGGCAGCGGTCACGCCGAGCATTTCGCGCATGCCGGGCCCGCCGCGCGGGCCCTCGTAGCGGATGACGACGACATCGCCGTGCACGATGCGTCCCTGCTGCACGGCGGCGAACGCGTCCTCTTCGCGGTCGAACACGCGCGCCGGGCCGCGGTGTCCGGTGCGCTCCTCGCCGGCCACCTTCAGCACGCAGCCGTCGGGCGCCAGGTTGCCGCGCAGGATGACGAGACCGCCCGAGGCGCGGATGGGTCGGTCGAGCGGGCGCACGACGGGCTGGTGCTCGACGTTGTCGAAGCGCGCGGCCGCTTCGGCGAGCGAGACACCGAGCACGGTGTGCGCCGCGCCGTCGACGAAGGCGCCGTCGAGCAGGCGCTGCACGAGCGTGGGCACGCCGCCCGCGCGGTGCAGGTCGACGGCCATGAAGCGGCCCCATGGCTTGAGATCGGCGAGCAGCGGCGTGCGCCGGCTGATGCGGTCGAAGTCGTCGATGTCGAGCGGTACACCGGCTTCGCGCGCGACGGCGAGCAGATGGAGCACGGCGTTCGTCGACCCGCCGGATGCGACGACGGCGGCGATCGCGTTCTCGATCGCTGTGCGCGTGATGATATGGCGGGGGCGCACGTCGTCCTGCACGAGGTGCACGGCGTGGCGGCCGCACGCGCGTGCGATATCGCGCTTCATCGGGTCGAGCGCGGGCACGCTGCTGCTGCCGAGCGGTGAGATGCCCAGCACCTCGAACGCCATGGCCATCGTGTTCGCGGTGAACTGTCCGCCGCATGCGCCCGCGCCGGGGCACGCGGCGCACTCGATGTCGTGCAGCTCATCGTCGTCGATGCGGCCCGCGCCGTGTGCGCCCACGGCCTCGAACACGTCCTGGATGCTGATGTCGCGGCCCGCATGGCGTCCGGGCGCGATGGACCCGCCGTAGAGCATGAGGCCGGGCCGGTCGAGCCGGGCGAGGGCCATGACAGTGCCGGGGATGGTCTTGTCGCAGCCGCTGAGTGCGACGACGCCGTCGAACGCGTGACCGCGTGCGACGAGCTCGATGGAGTCTGCAATGACTTCGCGGCTGATGAGCGACATCTTCATGCCTTCGGTGCCCATCGTGATGCCGTCGGACACGACGACGGTGTTGAACTCGAGCGGCGTGCCGCCGGCCTCGCGCACGCCTTCCTTCACCCATTCCGCGATGCGGCGAAGGTGCATGTTGCAGGGACCGACTTCGGTCCACGTGTTGGCGACGCCGATGAGCGGGCGGCGCAGCGCGTCGTCATCGAGCCCGACGGCGCGCAACATCGCGCGTGCGGGCGCGCGGCCGGGGCCGTCCAGCATCTCGCGGCTGTAGCGGCGCGCGTCGGCGTTGGTGGCGAGCCGGATCATACGGCCACCGCCATGGCCGGATCGACGAGCGTGCGCCAGCCCCAGGGATCCTCGAGCGTGCCGCGCGCAATGCCGAGGTAGCGCTGCTGCACGAGGCGCGTGATGGGGCCCACACTGCCGTCACCCACGGGCACGCGGTCGACGCTGCGGATGGGTGTGATCTCCGCGGCCGTCCCGCTCAGGAACACCTCGTCCGCCGTATAGAGCGCCTCACGGGGAACGCGCTTCTCCGCCACGGGCACGCCGAAGTCGCGCGCCACGGTGAGCACACAGTCGCGCGTGATGCCGGGCAGCATCGAGCCATCGATGGATGGCGTGATCAGCGTGCCGTCCTGCACGAGGAACAGGTTCTCGGCCGTGCCCTCGCTGACCAGGCCATCGACGGAGAGCGCGATGGCTTCGGAGTATCCGTTCGCGATGGCTTCCGCCTTCATGAGCTGCGCGCTCAGGTAGTGGCCGCCCGCCTTGGCGAGGAGCGGGAACGTGTCGGGCGCCGCGCGCCGCCAGCTGGAGACGCACGCATCGGCGCCGCGCTCGACGGCATCGTCGCCCAGGTAACGGCCCCACGGCCAGCACGCGACGTACGTCTCGAGCGGGCTGTCCTCGCCGTGGATGCCGGGTGCGCCCAGCCCGCGCAGCGTGACAGGACGCAGGTACCCCTCGTCCAGGCCGTTGCGGCGGACGACGTCGATGCACGCACGCACCAGCGCTTGCGCATCGTGCGGCGGCGTCATGCGGTAGACGCGGCACGACGCCAGGAGCCGCTGCACGTGTGCCTGCACGCGGAACAGCGACGGCCCTTCCGGCGTGCGGTAGCAGCGTACGCCCTCGAAGACGGATGAGCCGTACTGCACGACGTGGCTCAGCACGTGGATGCGCGCGTCATCCCATGGGATGAGCGCGCCGTCCTTCCAGATCCATGCAGTCTGCGGGAATGGCATCAAGGCTGCTCCTGGAGCCAGGTCATGTTCGCGCGCAGCTTCTGTCCCACGTCGGACAGCGGGTGCTGCGCTTCGGTCGCGCGCATCTCGTGGAAGCGCGTACCGCCGTTCCGCATCTCGGACGTCCAGCGCTGCGCGAAGCAAGCGGAGCGGATGTCCTCGAGGATCTCCTTCATGGCGGTGCGGCTCGCGTCGCCAATGACGCGTGACCCGCTCGTGTAGTCGCCGTACTCGGCGGTATCGCTCACGCGCTGGCGCATGCCCTCGAGCCCGCCCGCGTACACGAGGTCGACGATGAGCTTCATCTCGTGCAGGCACTCGAAGTAGGCGAGTTCGGGGGCATAGCCGGCTTCGACCAGCGTCTCGAACCCCGCCTTGACGAGCGCGGAGAGCCCGCCGCACAGAACGGCCTGCTCGCCGAAGAGGTCGGTCTCCGTCTCGTCGGCGAAGGTGGTCTCGAGCACGCCGGCGCGCGTGGCGCCGATCGCGTCCGCATAGGCCAGTGCCAGCGCGAGCGCGCGGCCGGATGCGTCCTGGTGTACGGCCACGAGCGCGGGCACGCCGCGGCCTGCCTCGTACTCGCGGCGCAGCATGGCGCCCGGCGACTTGGGTGCGACGAGCACGACGTCGACATCCTCCGGCACAGCGATCTGCCCGTAATGGATGTTGAACCCGTGCGCGAAGAGCAGCGTGTCACCGGGGCGTACGTTGGGTGCGACGTCGGCCGCGTACACATCCGGCTGTGCCGTATCCGGCATGAGGAACGCGATGACATCGCCGGCCTGGGCCGCGTGCGCGAGAGGCACGGGCCGGAACCCGTCCTTGCGCGCGAGCGCCGACGAGGGTCCTCCCTCGCGCAGGCCGACAATCACGTCGGCGCCGCTGTCGCGCAGGTTGAGCGCGTGCGCGCGTCCCTGACTGCCGTAGCCCAGCACGGCAATGCGCCGGCGTGCGAGGGCGGACGGGTCCACATCATTGCGGCCCAGAAACCGGACGGTGCTCATGCATCGCTCCTTTCAGGGTTCGTTGCGGTTCGCACGGGCGCGGCGACTTCACCGCTGCGAACGGACGAGGACAGCATGCCGTGGCTGCCCATTCGGGCGATCACGGCGTCGATCTCATCGGGGGATCCGGTGAGTTCCAGCAGGCACTGGCCGCCGGCCACAGCGACGACGCGCGCACTGCCCGTCGCGGCCGGCGCGGCATCGGGCCGGATCCACGCGAGCAGCAGTTCGCGCGTGACTGCAGGCGTGTGCGGGTCTGCCAGGTCGCGCACGTCGATCACGTCATGCAGGGCGAGCAGCTCCGCGCGCACGCGGTCGCCGGTTGCGTTCGCGTCATCGACGCGCAGCAGGACTTCGAGCGCGCCGTCATCGCCCAGGCCCACGGACAGGCGACGGACGGCGAAGGCGCGGCGCCGGAGCAGGCCCACCAGGCGTTCGAGCGCGCCGGGCCGGTCGTGCACACGGGCGAGGAATGCGCCGGACATTCAGGCGGCTCCGCGCACGGGCGAATCCACCACCTCGTGCAGCGCTGCACCGGGCGGCACCATCGGGTACACGTTCTCCTCGCGCAGCACACGCAGGTCGAGCAGAGTGGGTCCGCGCGCGGCGTCCGCCCATGCCAGCGCGTCGTGCAGGTCTTCCGCGCGCGAGACCGTGCGGCCGGGCACGCCGTACGCGCGCGCCACGCAGGCCAGGTCGGGGCCGGAGATCTCGCTCGCGGCGTAGCGCCGCTCGTAGAACAGCTCCTGCCACTGGCGCACCATGCCGAGGTAGCCATTGTTGATCACGGCGATGCGCAGAGGCACGCGTTCCTGCACGACGGTGGCCAGCTCGTGCAGCGTCATCTGGAAGCCGCCATCGCCGGCCACCACCCACACGGGTATGCGCGGCTGGCCGACTGCTGCGCCGATGGCGGCGGGCAGCGCAAACCCCATCGTGCCCAGGCCGCCGGACGTGAGGTGCGTGCCGGGCGCGGCGTCGCGCAGCTCCTGCGCCAGCCACATCTGGTGCTGGCCGACATCGGTCACGACGATCGCGCGGCGTTCCTCGATGCGCGCGGCGATGGCGCGGATCGCGAAGCGGCTTTCGAGCGGACCGAATGCGCGCGCGTACGGATCGCCGGGCTCCGCCTCACGCGGCCACGCGCGGATCTCATGCCACCAGGCCTCGTGCGTGCGCGCGCCGGCACGCGCAGCAAGAGCGGGCAGCGTGTGACGCAGGTCGCCCGCCAGCGGCAGCTCGGCCCGGACCGTGCGGCCGAACACCGTCGCATCGATGTCCGCGTGCACGATGCGCGCATCAGGAGCAAAGCGGTGCGACGGACCCGTCACGCGGTCGTCGAAGCGGACGCCGAGGCCGAGGATCACGTCCGCACGCTGGATGGCGCGGCACGCGCGCACGGAGCCGTGCATGCCGGGCATGCCCAGCGCGAGCGGGTGCGTGGCCGGGAACGCATCGAGCCCGAGCAGTGTGGTGACGACGGGCAGGTCCGCGCGCTCGGCCAGTGCGCGCAGGTGCGCTGACGTTCCGGAGAGCACCACACCGCGACCCGCCATCACGAGCGGACGCTCGGCACCGGCCAGCATCGCCAGTGCGCGTGCGAGCGCATCCGGATCGGGTGTGTCCGAGGACCGCGCTTCGCTCGGTCGGCGCTCGCCGTCCTGCGCGGCCGACGTTGGCGTGCGCGGCACGCACGGCGCGGCCTGCACGTCCTTCGGGATGTCGATGAGCACGGGACCGGGGCGCCCGCTGGTTGCAATGCGGAACGCCTCGGCAACCGCGTGCGCGAGGTCATCCGCGCGTTCCACCTGGAAGCCGTGCTTCGTGACGGGCATCGTAACACCCAGCACGTCCGTCTCCTGAAACGCGTCCGTGCCACGAACCGCGGTGGGCACCTGGCCGGTGATCGCGATGACGGGCACGCTGTCCATCAGCGCGGTGGCGAGACCGGTGACGAGGTTCGTGGCGCCGGGCCCGCTCGTGGCGATGCACACGCCCGCGCGGCCCGTGGCGCGCGCGTACCCATCCGCCGCATGCGCCGCGCCCTGTTCATGACGCACCAGCACGTGACGCGGCGTGCCGGCACGGTGCAGCGCATCGTAGAACGGCAGGATCGCGCCGCCCGGATGACCGAACACCACCTCGACGCCGGCCTCGGCGAGCAGTGTGCAGAGTGCATCCGCGACCGTGGGTGCCTTCATGGCGAGTCTTCTCCGATCAGCGAGGGAACGTCTTCGTCCGCGGACATGAGATGCTCCGCTACGGCGCGGCCCAGCTCTTCCGTTGTGGCCGCGTGCGCGCCGGGTTCCGCGATGTCCTCGGTGCGCACACCCGCCGTGAGCGCGGCATCGACGGCGCGCTCGACCGCACGCGCCTCGCCGGGCAGGCCCAGCGACCAACGCAGCAGCATCGCGATGCTGAGGATCGCGCCGGCCGGATTCGCCGCGTTCCGGCCCACCAGATCCGGCGCGGAACCGTGCACGGGCTCGTAGAGTCCGAATGCGCGCGCGCCGCTGCCCGCGCCCCTGAGCGACGCGGACGGCAGCATGCCGATCGATGCCGCCAGCACCGCGGCCTCGTCGCTCAGCACATCGCCGAACAGGTTCTCCGTGACGATCACGTCGAAAGCAGCAGGCCGGCGGATCAGATGCAGCGCGCACGCATCGACGAGCATGTGCTCGAGCCGCACGTCCGGGAACTCGTCGCGCACCACGCGCGTAGTCACCGCGCGCCACAGCCGCGACGTTTCCATGACGTTCGCCTTGTCGACCGACGTGAGGCGTCCACTGCGTTCGCGCGCAAGCGCTGCCGCGACGCGTACGACGCGTTCGACCTCGTGCGTCGTGTAGGTACACGTGTCCGACGCGCGCTCAGCGCCATCCGCGTCCCGGTCGCGCCGCTTCTCGCCGAAGTAGATGCCGCCCGTCAGCTCGCGCACCACGAGCAGGTCCACACCGTGAAGCAGTTCCGGCCGGAGCGGTGATACGTGCGCGAGCCGCGGGTGCACGCGTACGGGGCGCAGGTTGGCGAACACGCCGAGCGCGCTGCGCAGGCGGAGCAGGCCCTGCTCGGGCCGCACGGTCAGCGCGGCATGGTCCCAGCGCGGGCCGCCCACGGCGCCCAGGAACACCGCATCCGCAGCGCGACACAACGCGAGCGTGTCCTCCGGCAGTGGCGAGCCGCACGCATCGATGGCGACCCCACCGATGAGCGCCTCGCGCACATCGAACGTGTGGCCGCCGCGTCGCTCGACGGCACGCAGCACGCGCAGCGCCTGTGCGCTCACCTCCGGCCCCACGCCATCGCCGGGCAGGAAGGCGAGGGTGGCGTCCATCAGCCTGCCTCCGGGATCGTGTTCACGAGAACCACGTGGCTGGCGTCGAAGCGTTCGATGTCGGGCAGCGCGGCGAGCAGTTCATCCAGCGTGTCGGTGCCCGCGAGCAGACGCCGGCGTGCGAACGCGTCCAGCTCGAAGCGGTGCGCGGACCCATCCGGCAGCTTCAGCGTCTGCGCCTCGAGGTCCACAGCGAACGCGGCGCCGGCCGTGTCACGCGCCAGCGCCACTGCGCGGTCCACGACGGTTGCAGGAAACGCCATGGGCAGCAGGCCGTTCACGAGTGCATTGGCGCGGAAGATGTCGGCAAAGGACGGTGCGACGACGGCGCGGAACCCGAACGCCTGGAGCGCCCAGACCGCGTGCTCACGCGAGGAACCGCAGCCGAAGTTGCGGCCCGCAATCAGGACGGCGGCAGCGCGCGCGCCGGGCGCATCGAAGGGCGAGTCCGCGCGCACGCGGCCGTCCGCGCCGGTGCGCTGGTCCGCGAACAGCGCATCCGCCAGATCGCTCCGGTCCGTGATCTTGAGGAAGCGCGCCGGCACGATGCGGTCCGTGTCGACATCGTCGTGCGGAAACACGACCGCGCTACCCGTGAAGGGGCGGATGGGCGAGCGCGCGCTCACGGTGCACCCCGCAGCGTGCGCGGATCCGTGACCACGCCGGTCACTGCGCTGGCAGCCGCAGTAAGCGGACTGGCGAGCAGCGTGCGCCCGCCCGCGCCCTGGCGGCCCTCGAAGTTGCGATTGCTCGTACTCACCGCCAGCTGGCCCGGGCGCAGCGCATCGCCATTCATGGCGATGCACATCGAGCAGCCGGGCTCGCGCCAGTCCGCGCCCGCGTCCCGGAATACGCGCGCCAGGCCCTCGCTCTCCGCCTCGCGCTTCACGGCCTCGGACCCGGGCACGACGAGCATGCGCACGCCCTCCGCGACACGGCGCCCGCGCAGCAGCGCGGCCGCCGCACGCAGATCCCCGATGCGCGCGTTCGTGCAGCTGCCCAGGAACACCACATCGACGGCGCGGCCCAGCAGCGGGCGGCCGGGCTCGATGTCCATGTAGCGCAGGGCACCTTCGAGCGCGGCGCGGGCACTCGCGTCGGCGAGCTCGCCCGGCGCGGGCACCGCCGCATCGACGGCCATGCCCATCCCCGGGTTCGTGCCGAACGTGATCATCGGCGCCAGGGCCGTGGCATCGATGGATACGGACCTGTCGTATGCCGCGCCGTCATCGGTGCGCAGCGTGCGCCAGCGCACGACGGCCTCGTCCCACGCCGCATCAGCGGGCGCGAACGGCCGGCCGTGCAGGTACGCGAACGTCGCGTCGTCCGGCGCGATCATGCCGGCGCGCGCACCGGCCTCGATCGACATGTTGCACAGCGTCATGCGCTGCTCCATGTCGAAGCCGCGCACTGCGCCGCCCGTGTACTCGAGGACGTGGCCGGTTCCGCCGTGGATGCCGATGCGCGCGATGACCGCGAGGATCACGTCCTTCGCGGTGACGCCCTCCGCGAGACGGCCCTCGATGCGGACCTCCATCGTCCCCGGCCGGTTCTGGAACAGGCACTGCGTGGCAAGGACATGCGCCACCTCGCTCGTGCCGATGCCGAACGACAGCGTGCCGAACGCGCCGTGCGTGCTCGTGTGGCTGTCGCCGCACACGACCGTCATGCCCGGGTGCGTGAGACCCAGCTCGGGCCCGATCACGTGTACGATCCCGCGCCGGTCGCTGCCGATCCCGTACAACGGCACGCCGAACGCCTGGCAGTTCCGTTCGAGCGCGAGCAGCTGCGCGCGCGCGGATGCATCCGGCAGAACGGCCAGGCCATGGCGCGTCGTGGGCGTGGAATGGTCCATCGTCGCGAGTGTGCGGTCCGGCCGGCGCACCGCGAGACCGCGCCGTCGCAACACGTCGAACGCCTGCGGCGACGTGACCTCGTGCACCAGATGCAGGTCGATCGCCAGGATGGCCGGAACGTCTTCCGCGGCCGGCCGCACCACGTGCGCGTCCCACACCCTGTCGAACAGCGTGCGCGCCATGGTTACACGCCCCACACGTCGTTCGCGGCCGCCAGTGCGCGCGCCTCGAGATGCCTCGCCTGCAGCGACTTGTCCAGCACGTGCAGGAACGCGCGTGCCGCGGCATCCACCACGTCCGTCGATGCGCCGCGCCCCGTGAACGTCTTCCCGTCCACCCGCGCGTGCAGAGACACCTCGCCCACTGCGTCACGCCCCGGCGTGGCCGCACGGATGACGAGATCCTCCAGTGCGACGCGTACGCCGAGTGCCGCCTCGATCGCACTGAATGCCGCTGCAATCGGACCGTCACCCGTGCTCTCCGCAGTGCGCTCGATGCCGTCCGGATCCTCGATGCCGACCCGGGCGTGCGCCTGCTCGGAGCCGCACGTCACCGCGAGCGCACGCAGGGAATAGCTGCGCGGCGTGTCCTCCGCGAAACCATGATGCACGATCGAGATCAGGTCCTCGTCGAGGATCTTCTTCTTCTGATCGGCCAGCAGCTTGAACAGCCGGACCGCGCGGTCCAGGTCCTCGCCGTCCAGCTCGTAGCCCAGCTCGTGGAAACGGCGCGCCAGCGCATGGCGACCCGAGTGCTTGCCCAGCACCAGGCGCGATTCCGGTACGCCCACCGTCTCCGGCCGCATGATCTCGTACGTGCGCGTGTCCTTCAGCACGCCGTCCTGATGGATGCCCGCCTCGTGCGCGAACGCGTTGCGCCCGACGACCGCCTTGTTCGGTTGCGGTTGGATGCCCGTCAGGTGCGCCAGCAGCTGGCTCGTGCGGTACAACTCGCGGGTGTGGATCCGCGTGTGGTACGGTAGCGCGTCGCTCCGCACGTAGAGGCTCATCACGACCTCCTCGAGCGACGTGTTGCCGGCGCGCTCGCCAATGCCATTCACCGTGCACTCGACCTGGCGCGCGCCCTCCTCGATGGCCGCCAGTGCGTTCGCCGTGGCCAGGCCCAGGTCGTCGTGCGTGTGGATGCTGAGCACCACGTCGTCGATGCCCGATACGGATGCGCGCAGCGTACGCAGGATCGTGCGGACATCCGCCGGCACTGCGTAGCCCACCGTGTCCGGGACGTTGATCGTCGTCGCGCCCGCACCAATGGCCGTGTCCACCACCCGGCACAGGAACGCGAGGTCCGTGCGCGTGGCATCCTCGGCGCTGAACTCGACGTCGTCCGTGAACTCGCGGGCGCGCTTCACCGCCGTCGCGATGCGCGCCAGACACGCAGCGCGATCGATGCCCAGCTTGCGGGTCAGGTGCAGGTCGGACGTGGCGAGGAAGACGTGGATACGCCCGCAGCCCGCTGGTTCGAGCGCCGATGCGGCACGGTCGATGTCGCCCGGCGTGGCGCGTGCCAGCGCCGCGATCACCGGCCGCCTCACCTCCCTGCCGATCTTGCGAACACTCTCGTAGTCGTCCGGCGAGCTGACCGGAAACCCCGCCTCGATCACGTCGACGCCGAGCGCGTCGAGCTGATGCGCCATGCGCAGCTTCTCGGCGGGCGTCATCGTCGCGCCCGGCGATTGCTCGCCGTCGCGCAGCGTCGTGTCGAAGATCCGGATCCGGGTCATGTCGGCCTCCTCAGGGACAAAAAAAGCGGGCCCTCTCACTCTGGAGAGGGCCCGCGGTTGTCTGCGCTTTCGTGCTATTCGATCATCTGCTCTGCGCGCACAGCACCGCCTCCCTCTCCGGCCGCGTAATGAGGCCGAGGAGCCCGATAAGGAGTACGAGCAGAAGCGCGAAGCCGATCATGGATGCCTGTTTCCGTGGTTGCGTCCTCGCCCGATTCCGGGCGGGCGGCCAAGATGGAGCGCGCGCCTTCCCGGTGTCAAGGCCTCTGCCCTCGATGGTCACGAGGTTGGCGTGCGCGCGCCAGTGAATCCACAGGACATCGAGGACCGGTCACGTCGCACAGCGTTCCGGCAGTACAGTAAAGGCATGACGTGCCCGTGCCCGACCGAGTACGCCTCGGCAGCGGCGTAAACGCGTGTTCCGATGCGGATTTGCACGCGTCCTGCCCACACGGTATGCTTCAAGGTTCCCGTACACATGAAAAGCGGGCCGACGTGCTTGCGCCCGTGCAGCGTCCGGGTCCGAAGGCGGATCCTGATTGCGGTGGAATCTCGACGGACTGCCCACGATGCGGCAGGCCGGAAAACGTGTGGCGAAAGGATGTCCCCATGACAATGAAGACGCTCCTCCGTACGGCAACAGCAGGCGTGGTAGTGGCACTGACGATGTCGGCGTGCAGCGAGCCGGCGATGGAGACGCAGGCGGAGGCGGCACGGCTGGAGATCACGACGGCGTCGGCGGAGTCGCGGGCGGCGCTGGAGAGCGCGCTGAACGAGTGGTTCAACGTGTTCATCACGCGGGCGACGGCGGAAGCGGACCGGGCGGTGACGCTGGACTCGACGTTCGGGCTGGCGCGCGCGGTGCGTGCGAATCTGCAGGCGAGTCTGTCGCCGGAGGAGCAGGAAGCGGAACTGGACCGTGCGGTGGCGGATGCGGCGGGCGCGTCGCAGGGCGAGTTCCTGCTGGCGTCGTCGATCCGCGCGCAGGCGCTCGGCCGCACGGAGGAAGCGCGCGCGCTCGCGGACGTGGCGGTGCGGTTGGTGCCGGGCGATCCGAACGTCGCATACATGCGCGCGATGGTCATTCCGGCAGCGGAGCGGCTGGAACCGCTGCGCGAGGTGACGGTGCGCTTTCCGGACTTCGCGCCGGCGTTCAACATCCTGGCGTACTCGCAGTGGGCGGCGAATGACACGGCGGGCGCATTGCAGAGCGTGCAGCGCTACGTGGAACTGATGCCGGACCATCCGAACTCGCACGACTCGTACGCGGAGCTGCTCCAGTTCACGGGTCGCCACGACGAGGCGATCGAGCACTACAATCAGGCGACGGCGCTGGATGCGGAGTACGTCGAAGGCTACGCGGGCGTGGGCGAGGTGGAGTCGATCCGCGGGAACGCGGAGGCGGCGCGTGCGGCGTTCACTCAGGCGGCCGAGCTTTCGACGGGCGCGACGCGGTTCAACTACCTCGCCATCATCGCGGCGTCGCACCTCATTGATGGCACGCCGGCGGATGCCGTACGCGAGATGATGGTGGTCGCGCGCGAGGCAGAGCAGCAGAATCAGCCTGCCGTGGCGGCGACCATCCATCGCAACGCGGCACTGCTGGAAGCGGTGTTCGGCAACAACGCGACGGCGGCGACGCATCTGTCGCGGGCGGGACAGCTGGGCAATGCGGATGCACCCGTTCAGCACCGGTATTCCGCGATCATCCACGCGCTCGCTGGCCGGCACGCGGAAGCGGACGTGGCCGCGGCGCGTTTCGATGAACTCGCGGCAGCGGGGAACGCGGTGCAGCGTCAGAACGCGCACGAGGTGCGCGCGGTGCTGGCGGCAGTGCGACAGGACGTCGCGGGCGCACGCACGCATCTCGAACAAGCGGGTCCGTCGCTGCTGGGCAGGGCGCTGCTCGCGCAGACGCTCCAGGCGGGGGGCAGCACGGAGGAAGCGCAGCAGCTGAAGGACGAGGTGCTGCGCAGCAATACGGTCACGTACTTCGATTTCCTGGCGAGGGAGAAGGCGCGGAAGATGTAGTCCGGTCGGCTCGCCGAGTCGCGAACGGCGCAGCGCTTCCGCGGGAGGCGCTGCGCCGATTGCATCCTGGCGCGGACACCGGGCGATCATTGAAAGGAGGTTGTCCATGCCAATGCGGGAGCTGACCGCGCGGAGGCAGTCCGGAGCAGGGGGATGGATTGACCGCAATGGTGTGCCCGCCCTAGGATGCGCGCAGATGGAACCGGGCCGCCCCGCTCGCCGGCCGCCCGATCGACACGTTCGACAGACGCGGAGGAGCCCATGGGCAGCATGCCTCGTCGCGATTTCCTGATCGCCACACCGGCCGCCCTCGGCGTGTTCGCGCGCGCCGCCCGGGGCGAGACGCCCGGTCTTCTC
>Ga0302046_10003881_pt1 | contig 13403 bp, 14 predicted proteins | sample RVTome_11_FD_200261 | JGI IMG/M metagenome (GOLD analysis project Ga0302046, IMG submission 200261) | Soil microbial communities from uranium-contaminated site in the Upper Colorado River Basin, Wyoming, United States - RVT147D111 (version 2) ...
CGACCACCTATCAGTTCATCGAGATCGAGCTCGACCAGTCGCGCAGCTACCTGGTAGAGATCGCGGACCCGCTGGTCCAGGTCCCGATGCAGATCCCCAGCAACAAGGCGAAGCTCAACGGCGGGCCGTTCGGCGTGCTGCCTGACGGCACGACGACGGTGCTCTTCGACTTCGACGCCGCGAGGTCCCTCCACCGGAAGGGCAACGGCGAGTACCAGCTCAAGCCCTTCCTCCAGATCCTCGAGGTCGAGGAGGAGCCCTCCAGGGACGGCTAGGGCGGTCCCGCTCAGAGCGAGCGCTTGGTGCCGCGCAGCGAGCGCCAGTCGTCTCGGCCCCTGCCGCGGCCCGCGTCCCCGCCGCGCTCCAGCTCCCAGCCGTCCTCCAGCCCGTGACGGACCCGGAAGTCGAGGTCTTCGTCGGGCTGGGGGCGCGGTCGCGGTGCCGCCTTCCGTGTGCGGTCGGCCTCCGACAGACGCAGCTTGCGCCCGTCCAGCTCCCGCCCGTCGAGCAGGTCGATGGCGGCCCGGGCCCCCTCCGTCGACTGGAACTCGACGAAGGCGAAGCCGCGTGGCCGGCCGCTTTCGCGGTCCGTGGGGATCGAGACGTGGAGGATCTCACCGGCCTCGGCGAAGAACTCGCGCAGCCGGGCCTCGCCGGTGTTGAAGCTCAAGTTGCCGACGAACAGCTTCTTGTTGATGGTCCTGTCTCCGGGTCGTTCGACGCGCGAATGGCCGCTTCGTGGATGAAAGACGAAGTGGTGTCCTTCCGGGTGGGGTGGGATCTCCTGGGAAACTCGACCCAAAAACTAGACCGGAACGAGCGCGTCCGTCAAGATGCGGCCCCCCGATCCGCACGCCATGTCCCGTTCCTTCGCCTTCGACCTCGAGCCCGGCCAGAAGCTGGGCACCTCGTACCGGGTCGAGGAGTTCCTCGGCGGCGGCTGGGAGGGCGAGGTCTACCGCGTCGTCGAGGTGCCCACCGGCATCTCGCGCGCCGCCAAGCTCTTCTACCCGCGCCGCAATCCGCGCAACCGGACGGTCAAGCGCTACGCCCGCATGCTCGAGCGCCTGCGTTCCTGCCCGATGGTCATCCATTACCACCACACCGAGCGACTCGCCTGGAACGGCGAGCACGTGACCTGCCTGGTCAGCGAGTTCGTCGACGGCCTGCCCCTGCCCGAGCTGGTGCGCGAGCGGCCCGGGCGGCGGCTCGAGATCTTCGAGGCGCTCCACCTCCTCCACGGACTCGCCGAGGGCCTGGAGTGCATCCACGACGCCGGTCTCTACCACGGCGACCTGCACGCCGAGAACATCCTGGCCCGGCGCCAGGGCCTCTCCTTCGAGCTCAAGGTCTTCGACTTCTTCCACCACGGCCGCCCGTCCCGCGACAACCGCCAGGACGACGTCATCGGAGCCATCCAGGTCTTCCACGAGTGTCTGGGCGGGGCGCGCCGCTACGCCTCCCAGCCGCCGGGGATCAAGGAGATCTGCCGGGGCCTGAAGCATGGGCTCCTGCGCGAGCGCTTCCCGACCGTGCGGCGGCTGCGCTGGCACCTCGAGAGCCTCGACTGGTCTCGGCTCTGACGCCGCCGTTCGGCACCCGGGCCGCGGTGCCCAGCAGGAGGGCCGCGAGCAGGTGGTGGGCGGCGTGCAGGGCCGGGAAGCCGTTCGGCGGCGGCCAGGTCTCGGTGAGCGGCTCGGGAGCGACCACGAAGACCGCCAGACCCACTCCGAGCTGGGCCAGCCCGAGGATCACCAGGGCGGCGCCCCGCGTCGCCTCCCCGCGGCGCAGGCGGCCGATCCCGGCGGCGACCGCGAGGCCGACCAGAATCAGCCCGAGAAGCGCGTGCGCGATCATCGTGACGAGAAACGTCCTCTCGGCCGCCGGCGGATGACGGGAGACCGCGCCGAGGGCGATCTGGAGCCCCAGGAGCCACGGCAGGGCGCCCAGCAGCCGGGCGGGAGCGGCGGGGACGACCGGCGGCCCGGCGCAAGCTCGGGCGAGCACGACGGCCGCGGCGGCGAAGAGCTGCGCCAGCAGGACGTGGAGGGCCGCCAGCCAGGGAGGATCGAGGGCGAGCACGACGGCACCGCCGAGAAGGACCTGGGTGACGAGCAGGGCCGTCGAGAGGCCGACAAGGCGGCGGAGTCCTCCTCCCTCGGGCCGAACGACCCTCGTCGGGACCTCTCCAGGCGGGCCGGCCACCGGCTCCGGCGACTGCCGGCGGTGACGGACGCGCAGGGCCCCGAGGAGCCCGGCGTGCAGGAGCAGGACGATCGCCGCGCTGAGCCGGTGCGCCTGCTCCCAGGCCGTGTTGCCGCTCCAGCTGGTGAGCAGGAGCCGGCCATAGGAGAGCGGCCAGTCCGGCACCGACAGCGCCGCCTGGTGACTGTTGACCAGGCTCCCGGCCGCCACCAGGCCGAGGGCGGCGAGAGCGTGGACCACCGCCCAGCCCGAGGGTGCGGCCGTCGCCTTCCTCACGCCTCGCCCAACACGGCTTCGACGGCGGCGGCCATCTGCCGCCAGGCGGCCTGCTCGCGCCCCAGGCGGCGCCTGCCGGCCGCGGTCAGGCGGTAGAAGCGCGCCCGCCGGTTGTTCTCCGATCGTCCCCACGACGCCTGGACCCACCCGCCGCGCTCGAGGCGCCGCAGCGCTGGATAGAGCGAGCCCTGCTGCACCGCCAGCACGTCGCCGGAGCGCCGGGCGATGCGCTGTGCGACACCCCAGCCGTGCAGCGGTTCCGGGTCCAGCACCTTGAGGATCATCAGGTCGAGCGTCCCCTGGAGGATCTGCGTGTCCATCTCTTCTCCCCTAGAACGTCTACAAGTATCGTCGCCGCTCTTGTAGATTGTCAAGGGGAAAGGCGCTAGGCTGTCGGGAGAGACGCCCCCATGCCGACCGTCATCGAGCACTATCTCGCCGAGCTGCGCCGCGAGCTCCGCCACCGCGGCGTGCCGGACCGGATCTCCCGCCAGGTCGTCGAGGAGTGCGCCTTCCACCTGCTTTCCGCGTGCGAGGAGCTGGAGGCAGCCGGCCGGCCAGCCGACGACGCGGCGCGAGAGACCCTGGACCGGTTCGGGGCTGCGGCGTACCTGGCCCGGGATTGGGCCGAGGCCGAGCGCACGGCGCCGCCGCGGTGGTGCTGGGTGGTCGTCTGCCCGCTGGGGCTCGGGCTCGGGCTGGTGGCCAGCCTCCCGATCGGCCGCTGGGTCGAGGCGGCCCTCGGCATGCTGCTCATCCTGCCGGCGGTGGGACTCGTGACCGGCGCGGTCCTCGGGCTCTCGCAGGGCTGGGCCCTGCGGCAGCGGCTCGGCTGGCTCGCTCGCTGGGTGGTCGGCACGGCCCTCGGTCTCGCCATCGGGCTCACCGCGGGAACGACGCTCGTCGAGGCCCTGGGCCTCGAGCGCGGTCACCCTCTGGAGGAGGCCGCCGGCCTGGTCCTGATCGGAGCGGTGGCCGGCACGGCGCTCGCCTCGGCGCAGTGGCAGCTCGCCCGCAGGAGCCTCGCGGGGGCTCGCGTCTGGATCGTCAAGCACGGCGTCGGCACCGCGGCGGGGTTGGCGCTCGGCGGCCTCCTGGGAAACCTGCTGGAGTCGGCGAGCGGAGCTCCCGGTCTGGCCCTCGTCGCCCTCGGCGGTGCCGCCGGAGCCGCCTGGGCCGGAGCGGCCGAGTTGGATCGTCTGCTGGCCGCCCGCGGGATCGCCTCGTGAGCAGCGGGCGCATCGACCTCCAACGGCGGCCGTCCGCCGTCCACGACCGGCTTCTCCCGGGGGTTCGCGGCATCGCCTCTTGAGCGGCACGGAGGCCGACCTCGTCCGGCGTCTCCTCGCCATCCACCTCCTGCGCGCGCGCGGCGAGGCAGCGGCCGCCGCCGCGCTCGAGGACGCCCTCGCCGGCGCACTGCGCGCGGACCGGCGCCTCGCCGCCTACGGCAGCCTCGCTCCGGGCAAGGAGAACCACCGCGAGCTGGCCCACCTGTCGGGTCGCTGGCTGCCGGGAACGGTCCGCGGCCGGTTGCTCGACCGCGGCTGGGGCGCTCGGCTCGGGTTCCCGGCCCTGCGCTGGGATCCGACGGGCCCGGAGGTGGCCGTGCAGCTGTTCGAGTCGGACGATCTCCCCCGCCACTGGGACCACCTGGACGCCTTCGAGGGGCCGGACTATGACCGGCGACTGGTGCCGGTGTGCTGCGCGGAGGGCGTCCTCGCCGCCTGGCTCTACGTCGTTGCGGAAGCAAGAGAGCGCTAGCCGCGGTAGGCCAGCACCCGGCGGCCGCCGCCCCGCGTCGGCGGGGCCGGCCGGTGGGCGAAGAGCCGGACCAGGAGCATCCCGGCGAGGAAGCCGCCGACGTGCGCCCACCAGGCGATCCCGGCCTCCTCGACCGGCGCCAGCCCGGCGCTGGCGCCGCTCCAAAGCTGGCCGACGAGCCAGATCACCAGGAAGACGAGAGCCGGCACTTCGACGAACACGGGCCAGAAGAGCACCGGGATCAGCAGGACGACCCGGGCGCGGGGGTAGAGGAGGAAGTAGGCCCCCATGACCCCCGAGATGGCGCCCGAGGCGCCCACGGTCGGCACCGTCGAGGCCGGGTTGCTGAACCAGTGGACCAGCCCCGCCGCCACGCCGCACATCACGTAGAAGACCAGGTAAGGGACCGGACCCATCCGATCCTCGACGTTGTCGCCGAAGATCCACAGGGTCCAGAGGTTCGCGGCCAGGTGGAAGAGGCCTCCATGCAAGAACATGCTGGTCGCCAGGGTGGCGCCCCCGCCACCCGAGCCGGTCAACGCCGCCGGCACGAAGCCCCAGGTCTCGACGAAGCCCTCGAGCAGGGGCTGCGGCAGGAGCATCTCGTGGACGAAGACCGCGACGTTGAGCCCGATGATCAGCCAGGTGACGATCGGCGCGTGGCGGCTCGGAACGTCGTCGCGGATCGGGAACACGCAGGCAGTCTATCGCCCGTCCGCGGCCACGAGGCCTACCAGCGACGCCGCAGCTCCTGGGCGGCGGGGTCGGCCACGGGCTCCACGGCGGCGATCCTCTCGCGACGAGCCACGAAGAGGACCCACGCGAGCCCGGTCAGCAGCTGGACCCCCGAGAAGAGCGCCAGGGCGCCCCGCAGGCGCAGCAGCCCCGCCTCGAGCAGGAGGCTGGCGACGATGATCGAGACCGCGTCGGTGAGGGTCAGCAGGAGCCACTCGGTGGCGAAGACGCGACCCCGGAAGCGGTCTTCCGTGCGCTCCTGGAGCATCACCGTCGACAGCACCCAGTTGGCCCCGCTGGCCATATGGGCCAGCACCACCGGCACCAGCAGCCAAAGGGTCCACGGCAACCACGCCACTCCCTGGTAGGCGATCCCGGTCACCAGCACGGCGGTGCCGACGAGCCCGAGCCAGACGCGCCGTGGGACCCAGCGACGGGTGACGATCGGGCCGAGACCGGTGCCGATGCCACGCGCCGCGTAGAGCCACCCGATCCCCGCCGCCGGGGCGCCGGGGACGAGCTGCTGGCCGACGAGGGCGAGCATGTAGACCAGCGAGCCGCCGCCCAAGGCCCAGGCCGGCTTGGCCAGGGCCACCCGACCGACGTCGGGTCGCGATCGCATGTAGCGCCAGCCGGCAGCGACCTCTCGCCAGGCCGTGCGCAGCAGGGCGCCGTCGGCCCGCTCGGTGTCCTGGGGAACGGCCGTGCGCGCGAGCAGGAAGGCCGAGGCGAGATAGCTCGCGCTGTCGAGCAGGAAGACCGGATAGACGCCCAGCGCCTCGGTGGCGAGCCCCCCCAGGGCGGCGCCCAGGGCCAGGATCGCCGACCAGGTGGCGGAGGAGAGCGCGTTGGCCGTCAACAGCTCGCGGTCGCTGACCAGGTTGGGGATCGAGGCGTTGCGGGCGGGCAGGAAGGCGGCGCTGACCATCATCTGCAGGGCGACGAGAAGGTAGAGCCACGGCAGGTGCGCGGCGTCGCGAACCAGCACCAGGCCGAGCACCAGGACCGCCCGGATCAGGTCGGAGCCGATCATCAGCCGTCGCCGGTTCCACCGATCCGCCAGCAGCCCGGCGACCGGCGAGGCCAGGGCGAAGGGGAGCATCTTGGTGACGAAGACCAGGCCGAGAGCGAGCGGAGATCCGGTGAGTCGATCGATCAGCGTGTAGATCGCGATGACGTTGAGCCAGTCCCCGAGGTTCGAGGCGATGCTGGCGAGCCAGATCCTGCGGTAGCCACGGTTGCCGCGGAGGAGCTCGAGATAGCCGACGGAGGTCATGCGGGAGGGCGGCGGAGGATACCACCGAGGCTATGATCCCCCGCATGGAGCTCGACCGCCCATCGACGCGAACGCTGGCCGGCCTGCTCCTCGTCTGGGGACTGCTGATCGTCGCCTCGAGCGCGCTGTTCCTGCTCGGGCCCTCGACCGACCGGGCGTTTCGCGGCGCGGTCAACCCGTGGCTTCCCTTCCTCTTCTTCCAGGGGCTGGCCCTGCTCCCGGGGGTCGTCTGCTGGGTGCTCGCCCTGCGGCGACGGCTGGACCTGCCCCGCGGCCTCTTCCTGCTCGCCCAGCTGCCGGTCGCCTGGGGCCTCCTGGTCGGCGTGGCCTTCGGCTTCCTGGTCTATCTCGCGTCCTGACCAAACCTCTCACGAAGAGCTTCGTATAACCCGTCGTGGCCCTCCGTCCGACGCTGCTGGTGGCGGCCCTGGCCGTCGCCCCGACATCGCTCGGGGCCGCCGATTCCCCTCCGGTGAGCGCGCAGCCCGGTCCCATCCGGATCGTGCGCATCGAGGGCGAGATCGAGATCGACGGCGAGCTCTCCGAGCCCGCGTGGAGCGAGGCCACGCGCCTCGACGAGTGGTACGAGACCAACCCCGGCGACAACGTGGAGCCGCAGGTCGCCAACGTCGCCTACCTCGGCTACGACGACCGCTTCCTCTACGCCGCCTTCGAGTTCGCGGACCCGGAGCCGCAGCGCATCAAGGCGCCGCTGGGCGACCGCGACAACATCCCCAGCTATACGGACTACGGCGGCGTCATCATCGACACCCGCAACGACGGAAAGTCGGCCCAGATGTTCCTGGCCAATGCCCGCGGCATCCAGTACGACGCCCTGACCCACGACGCCTCCGGCGAGGACTCCTCGCCCGACTTCTTCTGGGAGAGCGCCGGTCGCATTCACCAAGGCGGCTGGGTCCTCGAGATGCGGATCCCGTTCAGCTCACTGCGCTACAGCGGCACCGACCCCGAGCAGTGGGGCGTGATGCTCTACCGCAACCGGCCGCGAGAGTTCCGCTACCAGATGTTCACCTCCCGCCTGCCGCGCGAGGCCAACTGCTTCATCTGCAACGTGCGGCCGCTGACGGGCCTGGAGGGCCTGCCGTCGGGGAGCCACTGGGTGGCGGCGCCGTACGCCACCGGGACCCGGAGCTCGCAGTCGCGGGGCGAGCTCGGGACGCCGCTCGAGAGCGACGACCCCGAGGGCGACCTGGGACTGGATTTCAAGTGGTTGCCCAACCCGGACACGGTGCTCGACGGCACCATCAACCCCGACTTCTCGCAGATCGAGTCCGACGTGGCGCAGATCGCCGCCAACGAGCGCTTCGCCCTCTTCTTCCCTGAGCGGCGGCCCTTCTTCCTCGAGGGAAGCGACCTCCTCTCCACCCCGATCCAGGCGCTCTTCAGCCGCACCTTCACGGCGCCGCGCTGGGGAGCCAGGGCGACCGGTCAGAAGGGGAAGACGGCCTATACACTGCTCGTCGGCGACGACCGCGGCGGCGGCAGCGTGGTCCTCCCGGGGCCCAACGGCTCCGAACTGGCGGAGCAGGACTTCGAGTCCCTGGTGGCGATGGGGCGGGTGCGGCGCGACATCGGAAGCTCCTTCGTCAGCTTCCTCTACAGCGGCCGCGAGATCGACTCCGGCGGCTACAACCGGGTGCTCGGGCCGGACTTCCGGTGGCAGCCGTCGAACCAGGACACGCTGACCGGTCAGATCCTCCTTTCGCGCAGCGACACGCCGGAGCGGCCGGAGCTGGCCGCGGAGTGGGACGGGCGCGAGCTGTCGGGGCACGCGGGCCGGCTCTCCTACTACCACGAGAGCCGGACCTGGGACTACTACGGGCTCTACGCCGACGTCGGCGACGAGTTCCGCGCCGACAACGGCTTCGTCCCGCAGGTCGGCTACCGGCGCGGTTTCGGCGAGGTCGGCCGCACCTTCTGGCCGGAGGACAGGCCGGTGTCGAGACTGCGGCTCTTCAGCTGGGCCGAGCGCGCCGAGGAGCAGGACGGCGACCTGCTGCTCGAGGGGGTCACCGGCGGCCTCGGCATGGACGCGATCAAGAACTCCTTCTTCCGCACCGAGCTCGCCTTCGAGAGGGTCCTCGGCCGCCGGGAGATCCACTCGCGGCGCCAGGTTCGTCCCTACCTCGAGCTCAGCCCCGGCACGATCTTCTCCCGGCTGATCCTCGACACGGTCTTCGGCGACGAGGTGGACTTCGCCAACGACCGTCTCGGCCAGGGCACGACGGTCGGCGTGCAGGCGGTGTTCCGCCCCACCGATCACCTCGAGATCGATCTGCGCGGCACCCGGCGCTGGCTCGACGTCGATGCCGAGAGCGGTCTTTCCGGGCGGCTCTTCACCGCCGACGTGGCGCGCCTGCGCGGGGTCTACACCTTCAACGCCCGCTCCTGGCTGCGGCTCGTCACCCAGTGGGTGGAGACCGAGCGCGACCCGGCGCTCTACCTCGAGGAGGTCGACGACCGCGACGGCGGCCTCGCCGGATCGCTGGTCCTGGCCTACAAGCTGAGCTGGCAGACGGTCGGCTTCCTCGGCGTCTCCGACAACCGGGCCCTGGACGACTTCGACGACCTGCAGGAGTCGGGCCGCCAGGTCTTCGTCAAGCTCTCCTACGCCCTCCAGCGCTAGCGGACGACGTCGAGGCCGAGGGCCGACCCGTAGCGCTCGAGGGCGGAGTCCACCGCGGCCCGGTCGGCCGTCCCCGGCTCTCCTTCCCAGTGGAGCGCGAGGACCCGCAACCGATCCACTCCCCGTTCCGCCCGCAGGTCGAGCCGTGCGACCAACCGCTCCCCGGCCAGCACCGGCAGGCAGTAGTAGCCCCAGAGGCGCTCCGACTCCGGCTTGTAGATCTCGAGCACCTGGTCGAAGCCGAAGAGGCGCCGCACGCGGTTGCGGTCCCAGAGCAAGGGATCGAAGGGCGAGAGAAGGACCCCTCCGTCGCGCCGGGGGCGTGCCCCGGCCAGGGCGCGCGCCAGCTCGAGGTCGGCGGGCCGGACCCATCCCGTCATCGCCTGGCCGCCGTCCGCCGCCAGGAGGCAGGGCACGATCTCCCCCTCCTCGGCCAGGGCTGCGAGCGCGGCGTCGATCTCGCGCGCCCGGTTCTTGAGTCGCCACGTCGCGGCCAGGGTGCCGCGAGTGGCCCAGCCGTGCCCCTGCAGCGCGCACAGGAGGAGCCGGCGCAGGGCCTCGTCCGGCTCGACCGAGCGCTGCCGCGCCTCGTCCGGGATCACCCTCTCCGTCAGGTCGAAGATCCGCTGGAAGGCGCGCCGCTCGCGAACGGCGAGGGTCCCTTCCAGCCAGAGCGCCGCGGTGACCTGCTTGACGACGTGCCGCGCCAACCGCGGATGGCCGACGGTCAGGTCGAGCGAGCGCTGCGGCCCCTCCCCCTCGATGCGCGCGGCGACGCTGCGCGCCACCTCCGGGTGCTCGCCCAGCACGTCGCCCCACCACGGATGGCGGCGGAACTCCCGGCGGCGGAACGAGAAGAGGGGGTAGAGCTCGAGCGGGATCCAGCACGCCTCGTGGGCCCAGTACTCGAACAGCGGCTCGCCGGGGGCCAGGAGCCTCTCGGGAAGGTCCGGGTCGAGACCCGCCAGCCGCGAGAGGAGGACGATGCCGTGCGTCCGGGCTCCAGCCACGGCGATCGCGTCCAGCTGCAGGTAGCCGAAGCGCCGGATCACTGCCTGGGCTGCCCGCCGCGCGGAGGGACCGCCGCCGCGCGCCGTGCGTGGCAGGCTGGTCCGCTCGGGCTGCAGCAGGCCGGCACGGGCCAAGGCGAGGCGGCGCGCCTCGAGGGTCGAGAGCTCTTCCACGGGCCGATCTCCGGTCGGCGGGCATTATCCCAGCAGACGGCGGCCGGGGACAGGAAGCCTTTTCTCCAGGGCCCCGCCGTGCCATATTCGCAACGCGGTTCCACCTGGAGGAAAGGGATCCTGTCCCCACGAGGCGTGTCCCCACGCGTCGCCGCCTGCTGCGTCCTGACCGCCAGCGGGATCGGGGCGGCGACCCTGCCGCCCGGCGACCACGCGCTGACCCTGGAGCACGGCGGCGGCACCCGCCACTACCAGGTCCACGTTCCGGTCGACGCCCCCGGCCCGCGGCCCGCGGTCCTCGTCTTCCACGGCGGCGGCAGCCGCGGGAGCGCCATGAAGCGCTACTCCCGGCTCGACGCCCTGGCCGACCGGGAGGGGTTCGTCACCGTCTACCCGGACGGCTCGGGCCAGCTCGAGCGGTTGATCCTGACCTGGAACGCCGGTTTCTGCTGCGGCTACGCCCGGCGCATGGCCGTGGACGACATCGGCTTCGTCGCCGCCCTCCTCGACGAGCTCGATCGCTCCCTCCCGATCGACACCCGGCGCGTCTACGCCACCGGGTTCTCCAACGGCGCCATGTTCGCCCACCGGCTGGCCTTCGAGATGCCCGACCGCCTCGCGGCCGTCGCCCCGGTCGCCGGCGCCTGGCTGCCACCGCCGGAGGTCGCGGTCGCGCGACCCGTTCCGCTCCTCCACGTCCACAGCGTCGACGACCCGCGCGCCCTCTACGACGGCGGCCTCGGACCGCCCAGCCCGGTCACCGAGGTGCGCACGCCGCATCCCGCCGTGGCGACCGTCCTGGCGCGCTGGGCCGAGCTCGACGGCTGCGCGCCGGAGGCGCAGCGGATCGAGGCCCGCCGGGATGCCGCCGACCACCGCGCCGAGCACTGGGTGTGGCCGCACTGCGCCGGCGGAGCCGCCGTCGAGCACTGGAAGCTCTTCGGCCCCGGTCACGCGTGGCCCGGCGCCCCCCCCTTCGCCCCGGGCATCCTCGGCGAGCCCACCCGGATCCTCGACGTCAACCGCGCGATCTGGGACTTCCTCCGCCGTTTCGCCCTGCCGGAAAAATAGGGACAGGTTCCCTTTTCTCCGGTTCCGACGAACCGAGCCGAACCGCCGTCAATGCAGAACAGGGACCCTGTCCCTGTTCTTCTCGGTTCCTTCAGTGGGATCGGCCGAACCGGCGCCCGACCACGAGGCCGACCGTCAGCAGGTCCTCGTCGTTCTCCAGGGTCAGGAGGTCGCCGGCGGCGCCGAGGAGCGGCTGCTGGACGGTGACCTCGACGTCGCTGCGGATCCAGCGGGCGAGAAGGCCCGCCGACCAGTTCCGTCTCCAGCCGAAGCGCCCGGATCCTCCGAGGTGAACGCCGTACGACGGGAAGGACGGATCCACGAGCACTCCCAACCCGTCCAGGCCGGTCCTCCGCACGTCGTCGAGATCGAGGTGGGCGATCGTCGGACCGGCGAACAGCTCGACGCGAGCGTCGGGCGTGAAGACGAACGGCGCTTCGAGAAAGAGGAGGCGCAGATCGCTGTCGTCGTCGACCGACCAGGTGACGTCGTCGATGAACACGGTGATGGGCCCGTCGATGAAGGTGCAGACGGGGTCGGGGCACGTGGTCTCGGCGCGAATCGGCACGCTGCTCCACGACAGCCCGCCCCGGATCCCCACGTGTCGAGCCACCCGCAGCTCGACGCTGAGGCCGAACGCCGGGTCGTCACCGTCCAGGCTCCCCCGATGGAGCAGACCCGACCCCGCGGGCGACTCCTGGTCCCAGTCCGAGCTGAGGGAAAGGACGCCCCCTTCCACGGCCAGCGTGACCGGCTGCCCGGCCGCCTCGCCGGCCGTCCCCACGACGAGCAGGGGAGCTCCTACGATCAACGCACGCACGGCTCTCCACGACATGCATTCCTCCCTTCCTTCGGTCTCATCGCGTATGAGACCGAAGGGCGGCGGGATCCTTCGCCGGGGTCCTTCCTCGCCCCCCTTCCCGCTCAGCCGCGACGGAACCAGCGGCGGCGGGGCGCGGGCCGGCCGAGGGGGGCGTCGTCGGCAGCGGCCTTCCTGCGCCAGCCGAAAGCGCCGCCGAGAGAGCTGGTGGTGGCCTTGAGGGCGGAAGTGGCGAGGGTGGCGGCGCCGCGGCGGACGATGCCGCCGAGCTGGGCGGCGGCGGCGGCGGTCGCGGAGCGGCGCACCAGGCGGCGGTCGGCGAGCAGGAGGGCGCCGCAGTACTGGCGGGAGATCATGCCGACGCGAAGGGTGAGGAAGGCGTTGGCGGCGCCGCTCAAGGTCGAGTTCACGAGCACCGCGGAGGCGGTGCCCATGCCGGGGACCGCCGAGGCGACGCCGCCGAAGACCGCCGTCAACACCGGCTGGATCTGTTCCGAGACGTCGATGTCGTCGAGCTGCCCCGCCACGAAGGCGGTGCCGGCGACGTTGGCGTAGAGGTGCGCCATGTCGCGCAGGGTCGGCCGCTGGTAGTGGAGGTGCGCGACCCGCCAGACGAGGCGCACGTTGGCCGAGAGCACCATCAGGGCGTCGAGCCTGCCGCTCTGCGACACCGCCGTCGTGAGGAAGACCGTCGAGGCCGCCTCGCGAATCGCCTTCTCCGCCTCGGCCCCGACCAGGGCAAGCGCCGCCTCCACCTGCTCCCGCGTCTCCAGCGGCGCCCCCAGCAAGGCGGGATTCCCGGCCAGCCTCCGACGCAGACGCCCCAGGTGCTCCGCGAACCGCGGGTCCTCTTCGCTCGCCGGCGGCTCGAGCGGCGGCGGCATCCGCCACCAGAGCACCGCCGGCGTGATCAGCAGCGCTGCGTAGAGCGCCAGCAGCCCCCAGAGCGTCGCCATCGCCAGCCGCGCATCGACCGTCCCCGCCAGCTCCACCACCTGCGCCGTCTGGTTGACGACGAAGACGGCGAAGGCGAGGAGGATGAAGAGGGAGAGGAGGAGGGTGATGCGGCGCAGGACGGCCATTGGGGCATTGTACGCCCCCGCCCGGGCGGGCGGTGGGCTACGGCGCCAGCTCGTCGGCCTGCGAGTAGATCGGCCGGATGTCCACCGGCACGTCCGCGAGCCGGCCGATGGCGGTGAGCAGCGCTTCGGAGGCGACGCCGTAGGTCTCGAGGAACTCGGCGGTTCCCTCGTAGTCGCCCTCGGCCTGCAGCATCAGCATGTCGTGCAGGAGGTCGCGGATGGCCCCCGGGAACGCCTCCGAGACGGCCCGGAAGCGCCCCTCCTCGTCGACTTCGAGCGCGCCCTTCTCCAGCAGGTAGTTGAACTGCGAGATGACGCCGCGCCCGTGCGCCTCGTGGACGCC
>Ga0302046_10003883_pt1 | contig 13399 bp, 9 predicted proteins | sample RVTome_11_FD_200261 | JGI IMG/M metagenome (GOLD analysis project Ga0302046, IMG submission 200261) | Soil microbial communities from uranium-contaminated site in the Upper Colorado River Basin, Wyoming, United States - RVT147D111 (version 2) ...
GTTCTCGTAGGTGTCGTGGACGGTCGGGATGCCGTGCTTGGCGGCAAACTGCTCGGCCTTTCCGCGGTCCCGGGCGGCGATCGCCACCACCTCGGCGCCGTCCACGGCACGGGCAGGGCCGATGATTGCCGGCGGGGCGATCCGCGCCGCACCGAGAACTCCGATTCGCAGGGTCATGGTCAGCCTGTGTCCGCGAAGGACCCAGACGCTAGGCGACTCGCTCAGGGAAGCCCGCAGCTGCGCGGGTCGACCCAGCCCGATGGCTTCGCTCAGTCCGTCCGCAGCAGGATCATCGTGTCGTCTCCCGAACCGGCGCCCCAGACCTCGCCCGGCCGGCCCAGGAGCTGGCGGATGTCCGCCCCGACGGCGTGCGGGAAGGTCGCAAACTCCTCCGTGACCGGGTCGAAGCGGTGCAGGGCGTCGCCGGCGTGGTCGCTCACCCACACGTGATCGCGCTCATCGACGTACACGGCGTATGGCTGCGAGGACCCGGGGACGTCGAATTCGGTCCACGTCCCGGTGTCGGGCTCGTAGCGGGCCAGGCGGTCGGCGAACCACTCGGTGACCCACAGGTCGCCGGAAGCGTCGCTCCAGACTCGCCTGGCACCACCGCCGGGCGTCGGCGTGTCGACGACGTCCAGGTTGTCGGGCCCGTCGATTCGGCCAATCCACGAGCCGGCCAGCGACGCGATCCAGACGGTGCCGTCCGGCGTTGTGGCGATCCCATAGGGACCGGAGCCGCCCGGGGACGGCCACACATCCACCGTCCCGGTGGCGGGGTCGACTCGGCCCCAGAACCCGGCCTGGCCGGTGAACCAGAGGAACCCGTCACCGTCGAAGGCAGCCGTGTTGAGGTTCGCGGGCGGCGTCTGAAGGGGCAGGACGGTCAGAGCGCCGGAGGACGCGTCGACCGTCACGATCGCATTCAGGCCTCCGTCGGTGATCCATGGATCACCGTTGGGACCGACAATGACACCGTGGGGTCGCGAGCCGGGGCCGAGATCGAACTCGTGGACCTCGCCGGTGCCGGGGTCGAGGTAGCCCAGACGCCCGGTGGCCTGGGCCGTGTACCAGACGCCCCCGTCGGCCATCCCGTCCGGGTGGTGGCCTGGCGCGGCAGGGGCGACATCGTGGGGGTGGGTGCCGCCGGGGACCGGCCAAGTGGAGTACCGCGGCTCCGGCGGCCCGGTCGAGGACGACCGGGTGGGCGAGTGAAGCGGCCCCGGGCTTGACACGCTGCTCGGGGTCGAGGCCGACGTGCTGGGCGAAGGGGACTCGTCCGGGTCAGTGGTGCAGCCGCCCAGCAAGAGGCCGGCAGTCGCCAGTCCTGCAAGAGCGCGCCGCGTGGCCTTGCGCATGCGCGTGACCGTAACGCCGGACAGGGAGACCGGGGCGGCCCGCCCGTGATCAAGGCAGGCCGCCCCGGTTCTCTACGCGCGCTGTGCGCGGTCCGCAGGGTGCGACGGCCTGGCCAGCCGGTCCGCGGCGGCGCGGAGTCGGTTTGCCAGGACGAGTCTCCACCTGGGAGGGTGTTGCGGTTCAGAAGGCTGCCACCGACGGCGGCGGGCGCGTTCGGCCTCGTCGTATCGGTGAAGCAGCAGGTGCAGGTCCGGGTGCATGGGTTCCTCCTTGGTCGGATCTGCGGTCCGACCCGCCGGGCGGCGGGCCAGAGGCGGGGCAACGAAAAAGGACGGCGCATGCGCCGTCCTTGCCGGTGATCCGGGGAGGTCAGTCCATCCCGGCGGCCAGGAAGGCGGCGCGCGTGACAAGGGCGTTCGTCGGCACGGCGATGCCGCACTCAACGACGACGGTCGTGTTCATCATCACGTCGGACCTCCTTCCGTGGTCTCGAGTGGGGTCACTGAAACAGATGCTGCGACGCCTGCCAAGCGCGGCCGCCGATTCGTGCGATGCCCGCTCAGGCAGCCGGATGCTGGACCCCAACGTGGTCGAGGACCAGCCGTGCCGCCGACCCGGGCTGCTCCCACCACCACATGTGGCCGACACCATCGAGGGTCTCGAGCCGGGCGCCGGGAATTCGTTCGGCGATGAGCCGGCCGTTCACGTCGGGCAGCATCTGGTCGTCCGTGCCGTGGATGACCAGCGTCGGCACCTCGATCAACCCCAGCTGGTCCTGCACGTCGTGCATCGCCCCCGCCATCGCCTGGACCTGGATCACCACCATCGAGACGGGCCCGTCGAGCACCATCTCGGTGAAGTCCGCGAACCCCCGGCCGCTCGCGTCCGCGTCACGGAAGTGCTGGCCGAGGTTGACCTCCCAGGAGGCTCGCAGGATGTCGTCGACACCACTGGGATCCTGAAACAGGCGAGCGGCGGTCTCGGCACTCATGACGGCACAGCCGGGACCGCCAGGAGAGCTGCACCCGATGGCGAGGGTCGCGACCCGTTCGGGAGCGTCGAGGGTGAGCTGCTGGGCGATCATCCCGCCCAGCGAGACGCCAAGGACATGCACGCGCTCCAGGCCGAGCGCGTCGAGCAGCCCGATCGTGTCGGTGGCCATGTCGGCGATGGAAAGTGGCCCGGTGACGCGCGAGGAGCTCCCGACGCCGCGATTGCCGAACAGCAGCAGGTCGGCGCCGCGGGCCAGGGCGGTCAGGAACGGCTCGCCCCAACTCCGCATGGTGCCGCTCATCCCCTGGATCAGGAGGATCGGGGGCTCGTCGAGGATGGCCGGCGGCTGCTCGGTGTTCGCGTCCGCGCCACGATGGCGCCACGCGTACTCGAGCTCGACGTCAGTGGAAACCGCGGTGACCGGCATGCGGCGACGCTAGCCAGCCGCGGCCTGGCGCCCAGGGGTCGTCGGGTTGACCAGCCACGTACGGGTGTGGACGACCGTGCCCTCCAGCGTTGCCTCGGTCGCAACGCCGATGTGATCGAGCATGGCCAGCATGTCCCGGTTCTCGGCCAGGATCTCGCCCGTGAACAACGTGATGCCCTCCTCCACCGCCACCTCGGCCAGGCGTGCCAGCAGCCGCCGGCCGATCCCGCGGCCCTGGTAGGCATCCTCGACGACGATCGCGATCTCGGCCTGCTCAGGGCGCTCACGGTCGCAGTCCCAGCGCGCGACCGCGACCGGCTGCCAGTTGCCCACGGCGACACGCACCTCGGCGACCAGCGCCTCGCGGTCATGGTGGTCGACCTCGACCAGGTAGCGGAGCTGCGCGTTGGTCAGATGGTCGACGGGCGCGTGGAAACGCAACCACCGGGTCCGTTCGGACAACCGCTTGAGGCCTTCCTGGAGCTCGACGCCGTCGTCGGGCAGGGCGGGGCGGATCCGCAGCTGGGTGCCGCTGGCGAGCTCCATCATGGTGACCCGATCGGCCGGCCAGCCCTCGGGTGCATCGGCCACGTCCGCCATGGGCGTGCCGTGCTCGCGCAGTCGCCTGCGGACGCTCGTCGTCTCCCTCATGGCGGCAGGTTGCCATTCGGTCCTCCGGCGTGTCGGGCCGGAGGTCGACTGCCCGAGGGCCACTTGGTCCGGCGCCAACCCGCGTTCGGAGTGGCACGATTGGCGCACAGTCGACAGGAGCCTGTGCATGGGCAGCGATCGACGTGGGTGGGGGGTCGTCGCCGGCCTCGCCGTCATGGTCCTGCTGCTGGATGCCCTGCGGGTGTTCCTGCCGTCGATCATCTTCATCTTCGGGCGAGCGGGATCGACGCCGGCCGCCACGATGGGGCTGTTCGCTGCCGGCTGGTTCGCCGCTGGGTTCCTGGCCCTCCCCCTGTCGCGGTGGCTCGGGGCACGCACGGTCGGCGTTGGCTCGGCAGCCGGGCTGATCGTGGCTCGGCTCGCGCTGTTGGCCACCGATGGCGGCGACCCGCAGCTGTACCTGGCCGGCGCCTCCTTCGTGCTGGCAACGTGGACGACCGTGGCGATCGCCGAGGCCAGCGCCGACCGCTGGCCGGCCCTCGGGGCCGTCCTCGCGCTGCCGGCGGCCGTCGTGATGCACGTCGGCCTCGGGACGGTCGATCCGCAATGGCAGGAAGGGGCAACGGGCTGGATCCTCGTCGGCCTGCTGGGCCTCGCAGCCATCATGGGCACGGCCGGCATGAGCACGACGCCCGGTGACCCCGCCGTCGACGGGGAGCCCGCCCCCGCCGGGTTCTGGTGGCGCACGGGCGTCGCGCTGCTGCTCACCGGCATCGTGTCCGGCGTCCCGGCGTGGTCCGTCGTGGAGCTGTCGGGCGGCCGCGAGAGCAGCCGGGTGCTGGCGCTGGTGGTCCTCCAGCTCGTAGCGGTCGCGTTCGTGCTGCTGTTCGACGCTGGGCAGCGGCCGGGGTCGGCGACAGCCTCGCCACTTCGCTGGGTCTCGTTTGCCGTCCTTGTGGCCGCCGTCGCCGGAACGCTGTGGGGAGTCGGTGCCACGATCGGGGCACCCGCGATCGCTGGGGTGTCCCTCACCGTGACCCTGTTCGCGCACAGCCCGCGGCGTTCGGGCGACCGTCGGCGCGAGGGTGTGGGCGCGGCCACGGGTGCGCTCCTCATGGGACTCGTCGGCTTCGTGTTCTACGCCGGCTACGACATCTCCCTTGGCGACAACCGCGTGCTGCTGGTGGTTGCGACGCTGCTGCTGCTCCCTCGAGGATCCGAACCCGCGGTCCGTGGGCCCCTGGCCGGGACCAGGCCCCTCTCGGGCCGTGGCGCGGCCGGGGCGACCGCCGGGGTCCTCGTCCTGCTCGTGGCGGCCGTCCTGTTGTCTCCAGCCTCACCTGCGTTCGAGGAGCCAGGTCCCGCCGACGAGGTGCGCGTCGCGGTCGCGAACATCCACATGGGCTGGGACACCCAAGGCAGGTTCGCGATCGACCACATCGCCGAGGACCTCGAGGCGCTCGGGGCCGATGTGATCGTCCTCAACGAGGTGGACCGCGGCTGGTTGCTCACCGGCGGCCACGACACGCTGCGGCTGCTGGCCGACCGGCTCGGGCTGGGGTACGTGTTCGCCCCTGCGGCCGACCGCGTCTGGGGCAACGCCATCCTGTCCCGCCTCCGGCTCGACGTCCGACAGGTTTGGCTCGAGCTTCCTCGCGAAGGCGCTCCCATGCGCCGGAGCCTGGCCGGGGCCCGCCTCCTGATCGATGGGCAACCGGCGCTGACGATCTTCGGCACCCACCTGCACCACGTCGAGGACGACGATTCCGTTCGGGCCGCCCAGGCCGCTGCGGTCGCCCAAGCGGTTCGTGACGCATGGCCGGACACACCGACCGTGCTCCTCGGGGACCTCAATGCGACGCCCGGTGACCCCGCCCTGTCCATGCTCGACGGGCTGCTGGACGACGCGGTCGCGCCCGCCGATCCGTTGTTCACGTTCCCGTCCTGGGAACCGGACGAACGCATCGACCACATCCTCGCCTCGCCGAGCCTCGCGATCTCCGACATCGAGCGTGGCGGCAGCCCAGACAGCTCCGATCACCTGTGGCTCGCGGTGACGATCACGCTGCCGTGACCTCGTAGCGTCGCGAGCCCATGAGCGACCCCGCCACGCCCGGAAGGCGGCTCACCGAGCACGCAGCCGCCCATCCCGACAAGCCAGCCGTCATCGTCGGACGCGTCGACGGCGGCCTCCAGAGCCTGACCTACGCAGAGCTGGAGGCCCGCTCCAACCAGCTGGCCCGGCACCTGCGCGACCGCCACGGCGTCGACGAGAACTCATTCGTCGTCATCGGACTGCCCAACAGCCCCGAGCACCTGGTGGCCATCGAGGCGTGCTGGAAGCTGGGCGCCTGCCCCACCCCGATTGCCACGAACCTGCCGGCGGCCGAACGAGCCGCGATGGTCGAGCTGGCCCGACCGTCGGTCGTCATCTCGGACTGGGAGGAGGTGCCCGGTCTTCGGTCCGCGGACCTCGGGAGTCTCGACGAGGACACGCGACCCCTCGGCATCGACCCTGTCCCCCAGCCCCACAAGGCGATTGCGTCGGGCGGTTCGACGGGCAGGCCCAAGCTGATCGTCGGCACCGAGCCGTTCGCGTACGAGGGCGGCCACCCCGTCGGCTGGCTCATGAACATCCACGCCGACACCGTCTGCTTCGCGGGTGGACCGCTGCACCACAACATGACCTTCCTGTTCTCGTCGGTGGCGCTCTACCAGGGTGCGACCGCGGTCATCAACGACCGGTTCGATGCTCGCCGGACCTTCGAGCTGATCGAGCAGGTCGGCGTCACGTTCATGATGTTGGTCCCGACCATGATGGCGCGGATGCTGGCTGTCGAGGGCAAGGAGTCCTTCGACCTGTCCAGCCTCGAACGGCTGATGCACGGCGCCGCGCCCTGTCCTGACCACGTCAAGGAGGGTTGGATCGAGCTGCTGGGCCCCGAACGCGTCTACGAGGGTTGGGCGGCCACCGAGCGGACCGGCGCGACGCTGATCCGCGGCGACGAGTGGCTTGCCCACCGCGGATCGGTCGGAAGACCCCAGGGCACCGACCTGGTGATCGTGGACGAGGGGGGCAACCCGCTGCCACCCCGCGCGGTGGGCGAGATCTTCTCGCGGACGACGACGATGCAGTCCAACCACCGCTACCTGGGCGCCGACCCCGCGCCGGTCCTCGAAGGCGGCTTCGAGTCGGTCGGCGACCTGGGCTGGCTCGACGAGGACGGCTACCTGTACATCGCCGACCGGCGCGTCGACATGGTGATCACCGGGGGTGCCAACGTGTTCCCGGCGGAGGTCGAGAACACACTGTCGTCGCACCCCGGCGTCGCCGACGTGGTCGTGATCGGCGTTCCTGACGAGGACCTGGGTCGCCGCGTGCACGCCATCGTCGTGCCGGCCGATCCGGAACATCCGCCGTCGACCGACGGACTGGCTGCGCATGCTCGGGACCGGATCGCGAAGTACAAGATTCCGCGCAGCTGGGAGTTCCTCGACGAGCTGCCCCGCAACGACGTCGGCAAGCTCCGCCGCTCCGCGCTGGTGGCCGAGCGCAGCTGATCGCCGGGTCGTCGTCGAAGGCCATCAGGCGGCGTGGCGGCGGGCCTCGGCCCAGATCGGCAGGGCCAGCGACATCAGCAGCCGCTCGACGTGCAGTTGTGGCTGCCCGTTGCGGTCGATGGCCTCGCGACACTCCTCGACCGCGGCCAGGCCGGTCACGATCGCCGATCGGGGCAGCGCGACCACGTCAGCCGCGACCTGGTCGGCGCGGTCGCGGTTCACCAGCTCCGTCGCCGACCCGGCCACGAGCAGGTCCCGCAGCCAGCTGGCGAGGTCGTCACAGAACTGGTGCAGGCACCGGACGGGTTCGTGGCGTACCTCGCGCTTGATGGCGTCCTCGATCTGCTTCTTGACGCCCGGCGGCCAGGTGCCCTTCGGGCCGTCAACGCCGAAGGCAAGCGCCGCCTCGTCCAGCCTGCCGGCGAGTTCGTTTTCGAGTTGCCTGGCCCGTTCGCGACCCCACGCGACGATCTCGCGCGACATGGCCACGACCGCGCCCGGGCCCTCGGCGACGAGCCGACCGACCACGTCGAGGTGCCGGTCGTGGGCACCGGGCTCGTCCGCCAGTCGTCGCAATCGGTCCGGCGACCCGAGCGCGGCCGCCGCGAGCGCATCCGCGTCGCCCCCCTCGAACCCGAGGTGTTCCGCGGCCGTCACGAGGTCCTCGTGTCTCCAGGGGACAAGGTCGACTCGGCGGCACCGGCTGACGACGGTGTCCAGCAGCAGCGCCGTGTCCCGCGCGTCGAGCACCCAGATCGTTGCGAGTGGCGGCTCCTCGAGCATCTTGAGGAACGCGTTCTGCGTGGCCTCGTTCATGCGGTCGGCACGGGCGACGCGCAGCACCCGGCGCCGGCCCTCGGGGAGCGTCCGGGTTGCCTCCGGGATCCAGGTACCGCGAACTTCCTCGACACGGTGCCACGCCCCGACCGGCTCGAACGTCCGCGACGACAGGTGGGAGCCCGAGGCGATCCGACGGCATGTTCCGCACTGGCCGCAGCCCTCGTCGGCCGCACCGCCGTCGTCCGGGCTCCCGGCGCCCGGGCCGATCGTCTCGCAGTTGAGCGCCGCGGCAAGGTTGCGTGCCAGTGCGTCCGATCCGACGCCTTCGGGCCCGACGAACAGCCAGGCGTGGCCGACCTCAGCGGCGGCCAGGGCCGCGCGCAACGCCGCGACGGCCGCGGACTGGCCGACAACGTCGCCCCACGAGACGCTCACGACACCTCGACTGGGTGGTTGCCGTTTGCCCGCAGGCGCGACAGGACGGCGTCGCGCACCCGGGCGTGGATCTCCTCCGCGGGCAGGCTGGCGTCGATCACGAGATAGCGGCCCGGGTCGAGGTCCGCACGGCGCCGGAATGCCTCGTTGACCTTGCGGTGGAAGTCGATGCCCTCGGCCTCGAGCCGGTCGACGGAACCTGCGGCTTCCGGCGAACGAGCGGCGCGGCGCAGACCCTCCGCGGCGTCGACGTCGAGCACGACCACCAGGTCGGGCACGAGCCCGCCGGTGCCCCACAGGTTGAGTTGCTCGACCTGGACATCGCCCATCCGGCGCACCACGCCCTGGTAGACGATCGAGGAGTCCAGGAAGCGGTCGCAGAGGATCACGGTGCCCTTTTCGAGGGCGGGCCGCAGGATCTCGTCGACGTGCTGGGCCCTCGCGGCGGCGTACAGCATCGTCTCGGCGCGTGGGTCGATGCGGGCGGCCGGGTCGAGCAGGATCGTCCGCAGTCGTTCGCCCAGCTCGGACCCGCCGGGCTCCCGGGTGACCAGTGCGTCGTGGCCCTCCCGCTCGATGGCGGCGCGCAGCAAGCGGATCTGGGTGGACTTGCCGGCACCGTCACCGCCCTCGAAGGCAACAAACAGGCCGCTGGAGGACGGCTTCCGCAGGACCGGGATCGGCAGCGAGCCCAGTGGGTCTCGCGTGGCAAACACCCGACTCACGGACCGGAACGTCCAGGCGGCCCCGAGCAGCGCCAGCCCGCCCCCAAGCAGCAGTGTCGCCCGGACACCTCCGACGGCGTACTCGTACACGCCCGTGAGCCGATCGGGCTGTTCAAGGCCGATGACGCCGACCAGCAGCGGCCCGACGACGAGGCTGGCGAACAGGGCCGCTCGGACGCCGGCGTTGAACGACGCGAACGTGCGTCCGCGGACGTCGTCGGTGGTGTGTTCCTGGAGCAGCGTGTAGCCGGTGATGAACGACACGCCGGCCCCGATCCCCATGAGTCCGGCAGGGATGACGGCGAGGGTCAGTGTCGGCATCAGCGCCGTGACGATCAGTCCGACGCCGGCGACGATGAGCCCGGGCGCGAAGAGGCGCTCCTTGGCGACGCGACGCGTCAGCCGGCCGGAACCACCGATGCCGCTGATGAGCCCGAGGCCGACGGCGAACCCGAGGATGCCGAAGCCCTCCTCGCCCGTGTTGAGGATGGTCGCAAACAGCTTGCCGACACCGGAGGCGACGACCCCGGCCGCGACGAACGCACCCATGATGCCGACGACCAGCGAGCGAACGACTGGGTGGGAGGCGATGAATCGGACGCCCTCCTTGAGCTCCTCCCAGGCGCCGGGGGCGTTCGGGTCCGTGGCGCGGACGGCTCGGCGCACGTCGGCGGGTGGCTTGATGGCGACGACGAAGGCGGCCGACACGAAGAACGACAGCGCGTTCAGCCAGATCGGCACGGCCACGGGGCGTTCAGCCAGGTACGGGATGCCGTCGAACAGGGCCGCCGACAGGCTCGTGAAGACGGCGAAGAAGGCGGCGCCCAGCGGCAGTGTTCCGTACGTGACGAGCAGCGACAGCTGGTTTGCCTGCACGAGTCGCGAGCGGGCGACGATGTTCGGGACCAGCGCGTCCTTGGCCGGGACGAACAGCGTCGACATCGTCTCGATGACCAGGGTCGCGAAGATGAGGGCCCAGATGTCGCCAGCCAGCGCGACCATGGCCATCACGACGCCACGACCGATGTCGGTGACGATCATCGTGCGCTTGCGGTCCCAGCGGTCCACGAACACGCCCGCCATCGGCCCGAGCAGCAGGGTCGGCAGGACGCGGGCAACCATGATCGCGGACAACGCGAAGGCGCCTGCGCGGGTCGCGCCGAGGAGCTGCTCGGTCAGCGCCAGGATCGCGAACAGGCCGATCCAGTCCCCCAGCGAGGAGGTGAGCATCGCCCACACGAGCGCCCGGAAGTCCCGGTTGCCGAACAGGGTGCGGTAGGCAGCCGTCTCGACCTGCCCGCTGACGACCTCGCTCGAGGGTCCCGGCCCCGACCGGGTCGACTCGTCCATGCGGGGAGCCTAGGAGACCGCCCGGCGCCGCATGCTGCGGGCCTACGTGTCGGAACCAGCCTGCTTCGTGGCCTTCCTGGCGGCAGATTTGGCGGCCTTCTTCGCCGTCGACTTCGCGACCGCCTTCGCCGCCACCTTCTTGCGGCTCTTCTTCTTCGCGGGGGGCTTTCGGGTGCCCTTGGAAACCAGCCTGATGGGGTCGGGAACCTTCTCGGGCATGCTGAGCGGCTCGCCGCCCAGGTCGGGGTCGAACGCCTCGACTCCCGCCACGACCTCCATCGCGACGACCGTCGGCAGGTCGAAGCCCTCGACGGCCCAGGCGTGTTGCACGTCCGGATGTGCACAGACCGCCTCGGCCTCCTTGCGATTGCGCGCCGGTGGGCGCAGCGGCGCGCCGCACTCCGGGCACGGCGTCGCGAGCGGCACCGTCCAGATCGCGAACTGGTCCTCGGGGTAGCCGGCCGAGCCGAGGAACTCCTTGCCGTACCGGCTGGTGCGCAGCTCCATGTACTGGGTGGGGTCGGTCACCGACCGGAAAGGGTGGATCTCGCCCGCCTCGTCCTTCCAGATGGCCCGCTGCTGGAGGTTTCGGATCCCCTTGCACGACGGGTAGTCGACGCAGCCGTAGAAGCGCCCGTACCTGCCGGACTTGAGGATCATCGGCTTGCCGCAGATCTCGCAGCGAACCCGTTCGTCGGGTTCGGGTTCGGGCTCCGGCTCGCCCAGCGTGCCGTCCGGGTTGAGGGGCAGCGTCCCTTCGCAGTCCGGCCAGCGCGAGCAGGACGCGAACCACGACTTGCTCTTGCCGCTGAAGACCTTCTCCATCGGTGCGCCGCAGATGTGGCATGACGGGTCGCCGGGCAGGGGCAGACGCGGCCGCTCCGGCTTGCGCTCCTCGACCCAACGGTCGACCTCGTCCAGAAACCGTTCCACGGTGGCGCACCAGCGTTCGTCGCCCTCGGCGATCTCGTCGAGGGTGGATTCCATGCGGGCGGTGAACTGCACGTCCACGACCTCGCCGAAGTGGGCCTTGAGAAACAGGACGACCACCTCGCCGAGCGCGGTGGGGAAGAACCGGCGCGACTCGATCAGGACGTACTCGCGCTGGGCGAGCGTGCCGATGATCGAGGCATAAGTCGAGGGCCGGCCGATCCCGAGCTCCTCGAGCGTCTTGACGAGCGTGGCCTCGGTGAACCGCGGCGGCGGCGTGGTGAAGTGCTGCTCCGGAGCGACCTCGCGCAGCTCCAGGGACTCACCCTCCTGGATGTCGGGCAGCGACGCGACGACGTCGTCGCTGTGATCGTCCTCGTCCTGCTGCGATCGGTACAGCGCCAGGTAGCCGTCGAAGGTCAGGATCTGTCCGGTCACGCGCCAGGTGAAGGCCGATGGAGCAGCGCCATCGGCCCGATCGACATCGCTGGGGTCAGTCGACTGTTCGTCGCGGATCTCGGCGCCGTGCACGTCGGCCGTGACCCGATCGAAGACGGCGTCGGCCATCTGGGTGGCGACCGTGCGCTTCCAGATCAGCCGGTACAGCTTGAGCTGGTCTGGCTTGAGGTGCCGGGCGATCGCGTCGGGTGCGCGGTTTGCCGACGTCGGGCGGATGGCCTCGTGGGCTTCCTGGGCTCGCTGTGACTTGGTCGTGAACCGGCGCGGCTTGTCGAGCTGGTAGCGATGGTCCCAGTGCTCACGGACGTAGCCGGTGAGATCGCCGAGTGCCGAGTCGGACAGGTTGACCGAGTCGGTCCGCATGTACGTGATCAGGCCGACCTGGCCCTCGGTCCCGAGGCGCACACCCTCGTACAGCTGTTGGGCGACCGCCATCGTCTGTCGTGCCGAGAACCCCAGTGCGTTGGCCGCCTCCTGCTGGAGCGTCGAGGTCGTGAACGGGGGCTTCGGCCTGCTCTTGCGCGCGGTCTTCTTGACCTCGCCGACCGTGTAGGCCAGCTCCCGTGCCCGGGTTGCAAGGTCCGTCGCCAGCTCCTCCGAGTCGATGACCAGCAGCTTCGCGAGCCGTTCGTCGTCCGCCTCGGCCTTGTCAAGGTCCTTGGGGGTGGCCACACGCCGTCCGGCGACGGCGTACAGGCGGGTGTCGATGGTTGGCTGCGGGTCGTCGGGCCGGGCGAACCGGCCGGGCATCGACCAGTACTCGCGCGGGACGAAGGCTCGTATCTCGTCCTCGCGATCGACGATCAGCCGGAGGGCCGCCGACTGCACGCGCCCCGCCGAAAGCCCCGAGCCGACCGTCCGCCACAGGACGGGTGACAGCCGGTAGCCGACGATGCGGTCGACGGCCCGGCGTGCCTGCTGGGCGTCGACCAGGTCCTGGTCGATCGTGCGGGGGTTGGCGAACGCGGTCTCGATCGCCTCCTTCGTGATCTCGTCGAACGTGACGCGCTTGGTGGTGGCCGGGTCGAGCTTGAGGACCTCGGCGACGTGCCAGGCGATGGCTTCGCCCTCGCGGTCGAGGTCGGGGGCAAGCCAGACCTCGTCGACGCCCTTCGCGGCCTTGCGCAGGGCCGCGACCTGCTTCGCCGACCCGCTGGGGATCTCATAGGTGAGCGAGCACCCGTTGCCGCCGTTCGCCGACTCCCCCACGGTGATCCCGAAGTCGGACTTGGGCAGGTCACGGACGTGTCCATACGAAGCCAGGACGGTGAAGCCCTCACCGAGATAGCGCTCGATCGTCCTGGCCTTCGTCGGCGACTCGACGATCACGAGGTTGGTCAAGCTGGTTCGTCCTGGCAGCAGTGGGGCCGGGAAGGTGGGGTGGACGACCGCACCTGTCAAGAGGAGGTTGTTGCGTCGGTGGACGGCCCGACACGCCGGGTCCCCTACGGGGACCCGCGGATGTCCGCCCCCGGGAGGCAATCCGCTCGCGACTGAGCGTTCTCCGCACGGCAGAGCTGCGCCCGCTGCGGAGCCCCGGACGGACTGGCGGTATCGTTCCGACCCCGGCAGGCCGAGCGCCTGCCATTTGCACGAATCGGCCGGGCTGGCCGTTCGTCGCACATCATCCATCGCTTCGCACCGACACCGATCGAGGGTCCGTCGTGGACAACCTGAGCGTCATTCCCTACTTCGCCGCCGTGAGCGCAGCCGCCGGCCTCGGCCTGGCGTGGTGGTTCAGCGTCGTGGTCAACCGGGCCGACCCGGG
>Ga0302046_10003884_pt1 | contig 13398 bp, 9 predicted proteins | sample RVTome_11_FD_200261 | JGI IMG/M metagenome (GOLD analysis project Ga0302046, IMG submission 200261) | Soil microbial communities from uranium-contaminated site in the Upper Colorado River Basin, Wyoming, United States - RVT147D111 (version 2) ...
GACGCGGCGGCGGAGCTCGCGGACCTGTGCGCGCGTCGGCGTACGATAGGGGGGTCTGTCACCTGGTGGCTGGGGCTTCTCCGTGAGACCGCCATGGGCGAAGCGGGACACGACACGTGCGAGCATCCGGAGCCCGGCGGGAAACAGGACCGTGCGCCAGACGTGCTGCGCGTGCTGAACGGGATCGCCGGGCGGTGCGATGTCGAGGGGAAACCGATCCTCCATGAGCACGGCGCCCTCGTCGAGTCGGGCGCTGACACGGTGCACGGTGACGCCCACCTCGGGGACGCCCTCGTACAGCTCCCAGAACGCGGGCGGCGATCCGCGGAAGTCCGGCACGCGCCCACAATGCAGGTTGATGGAGCCGAGTCGCGGGCGCTCGAAGACGGGCGGCCGGAGAATGTAGGTTCCGGACACAACGAAGAGATCGATCGCGAGGCCGTCGATGGCGGTCAGGCAGGCCTCATCGTGAAAATCGCGGAAATGCAATACGGGAATCGAGTGACGGGGTGTGCGCTGCGCAAGCGTCTGCCTGCGGAGTGCGGCCGCGCAAGCGGTGCGTATGCGGGACGCGGCGATCTGGAAGAGGCCGGGCAGACCGCGGTTGCGCCATGCGCGGCGCAGCCGCTGCCTCGCGGTGCCGCGCCGCATGGGCGAATGGAAGACGGCGACGACATCGACGCCGGGGACCTCGGCAATGACGTCGGCGGTTTCGAGACCGAGGTCCGAGCAGGTCAGGACCGCGACGCGGAATGCCGGGCGCTCGTTCATGCACGTCCCGCGAGGCGCCGCAGCCGTGCCGGCAGGCCGGCAGCCGCGGCGCGGAACTGGTCGAACGTCGTGGTCGAGCCTACGACGACGCGCCGGATCAGGAAGGGATCGACAGCGGTGTCGTTCAGGCCCTCGATGGTGGTAAGCGCGCCGGTCATGTCGAGCCGGACAAGGATGTCGCGTGCGCGGTCGTCGAAGTCGGCGGGCCGGCCGTTGGGGTACGCGAATGCGGCGGAAGGCAGCAGCGTGTGACGCCGTACGGTGGCGATCGAGCCGGCGATCTCGTTCTCGAGCTCCACGTCGGTCAGCCTGCTCACGATCTCGTGATGCGCGGTGTGTGCGCCGAACGTGATGCGGCCCGTGTCTTCCATGTCGCGGATCTCGGGCCAGGAGAGGAGGCGAAACGCGCCGCCATCATCGAAGGGCGGATCGCCGAGAGCGTCCAGCACGGCGCGCACGAGCGTGGCGCGAGCATCGGGTGGCTGATTCTTGAGCGTGTCGATGACATTGCGCGCTGTTTCTGCGCGTTTCGTCATGGAACCGAGCTGCGGCACGCCGAGGTCGAGCACGGACAGGTCGAGATCCGTGCGCGTGCTGCGCCGGAACGCGGCCTCGACGCGCACACTCCACAGCCGTTCGTCGGTGCCGACCCAGCCGGTGATCAGGAAGATCGTTGCGGGCAGACCGAGACGGCGCAGTACGGGCAGCGCGACCTCGCGGTTGTTGCGGTATCCATCATCGAATGTGATCGCGGCCGTGGGCCGGTCGATCGCGCCGGCGGCGAGGAGGTCGAGCGCTTCATCGAGCGGAACCACATCGTAGTGCGCGCGCAGGTAGCGCAGCTGGCGCTCGAATGCGGGCAGGGGCACATGATGCCACGACGGCACGTGGCGCGGCAGCGGCGTTGCGACGACGCCGTGGTAACAGACGACGAGCAGCTGGCGGCGCTGGAGCCGGCGCGCGAGGTGGTGCAATCCCAGCCACGATGACGCCGTGCTCAGCGCGCGCGACGCCAGTGCGCTCACGGCGACACGTCATCTGGAGCAGGGGAGGCCGCTCCGCTCTCGCGCTGTGCGATGACACGCGCCGGGTTGCCGCCCGCAATCGCGCGCGGCGGAACCGGCTTCACGACGACGGCACCGAATGCGACGATCGCCTGAGCGCCGACGTCATCGCCGACGATCGCGCCATTGCCGAGCCATGCATCCGGTCCGATGCACACCATGGTGTACTCGCCGCCCTGCACGCGGATCGGCACGTCGAGGCGATCGAAGAAATGCTGCCGCTTGCCGCCGAGGATGTCGACGTTGGAACCGACGAGCACATCATCGAGCAGACGCGCGAGGCCAATCATGCTGCGCGCACCGATGTAGACGTTTTCGCCGATCTCGCTGTCGGGCGAAGCGAAGTGCGTACCGAATCCGATGAAGCAGTTGGCGGAGCAGCGGCGCAGCGTCCAGCGATAGAAGGCGCGGCGCAGATAGTGCCCGATGAATCCGGGCCACAGGCCGACGAGCTGGCTGTACCCCTGGAACACCTCGTCCCGGCGCGACGCCATGAGCGCGACCTGAATGCGGTAGAGCGCGACGAGGGGCAGGATGGAGACGTCCGCGAGCGCGACCGCGAGGGCCTTGAGACGCGGAAGCGGGCGTGCCGCAATGCGCTCGACGATCAGGCGATCTTCAGCCATTCGTCCAGGATGATGAGGTTGTAGAGACGCTGCGAATGATCGCGCACGCCGGCGCGATGCTCGGCCGCGAGTGCGCGGATGCGTTCGGCACGGAACCAGCCCCGATCGTGGAGTGCCGGGCTGGTTTCCAGCGCATCGATGCGCGCGCGCAGCTCCTGATTGAACCAGGCCGAGAGAGGCACGTCGAAGCCGTGTTTGGGCCGCTCGAACAGCGAACGCGGCAGGTAGCGATCCAGCACGGAGCGCAGGATGCGTTTGCCCTGGGCGCGGTCGGAGATCCACGCATCAGGAAGCGAAAGCGCGAAGTGCAGGATCTCGTGGTCGAGGAGCGGTGCGCGCACTTCGAGGCCGTGCGCCATGCTGGCGACGTCGATCTTGGGCATGAGACAGTCCGCGAGGTACGTGCGGATGTCGACGACGCGCATTCTGCGGAGCGGCGAGCCGGTCGCGGTCTCGAAGGAGCGGATGAGTCGTTCATTCCCATCCGGACCGGCGCGCCAGGCATCCGCGAGCTCACCGCGATAGAGTGCTTCGGCTTCGGAACGGTCCATGAAGCGGCGCAGGGCCGCGAAGCGGGCGGCCTCCTGCAGCGCGAGAATGGAGACGCCGCGGCGGATCCGGCCGAGACGGGGCGCCTGTGCCCTGGCCAGGACGTGAGAGCCGGCGGACGCGAGAGCGGGAGTGAGCGCCCGGCGCATGCGGCGCAGGCGCGCCGCAGTGCGGTACCATTCGTAGCCGCCGAATCCCTCATCGCCGCCATCGCCGCCGACCGCGACCGTGACGTGTCTGCGCGTCTCGCGTGACAGCAGCCAGGTCGGGATCGCGGACGCGTCGCCGAACGGCTCGCCGTAGTGACGCACGAGGTCCGGCAGCAGCGCCATGCCATCCGCGTGGAGCCGGAAGGTGCGATGCTCGGAGCCGATGCGCCGTGCGACCTGCGCAGCGAACGTGGTCTCATCGAAGCCCGCGACGTCGAATCCGATCGAGAAGGTAAGCACGGACTCGCGCGCCACGCGTGCCGCGACCGCGGCGACGAGGCTGGAATCGACGCCACCGCTCAGAAACACGCCGAGCGGGACATCGCTCCGCAGGCGCATGGCGACGGCTTCGTTGAGGAGCTCGTCGAGGCGATCCACTGCCTGCTCCCGGGTCCCGCCGAACGGCTCCGGCTCCGCGTCCGCATCCCAGTAGCGCTGTACGACGACTTCACCGTTGCCGGCGAGCGCGACCGTGCCTGCCTCGAGCTTGCGGATGCGCGGATCGATCGTGCCGGGTGCAGGCACATACGCGAGATCGAGGAACGCGGCGACCGCGCCGGCATCGATGCGCGCCGGACCGGGCAGACCCGAGCGCACCGCCTGGAACGATGACGCGAAGTAGAGGACGGCGTCGTCGATCGTGTAATAGAGCGGCTTCTTGCCGATGCGGTCGCGCGCGAGCACGAGGCGCTCGGGATCGGCGAACGCGAACGCGAACATGCCGCGCAGCCGCGCGAGCGCCGCGATCCCTTCGCGTTGCAGGAGCAGGAGCAGCACTTCGGTGTCCGACTGCGTGTGCAGCGTCTCACCCTGTGCGACGAGCTCGGCGCGCAACTCGACGTAGTTGTAGATCTCACCGTTGAAGTCGATGGCGGTGCGGCCGTCCTCCGTCACCATCGGCTGCTGGCCGGTCGCGAGATCGATGACGGCGAGGCGACGATGGGCGAGGCAGGCGCGATCGCCGACCCAGAGACCCTCGCCGTCCGGTCCGCGGTGTGCCACGGCGCGGCTCATGGCTTCGACGCGTGCGCGGTCCACGACCGCGCCAGCGTTCAATGCGTATCCGCCTGCGATTCCGCACATGCGAGGAGATCGGACGCGTAGGAGTCGTGGCCGGCCGGGGAAGCCGGCAGCGGCAGTGCCCGGTAGATCGCCTCGTAGGCGTCGACCATGCGCTCGTGATCGTAGTGCGCGAGCACGCGGTCGCGTGCGGCGGCACCCAGAGAGGCGCGTTCGTCCGGCCGCGCGGCGAGGACCTCGAGCGCGCCGGCAAACGCGGCGGCATCGTCGTTGGGCACGAGCCGGCCCGCATTGCCGTGGTCGAGGAGATCCGGGTTGCCGCCGACGGCCGTGGCCACGACCGCGACGCCGGTCGCCATCGCTTCGAGGATGCTCATCGACGTGCCCTCCGTGAAGGAGGAGAGCGCGAATACGTCGAAATCGCGATAGAGGTCGGGCAGATCGTCCGCCATGCCGAAGAAGCCGACGTGCGGGGCGATGGCGAGCTCGCTCACGCGGCGCACGAGGTCGGCGCGCAGCTCGCCATCGCCGATCAGCGCGAGAAAGGTCTCGGGCCGGCGAGCATGGAGCCGGGCGAACGCCTCGATCAGCATCAGCTGGTTCTTGACTGGTGCGAAGCGCGCGACGTGCCCGATGATGACGCGTGTGTCGACGAGCCCGAACCGGCGGCGCAGGACGCCCGATGCGCCCGGTCGGAACCGTGACGTGTCGATGCCGTTGGGCAGGAGACAGAGCCGGTCGTGCGCGACGCGGCCGTGTGCGGCGTAGTGCACGAGCAGCGGGCGTGATACGGCGACGACGGCGTGGGTGGATCGTGCGGCCCGGCGCAGCAGCACGCGGCCGAGCAGCGACTCGCGCTCGTGCCGGCCGTGCACGGTGTGCACGACGCGCGGCACGCCGGCCATTGCCGCGGCCCGCGCGATCTTGAGCCACGCACCACTGTGGCTGTGCACGACGTGCGGATCCCGTTCGCGGAATGCGCGTGCGAGTGCGCGCGGGAACAGGTTCGTGCGCAGGCCGGGCGCGGGCACGAGATCCACGCGCACTCCCTCCGTGCGCAGCGATTCGCCGAGCGCGCCAACCTCTTCCGTGCAGGTAATGCCGACCGCGTGGCCGCGCGCGAGCAGTGCACGCGTCAGACGCGCGACGACGGTTTCCATGCCCGCGGGCGGCATCGACGGCAGGGCCATCTCGATGCGCAGGCTCATGACGGTACGGCGCCGTGCAGGGCGATGGCTTCGCGGTAGATGCGGAGATGCGCCTCGACCCGATGCACGAGGGAAAAGCGCTGGGCGGCCCGCTGCCGGGCGGCGCGCGCCTCCGTGTCATCGAGCGATGCGAGCGCGTCGCGGATCGCCGTCGCGAGTGCACTGGCCGATGCGGGCGGCACGAGGCGGCCCGCCGCCTGCTCCACGAGCACGTCGGGCACGGCGCCGACACGTGTCGCGACGATGGGAATGTCGGCGGCGAGCGCCTCGAGAAGCACGTTCGGCAGACCTTCGCTGCGCGAGGGGATGACGACAAGATCCGCGTTCGCATAAACGACATCCATGGCGCGCACGTCGCCGAGGAACGACACGGTATCGGCAATGCCGAGCGCGCGAGCCTGCGCGTGCAGGGCCTCCCGCTCCGGTCCATCGCCCACGACGAGCATGCTGAACGGCGGTGCGTCGTGCGAGCGCAGTTCGGCGCAGGCGGCAAGAAGCACGTCGACGCCCTTCTCGGGGCTGAGCCTGCCGATGACGGCCGCACGCGGTCGGGGCAGCCTCGCGATGCCGGCTTCGAGGCCGGCCCGTTCCGCGGCGCCGGCAGGCGCAGCGAGCGGAACGACCGCGTTGTGCACGACGCGCACACGCGCGCCGAGCCGTTCGAGCGCGGCCGCCTGCAGCCGCGACATCGCGATGACGACATCTGCGCGCCGCAGCATGGCATGGTCGAGACGATGATAGAGACGCGCTCTGAGGGTCTCGTGCGTGGTCCCATGGAAGCAGCCGACCCACGCCCATGGCGCCGGCGCGCGCCGCAGCCACCACATCACGGCGGTCGCCTTGTAGCCGTGCGTCTGCACCACGTCCGGCCGCAGCTCATCCAGCGCGCGCCGCATGCGGCCCGGCAGCGCGCGATCGAGCGGACCATCGTCATCGATGTAGCGGAACGGCACATCGAGCGCTGCGAGATGTTCGGCGAAGACGGACGCAGGCATGCCGGACCGGATCAGGAGCAGCACGCGGAAGTCGACACCGTGATTGCGTGCAGCGGCTGCGAGGGCCGCCAGCTGGCGGGCGGGGCCGGTCATGCCACCGGCACCGGTGATCGCGATGACGCGGCGTGGGGGGGACCCCGATTCGCCCCGCTCCACCTGGCCGTCCACCGATCGCGCGGCTGTGCTCACGCGGATGGGCCGGGCTCCGCGCGCGACGCGGGGTTCCACCACGCCAGCGAGCCGCCGCCGCGTTCGCCCGGACGTCGAACGCGAACGGGTCGATCATCGGCCAGCGGCCGCACGGTCTCGGCCGTGGCTTCCCATGCCGCCACACGGTGCGCCAGGGCCATCAGCCCGAGGACCGCGAACAACGGCTGGAAATACGCGTGCGACAGGAAGTACGCGGCGGAGGCGAACGCAGCGAGCGCCGCGAGCAGCTCCGGCCGGTCGAAGGGTGGCGCCCGTCCGTGCCGTATTCCTCGCCAGAACGGCAGTGCACGTCGTGCAGCGCCCAGCAGGATGCCCATGAAAATCACACCACCGATCGTGCCCAGCTCCGCGAACACCTGGATGTACGCGTTGTGCGCCGCGCTCCATTTCCAGCCTGCCTGCCCGAGATCGGCGTTGAAGTCGCCTTCCGCGATGGGAAAATTGCCCGCACCCACACCGATCACCATGTTCTCGCGCCAATACCGGCGGCCCCGCTCCCATACCGCCTTGCGCCCCACGTCCGACGTCAGGTTGTAGTCGGCTTCGAGATTCGTCAGCGTCATCATGCGCGCGCGGAACGCGGGGGACGCGGTGTTCCATGCGACGATGCCGCCCACGATCATGGCGAGAATGGCGATCATGCCGCGGCCGCCCTTGAGGCCGAGCGCGAAGACGGCGGCGCCCGCGAGCAGCGCGAGCGTGCCGCCCCGTGAGCCGGACGCGATGACGCCGAGCACGAGCGCGACGGTCGCGACGATGCCCACGATGCGGTCACGGCCCGGCGTCGACCGGACGACGAGCCCGGCCGCGAGCGGGAACGCGATCGCGAGCATTGCCGCCATGTCGTTCGTGTCGTAGAACCCACCCACCGTGTAGAGCCGGCCGCGCCAGCTGCTGCCGACCATCTGCGTATACGTGGCATACACGAGAACGAGCAGGACGAACGTGACCTGGAGCCGGTCGAGCACGCTGCGCCGCGGTGCACAGAGCAGAAAGGCCAGGAACATCAGCACGGCCGGGAGCATGCCCTTCGCCGTGTTGAAGGCCATCACCTGCCAGAGGGCGAGCGGGATCGTAACCGTGATGAACGCGAAGTACGCCAGGACCCAGCGCGTCTGCGGGTGGGAGAAGGCTGCCTGCCGGACGCCCGGCGAGGTCCACGTGAGCAGCATCGCAAAGCTGGGAATCGAAACCGTGAGGACCGGCTTCACGATGGAGATGCCGGGCACCATCTCGTGCAGGCGGACCGCCACGATGGCCATCAGCACCGTCGTGATCAGGACCGCCCGGTCCGAGTACCCGACCTGCGTGTCCGGCCGAGCCTGCGCCCCTCGCGCGTAGGTTCCGGCAGTCCCGGAGATCATCGTGTCGTGCGTCCCCTGTCCATCGCGAGTCCAATCAATACGGCGTTCCGGCCGCCGCCACCCCGAAATCTCGAAATCCCGGGCCCATGCGCAATGCAAGGCGCTTGCCCTCGGGGCGGCGCGGTGGGCGGGCCGGGAGCCGGACGGCGGCCCGGATCGTGGTCGCAGACGGCAGGTCCGCGGGGGCACCGCCTCGCACGTTGCGCATGCGCAACACGAAACCGGCTCCGGCAGTCCTACGCTGCCGCATCGGGACGGCGGTTCCGCAGGAAGCGCAGGAATCGGGCGAGGCGGTCGCGATGGAACAGGAGCAGGATGGCGCCATAGACGAGCGCGCCGCCGACCGATTCGATGATGAAACGGGCGACGAGCGGGATCTCGCCGGGCAGGCCGAACCTGAGCAGCAGCACGGCGGCGGCCATGACGGCCGAGCCGGTGAGCGCGGGCTGCAATGCGAGGAGATAGCGCCCCGCGGACAGCTCGATGGAGCGGAGCGCCTGGCGCCCGATATTCACGACGATTACGGGGTGGACGAGCACCCAGGCGACGGCGATGCCCGTGATGCCCCAGCGGCTGCCGACCACGAACGCGGCGGGCATGAGCAGGAGCGCGAGCAGGCTGTTGTGGAACACCGCCCGCGTCATTGCCTGTGCGGTGAGCACGGGCGGCAGGAGCGCCGTGACCGAGCGGACCGCCGCGTAGGCAGCGAGCACCCGCAGCGGAACGATCGCGTCGGCATATTTGTCGGTCAGAATGACGAGGACGAAGCGATCGGCGACGAGGGAAAGCCCGATCGCCGTGGGAACGGTGACCAGTGCGATCGCCTCCGTGAGGTTCAGCACGATGCGCCGCAGCTCGGTCGTGCTCTTCTGGACGGCGGAGAGTACCGAGGGCGTGACCTGGAGCGCGAGGGCGCTGACGCGTTCGACCGGCACGCTCGCGAACTGCCACGCAATGTTGTACGCACCGACGAGCTCGACCGGGAACATGCGGCCCGCGACAACGGTGTCCGAATTCGAGTAGAGGTACCAGCTGAGGCGCGAGCCCAGGACATCGAGGCTGACCGTGAGCGCCCGCCGCATGGCGCCCCGGCGGGGCCACGCTATGCGGTGCGGGCGAGCGGCAAACGTCATGGCGCTGTGCACGACTGCGCCCGCTATGGCTCCAATGACCAGCGTCCAGTAGCCGTATCCCAGTACTGCCAGCGTGATCATCAGGACGGCCTGGACGAGCGCACGCACCGCCTCGAGTCCCGCCAGCGTCCTGAAGCGCAGATCCCGCTGGAGCAGCGAGGCCGGGACCGTACGGAACGAAACGAAGATGAACGTGATCGCCAGCGCGACGATGATCGGTGCCAGGCGCGCGTCGCGGAAGAACGCCGCGAGCAGCGGCGCGGCCGGAAACGAGGCCAGGAAGCAGATCGAGCCGACCACGATCGAGAAGCCCGAGAGCCGCGCAATCTGGTCCTCCGTCAGGTCGCGGAGCACAACCACGCTCGTACCCACGCCGAACTCGGACAGGATCGTCACGATGCCCAGATAGACCGTGGCCAGCGCGACGAGACCGTAATCGTCGGGCGAGAGCAGGCGTGCGACGAGCAGCGTCGTCACCCATGTCAGCGCCTGGACGCCGTAGCGCGCAGCGCCCGTCCAGGCCAGGCCGCTCAGGAGCGCCTGGTCGATCTGGCCGCCGGAGTGGTGTTGTGGCGCAACAGTCTCCGTTGCGCTCGTGGCGTTGGCGTCGCGCTCCATTTTCCTCGGTACGGGTCGAGGACCCGCGGGTAATACAAGAACCGCGCCCGTCGCGGTGTGCCCGAGACGCCCACGGAAGGTAGTGTTGTCGCGGTTGCTCGACAGATGCGCATTGGTGGGGCGGTCCGGGATGCCCGTCCGAGGGCGTGCGCACGGCGGGTCCGGAGACGGCACGCGGCGTGCGAACCGGGCGAGCGCGAGAAGTACGCGAAGCGAGGATCGGAGAGTGGAAATGGGCGGTTCGAGGGATGGCCTGATCCGGAAGATCGAGGATCGGACGGCGCAGGTGGGTGTGGTGGGGCTCGGCTATGTGGGGCTGCCGCTCCTCGTCGAGGTCGCACGCAGCGGCTACAACGCGATCGGCTTCGACGTGCAGGCGTCGGTGGTGGAGGTAGTACGCTGCGGCGAGAGCCACGTCGAGGACGTGCCGAGCGAGCTGCTGAAGGGATACGTGGCGGACGGACTGGCCACGGCGACGACGGATTTCAGCCGTCTTGCGGAGTGTGACGCGATCGCGATCTGCGTACCGACGCCGCTGTCGAAGACGAAGGACCCGGATCTCTCGTACGTGGCGGCGGCGACGAAGTCCGTGCTCGCGTCACTGCGTGAGGGCCAGCTCATCGTGCTGGAGAGCACGACGTATCCCGGCACGACGCGCGACGTGCTGCGGCCGGTGCTCGAGCAGTCCGGACTCGTGGCGGGGCGGGATTTCTTCCTGTGCTTCAGCCCGGAGCGCGTGGACCCCGGCAATCCGGTCTGGCACACGCGCAACACGCCGAAGGTGATCGGCGGGCTCACGCCCGCGTGCACGGAGGCCGGTGCGGCGCTGTACGAGCGCGTGTTCGACACCGTCGTGTCCGTCGAGAGCGTGGAGGCCGCCGAGCTGGTCAAGGTCTACGAGAACACGTTCCGCATGATCAACATCGCGCTGGTGAACGAACTGGCGCAGATGTGCGACAAGCTGGGCGTGGACGTGTGGAACGTGATCGATGCGGCCGCGACGAAGCCGTTCGGCTTCATGAAGTTCTCCCCGGGTCCCGGGCTGGGCGGGCACTGCATCCCGCTGGACCCGCACTACCTGTCCTGGAAGATGAAGACGCTGGCATACAAGACGCGCCTGATCGAGGTGGCCAGCGAGATCAACGCGGAGATGCCCGCGTACGTCGTGCGCAAGATCGCGGATGCGCTGAACGACGACGGCAAGGCCATGAGCCGGAGTCGTGTGCTCGTGCTCGGCGTCGCATACAAGCGCGATGTTTCCGACCTGCGCGAGAGCCCCGCGCTCGACGTCTTGCGGCTGCTGCAGGAAAAGGGCGCGAAAGTGAGTTTCCACGACCCGCACTGCCCGGTAATCGAAGACGATGGCCACACCGTTCTCGACGGACTGCCCATGCACAGCGTGGCGCTGGACGAGGAAGCGCTGCGCGCGGCGGACGCCGTCGTCATCGTGGCGGACCACCGCGCCGTCGATTACGGCCTCGTCGGCCGTCACGCGCAGCTCGTTGTCGATACGCGCGGAGTCATGCGGGAACTGCCCGCCACGGCCCGTGTCGTCGGGCTCTCGCCCCACGCCGCCGCGCGACTCGCCTGAGGAAGCCAGAAATGCGGAACGGGAAATGGTTCGGGTCTCCGCCCTGAACCACTCCCCCCGAACCAGTCCCCCTGAACAAGTCCCTGAACCACTCCCCCGAACCACTCCCCCTGAACCACTCCTGGGTTGAACAGGGGGGTCTCAGTCCTCCAGGATGCGGATGACCTTCGCGGGGTTGCCGGCGACGAGCGCGTTGGGCGGAACATCCTTCGTCACAATGGAGAGCGCGGCAACAATGGCGCCATCTCCGATGGTGACGCCCTTGAGGATGAATGCACCGGAGCCGACCCACACGTTCTGTCCGATGATGACGGGCGCGGCGGTGTCGGGGTGGAAGGGCTCGTGGCGGAGGCGGGCGGCGGGGGACATGGGGTGTGTGGGGTTGTCGTAGACCTGGACATTGGGCGCGAACATGGTGTCATCGCCGATGCGGACGCTCTTCGCGGCGCTGATCACGTTCTGGTAGCCGATGTTGACGCGGTCGCCGATGACGAGTTCGGCGCCGTCGATGTTCTTGAATCCGACGGTCCAGCTGTTGCGGCCGCCGATGCGCACGTCGTCGCCGATGCGGATGGCACCGTTTCCTTCGATGAGCGGAATGGCGCCCTCGAGGTGGAGCCGGTTGCCGACGTATGCGCAGCGGTAGCGCATGAGGGGTTCGCGGTAGACGATCTTGAGGAAGACGGGCCAGAGCATGGCGCGCAGGCGACGCTCGGAGTAGAGCAGGGAGGCGAGCGGGCGGAACACGGGCATGCGGACGCCGAGCAGGGCCTTGAATGCGCGGCGTGCGTGGCGCAGCGGGCCTTCGCCTCTGCGCGCGGCGGCCATCATGTCATCCCAGCTCATGGGCGCACCGTCACGAGTCGAGAATGGAGTCGCTCGAACTGGACGCGGGTGGTCCATTCGTGGAGCAGCGCATCGTCGCGGGTCGGAGCCGCCTGGCTGTCGAGCGCCTCGCCGACGACGCGCTCGATGAGGGCGGGGTCGTCGCGGTCGACGATGTGGTTGCCGTTCACTTCCCTGAGCATGCGCGCTGTCTCGCCCTCTGCATCGACGAACGCGAGGATCGGTGTTCGCATGCCGAGATATTCGTAGAGCTTGTTGGGCACCTGCAATGGCTGATTCTGCGCGAGCAGGAGCAGGAGGTCGGCCTCGCGGAGACGTCGCATGCACTCGCCGTGGGGCACGGTGTCGACGAAGCGGACGGTTCCGGCGAGGCCGCGTTCGGCGGCATACGCCTCGACGGACTGGCCGAGGAACGCGCGGCAGTGGCCGATGAAGTCGATGCGCAGGTCCGGGTGCACGCGGCCCTGGCGTGCCAGCGCCGCGACGGCATCGAGCAGCGGTCTGGGATCGCGGCCATGGTAGAGGTTGCCGGCGTACGCGATGTGGCGGACCGGTCCGCGCGGGGCGCGCGCAGGCTCCAGCGCGTCAATGCCGTTGCGGACGACAATGACCTTGCCCGAGTCGCCGGCCGGAAGCCGCTCGCGGATAGCGGCGGCGGCGGAATCCGTTACGGCGACGATGGTGTGGGCGTGCTCGTGGGTCCTGCGCTCGAGCCATCGTTCGACTGCGTCGCTCCAGCCGCTGCGCACGAAGGATGGCTTCCACGGGTTGTCGATCCAGGGATCGCGGAACTCGGCGACCCACGGGACGCGAGTGCGGCGGTGCGCATGGAGTGCGGCGAGGTGGACGGAGAACGGCGGCGCCGTCGAGTAGAGCAGGTCGGCGCCGTTGCGCGCGATGCGCGCCGCGTAGCGGGCAGCGGGCAGAATCCAGCCCTGGCGATCGTCGGGCAGCCAGAGCGCGGACGAGATCTGCCGTCGCAGGAACGATACGCGAGTGGGCGGTGTCCAGGTGAGCGTTCCGCCGCCCGCCGCGAGGACGGCGCTGTCGTCTCTGCGGCCGCGCCAGCGGTGATAGAGCGCGCGGGGATCGAGCGATGGCGCGATGCGGCGGACCGCGAGCCGCGGATGTCGCTCCGGCGGATCGGTCAGTCCGGCGGGCAGGGGCGCGGCAATGACGAGCACGCTGTCGCCA
>Ga0302046_10003885_pt1 | contig 13387 bp, 14 predicted proteins | sample RVTome_11_FD_200261 | JGI IMG/M metagenome (GOLD analysis project Ga0302046, IMG submission 200261) | Soil microbial communities from uranium-contaminated site in the Upper Colorado River Basin, Wyoming, United States - RVT147D111 (version 2) ...
CTGGCCGATGACCAGGTCGCGAAACCATCGGTTTTCGGCGGGGACGACGTACCAGGGGGCGTAGGGCGTAGAACAGCGGCGGAGGGCGACCTCATACGCTTCCATGTACACATCCCAGCGTTCCCGTTCCCGCAGGTCCCCCGGGTTGAACTTCCAGTGCTTGTCGGGCCGTTCCAGGCGCCGCCGCAGCCGCTCCAACTGGTACGCCTTCGAGATGTACAGCATCACCTTGACGACCCGCGTACCGTGGTCCGTCAACATTTTCTCAAAGGCGTTGATATGGTCGTACCGCTTCTCGATGAGGTCCGGCGGTGCCCAGCCGTGGACGCGAACGATCAGCACGTCTTCATAGTGGGACCGGTTGAAGACGCCGATATACCCCTTGCGCGGTACGTGTTCGTGGACGCGCCACAGGAAGTCGTGCGCCCGTTCCTCGTCGCTCGGCGCCTTGAAGCTCGTAACGCGGCATCCCTGCGGGTTGAAATCGCCCATCACCTTGCGGATGGTGCTGTCTTTGCCTGCCGTGTCCATCGCCTGCAGCACCAGCAGCAACGCCTGCTTGCCCTCGGCATAGAGGCGTTCTTGCAGGTCGTTGAGCCGATCCTGATACGCGTCCAGCCTCTTCTCCGCCGCTTTCTTTTCGTTGTCGCCGAGGTGCTGGGTATCCTGTGGATCGATGCTGGACAGCGAGAACGAGCCGCCCGGCGGCACGCAGTACTTCGAATAGTCTACCGTGAGTTTTCCCATGGGTCGGGTTCGGGTTGAACAAGAAAAGGGGCGGGCGAGGACAGCACCTCGACCTCCTGGAAGCCCTGCACGGCGTTGCACAGGTAGACCGCGTCGGCGCCCCGCAGGTCTTCGGGCCAGAGCACCCGTACCGCCGCGGCCGGCATCGTCAGGAGCAGGTGGCGGCGATAGATACCGCCGAGCAACCCGCATGCGACCGGGGGTGTGTAGAACACGTCTCCCTGCCGCACGAAGACGTTGGTCCGCGATCCTTCCGTTACCTCGCCGCGCTCGTTCAGAAACAGCACCTCGTCGAACCCTCGGGCACGGGCCCGGCGATAGGCGTCTTCGTAGGGCTGCCGGCGCGTCGTCTTATGATAAAAAAATGCATCGTCTGAATCGATGCGCACCTCGGAAAAGACGACGCGGCGGTAGCGCGCGGGCTGTGCCGGCAAGGCCGTCGCGGTCACCGAGAGCCCACCGTCCCGGCCGAGCGTAATGCGCACCTTGCAGCGCATGCCGTTCGCCTTCAAAAGCTCAGCCTCGATCCGCGCTCGGACAGCGGCTTCGTCAAAAACAAACCCGAAATACTGCGCCGAGGCCCGCAGCCGGTCGATGTGTAGCGCCAGCCGTTCGATCACACCGGCCTCGGCCCGCATGGTTTCGATGAGTTGGAAGTCCTCCTCCGTGTTGGGTTCCGGCTGCGCCGTTTGTACCAGAAAGTGCGCCTTGAGCCGGCATTCGTCGTATTCGGCCCGAGGGTCCGAGTCCCAGACGATGCCGCTCCCCGTCCCCATGACGCCGTGCCCGTCGCGGAGGACGATGGTACGGATCGCCACGTTGAACGCCGCCCGGTCATCCGGGGCGATGTAGCCGATGGCGCCGCAGTAGACGCCGCGCGGCCCGGCTTCGAGTTCGTGGATGCGCTGCATCGCCCGGATCTTGGGCGCCCCCGTCACCGAGCCGCACGGAAAGAGCGCCCGGAAAAGGTCGGCGTAGCGAACCCCCCCGCGCAGGTCGCCTTCGACGGTCGACGTCATCTGGATGAGCGTCTCATAGACTTCCGTCGCGAACAGGTCGCGCACCTGCACCGATCCGGGCCGGCAGCACCGCGCCAGGTCGTTCCGCAGCAGGTCGACGATCATCAGGTTTTCGGCGCGGCTCTTGGGGTCGGCAGCCAGCCATCGTTGCAGGGCCTGATCTTCGCCGAGCGTATGCCCCCGGTGCACGGTGCCTTTCATGGGCCGGGTCCACACCCGGCTCCCGTGACGCCGGAAAAAAAGCTCGGGCGAGAGGCAGAGGAGGTGGGTTGCACCTGTCTGGAGGTAGGCCCCGAACGCGGTACGCTGGCGGCGGCGCAGGGCGTGGTAGAAGGCTACCGGCGATCCTTCGAAGCCGAAGACGACCTTGTCGGTAAAATTGATCTGATAAACGTCTCCGTCATGGATATACGTTTTGACGCGGGCGATCCGGTCGAGGTACGTCGCGAGGGGGATCGTGAGGTGTACGTCGCGAACCGCAAACGGAGCCCCGGCATACCCGGCCAGCAAACCCGTTACGGCTGGCTCTTCGAGGACGACCGGCGCTTCATAGACCCCGAACCAGGCGAGGGGTCCTTTACCGGCGGGGGTAGCAACATCCTCGAACGCGTAACCGGCTTCGTAGGCCAGGTACCCGGCTACGTACAACCCTTCCTCCACCCGTGCGTCGAGGCCATCCAGGAGCCCGAGGACGTCCTGCGGCGTATGCGCCGTCAACACCTGAAGGGGATCCGTGAAGAGCAAGCTCCGGCGGCTTTCCGCATCCTGGCGGGCGGTGTCGAGGAGGATCGTGCCCGGCCTGGAGAGGGCGTCGATCAGGGAATGCGGAGGCAACGGCATGGCGGGAACCCTTGGTAACCGGGAGGCCGATGTACGAACGCACCTCCGTACGAGATCCGACGACAAAACGAGGCCGACACTTTTCGCACTGTATCCACCCTTTTCTCAAAACACGCGTGTCGGTTCTATTGTATCTTGGTTTTTTTTTGCAAGGCGCGTCCCGCTGCGCGGAAGGATTCAAGGAGCAAGGTTCATCGTTACGCAAGCACGCCCCTCGCCCCTTGAACTACGAACCTTTGAACCACACCCGCGATGCACCACGAACATGCCAAATGGTGGAGCCCGACCCTCGGGCGCGACATGGAGGTCCTCACCTTCGGCCATGCCGGCACCCCCATCCTGGCCTTCCCCTCCAGCATGGGCCGGTCTTTCGAATGGAAAGACTTCGGCATGGTCGATGCCCTCGCGCACCAGTTGACGAACGGCTTCAACCGGCTCATCTGCGTGGACTCAGTCGACGCCGAGAGCTTCTACAACAAACGGGTAGACCCCTTCACCCGCATCCAGCGCCACCGGCAGTATGAACGCTACATCCTGAACGAGATCGTGCCGTCGATCCGCGCACGGCATCCCTTCATCATCGCCGCCGGGGCCAGCTTCGGCGCCTACCATGCCCTCAACTTCGTCCTGAAGCAACCATGGCAGTTCGGCAAGCTCATCGCCATGAGCGGCGCCTTCGACATCCGCTCCCACCTGAGCGGCTACTATAACGACGACGTCTTCTTCAGCAACCCGGTCGACTACCTGCCGGGCCTGCAAGACCCCGGCACGCTCGACGCGCTGCGCCGTAACCACATCATCCTGACCACCGCCGAACACGACCCGTGTAAAGACGCCAACGTCCACATGAGCCACCTGTTGAACCAGAAAGGCATCGCCAACGTCCTCGACTTTCAGCCGGGCGTCTTCGGGCACGACTGGCCCTGGTGGCGCGACCTGATCCGGGAACATATTGGATAGCCAATGCGGCATAGCCGCTAGAAGACTATTCCCTGTGGGCGTATCCCCTTCCCCGTTCCCTATCCCAAACCAGGCAACCCAAACCGCATGACCCATACAACTATGAAAAGGATCGGCGTTCTCCGGGGTATGGAGACCACCTTTCCCGACGGCCTCGTGCACCACATCAACGAGACCTACGGCAGCGAGGGCGTCCAGGCCGAGTTCGTCAAGCTCGACTCCGTCCGCATGGACAGCGACCCCGTATACCGCGTCATCCTCGACCGGATCTCCCACGAAGTGCCCTTCTACCGGTCTTACCTCAAGTGGGCGGCGCTCAAAGGCGTCTATATCGTCAACAACCCCTTCTGGTGGAGCGCCGACGACAAGTTTATCGACAACGTCATCGCCGAGGCGGCGGGCGTGGCCGTACCCCGGAGCATCATCCTGCCCCACAAAAAACATCCCCCGAACACCGACGCCAACTCGTTCCGCAACCTCACCTATCCGATCGACTGGGACGCCATCTTCGCCTACGTCGGTTTTCCAGCGTTCCTCAAACCGTATGACGGCGGCGGCTGGCGCGGGGTCACCAAGGTGCGCGACCCGCACGAGTTCTTCGCCGCCTACGACTATTCGGATACGGACTGCATGATGCTCCAGGAGGGCATCGAGTTCGAGGAATATTTCCGCTGCTACGGCATCGGCCGCGAAGCGGTACGCATCATGCGGTACAACCCGGCGGCGGGAGCCACGGCCCGTTACTTCGAGGTGCCGCCAGAGCCTATCGACCCGGCCCTGCACGACCGCATCGAACGCGACGTACTGGCTCTGTGCAACGCGCTCGGCTACGACATGAACACCGTCGAGTTTGCCGTGCGGGATGGGATTCCGTATGCCATCGACTTCATGAACCCCGCGCCCGACGCCGACTACTACTCGGTCGGCCACGAGAACTACGAATGGGTGATGCAGGCCATGGGGAAACTCCTTGTACGACTGGCCGGCGCAAAGACCCCGGCGCTCTCGCTGCCCGCCACCGGCTATCTCCTGCCGCAGTGGGTCACCGCCAAAAAACGCAAAAGCCGGTCATGAGGCGACTGGTCAGTGGTCACTGGTGAGGAAGGCCCCACTACTGACCCATGACGCGAACGAAGTGAGCAAACTGACGGCGAGCCGAAGGCGAGCGTAATGACCCATGACTCAAGAATCCCCCACATCCCACCCACCATGTCCACCCCCCTCCAGAGCGCCATCGACGACTACCACGCGCTCATCGCCCGTGACTTCGCTGCCGCCGAGGCGCAGTTGGACGCCTTGCAGCATATGCAACTGGATCGCAAGGTGACGTTCGGCGACCGGGCGATGGCGCACAGTCTCCGCCCCACGTTTCTGACCGAAGCGACCTACAACGCCGTCCAGGATACCGTCTACCTCATCCGGCAGGCGGTGCTCCGCATCGCTGCCGCCTTTTTCAACGACGTGCATACCCTGAAGGAAGGGCTGGGGCTGGAAGACTGGGAGATCGAACTCGCGGCGATCCCGACGAACGTCATCCGCCTCTCGGCCCTGTCGCGCATGGATTCGTTCATGACGAAGGACTCCTTCAAGTTCGTCGAGATCAACGCCGAGAGCCCGGCCGGCATCGCCTACATCCACGAGCTGGGCCGGATCTACCGCGCGTTGCCGCTCTTCGAGGCGTTCGAAAAAACCCACCCGGTGCGCTTCGTCTCGCCGATGGAGCATACCGTGGCGTCTATCCTGCGCACCTATCACGAAGAGTTCGACGGACGGGAAGAGCACCCGGCCTTTGCCATCGTCGACCACCTCGACGTCCCTACAATCCACGAATTCAACCTGCTCAAGGCATACTTCGAGCGGATGGGGTATCCCTGCGAGGTGATCGATCCACGCGCCCTCGAATGCCGGGACGGCTGGGTCTATGCCAACGGGCGGAAGATCGACATCCTTTACCGCCGGCTTTTGATGAATGAATTTTACGCCATCAAAGACGACTGCCCGGCGTTCCTGGAGGGGTACCTCGCGCAAAAGACGTGCTACCTCAACACGTTCCGCACGAAGCTCGTGCACAAAAAGGCGCTGTTCAGCTTTCTGACGGACGAACGCTACACCGCCCTGCTCTCCCGCGAACAGCAAGAGGCCGTACGCCAGCACATCCCCTGGACCCGCATGCTGCGGGAACAGACCACGACGTTTCGCGGCCTCAAGATCGACCTCATCGACTTTGTGCGGTCCAACCGGAAATACTTCGTGATCAAGCCGAACGACGAGTACGGCGGCAAGGGCGTTACGCTCGGGTTTGCCGCTACGCAGGCGGAATGGGAGGAAGCCATCGCCGCGAGCTACCACGCCGCTTACGTCGTCCAGGAAGTCGTAGACATCCACCGCGAGCCGTTCTTGATGAAGACGGCCGACGGATCATGGGACCTGGTGCCGACCATCATCGACCTCGACCCGTACCTCAACGGGCCACTGATGGGCGGCTGCCTGACGCGGACGTCGGCCGGCAACCTCGCCAACGTGACGGCCGGCGGCGGCACCCTCCCGATGTTTATCCTGCGCCATACGTATGACGACTTCGCCCTCCGACCGACCCGTTAAGGTTGCCGTCCTCGACCTCTACAACGGCGAACCGAACCAGGGCATGCGCGCGCTCCGGGCGTTGCTCACCGAGAGCCACAAACGGTTCTACGGACTGCCGCTCGCCTTCGACGTCTTCGAGACCCGGCTGAAAGAAGAAGTGCCCGCCCTGGACTACGACGTATACCTCTCCTCCGGCGGCCCCGGCAGCCCCTTCGACGGCGAAGGGCATCGCTGGGAGCACCGCTACTTCGCCTGGCTCGACGCCCTCTGGAACCACAACGAACGGCACGGCGGCAGCCACGTCGGCACCGACACCAAGCACGTCCTCTTCATCTGCCACTCCTACCAGATGATGGCCCGGTTCTTCGACATCGCCGACGTGGTCGAACGCCGGTCGGAGTCGTTCGGGATCTTTCCGGTCCATATGACCGAGGCGGGCTCGGCCGACGCGCTCTTCGAACACCTGCCGGACCCCTTCTTCGCCGCCGACTTTCGGCACTGGCAGGTCGTGCAGCCGAACGGATCGGCCATGGACGCCCTGGGCGCCGTCGTGCTGGCGGTGGAAAAGCAACGTCAGCATGTACCGCTGGAACGAGCCACCATGGGGATACGCCTCTCGCCCGAGATGGTGGGCGTGCAGTTCCATCCGGAAGCCGACCCGCCGGGCATGCAAAAGCACTTCAAGGAACGGGAGCGGATGCAGTTGATCGTACGCCGCCACGGCGAAGCGAAGTATCACCGCATCATGCACCGGCTCCGCAACCCCGCGTTTCTCAAACGCACGCACGACACCGTGATCCCCAACTTCCTCCGTAGGGCCATCGAGACGCTACGCCCGGAGTTCGCCCAGAACCCGTGAGGGCGGCGTTTCAAAGAAGGGCCTGTGGGCAAAAAAACTCCTTCGGAGCCGCGATGCGCCATCGGGATGTCAGCACCCGCGCGTAGCTTTGCCGGGCATGATAGACGCCCACACGAAACAACCGAGCCCCATGCTGCACATCACGAACGGAGACGCCGTAGCCGACCTGTTGCAGGCTGCCGGCTTCGAGGGCTCCCTCCTACCGTGGCGCGACGTCCTCCACGAAGGGCCGGTCCCCGCCGCCCTCGACCTCGATGCCTTACGCACCGTGCGTGCCCGTTTCCTGGCGGATCAGGAATGGGGCCGCTTCGAGGCGATCCATGCCGACCTGGCGCTCCGCGACGACGTACTGTGCGGCTTTCGACGCCATGATGAAGTCGTCCTCTGGTTCGAGCACGACCTCTACGACCAGCTCCAGATCGCCCAGATCCTGGACTGGTTTGCCGTACAAAACCTCGGATCCAGCGCTGCGCCGCCACCTCCGGCAATTTCCGTCGATGCGGAACGGGCTCGGCCACACGGAGCACCAGGCCCTCGCCGCCACCGCCGGCGGCCTGCACGACCCTGTCTCGTTATTTCGCGCCCACCAATCACAGGAGCCGCATCCCTTCCTGGGCGATCAGACGTTCTGGACCTACCTGAAGCGGCTGGCCGGCGGCCCGCATCCGCTCCTTCACATCGACGGCCCGCCCGGCGAGGATCGTTTCATCGAATCCACCGTCACCGTCACCGACGACGGCCGCCGCGTGCTGGCCGGCGAGCACGATGCCGTCCATCTCAACGGGATCGATCAATGGCTGGGCGGCGTCCATCTGCAGGGCAACACCGCTCGCTGGCGGTGGGATGAACAAGCCGCCTGCCTCCTTCGGGCTACCGCGTGACTTGCATAGCGGCCCTGCGCGGGCGGGCCACCGGCGGACAAAATCCACGGGCAGAACCCTAGCCGATCCCTGGGGCGTTATCTTGTCTCGTGTTTTTTTGATATGCAATAACGGAGACATACTCATGGTCACGCTCAATACCAGCCACGGCGCCATCACCCTCGAACTCTTTCAAGGCGAAGCGCCCCTCACGGTCGACAACTTCCTGACCTACGTCGACGACGGCTTTTTCGACGGCACCATCTTCCACCGGGTCATCCCCGGCTTCATGATCCAGGGAGGCGGCTTTACAGAAAACATGCAGCAAAAAGACACCCGTGCCTCCATCAAGAACGAAGCCGACAACGGCCTCAGCAACACACACGGCACCATTGCTATGGCCCGCACCCAGGTCGTCGACAGCGCAACCGCGCAATTCTTCATCAACCTCTCCGACAACACCTTCCTCGATCACGGCACCCGGGACTTCGGCTACGCGGTCTTCGGCAAGGTGACCGCCGGCATGGACGTGATCGACAAGATCGCCGCCGCCGCCACGGGAAATCGCGGCATGCACCAGAACGTCCCGGTCGAAACCATCTTTATCGAATCCGCAGAACGCGCCTGATGTAATGGATTTTAGGGCACCGCAGGAGCACGTTGACAACCCGTCCCGCGCCAACCCGAGAAACATCCTGAAGCTGGTTTTCGGGTACGACGCCTTCCGGCCCCGGCAGGAAGACATCATCGACCGCATCCTGGCCGGCGGCCACGCCGTGGTCATCATGCCGACCGGCGGCGGTAAGTCGCTATGCTATCAACTGCCGGCCCTGATCCGCCCGGGCGTGGGCATCGTCGTCTCGCCGTTGATTTCGCTGATGCAGGATCAGGTAGACGCCCTCCGCCAGCTCGGCGCACGGGCGGCTTTCCTGAACTCAAGCCTGCCGCGCAGCCGGCAACGCGCGGTCGAGCAACAGCTCCGCGACGGCGCCCTCGACCTGCTCTACGTGGCCCCGGAACGCCTGATGACCCCGCCCTTCCTGGCCCTGCTGGATGGCCTGGACATCGCCCTCATCGCCATCGACGAGGCCCACTGCATCTCGCAGTGGGGGCACGACTTCAGGCCCGAGTATCTGCAACTGACCGAGATACGAGAACGCTATCCTTCCGTCCCCTGTATCGCCGTCACCGCCACGGCCGACGTACCGACGCAGCGCGAGATCCTCAAACGCCTCCGGCTGCCCCGCAGCGACTTGTTCGCCACCGGCTTCGACCGGCCGAACATCCGCTACACCGTCGTCCTCAAAAAAAAGCCGAAGCAGCAACTCCTGCGCTTCATTGAAGATGAGCACCCCGGCGATGCGGGCATCGTCTACTGCCTCTCGCGCAAGAAAGTCGAAGACGTAACCGCGTGGCTCTGTGAGCAGGGGCACGCGGCCGTTGCCTATCATGCCGGGCTCTCGAACAAGGAGCGGCAGCAAAACCAGGACCGTTTCTTGCGCGAGGAAGGGTTGATCGTGGTGGCGACCATCGCCTTCGGCATGGGCATCGACAAGCCGAACGTCCGCTTCGTGGCCCACCTTGACGTGCCCCGCAGCATCGAGTCGTACTACCAGGAGACCGGCCGCGCGGGGCGCGACGGCTTACCCGCCGACGCCTGGATGGCCTACAGCATGGGCGACGTGGTGGCGATGCGTAAGATCCTGGAAAACTCGAACGCAGGCCGCCAGCATCAGTGGGTGGAGCAGCACAAGCTCAACGCGATGTTCGGCTATTGCGAGACGGCCGCCTGCCGCCGCCAGGTGCTGTTGAATTATTTCGGCGAAGACTTCCGCGGTCCATGCGACCACTGCGACAACTGCCTGGAACCCGTCGAGACGTGGGACGGCACGGTCGCGGCCCAGAAAGTGCTCTCCTGCATCTATCGGACCGGCCAGAAGTTCGGCGCGGGCCATGTGATCGACGTGCTTCTCGGAAAAGATACGGACAAGGTGCAGCGGTTCCGGCACGAGCGCCTCAGCACCTTCGGGATCGGAGCCGAGCTGAGCGCCACCGAATGGCGATCCGTCATCCGGCAGCTCATCGCCGCCGACTTTCTGCGGGTCGATGTGGACGGCTACGGGTCTATCCGGATGACGAAGGCGTGCGGTCCCGTTCTCCAGGGCGAGCAGCCCGTCCTCTTTCGAAAGGATCCCAAGCCGGAACCGAGGAAGAAAAAAGCCGGCGCCATCACGGCCGATGCGTCACTGCCCCAGACGCCGGACGACCGGGCGCTTTTTGACACCCTACGAGCCGTTCGCCTGGACCAGGCCCGCGAGCAGGGTGTGCCGCCCTACGTCGTCTTCAACGACAGTACCCTGGCCGCCATGGTGCAATACCGCCCGCACACGCTCGACGAGTTCAGCCGCCTCTCCGGGGTAGGGGAAGTCAAGTTGGCCCGGTACGGAGAGATTTTCCTCGACGCCATCCGCCTGTACGAAGCCGAAAACGCCCCGTGATGCGCTGATTGTAAACTCGGCGTGAAACCGAGACGGGAAATCGGGAGTTGTTGGTATTCTGAACAGGGTGCGTGTATATTGCGTGCCCATTTGGGGTCAGGTAGCTCAGTTGGTAGAGCAACGGACTGAAAATCCGTGTGTCGGGGGTTCAATTCCCTCCCTGACCACATAAAGCCCTTGCAAGTCCTTGATTTGCAAGGGCTTACACATTTATGGGTACAACATAGGTACAACAAAGTCGGATTTCGGGGGCGGTATCCTTTTTCCGGGTACCGCCCCCCTTCTCTTTCAGGCCGCTTCTCGCTTCATCGGCACCACGACAGGAAACGACGTCTCACGGATGATCAGGGCCGTCCCATTGAACCGTTCGATCTGTTTGGCCTCCTTCAACGCCTTCTCGTGCGCCTGAATCTCTGCCGAGTATTCATACGTCTTCCGCGTCGATAGCGCGATCTCGCAGCCCTGGTAAAGCGTACGGTGCTCCGGCTCTTCCCAGAGCGCGGCGGTGATCTCCGGCTTTAACTGTTCGAGTTCTTCCGTCAAGGCATCGATCAGGGCTTTGATCTCGAGGAAGCGATCAAGGGGTTCGTTCGTCTCTAGGGCTCGCAGGCACATGGCATTCATAGGATAGGCCCCCGATGCACGCCGGCATCGGGGGTGGTTCGGTTCGCTAAAAGGGCATCTCTTCGTCGAATTCGGGCACGGGTGCGACGTCCCAGCGGTCCGTCCAATCGCGCTCGGCCTCACGCATGCAGCAGGCGTTGCAGAGAAATTTTTCCTCGTAGCCGTCATCGCAGTAGAGACCGTCGGCTTGCTCTCCGCACTCGGAGCAGGTATCGAATCCGCTAGGATCTTCGCAGTCGGGGCAGACGCCTTCGTTCACGTAGTCTCTCATTGTCTCGCAGGGTCGGGGTTGGAGAAGGGGAAAGGGGGCCGTCTGTGAAAGCCCGGCCCCTTGTTCGTTAGCAGTAGAAGCGGCGGGCCGGTCCCTGGACGTCGCTCTCTTCGAGCATGTCCCAGTAGGCGCAGAGGGCTTCGTCTTCGACAGCTTCGAAGAGGGGGCCTTCCCAGGCGTCGAGGTGGGCGGGAGTGACGCGGATTTCGTGACCGTCGGCGTTCTTGGCGCTCATTACGGTGGCGTGACCGTTCGTGATTTCGGCGGTGACGGTCAGCGTGTCGATCTGAAGGGTGATGGTCATGGCGGTTACCGTGGGAATTGGTGAGAAGAGATCCGTTTGAATGACAATAGAAATATAAGATATTATCCTATATTATGTCAAGGGCGAATTGTAACGATTTATAAGAAAATAATATATATTGTATTTCGAGGATATCCAGGGATCTTATAGGATAATATTGTATATTATTATCAGCACGCTCGTTGACAATTCAGGATTTCTTATCCTTGTAAACTCACAGATGACCTATGGAACTTCTGCTCGAAACCCCTATGTCCGACGTGACCTTCCGCAGCGGAAGCACCTATACCATTGCAGAGTTGGCAGAACTGGCCCGGCGTGGTATGCAGACGCGAGGCTTGACGCAGGTGAAAGCCGCCGAATATCTCAATGAGCATTTCGATCCGCCGCGCGGCCGTGTGGCGCAGCCGCAAATCAGCGCAGCACTACGTGCGCCAGAAGCCAATCCCGGCTTAGTATTGCTAATGGTTCAGGCTTTCACTGATTATGATGTGGATGAGATGCCGCGTTACTTCATCACTCGGAAAGGATAGGTTTGGGACGCGTTTGCACAATCAGGCTATAAACGAGAAAACCCCGAACCACTTAGGCAGTTCAGGGCCTCCCGGTCATTCAAACGGTCCCTTAGAGGTGACCGCCTGTATAGTCAAGATACGATGACGCCGTCACGCTGACAACTCGATTCGCCGGCGTGCTTAGAAATATGGCTTCTCTCCCGTCTTAAGAATCCTCTCCCCGCTCATCGCCACCATCCCCAAGGCTTCCCACGTCCGCAGGTGCTCGACGCTCCGGGACGCTGAGAGGCCCTGACGGCTGCCTTCGCCGGCCAGTTCGTCGAAGGTGAACGCCTGGGGTAGCGCCTCAAAGAGCATCACGGCGCTGTAGATGAGCGGGAACGGCCAGGCTGTAGGATTGGCCGACGGGTCGACGCAGATGAGAAGATCCGGGCCGGGATCCTTAGTGCCCAGCTCGGCTCCAGCGTCTCCAGCAGCGTCTGTACCTGCTTCTTCTGCGCTCGCACGAAACGCCGGGCAATGGCTGACGCGTCAAGGGGCGGTCTTCTGAGGCCAGCGCACGCTGTACGGCCTGGATGCGTTCGGGCAGCGTCTCCGGCCATGGCTCACGGGTTGCTTTCCCGGCAGCCATTGGCTTCGGCTCCGCGTCGACGTCGAGGGCGGCTTGCTGTGTGCCTTCCGGGTTCTGGTACTCCGGGCAAAGGTAGCGGACGAAGCCCTGCGCTTCCTCACGGGTGCGTTCGTGATTGAGCGCGACAAGGCGTTCCAGGATCGCGTCGTCTGAAAGGTCCGCCGGCCAGCCGTAGGCATCGGCAACGGCCGCGTCGAGATCGTCATGCAGGCTCTTGAGCACGCCGACGAGGCCCTGGTTATAGATGGCCTTGTCCTTGCCTTTGAGCGGCTCCCCGGCACGAAGCTTCTCCAGCACGTTGTACATGTCCGTCATCGTCAGCTTGTCGTGTGCGTCAAGCTGGCGCTTTCGGTGTGCGTCGAGGGATTCGGCGATTGTGCGGATTTTTTCTTTCTGTGCACCGGTGGTGTCGGGGAAGGGGAACGGGTCGAAACAGCGCGTATTGTTGTAGCAAGGGCGGTCTTCTAAGGTGCCACCCGCAGCAAGTACCCAAGTGACGTGTATCCGGCTGGACAGAACACCGAGGATATAGGCATCGGCATTGATGCAAGCCTAGTTGAAATTTTCATCGGTGAGCTAGAGAAGCAAGCCTTGAGGCGTGTCGTCTCCAGCGCATCTATCAAGCAGGCCCACCGCCATCTGACAAGCGTGCCGGGGATTTCTGATCGCAGTGCCG
>Ga0302046_10003887_pt1 | contig 13384 bp, 8 predicted proteins | sample RVTome_11_FD_200261 | JGI IMG/M metagenome (GOLD analysis project Ga0302046, IMG submission 200261) | Soil microbial communities from uranium-contaminated site in the Upper Colorado River Basin, Wyoming, United States - RVT147D111 (version 2) ...
CGCTGGCGCTGCGCAACGTGGTGCCTGCATTACTGCTTGGCGTGTGGTTCGGAGCTGCGGCGTTGACATCCTTCACGCCGCGCGGGATTTTTTCCGCGCTGCTCGACAGCTTTCAGATCTACGTTACGCGCGCGCTGGCCGACCCCGATCATGCGGCGATCATTCTGTTCTCCCTGATGATCGGCGGCATGGTCGGCATCATCACGCGGAACGGCGGGATGACCAGTATCGTTCGCATGCTCGTCAGCCGCGCAAGGACTGCCGTCGCCGGACAGGTATCGGTGTGGCTGATGGGGATAATGATTTTTTTCGACGATTACAGCAATACGCTCGTGGTCGGGAACACTGCCAGGCCGCTGACGGATCATCTGAAAATTTCGCGCGAGAAACTGGCATATATTGTCGATTCGACCGCCGCACCAGTCGTTTGCCTGGCCCTGATCACGACCTGGATCGGCTATGAGGTCGGGCTTGTCGGCGACGCGATAGCTCGAATACCGGAATTGAGTGAGCCTGCCTATACCGTATTCCTGAGATCGATCCCGTACAGCTTTTATCCGATCCTGGCCGTTCTGTTCGTACTTGCGGTAGCGATGACCGGCCGGGATTTCGGACCGATGTACAAGGCAGAAGTACGCGCTCGCCGCGGCCAGGTATCGCCGCTCGACAGCAGCGGTTTGCCGGCGCTGCAAGGCGACAACCTCGAGCCCAAGCCGGACATCCCGTATCGCGCGTTCAATGCTTTTGTTCCCTTGCTGGTGCTCATCGTGGCGCTGGTGGGCGGGCTGTACGCGACCGGTGAAGGCGATACCCTGTCGGAAATCATAGGCTCGGCCGATGCCTACAAGGCGATGATGTGGGCATCGCTGCTGGGAGCGATGACGGCCGCAATCCTGACGACAGGGCAGGGCATACTCACCGCGCACGAAACGGTGGACGCGTGGTACGGCGGCGTCCGCGCCATGCTGTTTGCGATGATCGTGCTGGTGCTCGCCTGGGCGCTGGCGAGCGTGACGGAGGATCTCAACACGGCGGAGTATCTCGTTTCAGTGCTTGCCGGATCGCTGCGAATCGAGCTGGTGCCGGCGGTTGTGTTCATACTCTCGGCGGTGACGGCTTTTACCACGGGTACGAGCTGGGGCACGATGGGGATTCTCATGCCGCTGGTGATTCCGCTCGCCTGGGCGGTGATGACGGTCAATGGCATGGCCGATCCGCAGCACATGCACATTCTTTACTCGACCATTGCCTGCAACCTGGCCGGTGCCGTGTGGGGCGATCACTGTTCGCCCATCTCGGACACGACGATCCTGTCTTCGATGGCAAGCGGCTGCGACCACATCGAGCACGTCCGCACCCAGCTGCCGTATGCGTTCATCGTAGGCACGGTTGCAATCGGTGCGGGTTCGATCCCGGGCGGCTTCGGCTTCCCGCCGCTGGCGTCGATCCTGATCGGCTTCGTGGCCCTGGTTGCCGCGCTTTACTTTTTCGGCCGCGCCGCCGATGCCGCCGCCCCCGAAACCGGCGGTGCCGCAGGATAACCGCGTGAGATCAGGACAGGCGGATCCACGCTGATTTCGACTGCGTGTAACTCCGGATGCTCTCGAGGCATTTGTCGCGGGCATTGCCCGACTGCTTGTAGCCGCCGAAAGGCTGCGTCATGTCGCCTTCATCGAAGCAGTTGACCCAGATGACACCCGCCTCGATCTCACGGATCAGCCGGTGCGCGCGGCTGAGATCGCTGGTCCAGATGCCCGCAGCAAGCCCGTAAATCGTATCGTTCGCAATCCTGACCGCTTCGTCCGCGCCGTCGAACGGAATCACGGCGGCGACAGGTCCGAATATCTCTTCGCGTGCAATGCGCATGGAGTTGTCGACATCGGTGAACAGTGCCGGAGTCACGTATGCGCCATTCTGCAAATGCTGCGGCACGGTGCCACCGAATTTCAGCGTCGCTCCGCCTTTTTTCCCTGCCTCGATGAACGACAGCACGCGCTGCTGTGCTTCACTCGTGACGAGCGGTCCGAGATTGGTCGACGGGTCCAGTGGATCCCCCGGTTTGTAGGCATTTTTGCCCTCGGCGACAAACCGCTCGATAAACTCGTCGTAAATCGATTTCTCGACGAGCAAGCGCGAGCCTGCGTTGCAGACTTCACCCATGTTCGCGTAAATGCCGTTGTAGGCAGCAGTGACGGCCCGGGCGAGGTCCGGCAGGTCGCCCATGAAGATCTGCGGCGATTTTCCGCCGCATTCCAGCGACACGCGCTTCATATTGGACTGCCCCGCGTACTGCAGCATGAGCTTGCCCACTTCGGTCGAACCTGTGAACGTGATCTTGTCGACGTCCCGATGCAGGGCGAGCGCTCGACCGGCCACTTCGCCGATGCCGTTGACGACATTGAACACACCGGGCGGCCCGCCCGCTTCGACGAAGAGTTCCGCGAGCCGCAGGCAGGAAAGAGGTGCCTGTTCCGCAGGCTTCAGCACCACGCAGTTTCCGGCCGCGAGCGCAGGCGCGACTTTCCACGCAGCCATCAGCAAGGGGTAGTTCCACGGGGAAATGGCGCCAACGACACCCAGCGGCTCCCGCAGCACGAAATGCATGACGTCCGATTCGGTGTTCGTGACGCTGCCTTCGAGTTTGTCGATGCACTCTGCCATGAACTGAAACGTCTGGATGACCGATGGCAGGTCTATGGCGAGCATGTCACTGACCGGTTTGCCCATATTGAGCGTATCGAGAACGGCCAGCTGTTCTGCATGCTCGTCGATCATGCGGGTAAAACGGTACAGGATCTCCATGCGCTCGCGCGGTGCGATGCGCGACCAGACGCCGGCGCGAAACGCCCTGCGAGCTGCAAGCACCGCGGCATCGATGTCTTTCCCGTTTGCCGCGGCGACGGAGGCGATCGTCTCACCCGTCGCGGGATTGATGCTGTCGAAACGATTGCCGTCGATGGCATCGACGAATTCGCCATTGATGAAAAACCTGGTTTCGAGTTTTGACAACTCGCGCATGGCGACCGTTTGCCACCTCGACAAGGGGTAATTCGAGACTGCCTCAATGCTCATTTTCTGCTCTCCGGTGTTTTCCGCTGCGGCCGACGACCAGCGCATCGAGGGCGATGCAACCTCCGGCGGTAACGACCAGCGGATTGATGTCAATTTCGTCCAGATCGTCGCGCAGCGCGTGCACCATGGCCGAAAACCGCGCCGCGGCCTCGCAGAAAGCCGCTACCTCATACGGAGGCCTGCCTCGCGTTCCCTCGAGCAGCGGCCGCATCCTGAGTGTGTCGACCTTCCGCCGTGCCGTGTCCGCTTCGAAAGGCGGCAGCGCAAAAACGGCATCTTTAAGCACTTCGGCATGGATGCCGCCAAAGCCGATCAGCACCACGGGGCCGAACTGTGGGTCACGGCGTGCGCCCAGAATCATTTCGATTCCCTCCTTGATCATCGGGGTGACGACAGCCCGTGGACCCAGTCGCCCGGACAGCTCGCTGTACGCCGCCCGCAGTTCTGCCCCAGTGCCGATATTGAGGATAACGCCGCGCTGTTCGGTTTTGTGAAATATCCCCGGTGCCGCGGTCTTCAGTACCACGGGGAACGGGATGGCTGCGGCCGCCGCATCCAGCGACTGAAAGTCATCGACCAGGCGGAAATCGGTCACGGGAAGACCGAAGTCCCCGAGCATTGCCAGGGACGAAGCCTCATCGAGAGCGCCTGACGCAGCCAGAACGGGTTTCCATCTCCCGGCAGCTTTGTCCGGCGCGGGGCAGAGCGGTGTATCGGCCTTCGCGAAGTGGTCACGGCAGGCAAACAGGGCGCGTATGCCGCGCAAAAACGCTGGCACGCCGTCCAGTACCGGGAAGCCTGAATGAGTCCACTCGACCACCTGCGGGTCGAAACCGCTGCCCTGCCGGGCGGCAACCAGAGCAACCGGCTTACCGGACGCCTCGCGCGCCGTCTCCATGTATCGAAGATAGCTGGTATACACCACTCCTCCGGGAGCGCGATCGTGCACCACTGCACCGATGGCGGCGCCCGGATCCTGCATCATGATGGCAAGTGACCTCGCCATGGCGGCGGCGGCGTCTTCCCCGCCCCGGCTCCACGCATCCAGCGGGTTGACGGCCGGCAGTTCGGGATCGAGGATTTCTTCGAGCGCCTGCACCGTTGCCGGGGTCAGGGTCGTGAGCGGGACGCCGGCCTCCTCGGCGAGGTCGACCATAAGCTGTCGCTCACCCCCCGAATCGTGCAACGTGACCAGGCCGCCCGGTCCCGCCGGGTGCAGCTGCGAGAACAGAATCAAGGTGCTTGCGAGCTCGTCCATGTCGCGCACACGCTGCACTCCGTAACGGTCAAAGAGCGCATCGTAGGCCGCATCGGCGCCCGCGATCGCGCCCGAATGCGACACGGTGAGCTGCGCCGCTTTTTCGGTGCGGCCGACTTTCAGTGCAATTACAGGGATGCGCTTCGAATTCGCTTTTTCAAGAGCTGCCCGGAAGCCGTCGGGATTGCGCGCGGTCTCGACAAAAAGGCCGACGACCCGCGTCTCGGGAAGGTCGAGTGCGAAATCGAGGTACTCGTCCATCGCGACGCCGATTTCATTTCCCGTGGAGACGGCAAAGTTGAAACGGAGACGCTCTTCGCAGTCGACGATACCGCACATTCCGGAACCCGAGTGGCTGATCAGGCTGACCGTCCCCGGCGGCTCATGCATACGGCTGTCGAATCCGCAGGCCCAGACCCTGTCCCTGACGTTGTAGAAGCCCATGCCGTTGGCGCCGCATGCGAGCAATCCTGCATCACGCACTTTTTTCTGCACCCTCGCTTTCAGCGCAGGCGTCGTGTCGTCGTCGAGCGCCAGTGCCGACATCAGCAGCACGGCAGGTACGCCAACGGCGATTGCCTGGTCAAGCGCGGCTTCGATGCGCTCGTCGGTGAGACTGAAGATGACCAGGTCGGGCACTTCGGGGAGTTCCGGGAGCGCCCCATAGCAGCGTATGCCCCGGAGTTCGGCATATCGGGGATTGACCGGATAGATGTTGCCGGCAAATCCTCCGCGCAACAGGTTGCGGACCGACCAGTCGCCCATCGATCCCTCGCGTGCGGACGCGCCAATCACTGCGACGGAGCGCGGTCGAAGCAAAGGATCAAGCCGGTGTTTCATGCTGCCGATTTCGATGGATCGCGCATCCGGCGCCGACCGGTCCGGGCGCCGGACTCGTTCTAGAATTTGCCCGGCGGCGTGGCGCGGCGGCGTGGCGGGTCCCAGAAGGGCTTTTCCACCACCATGGCCCTTGCCATGACGCGTGACCAGTGCATTTCCCGCTGATAATAGATCTCGACCAGCAATTCCTCGCCGACAGCGCCGTGCGGCATCACGACGGTGCCGAGCGCGACGTTCTGTTTACAGACGGGCGACCATGTCGCGGATGTGATGAAACCGACCTGTTTGCGGCGGCCTTTTGTTTTCCTGTAGATATACGAGTGATGCGCAGGCTTGTTGCCTTCGATATCGAGCTTGACGAGCCGCCAGTTCGAACCGCGCCGCTTCTCTTCCGCGAGCGCCCTGCGGCCATTGAAGTTCGGCTTCTTGAAGTCGACCAGCCACTCGAGTCCGAGCTCGAAGGGCGATCGTGAACGACCGCTGCGCACTGTCCCGTCCGCGGGCAGAAAGTCGACGCCTGCGGTCAGGAACCCGGCTTCTATGCGGGCAAGGTCGAGCGCGTCCGTGCCGATTGCCCTGATGCCATGCAGCTTGCCGGCTTCGAACAACGCGTCCCACAGCGGCTCCGCCTTCGCTTTATCGATCCACAGCTCATAACCGAGGTCGCCCGTGAAACCTGTCCGGGAAATCATCAGTTCGCCGCCGTCGAAGTCGAAGTGCGTAAGGCCGAACGGCTTCAGCTCTTCGATACCCTGGAAGCCCATATTCTTCATTACGCTGAAGGATGTCGGGCCCTGCACGGCGAGCGCCGCGATGTCGTCGGTTTCTTCCGTAATCTGCACGTCGAGCCCGATCGCCGCGGCCGTAAGCCATGCGAGGTGCCGCTCCTGCGAGCAAAGCCGGTACTCCCCTTCGCGAAGGTGGAACAGCGTGCCGTCGTCGATTACCCGCCCCTGGTCGTTACACCAGACTGCATAGGCGACGCGGCCGGGCTTGATCTTGCGCATGTCGCGCGTAACCAGCCGGTCGACGTAATCCAGAGAGTCCGCACCCTTGATGCGGTACTTGGTCATTGGCGTCAGGTCGAACACGCCGGTGCTGTTGCGAATTGCGAAGTACTCGAGGTCGGCGTCGTAAAGCGCGTCAGTGCTCGTGTAGCCTTTCCAGGCGTGCCAGGTATTCAGTCGATCGAGCGCAGAAAGCCGCGAATAGAAAGGGGACCGTTTTCGGCCCTGGTCGACTGCAACCGGGGTCATGTCGGCGTTCATATTGCCCTTCATATCGGTTTTCATAGTGGCGTTCACATCGAGACCCTCAGGCTGCCTTCTCGTCTGCCAGTATCATCCGCGCGGCGTTGCGTCCGCAGGCGCCGGACACACCGCCGCCGGGATGTGTACCGGCTCCGCAAAGCCACAGACCCTGGAGCGGCATGCTGTACTGGGCAAAACCGACGACCGGGCGAACGAACATGAACTGGTCCAGCGTGAGTTCGCCGTGATGCCAGTGCCCGCCGGTGATGCGGAATTCTCTTTCTATGTCGGCCGGCGTCAGGATTTCCGCGGCAGTAATTCGCTCTCGAAGATCGGGAGCGTAGCTTGCAATGGTGTCGATTGCCGTGTTGAGGAATGCGTCGCGCGCCTCGCCGTTCCAGCCGGCCTTGAGCCTGTACGGGGCGTATTGCACCACCGCCGAGAGCACGTGCCTGCCTGTCGGCGCAAGGGCCGTGTCACGGAAGCTCGGGAAGGTAATCTCAAGCACCGGAGCCCTGGAATACACCCCGTATTTCGCCGGGTTGAAAGCACGCTCGACATAGTTCGGGTCCGGAGCGATCAGAAGACGATCACCGAAATGCCTCTTGTCCAGGCCGTCGATCGTTGGCAGCCCATCGAGAGCGAGATGCAGTTTGGCAGCATTGCCGCGCATGCGGATGTGGTTCACGCGGCGCACGAAGCCGGTCTCGACATGACGTGCACCAACGAGCGACATGATCGTCGTCTTCGGGTCGGCATTCGAGACCACCGTCCAGCTGGCAAAGGTTTCGCCATCCTCGGTCTCGACGCCCGCCGCTCGCCCGTTTTCCACGATCACGCGCCTGACCGGTTTTCCGGTGCGAATCACCGCGCCGCGGTCCCGCGCGGACTGCGCCAACGCCTCACTCACGGCCCCCATGCCGCCGGCCGGTGCCGAGAGCGCGCCGTGACTGCCGCAGAGGCGATAAAGGTAAGTGAGGATCGTATTGGGCGAACGCGGCCCGAGATGCGTGCCGAGCACGGCGTCGAGGCAGAGCGCGCCGCAAAGCAGCGGGCTTTCAAAACGCTCTTCCACTTCATCGAAGATGTTCATTCCGACGAGGCGGAGGAACTCGCGCATTTCCGTTCTGCCGAGACGCCTCAAATCGAAGCCGAGCCTCGCCAGCGTGGTCAGGTCGCGCGTGCTCCCGTTCGCCAGACGCGGCGGCGACTTGTTGAAATAGGTCTGAAGCAGATCGGCGAAGCGCGTCATGCGGCGATGGAAATCCCGCAGGCTGTCACGATCGGCGTTGCTGACGCCCTCGACGCTGCCGCCGTTCAGGCGCACGTGATTGCCGTCCGCGGCCAGGGCAACGGTGGCAATGCTCTTCGCAGCAAGATCGATCTTGACGCCGAGATCCCGGATGACGTCCGGCTGCAGCTGATACAGAAGATGAGCGCAGGAGGACACCGAATAGCCTTCGGCGAACGGTCGCGTGCGCGCCGCTCCGCCAACGGCGTCGTCGGCCTCCAGTACCAGTACTTTCTTGCCCGCTTTCGCGAGCAGGGCGGCGCACACCAGCCCGTTGTGACCCGCGCCGATCACGATGGCATCGTATCGCTCAGTCATCGCCGAAATTCCCCGGCACGGTGTTGCTGCGCTTCAGGTCGAGCAGAATCTCGCGGGCCGCGTTCGCCCCCGGAGCCGCCATGACGCCGCCGCCCGGGTGCGTACTCGAGCCGCACATGTAGAGGCCGCCGACCGGTCCGCGGTACTGCGCATATCCGGGAACGGGCCGGTTGAACAGGAGCTGGTCCATCGTCAGTTCGCCGTGAAAAATGTTGCCTTCCGACAGTCCGGCTTCTCGTTCGATATCCTCAGGCGTCCGGATTTCCACGTGCAGGATGAGGTCCTTGAAGTCCGGACTGTATTTGCCTATCTGGTTGATGACGGTCTGACCGAATGCTTCGCGCTCCGCGGCCGTCCAGTCACGTCCTTCGATCTTGTACGGACAGTACTGCACGAAGCAACTCATGAAGTGCTTGCCCGGCGGCGCCATGGTCGGGTCGGTTACCGTCGGAATGACCATGTCGACATACGGGTCCTTCGACCAGATGCCTTCCTTCCAGTCGTCGTAGGCACGCTCCATGCGCTCCATCGAATCGATGAAGTGCATATCGCCGTCCAGCAGGGGGTTGTTTTTCGGCAGGGCAGGGAACGTCGGCATTCCGTCCAGCGCTATGTTCAGTTTTCCCGAAGAGCCACGGATCTTGAAATTCTTTACGCGCTGGTAGAACGCCGCAGGCAGATCCTTCTCGTCCATGCACGTCAGGAACGTGCGTTTCACGTCCATGCCGGAGACGACGATCTTTGCATCGATCTCCTCGCCGTTGGTCAGGGCGACGCCCTTGACGTTGCCGTTCCCGACGACAATCTGTTCCACGCCGGCATCAGTACGCAATTCGCCTCCGTAGGACTGGAACGCGCCCGCGATGGCCTTGGATACGGCGCCCATGCCGCCTCGCGCATAGCCCCAGGAACCCACGTTACCGTCTACTTCACCCATGTAGTGATGCAGCAGCACGTATGCCGTGCCGGGAGAATGAATACCGAGCGCTGTGCCGATGATGCCGCTGCCGGACAGCGACGTCTTGATCACGTCGGTCTCGAAGTACTCGTCGAGGTATTCGGCGACACTCATCGTCCAGAAGCGGATGGTTTCCAGCATCCGCTCTTCGCCCATGTCGTAAAACCGTCGTCCCAGATACGCAAGTTCCTTGAGATCGCGCGGCTTGAACGAGGTCGGGTCGGGCGGCGTGCGCAGCAAGGAGTCGCGGATGAAACGCGTCTGGCGCATGACGTCCGCCGAGTAACGCTCGTAGGCATCGGCATCATGTTTCGAAAAGCGGGCGTATTCGCGGTGCGCGACCTCGGTGTCCCAGTAGGAGCCGAAGTAACCGCCGTTCTCGAGAAATGTGACGCCGCCGCCATAGGGCGTAACCTGCAGTCCGTGGCGGTGCAGTTCCAGCGCTCTGAAGATTTCCGGCCGCAGCAGCGAGCAGACGTAGGAGCAATTGGAGTAGATCCAGTCCTTGTAAAGGTTGCGGCTGACGGTTGCGCCGCCGATATACTCGTTTTTTTCGACGCACAGAACGTCGAGGCCGGCTTTCGCGAGAAACGCGGCACTCGTCAGGCCGTTGTGTCCAGCCCCGACGACGATTGCATCATAGGTTTTCATGGAAATAAGAATGCTCGCAAATGCCTGCGATATGCAATTCGATATACAGGCGCAGCGGCGCCAGTGGCCGCTGCGCCGGGATATTGACCGTTACGCAGTGTGGACGCGGCTGCTGTCGGAGGGCAGCTTCTTCAATGTAATGTCTACCGCGCGCTCAAATTTGTCCAGCGTTTCCTCGAGACATTTCACATCATGCGCCTCACAAACGAACCATGGCTCGCGCGAGTCCGGTTCGACCAGAACTCCCAGTTCATGCAGCTCGGGGGCAAGCGCGTTGTAGAACTCGTAATCGGTATTCACCCAGTCGCGGTAGTCGGTCGGCACGTGATCGTCGAAGAACAATCCGGTCATGGAAGGATGACCCGCAAAGCAATGGGGAATGCCTCTTGCAGCCAGGATGCGTTTCAGGCCTGCCTGCAGCGACTTTCCATAATTTTCGATGGACTTCAACGCGTCCGTCTCGTCCAGTATCTTGAGCGTCCGGTTGGCGGCCGACAGCGACACGGAATGGCCGGTGAAGGTCCCGCCATGCACGACGCCATCGCCGACCCTTCGCATCAGGTCTTCGCGACCGGCAACGACGGAGATCGGATAGCCGTTCGCCATTGCCTTGGCAAACGTGCACAAGTCCGCTTTGACGTTCAGAAGTTCCTGTACGCCGCCCTTGGCGACGCGGAACCCGGTTTTGACTTCATCGATAATCAGAACGACGTCATACCTGTCGCACAGGTAACGGACATCGTGCAGATAATCGCGAGTTGCGGTCAGCCCGCAGCAATTGCCCATGATCGGTTCGATCAGAAACGCTCCGATATCACGATGATGTTTCCGCAGCACGTCTTCCACGGCGTTGGAGTCATTGAGGGGTACCGTATGGAACAGGGGCTTGAGTACGGCCGGAATGCCGTCGCCATACGGCCGAATCTCGGGGTCGCCCTTGGCCGGCGTCCATTCCTCGACGTCCGCGTACCAGAGGACTTCGTTGAAGACTCCGTGATATCCGCCTTCCACGACGATGTGCGCGTCCTTGCCGGTATGCGCTCTTGCTATGCGCATTGCCGCCATGACGGCTTCCGTGCCCGAATTCGAGAAGCGGACAAGCTCCGCCGCGGGCACCATGCGGCTTAAGCGACTGGCAACCTCGTATTCGAGTTCCGTCGCCAGGGCGAACACGCCGCCGATCTCGATTCCTTCACGGGCAGCTTCATCGACGCGGGGGTCGGCATAGCCGAGAATAGCGGGGCCGTAAGCGAGGCGATAGTCGATGTATTCGTTACCGTCGATGTCCCAGATGCGGGCACCTTTGCCGCGTTTGGCATAGATGGTTTTGTCGTCGCCCCAGTAGCGGAAATTGGACGACACGCCTAAAGGCAGTTTCTGGTTGGCTTTCCGGAATTGTTGGTTAGATTTGCTTAGACACCTCATATTGCCTCCATATAACCTTTGCGACCCCGAGCCTCTCACGAGGCGGGGCCGAAGTCCAGAAAAATGAATGAATACTCATTCATTTTGTGGCAGGATGCGGGTCGGCGCGGGGGGTTCTCAGGCGAATCCGCGCAAAAGATTATGTAAAACGACGGGGCCGCCGATGCGGCGGCGACGGTTCGTTTCGGGCGGTCGGACAGGAGGGTACTTCGATGGCTGTAACTGCAGTCAAAACCGCAGTCAAGGGAAGCAAAAGCAGTCGCCGTACGGCCACCAGGGAAGAGCGTCGGCAGCAGCTCATTGCCGCCACGATCAAATGCATCTCGAAAAAAGGCATCGGCAGCACCACGCTGGGCGATGTGGCGCAGGAGGCCGGGTTGTCACAGGGCATCGTGAACCTGCACTTTGCCAGCAAGGAAAACCTGTTCAATGAAACCCTGCAGTACCTGGCGGAAGACTACAAAGCCGAGTTCGACGGCGCTCTGGACAAAGCGCCGCCGGAGGCTGCGAACAAGCTCCTGGCGCTGATGGAGATGGACCTGAAGCCTTCCATATGCGATCGGCAGAAACTCGCCGTGTGGTTCGCTTTCTGGGGAGAGGTCAAGTCCGTGCCGACTTACCAGAAGATGTGCGAGGCCTACGACCGGGGCTACGACGACGCCATCAATGCACTGTGCCAGACGATCATCGACGAGGGTAACTACAAGAACATAACGGCGCAGACGGTTACGGATGCATTGTCGTCGATGACTGACGGCCTGTGGCTGTCTTACCTCGTAAGCCCCAAAGGTTTCGATCGCGAAGTGGCTATGGACGCGGTCTATAGCTATCTTCGCGCGGTGTTCCCCGAGCACTACGAATGATGGCTCCCTCGCAGGCGTCCGGACAATCCACAAAGGGATGATGCCGACTTGAAAATCGAACTCAGCAAGAACGCGCTCGAGTGGCAGGAGAGGGCGCGCGACTTTGCCGTCAACATGCTGCAGCGGCACGAAGTCGAAGCGGAAATGAACAATGGCGAGCTGCCGGCGAAAGTCAGGAAGCAACACAAGTCGCGCGCGATCGAGCTCGGATTCAGCAGGATGGACGTGCCAGCGAAGTACGGCGGTCTCGAGCTCGGTATCGTGGAACAGGTCGCGGTGTGGGAGCAGCTTGGCCGCGTGACCAATGCGCTCGCCTGGTGCTTCGCGGAGCCGCAAAGCTGGATGTTCGAGGCCTGCAGCCGGATGCAGATCGAGAAGTACATCCTGCCGCTCATGCGCGGCGAGAAGCATGACTGTTACGCAATTACCGAGGCCGGGCCGGGGTCGGACGTCGCGGCGCTCGAGGCGACAGCCAGGCAGAGGGGCGACGGCTTTGTCCTGAACGGCGAGAAGTGGTTCGTCACCAGCGCAAATCTCGCGGACTACTTCTGGTTCCAGGCTGTCCTGCCGGACGAACAGGGAGGCGCCCTTTTCTTCGTCGATCGGGGACAGGAAGGCATCGAGGTGATTGCATCGCCCACCTTCAGCCACACCTTTGCCGCGCATCATCCAACCTATCGCTTCGCCGACGTTCACGTGCCCGCGGAGAACCGCATCGGCAAGGCGGGCGATGGCATGGCCTACACGAAAAGCTGGTTCCGCCGCGAGCGGCTCATGATCGCGGCGCGTTGCTGCGGTGCGGCAGCGAGACTGATCGAGGAGGCAAGCGCGTTCGCGCAGGGGCGCCGGTCGGGCGGCCTGCCGCTCAGCGAGCGACAGGCCATTCAGTTCATGCTTGCCGACAGCGTCACCGAACTGTGGGCGGCGCGGCTCATGACCTTCGAGGCGGCGGCCGCGCACGATCGTGGTGAAAACGTCAAGAGCCTGCACAACCGTTGTTCCATCGTAAAACTGTATGCCTCGGAAATGGCCAACCGGGTCGCCGACCGCGCGGTTCAGATTTTCGGCGGCCGCGGATATATGCGGGAAAACGTTGCCGAGCGTTTTTTCCGGGAACTGCGCGTGGATCGCATCTGGGAGGGCACCAGCGAGATTCAGCGCCTGATCATTGCGCGTGGCTTGCTGAAGCGCGGTCTGGAAGATATGTAGCGGTCCGCCCCTGGGCAGCAATTGTCTTGTTCGCGGGCAAGTGGTGAAATCAAGGCAGATGGTCGGGACAGTAAAGCTGGGGAGCCTCTGCGCAAGTCGTGGACGGCGTCTTTTAGTCCACGACTTGTGCAGAGGCTCCCTGGCGCAAATCGCCGCAATCGTCATGTTGACGTTTGCGGCGCCGTTACTCGTGTCCTGTACTTCCGACACGGGGACGGAAACGTCCCCCGGCGCACGGGTCGTCAATAT
>Ga0302046_10003891_pt1 | contig 13380 bp, 7 predicted proteins | sample RVTome_11_FD_200261 | JGI IMG/M metagenome (GOLD analysis project Ga0302046, IMG submission 200261) | Soil microbial communities from uranium-contaminated site in the Upper Colorado River Basin, Wyoming, United States - RVT147D111 (version 2) ...
GACAACGAGATCGACATGGCCGGCCTGGCGAAGGTCAAGGGGATCCAGCGCGAGAACATCAAGCCGCAGGTGGACCGTTGGGTCTTCCCCGACGGCCACGGCGTGCTGGTGCTCGCCGAGGGCCGCCTGCTCAACCTCGGCTGTGCGACCGGCCACCCCAGCTTCGTCATGTCGAACAGCTTCACGAACCAGGTGATCGCGCAGATCGAGCTGTTCGGGAACACCGGCGACTACCGGAACGGAGTCCACGTGCTCCCGAAGCACCTGGACGAGAAGGTGGCGCGGCTGCACCTGGAGAAGCTCGGCGCGAAGCTGACGAAGCTCACCCCCGAGCAGGCGAAGTACATCGGCGTGCCCGTCGACGGGCCCTACAAGCCGAGCCACTACCGCTACTAGCTCTGGCTCTCCTCGACGCGGAGAGTCCCCAGCCGAATGGAAGGCTGCTCGGCCGCCTTCCGAAACGCGAAGCGAGCTTCCGGCTCCGAGCCTCGACCTGCCGTCGAGACTCGGAGCCTCGCAAGCTCAGCCTCCGAAGTCCGCGAGCAGGCGAACGATCTCGTCCCGGCCGCGCGCCCGTGCCTCCTCGCCCGGCGTGCGGCCGGCGGCGTCGAAGGAGTACCCGCGGGCGAGCGGATCGGCGCCGCGCTCGAGCAGGAACGCGACCAGGTCTACGTGCCCGCGCATGACCGCCCAGTGCAGGCCGGTCGTGCCCAGGCTCTCCTGGTCGACCTCCGCGCCGTGATCGAGCAGGAGCTCGGCTGCCTCCACGCTCCCGCCGCCGATGGCCGGGTACCACATGGGCGCGAAGTCGTGCGGACCGCGCTCGTGGAGCGAACCGGGGTGCGCGGCGAGCAAGCGGCGCGCGCCGGCCAGGTCCCCGACCGAGAGCGAGGTCGCGAGCGACTGCGGCGCCCCGAGGTCGAGGTGCATGCGCAGGATCTCGCGGTTCCCCGTGTGCGCGCAGGCCTCTACCGCGAGCTCGTCCTGGGTCGACACCGAGAAGATCAGCCTCGGGTTCCGGTCGAGCGCCGCGCGGACGGCCGCTGGATCGTTGTGCGATGCGCCGGTCACCTGGCTCTGCACCTCCGCGGGAACGTCCCACAGAGGGTCGAACACGACCGGACCTCCGCTCGCGTCGTAGGCGTAGCGCGCGCGCATGTCGTCGCGCACGAGCCCGCGCTCGCCGCGCAGGGTCTTGACGACCGCGGCGTGCTCGTGCTCCAGGGCGACGTCGAGCGGCGTGCGTCCGCCGTCGTCGCGCGCTGCCGGCTCGGCGCCGCGGCGGATCAGGTAGCGCACCAAGTAGTCGTCCCCGCGTCTCGCGGCGACGTGCAGCAGCGTCGCGCCGCCGCGCTGCCGCGCGTGCACGCTGGCGCCGTTGGAGAGCAGGGAGACCGCGCCCTTGCGCGCCAGGATCGGGTGCGCGCACTCCAGGGCTCCGTGCGCGGGCGTCACGCCGCGCTTCCCGAGCGGGTTCCCGTCCGCATCGGCGCCCCAGGATTGGAGCAGGTACAGGCTCCCGGCCCCAACTCGCGCTCCCGCGTACAGCGGCGTCCCGCCGACCGGGTGGTAGGCGTCGAGCAGCGCCGGCGCGGCACGGAAGCGCTCTTCCGCGAGCTCCCAGTCGGACAGCATCACGGCCTCCGCCAGGTCCGGCTCGTACCCGCGCTCGAGCAAGAGATCCGCCACCGCCCGCCGCTCGTGCAGCAGCGCGACCGCGAGCGCCGATCGGCCCGCCTCGTCGCCCGAGTCGCGCAGCTCCGGCCGCGCATCGAGCAGGGCCCGCGCCCGCTCGAGGTCGCCGGCGCGGACGGCAGCGAAGAACGCCGCGCCCTCCTCGATGCCCTTGCGGAACGCGAACGAACCGGCGACGTCCTGGCAAGCGGCGCGCACGGCGGTGGGGAGCAGGGTCACGAGGGGAGCGGACAGGAGCAGGCTTCGGCGCGTCGTCGTCATGTCGAGTGCAACCTCCGCCGAAGAGGCGATCGAGCTCTTCTCCGGGGATCAGGAACCCGCGTTTTCTCTGCTAGAGTCGGAACGTGGTCACCACGACGGCCGGTCAGGTCGCGCAGCTCCTCGCGCGGCAGCGCGACGGTGATGCGTCCGCCAGGGACGAGCTGTTCGCGCTCCTCTACGACGACCTCCGGCGCGTCGCGGCGTCCGCCCTGCGCAGCGAGCGCCGCGACCACACCGCCGTGCCGACGGCACTGGTCCACGAGGTCTACCTGCGCCTGGTCGATGTGCCGCTGACGGCGCGCGATCGGCGCTCGTTCCTGGCACTCGCCGGCCTCGCCATGCGTCGCGCCCTGGTCGACAGCGCCCGACGCAGGCGACTGCGAAGGGACGCACGGACCTCCGACCCCGCCGGACAGGCCGCCGCGGACGACTTCGATCCGCTTCGGCTCGAGGTCGCGCTCGACAAGCTCGAACGGCTCGACCCCGAGCTCTCCGAGCTCGTGCACCTGCGTTTCCTGGCGGGTGCGAGCGTCGAGGAGGTCGCCGAGCTCCTGGGCGTCTCCGCGCCGACGGTGAAGCGTCGCTGGCGAGTCGCGCGCGCCTGGCTCAAGCTCGAGCTGGAGGGAAACGCGTGATCGCCGACTGGCGAGCGACACGCACGCTCCTCGAGCGCGCTCTCGAGCTCCCCGCGGGCGAGCGCGTGCGGTTCGTCGAGGCGGAGGCGCCGGACCAGGTCGAGCTGCGCGAAGCCGTGCTGCGGCTCCTCTCCAGCGACTCCAACGCCGATCCCGTGCTCGACGAAGACTCCGCGGAGCGACTGCTCGCGAGCCGCGGGCCCGGGGACCTGCCCGAGCGCATCGGTCCCTACTCGATCGAGGGCGTCCTCGGCGAGGGCGGCACCGCGACCGTGTTCGCCGCTCGCGACGCGCGGGGCCGACCGGTCGCGCTCAAGCTCCTGCACGAGGGCCTGGGCGGGACGCAGCTCGAGCGCCGGTTCCATGCCGAGCGCGACGTGCTCGCGGCGCTCGAACATCCGGGCATCGTTCGCGTCCTCGACGCTGGCGAGCACGAGGGCCTGCCCTTCCTCGTCACCGAGTGGGTCGACGGCGTGCCGATCGACCGCTACGTCGCGGAGCGGCACGCCGAGCGCGACCTGTGCCTGGCGCTCGTGCTCCAGGTGGCGGCGGCGGTCGGGCACGCCCATGCGCGGCTGGTCGTGCACCGCGACCTGAAGCCGGGCAACGTCCTGGTCGACACCGCCGGGCGCCCGAAGGTGCTCGACTTCGGCGTGGCCAAGCTGCTCGAGACGCCGCGCGGGATGACGCACCCCGGCAGCCGAGCCCCCTACACACCGCCCTACGCCAGCCCCGAGCAGGTGCGTGGCGAGCTCGTCACGACGGCCTCGGACGTGTTCTCGCTCGGCGTGCTGTTGCGCGAGCTCCTCACGGGGTCGACGCACGGAGCCGGTCTGCGCGGCGAAGCCGCGGCCGTCGTCGCCTGCGCGACGCAGGCCGATCCGGCCACGCGGTACGCGGGGATGGATGCCTTCGCGAGCGACATCAGCAACCTGCTCGCGCACCGTCCGGTCGCCGCGGCTCGGCCGGACCCGCTCACCGTCGCCGCCAAGTGGATGCGCCGCAACCCGTTGCCGGCCGTGGCTCTCGGCGGCGGCCTGCTCGCGCTACTTGTCGGTCTAGGTCTGACTCTCTTGGGTCGCGATCGGGCGCGCGCCTCGGAGGGCATCGCCTGGAGCGCGCACGCCGACGCGGTCTGGGTGACGAACTACTGGGCGGATCTGCTGGAGCGCATCGCCCGGGGCGAGGTGACCGAGGCGGACGACGTGCGCGCCTTCGTGCACGAGGCGGAGGTGCGCATCCGCCTCGACCTGCCGGAGCGCCCCGAGGCCGAGGCCCGCATGCGTCACGCGCTGGCGCGCGTGCTGCTCGCCCTCGGCGAGCGCTCCGAGGCCGAGCGGAACGCACGCAGAGCCCTCGAGCTCTCGCGCGGGACGCGCGGGCTCGGGTCGCGGGACGAGCTGGCGAACCGGGACCTCCTGGAGGAGATCCTGCGCTCCGACTGACCGCTCGACGCGGAAGCTCACAGCTTCACAGCCAACTCAGTCCTCGCGCCGGCGCATCTCCTCCTCCGTCGGGGTGCTCGGGAAGTCGTCGTGGAAGAGAAGCGCGTTCGTCACGAAGGCGAAGTCGTGGTGGTTCTGGTAGCGGTGCAGCGCGTTGAAGGTGAGCAGCAGGACTCGCCCGCGGCCGACCGGCACGTCCAGGATCGCCGGCAGGCGCTCGAGTGCCGCGGAGTCCTTCACCAGGCCGGACAGGCACAGCTCGGGATCGGCGGCGGGCTTCTCGTCCGTCCCTTGGCTCGACTCCTTCGCGGAGGCCTCGACGGGCACGCCCGCCTTGCGGTCTGCATCCGCCTCCTCTTCCGCGGCCGTCTTCGTCCCGTACTGCAGCACGACGCGCCCGCGCTCGCGCTCGGACACCGTGAAGCTCGGGAGGTTGCCGTGGAAGACGTGCGTGAGCTCGCCGTAGCCGAAGGCGACCGGGTGCTCGGGGCGCAGCACCCTCGCCGTGACATGCGAGCCGGGCGTGCCGGCGGGATCCCCCGACCGCACGCCGCGCGCGAGGCCGCTGTCCGCCGCCAGCCGGCCCGCGCTCCCCAGCGTGATCAGGAGCCCGCCCTCGTGCACGAAGCGCGAGAGCTGTTCCAGACCGACGAAACCCATGCCGCCGGTGATGTCCTCGGACGAGTCGATCGCGCCATGCGAGGGGAACTCGTCCGTGCGCGTCCAGGCCAGTGGGCTCCACTTCGGATCGACGCCGCCGATCAGATCGTCGAGCCCCATGCCGCCGGTGTTCGGGACGAGCACGACGTCGAAGCGCTCGCGCAGACCGCCCGCGCGCAGGTCGTCCTTGTCGATCAGCGTGTAGGGCACGCCGAGCTCCTCGAGCGTGTAGCGCGCCCAGCCCGAGTCCTGCGTGTAGACCCACGTGTGGAACAGCGCGACGCGCGGCAGGTCGACCGCGAGCGTCTCCGCCCCCTCGAGCGAGTCGACCGCCGCCAGGTCGAGGTGCAGCCGCGCGGCGAGGTCCTGCAAGCGGCCGCGGTCCGCGCCCTCGATCACCAGCGAGCCGGCCGGGTAACCATCCCACTCTCGTGCGAGCGCACGCAGTCCGACGTCGAGCCCCCAGGCGAGCCCGGCCAGGTTCGCCTGGCCCGCGTGTCGGACGATCCAGCGCCGGCCCTCGGAGACCGTGCCCGGGAGCGCCGGCGTGTCGGTCACGCGCTCGGCGTCGAGGTCGAGCACCGCACGGTCGTCGATCTCCTCGGCCTCGATGCCCAGCATCAGCGGCAAGCACCAGGAGACGTCGTCGTAGGGCGGGTGGTCGGCGTCCGCGGGGAACGCCTGGCGCATGAAGAGCGTGCGCGCGAAGTTGCGGTAGGGCTGGTCCATGCGCACCAAGTAGTCGCCGGCCGCGAGCTCCACCTCCCCCACCACGGCGTCCGCGAGCGCGCGGTGGACCTCGATGCGATGCTCGTCCAGCAGCCACAGGAGCCGGTGCAATCCGGGGCGGTTCGCCTGCGCGTGCGGGACGAGGACCGCGAAGGGCGCCTCGCTTCGGCCGCGCTCGAGCGAGTTGAACGCCTTCTGCCATGTGTTGAACAGCAGCGTCTCTCCGTTGCGCGCCGCGAGCTGCAACGCGGCGAGCACGCCGGTCTGCATGTAGTTCGTGTTGTTCCGCATGCTCCAGCGGAGCTTCTTCGGCATCGGATCCGCGCGGTACCACTGCCGCGAGTCGACGCGGTCGCCGGCGTAGCTGGAGCGCGACAAGTCGCGCTCGAAGGTCCCCGCGTGGCCGTTGCCGAAGGTCTCGTAGAAGCGGCCGACCGCGTTGTGGTTGTTCGTGACCCACAGCAAGTAGCCCGGGTACCAGCCGGTGTAGAAGCCCCAGCTCCACACGCCTTCGAGCCCGAGCTTGGTGGCCTGGCTCACGTCGTAGGACGCCAGCCACTGCCACTCCGTCACCGTGATCGGGTCGATCGTCTCGTTGTAGGGCCCGGTGCCGGTCGAGACGTATAGAAGCGGGACGGACTCGTGCAGGTCGAGCGACACCGTCGGTAAGAAGCGGTGGTAGGTGTCGTTGTAGTTGCGGGTCAGCGGCTGGCTCGCCTGCAGCCCGTCGCGGTTGTTGTCGTGGAAGGTGTAGTCGCCCCAGAAGGTCGGTGAGCGCGGCGGCGAGTCCTCGAGGTCGGTGACGCCCTGCAGGTGCCGGCGGTGCCAGTCGACCGTCCGCGCCCGCCCGTCCATCTCGAGCACGGGCGTGATCAACGTGAGCACGTTCGCGCGGATCTCGGCGACGTGCTCCTGCTCGCTGACGACCAGACGGTAGGCGAGCTCCATCACCATCTCCGGCGGCCCCAGCTCGGGCGAGTGCAGCCCGGCCGTGACGTAGTAGGTCGGCGGGACGGAACGCGCGAGCTCGGTGGCCTCGGCCTTGGTCGTCCTGCGCGGGTCCGCCAGGCGCGCGTTGGCCTGCGCGATCTCCGCCTGGCGTGCGAGCAGCGCCTCCTCGCCGATCGCCGCCACGACCATCTCGCGCCCGTCGTGCGACCGGCCCATCGAGAAGACGCGCACGCGCCCGGACGTGCGCTCCAGCTCGCGGAAGTAGGCCACGATGCCGTCCGGCGGCGTGAGATGGCCGGGCGTTCCCACGACGTAGCCCAGGAAGTCGCGCGGCGAGGGCACCGTGTCGCTCTCGGGGACGTGGTCGACCCACTCGGTCAGGTAGCGCGGATCCGTCGTGTACTCGCGCAGGAGGCGCGTGCTCTCGACGTCGAGCCGGTCGGGACCGCGCATCGTCTCGACGATCGCCTCGGTGCGCTCATCGGGCTCGACACCCTGACAAGAGGAGAGCGGCGCGAGCGTCAGGGCGAGGGAGCGGACGAGGGACTGGATCATGATCACTTGCTCTATCTCCTGTCCTCGCGCGCGAGCTTGCGCGCGACCTTCTCGGCCCCGCGCAGCACGCGCAGCACGTTCTCGCCCAGCACCTTGCGCACGTCCTCGTCCGAGTAGCCGCGGGCGACGAGCCCGCGCGTGATCGCCGGATAGGCGGACACGTCCTCGAGACCCTCGGGCAGCACGGGCACGCCGTCGTAGTCCGACCCCAGGCCGACGTGGTCGATCCCGGCGACCTCGGCGACGTGGTCGATGTGGCGCAGCACGTCCTCGAGCGTGCCCGGCTCGATCGGGTTCTGCTCCTGCCAGGCGGCGACCGCCGCCTCGTAGTCGGCGTCGTCCGCGTGCCGCGCTCGAAGCTCGCGGCGCACGTCGAACATGGCGGCCATGGTGCGCGCCGACTCGGGCACGACGAAGCCGGAGAAGAAGTTGATCATCACCACGCCGCCGTTCTCCTTCACGCGTCGCAGCACGTCGTCCGGCACGTTGCGCGCGTGCTCGGCGATCGCATGGGCCGAGGAGTGCGAGAAGATCACCGGCGCGCGGCTCACGCGCAGCGCGTCCTCCATCGTCTCGACCGAGACGTGCGAGAGGTCGACCAGCATCCCGAGGCGGTTCATCTCGCGCACGACCTCCTCGCCGAAGGCGGTCAACCCGCCGTGGCGCGGCTCGTCGGTGGCGGAGTCGGCCCACTCCGTCGTGTCGGCGTGGGTCAGCGTCATGTAGCGCACGCCCAGCCGGTGGTAGGTCGAGAGCAGCGGCAGCGAGCCCTCGATCGAGTAGCCGCCCTCGATGCCGAGCAGCGAAGCGATGCGGCCCGCGCGGTGGATGCGTACGACGTCGTCGGCGGTCGCGGCCAGCTCGAGGTCGTCGGAGTAGCGGCGCACGAGCCCGTGCACGCGCTCGATCTGCTCAAGCGTCTGGTGAGCGGCGTCGCCCGTCCGCGCCGTCTCGGCCGGGACGTAGACCGACCAGAACTGGGCGCCCACGTTGCCGGCCCGCAGGCGCGGGAGGTCGGTGTGCAGCGCGGGCTGCGATACGGCGAGGTCGAGGTCGCCGCGCTCACGCAGGGCCCAGGGCAGGTCGTTGTGGCCGTCGAAGACGAGCGCCTCGCGGTGGAGCCGCTCGACCGCGTCGACGTCGGGCTCGCGCGTCCATTCGGCGGGTAGGTCGACGAACAAGAAGCTCGTGCCGCGCTCCGCTCCCTTGCCCTCGTTCCCGTCGTGCACGAGCACCAGCGTCCGGCCCTGCTCCCACCAGGCGAGCCCTTCCCAGTTCGCGCGGGCGAGATCCTCCCGCTCCAGGTCGCGGCACATGGCGCGCAAGTCGAGCGGCTCGCCGATAGGAACGCCGTCGAGCGAGAAGCGCTGCAGCCAGGCGTGCGCGTACTCCTTCGACGCACCCGGACGGTTCACCGGCCCCGAGCCGAGCAAAGAGATCACTCCGTCCGTGCCGTCCGCGAAGCGGTGCCAGACCAGGTCCGCCGCGCGAAAGCGCTGATCGGACGCCTGCGGTCCAGCGAGCAGTCCGATGCGCAGCGGCACGACGCGCGCCCCGTCGTCCCGGGCCTGAGCGCGGAAGGATCCGGGCGGCGGCAGCTCGTGCAGGATCAGCACCGGGTCGAGCACCGCGTCGGCCAGCGCGCCCTCGAGCTCCGGCGGTAGCTCGGACAGCTTGAGCGGGCCGCCCTCGAACAGCGCGGCGGCGAGCACTGCGCCGTCCGCGCCGGCGCGCAGGGCGAGCCCCTCCATTCCGCGGTTCCCAATCTCGGCGAAGCGGTCGGCGTAGCGGTAGCGCGCGCCGCGGAGGTCGACGACGAGGCGCAGGTCCTCCGACAGCACGAGCACGTCGCCATCCCACACCGCGATCGCCTCGAGGTCCCCTGCCAATCCCGACTCCCCGAGACGTTCCTCGCGGACCGCGTCGTCCTCGATCCGCGTCGCGCCCCGGGGCTCCGCGATCGCGTACCGGAAGACGGTCCCCGGGACGGAGTCGTCGACGAACAGGAGCTCGTCTCCCCGGCGCGCCACGCCGGACACCTCGCGCTCGCGCCGCTCCTGCGCGTTCCCAGCGCAAGCCAGGAGCGCTGCGGCCAGCGCGCAGACGAGCAGCACGGTCCGCATCCCCGTCACTCGCGCGAGGACGCGCGTCGCTCGGGGGGAGTGAACACGACCATCCGGTCGACGGCGCGGAAGCCGTACTTCGCCGCCATCTTCCACGAGGCCTGATTCGCGTCGAGCGCACCCCACACCGGCCGCTTGCCGTGGCGCAGCATGCGCGCGACGAGCAGCGCGGCCGCCGCGCTGGCGTGTCCGCGCCGGCGCTCGCCCTCGAGCGTGCCGACCGACACGTCCCACCAGGTCTCGGTCTCGTAGGCGGCGTAGCAGAAGGCGACCGGCAGTCGATCGACGAAGGTCGCCACGGTCGGGGCGTGCCCGAGGGCGAGCACCAGCTCGGCGCGCATCGCGTCCGGCAGTCGGGCGAGGGAGGCGACGTCCTCCGGGCCCAGGAAGCGGACCTCGCGACCCCCCGCTCCCTCCGCGGCGAGGCGCCCCAGGGTCTCCGGCGCGGGGTGGACGTGCGTGGTCGCCGGCCGCGCGATCCAGCCGGGCAGGAGCGAGGCGAAGTGGTCCGCGGTCTCGCCGTCCGCGACGATCTCGTGGCAGTCGGCGCAGTCCGCCAGCAGCTCCTCGACCAGCCCCGCGACGGGCCGGCCGACCGCCTGGCAGATCCGCGGCCGGTCCCGGTCGAGCACGATGAAGCCCGCCCCGCGACGCCCCTCGGGCCCGAGCAGCACGCGTCCGCGATCCGAGAGGAGGAGCCCGCGCGCCATGACGAAGCGCGGCTTGTCGGGCACTTGCTCGAGCAAGTCGTCGCGTACCGCCGGATCCAGGCGCTCGCTCTCGGTCGTGCCGGTCATCGCGGCGTGAGGATAGACGGGGGTCGGGCGGGCCGCCACCCGGATCGACCGCGGAGGCTGTTCCAGGTGCTCGCGCTCCCTAGGCTCTGCGGCCACGCCATGTCGGTGCCCACCACAGCCCCGCCCGTCGGTCGCCTCGCACCCAGCCCGACCGGACGCCTGCACCTCGGTCACGCGCGCAGCTTCCTCCTGGCATGGTGGAGCGTGCGCTCGCGCGGTGGTCGCATCGTGCTCCGCATCGAGGACCTCGATCGAGCGCGCGTGCGGCCAGGCGCGGTCGACGAAGTGCTGCGCGACCTCGAGTGGCTCGGGCTCGACTGGGACGCGGGACCCTACCTGCAAGCCGGCGACCTCGGTCCCGCCCAGGCGGCGCTCGATCGTCTGCTCGCGGGCGGTCGCGCCTATCCGTGTGTGTGCTCGCGCAAGTCGATCGAGTCCGTGCAGAGCGCGCCCCACGCGGAGGACGGGACGCTGCGCTATCCCGGCACCTGTCGCGATCGCTTCGCCGGCGTCGCGGAGGCCGAGCGCGTCGCCGACGCGGCGGTCGGCCTGCGGCTGCGTGTCCCGCCGGGCGTCGTGCGCTGGACCGACGCGCTGCGCGGTGCGATCGAGACGGACGTCGGCGCGGAGGTCGGCGACTTCCTGCTCGCCCGTCGCGACGGCGTGCTCGGCTACCAGCTCGCCGTCGTCGTCGACGACGCGCGCCAAGGCGTGACGGAGGTCCTGCGCGGCGACGACCTGATCGCGAGCACCGCGCGCCAGATCCTCGTCGCCGACGCCCTCGGGCTCGCTCATCCGACGTGGATCCACGTCCCGCTCGTGGTGGACGAGCAGGGACGCAGGCTGGCGAAACGCGACGGCGACCTGGCACTCGCGAGCCTGCGCGCGGCCGGCGTGGACCCGCGAACCGTCGTGGGTTGGGCCGCCCGCTCCGCCGGTCAGCTCGCCGACCCGCGACCCTCCCCCGCCGAGGTCGCGCGGTCGTTCGCCCTGGCCCGCCTCCCGCGCGAGCCGGTGGTGCTCGATCGCGCGACCCTTGCCTCGCTGCGCCGCTCCTCGGGGCCTTGACTGACCCCCGCCCGGCGGTAGCCTTTGTCGCCCGCGTTCCCCGATAGCTCAGTTGGTAGAGCAACCGGCTGTTAACCGGTTTGTCGTAGGTTCGAGTCCTACTCGGGGAGCCAACTGCCGGCGGAACAGGCAACGAGAAGAGCGGTGGGGGCGACTGCGTCCACGCTCGACCGATCGCCGCAAGTCCCCCGCCGGGTGCGACCTGTGGCCGTCTTCCGTGCTCTCGGTCCGCAACGGTGAGAGCGGGACCCAAGACGAAGACGGGGCGGGATCGGGGCCGGGCCGGACGCGCTCTCGAAACCTCTGCAAGTGTGGAGAGAGCGGGGAAGTGGTCTGGAGGCGGAGCTTCCTCCAGGCACCCTGCCACCTGCCGCACCTGCGCGGAGCCCGGCTGCCTGGACCGTAGCTGCGGTTAGGATCGGGAAGCGCAGAAAAGGTGCAAGCACTCCGGCACCACGCCGTCCGCGGTGGAGAACGCGGAGGACCATGCAGCACATCCGTTCGCACACCCACCACGGCGCGCCCCATTCCCAGGATCCTCTGACGAAGCTCCTCGATCCCGTCTGCGGCATGCGCGTCGACCCGGCCACGGCCGGCGGCGGAACGCTCCTGCGCGCGGACGTCGAGCTCGCGTTCTGCAGCGTCGGCTGTCGCACGGAGTTCGAGGCGCACCCGTCCAAGTACCTCCAGGTACCCAGGGAGTCGCCGCATTCGTGCTGCGGCGGGAAGAGCGGCTCGGTGGCCGCGCCCGCTGCCGACCCATCGCCGGCGCCGGCCGCGAGGGCGGACGCGATCTACACCTGTCCGATGCACCCCGAGATCGAGCAGGTCGGCCCGGGCGACTGCCCGCTGTGCGGCATGGCGCTCGAGCCGAAGGTGGCGACCGCGGAACCGCCCGACGACAGCGAGCTGCGCGGCATGTCGCGGCGCTTCTGGGTGAGCCTGACCCTGTCCGTGCCCGCGCTCGTGCTCGCCATGAGCGAGATGCTCCCGGGCCTGGCAGGCCTCGTGCCGGCCGGACCGTCCGCCTGGTTGCAGCTCGCCCTCGCGACCCCCGTCGTCGCGTGGGGCGGCGCGCCGTTCTTCGCGCGCGGGTGGGCTTCGATCGGGAACCGGCGCGCGAACATGTTCACGCTGATCGCGATCGGCACCGGCGCGGCGTACCTGTTCAGTCTGTTCGTGCTGCTGTTCCCCGGGGCCCTGCCGGCGGCCCTGCGGGAGGGCGGCGCGCCGCCGATCTACTTCGAGAGCGCGGCGGTCATCGTCACGCTCGTGCTGCTCGGCCAAGTGCTGGAGCTGCGCGCGCGCGCAGCCACCTCCGGCGCGATCCGCGCCTTGCTGGGTCTCAGCCCAAGGACGGCCCGGCGCCTGCGCGCGGACGGCCGCGAGGAGGACGTGCCGCTGGAGAGCGTGCTGGCGGGCGACCGCTTGCGCGTGCGGCCGGGCGAGCGCGTGCCCGTCGACGGCGAGGTCGTCGAGGGCACGAGTTCCGTCGACGAATCGATGCTGACCGGCGAACCGATCCCGGTCGAGAAGCACCCGGGCGAGCGCGTCACCGGCGGCACGCTGAACGGCTCGGGCAGCCTGCTGATGACCGCGCAACGCGTGGGCGCGGAGACGTTGCTGTCGCGCATCGTCGCACAGGTGGCGGAAGCGCAGCGCAGCCGCGCGCCGGTCCAGCAGCTCGCCGACCGGATCTCGGCCTGGTTCGTGCCGGCCGTGGTCCTCGTGGCGGTAGCCACGGCCCTCGTCTGGGGCTTCGCCGGACCGGAGCCGCGCGTCGCGCACGCGCTCGTGAACGCGGTCGCCGTGCTCATCATCGCCTGTCCGTGTGCCCTCGGCCTGGCGACGCCGATGTCGGTCATGGTCGGCATCGGACGCGGAGCGCAGCTCGGACTCCTCGTCCGCGACGCGGAGGTGCTGGAGCGCATGGAGCGCGTCGACACCCTGGTCCTCGACAAGACCGGAACGCTCACCGTCGGGAAGCCACGCCTCGTCACGGTCTCCGCCGCGGACGGCGCCGGCGAGGCCGCGCTGCTCGCCTCGGCTGGAGCGCTGGAGCGTGCGAGCGAGCATCCGCTCGCCGCCGCGGTTCTGGCGGGCCTGGACGAGCGCGGGATCGTCGCGCCCGAGGTGTCCGACTTCCGTGCGCACCATGGCCGGGGCGTCAGCGGCGTGGTCGCCGGGCGCCCGGTCGCGCTCGGCAACGCCCGCCTCTTCGAGGAGCTGGGGCACGACCTCGGCGTGCTGCCCGAGCGCGCGGAGGAACTGCGCCGGATGGGCCAGACGGTCGTCTTCGTGACCATTGACGGCCGCCCGGCCGGCCTGCTGGGTGTAGCGGACACGATCAAGGAGTCGGCCCGCGCCGCCATCGAAGATCTGCGTGCGCAGGGACTGCGCATCGTGATGGCGACCGGAGATGCACGCACGACGGCGGAGGCCGTCGGACGCGCGCTCGGGC
>Ga0302046_10003893_pt1 | contig 13377 bp, 15 predicted proteins | sample RVTome_11_FD_200261 | JGI IMG/M metagenome (GOLD analysis project Ga0302046, IMG submission 200261) | Soil microbial communities from uranium-contaminated site in the Upper Colorado River Basin, Wyoming, United States - RVT147D111 (version 2) ...
ACCATCCTGATCTTGTCGCGGCCCTTGCGGGCACGGATCATCGGAACGGTGGTCTTGTCCGGCATGTCGCTTCCTCTCTCCCCACCCGCAGGGTTGGGGGAACGCCGCTCTCGGATGGCTGCGGAGACCTCCCGCTGCGTCGTCGGCCGCCCCCGCTGAGGTCGCCCGCGACGGACGGCCGTCCGCGCTTTCACAAGTATCGCATCGTTCGGGGCGGGCGGGGGCGGATGCTCCCCGGTTCTCATCGGGCGCTACATTCGCGCCCATGGCTCGCAAGGACATCACCATGACGGAGGAGGAGATCAGCCGCTTCCTCGATGCGGACCGCACGCTCCAGGTCGCCAGCGTCGGCAGGGACGGGTATCCGCATCTGGCCCCGATGTGGTACGTCGTCGACGACGGGAGAGTGGTGTTCCGCTCGTTCACGAAGTCGCAGAAGATCGTCAACCTCACCCGCAACCCCAAGGTCACGGTGCTCGTCGAGGAAGGCGAGGCGTACTCCGACCTGCGGGGAGTGACGATCGAAGGCGACGCCCGCCTGGTGACGGACAGGGCCTACGTGCTCGAGGTCTACGGCCGGCTGGCCGCTCGCTACCCGATGATGGACGACCAGCCCGTCGAGCTCGACGCCGAGACGCTCGAGGCGACGTGGGGCCGGTACGCCGAGAAGAACACTGCCGTCATCGTGGAGCCGCGCAGGGTCGTCAGTTGGGACCATCGCAAGCTGGCGGGCGGCTACTGAGCCGTTGCCCCGTCAGCCGCCGGGCACCGGGATAGGGTTGCCGTTGCAGTCGAGGCCTTCTCCGGGACGGTAGGTGGCGAACACCGCGTCGTCGATGACGGAACCGTCGGGGGCGGTGCGCTGCCGGAACGTGTTGACCCTGGTGCAGCGAGACACCCTGCCGGACTGCTGCCCCGTCTGCTCGACCTCGAAGTACGGCGTCGAGTAGAGCTGCACGGTGATCGAGGCGCTCGTGTAGCTGGTCCATACGAGCATCGAGTACGGCGTGTTGTTGACGACTGCGAGGTCCGGCTGGGGGAAGTTGAGCGTCGCCTCCCTCCCGTAGGGGTATCGGGAGATGTAGATCGAGTGCGACTGGTACGAGTCGAAGTCGAGACCTGCGAAGAACGAAGCGTTGAACATAGTCGTGGCGAACTGGGAGATGCCGCCCCCGACGTCCTCGGTGAAATGCCCTCGCTCGATGACGCCCGCCGAGACGAAGCCCTTCGCCCTGGTCCGCGGACCGACGAACTCGTTGACCGAGAAGCGCTCCCCCGGGTCGATCACCTGACCGCGGACGAGATCGGCGATCCTGTGGATGTTCGTCACGCGAGACTCGCAGCAGGCGTGGCGCGTCGTGAACTCGCCGATGACCTCTTCGACGCCCATGGCCTCGACTCGCCCGATGCCGCCATCCTCCTCGACGAGCCTCGTCGGCAGGTCGGCGATCCCTCCCCTCTCGGCCGTCTTTCTCACGATGTCGGTGACACCAGGCCCGCAGCACATTCGGGCAGGCTCGCCGAGCGTGTACTGCACCTCCCCGTCGACGATGTCGAAGATCGGGTCGGGTAGCGGGTCGGCCAGGTCGGCGAGGAGCGACTCGATGCCGGGCTCGACACGCTCGGAATCGAAGAGGGGGACCAGGCCGGAATCCGTCGTCGACCCGTCGATCCAGCTGCGCACGACATCGGCGCTGATGAAGGCGATGCGGTCGCCGACCTTGGCGGGGATGCGCCTCGTCAGCGCCTTGGCTTCGGCGAGAGCAGATTCGAGCTGTGCTTGCGACACCTGGGTCGGCACGACGGTCGACTCGACAGTGAGAGCGTACGGCGGCGGGCCGGCGGCGACGGCCCCCTCGAGCGCCGCCACGACGTCGCCGGCCTCGACGACTGCCCCGTCGATCGCATCTTGGACCTCGAAGCCTCCGGTGGTCCCGGTGAAGGCCGGCTCGACCGGCTCCCGCACGATCCGGCCCTCGTCCCAGTCGACCAGGGCGTCCATCGCGTTCGGGTCGACCGCATACATGAGGTCGACTTGGCGATCCTCGCGAAAGCCCGCCAACCATGAGGAGAACTGGTCGAAGACGCTGCCCGTCCGCCCGATGGACATGGCCTCCGACTTCACGGCGTCGGCGTCGATGTACACCCCGGCAGCCCGGGTCGTCGTCTCGAGCGAGTACCCGGGCGCCGCCACGGTGAGCGGGACGACGTCGAGCCCCCCCTGGAGGGCACGCATCAGCTGGTCGAGGTCGGACTCGCCGAACCCGGACACATCGTGCCCCGCCACCGTGACGCCCGCCACGATCTCGTCGGCCGAGGCGATCCTGTACCCGACGAACACGGCGACTACCGCAAACAGGAGAGCGAAGACGATGGCGAGCACCCACACCGAGAGGCCGATCCAGCCACGCAAACCGGCGACGGTCAGGCCTCTTGTCTCCGCTGCCCCCCTGACCTCCACTTGACCACCCCTAGCCGATGCTCAACAGCTCGATCTCGAACGTCAAAGCCTGGCCGGCGAGCGGGTGGTTGGCGTCGATGAGCACGGCGTCACCGTCGATCTCCGCCACGACCACGGTCTGGCCGTCCGAGGTGGAGAGCTGGTCGCCGACTTGCGCACCTTCGGGCACCTGGTCGATGCCGACCTCGATCAGCAGCGCGTCGTCCCGTTCGCCGTATGCGTCGCCGGCCGCGATCCGCACCGACTTCAGGTCACCCACCGCCATACCGCGCACCGCCTGGTCGAAGCCGGGGATCATCTGACCCGACCCGACGGTGAACGTCAACGGGGTGCCGCCATCACGGGACGAGTCGAACTGCTCGCCGTCGTCGAGGGTGCCCACGTAGTGAACCGACACGACGTCGCCCTCCCCGGCCACTGCGCCGGGATTGGTCGCCGCAGCCGTCGTGGTCGGCGCGTCCGTCGTCGCCGGACCGGCGGTCGTCGTGGCTACATCGCTCCCGCCGCACGCCGTCGCGATGGCGAGCAAGAGGACGGCTGCCGGCATCGATCTCAAGGGAGTGCTCCATCCGATGGCATGTCTCTGGTGGCTTCGGCCGTCACCGCCGCCTCGGTCGATCCTCGCCCCCAACGAACCCGGCCCGGTGCTTGCCCTCAGCCCACCTCGGCATGGAGTGTAGGAGGGGGTCGGAGGTACACCCATCACTCAGAACTGGTCGCGCAACCACTTGATGTCGGCTGCGTGGTCTCCGGCGTCGCCTGGTGTCTCGACGACCACGGGGGCGCCGGCGTCGCGCACGAAGTCGATCAGCAGCTCGGGCGGGATCTCGCCGTGACCGAGGTTGGCGTGCCTGTCGCGGCGCGAGTTGTGTGGATCTCGGGAGTCGTTGCAGTGGATGAGGTCGACCCGGCCGGTCAACCCCCGAACGAGGCCGACTCCCGCCGCCAGGTCATCGCCGCCCGCCCAGACGTGGCACGTGTCGAGGCAGATGCCGACGTTGAGGTCGCCGATCTCGTCCCACAACGGGCCGTAGTTGGCGAGCTCTCTGACGACGGCGTTGCCTCCGCCGGCGGTGTCCTCGATGAGGATCGGAATGGGGCTTTCGATCGTCTCGAGAGCTTTTCTCCAGCGCTCGAAGCCGACGGCGACCGCCTCGTCGTCGCCGACGTGCCCTCCGTGCACGATCACGCCCGCCGCGCCGATCGTCTCGGCCGCCTCGACGGCCTGTGCGAGGTTCTTCCTGCTCGGGATCCGGATGCGATTGTTGGGCGAAGCCACGTTCATCAGGTACGGAGCATGGACGTATATCGGCAGCGGCGAGGCACGTAGCTCGTCTGCGTCCGGTCGTGGGCTCGGCTTCTTCCAGCCCTGCGGGTCGGAGAGGAAGAGCTGGATGAGGTCGGCTCCCCTCTCCTCCGCCTCGGCGAGAGGATGGGCCCCGCCCGTGTGCGCTCCGATGAGCATCTCAATCTCCCCCTTGCTGCTCGGGAGGATCGCCCGGCTCGCGGCGACTCCCGACGAGCCGTGCGAGGCCGAGGTTGCAGTGCACCGCGACCTCCTCGGCCGGCACATCCCAGGCGTCGGCGTCGACGTGGAGGACGCTGCCATCCCACTCTGCGGCCCACGGGTCGGGAGGGTACATGGCAGGGTCGGCGACCTCGATGAGCAGCTGCCTGCCCGGAACGCGCCCATCGTCGTCCTCGGAGCCCGACCTCACCGAGAGGACCTCGCTCCACGGGATGCGAACGCCGCGGCTCGGCCCGGCGATCCTCAGGTAGAGCGCGTCGTCGCTCAGCTCGACGACAGGTGCCCGCCTGAAGAGCCCGACGATGCCGACGAAGAGGAGCGGCACACCGACGACCACGAAGAGGCTCGACCAGAGGATGTCTTGGCGGCGCTCGACGATCCCCCGAGTCGTCAGGCCGCCGTCGTCCCCTACGGTCGGCGCCGATGAGAGGACGTGCCACCAGAGGATGTCGAGAGCCGTGACGATGAGGACCACTCCGGCGAAGCCGATGAGGAACTGGCGGATGGGTGACCGCTCGACGGTGAGCTGAACGCTCATGCGACTCCGAGGTCTCCGGGGACCACGACGGCATGGAAGGGGATGCCGAGGTCGCGCATGGCGCGGCGTGCCGCCCCCCCGCTCCTGTCGACGACGACGATCGCCTGGGCGACGTCGATTCCCTCGGACGCCAGCACCTTCGCCGACTCGACGAGTGACGCGCCGGTCGTCGTCGTGTCGTCGACGATCGCCGCGACGTCGGCGTGCGTCACCGGACCGACGACCCGACCGCCGACGCCGTGGGCCTTCTCCTCCTTGCGGATCGAGAAGGACTTGAGTCCGGGCGAGACGATCGCCGTGGCGATCGCCACCGGGTCGGCACCCATCGTCAGCCCTCCGACCGCGGTGACGCGGTCGCTGAGGATCGAGGCCACGCACGAGCCGACGAGCCGGCCGCCGTCGCCGTCGTACGTGGTCTGTCTCCCGTCGAGATACCAGTCCGACCACCCTCCCGAGCTGAGCTGAAACGGGCCGTCCGTGCGCAAGGCATGGTCGACGAGGTGGGTGACTAGTCCCTTTTTGAGTTGTTCGAAATTCTCCAAGAAAGTCCTCAAGATGTCGCGGCGGGTGCCGATAAGCGTACTCAGACAGGATGCCTTCCTACCTCCCGTCTAAGCCCGAACCGTGAGGCCGCCATTCGGCGGCCTTCGGTTCTTTCTGAGCGAGTTCGCCGAGAATGCGGATCGTCAGCCGCAAAACCCCGCGGTGGCACGATCGGAGTGGAGCAACCCTGGCATGAGCGACGGCGCTACTCTCCCAGGTGTGGAGATCGTCTTCGTGCGGCATGGCGAGCCTGCGTGGGCGATCGACGGGCTCTCCCAGCCCGACCCGGCGCTCACCGAGCTCGGCTTCGAACAGGCGCATCGCGCCGCCAAACGTCTCGCTTCCGATCGCGTCCCGACGAGTGAGATCCTCGTCTCGACCGCACAACGGGCCGTTCAGACTGCGGATCCGATCGCAGGCGCCATCGGCATCGAGCCGACCACGGTCGCCGAGCTCACCGAGATCCGCATGCCGAACTGGGACGGGCAGCTCGAGGAGACGGTGCAGCGCATCTTTCGCGAGGCCCGCGACCGCCCGGCGGCGGATTGGTGGGAGGGCCTGGATGGCGGCGAGTCGTTCCGGGACTTCCACGCCAGGGTGACGGCCAGCCTGCTCCGGCTGCTCGGTGAACGCAACGTCGTGCCCGACACCCACCGTCAGATGTGGCGCATCGAGGGTCGAGACGTCGGCCGCATCGTCATCGTCGCCCACGGGGGAACCAACGCCGTGGCCCTCGGCTGGCTCCTCGGCGTCGAGCCCACCCCGTGGGAGTGGGAGCGTTTCGTGCTCGGTCACGCATCGTTCGCCCGGCTCAAGGCGGTTCCCCTGGCAGGCGGCCATGTGTTCAGCTTGCGGACGTTCAACGACTGCGAGCACCTCGACCCCGAGATGCGGACCCGCTGACCGTTCCGGCGTCCCCCGGTCGCCGATATGCGATGGTGGGACGCAGGAACGACGAGATCGACAGAGCTAGGCGGCGCGATAGACGAGGGCGCGGCCTCCGGCGTCGATCGTGAGCAGGTCACCGTCGATCGAGAAGTTCGTGGCGCGGCCAAGGACGTCGTAGACGAACGCCTCCTGGTCCATGATCGCCTGGTCGCATGCCATCTCGGTGGTGGCGATCTCGTCGAACGTGATCGTCGGCGGATCGACCGTGACGCGGCCGCCGAAGCTGTTGCAGCCGGACTCCCCACCGGCCTCGCCGCCTTCGATCGTGAGCGTCGCCTCGGCGCCCGCCACCGGAGTCGAAGCGGTGTCGCCGTCGACCAGCGTGTCGAGCACCCAGCGGGTTCCCTCGAGGCCGGCGTCGGCCGGCGGTCCTTCGCCCCGGCCCAGCTCGAGCGCTCCCGTGCCGTCCGATGCCCCGACCGTCAGGATGCCTCCTTCAACGCTCCAACGGTCGGCTGCCGCCAGCACCGCCATGATCTGCTGCTCCTGGAGGGTGAGAGGCTCCTCGCACCCGATCTCCGTCTGGCCGAGCTGGCTGAGCGAGATCGAGTCACCGTCGACGCTGAAGGTGCCGAAGAACGAATTGCACCCGGTCGTTCCGTTCATGTCCGCCCCGTTGAAGGTGATCGAAGGGTTCGAGTCGGGGACGAGCGCTCGAGTTGCTCCCGACACGACGAGGCCGACGATCGAATACGTCTCGTTCCAGAGATCCTCGGTTGGTGGAGTGGCGGTCGACGTCGTGGTTGTCGACGAGCAAGCGGTGAGGGCGATACCGAGGATGAGGAGTGCACGTTTCATGCGCGTCAGACGCCTTGCGCTCCGCGTCCGGTTCCACCTCACCGCGCCACGATGCTGAAAGGCGCCAGCTCGCGGTAGTGCCGTTCGCACTCTTCGAGGAGCGCCGAGTAGCGGAGGGGCAGCTCCGCCACCTTCTCCCGGTAGGGTGCGAAGCCGGTCGACCTGTGCACGGTGGCGTACCAGTGCTTCGCCCACACACCGTCTTCCGGCTTGGGACCGGCGGGCCACGTCAGCATGGCGGGATCCCACGGTACTCCGATGCGGCGACAGAGCTCCGAGAGCACCGAGCTCGGATCGAGGAGGATCTGCTTCGAGTCGACGACGATCGGCGACCCGCCACCCGCGACGATGCGCCTCACGAGCTCGGCTTGGTACGGGAGCCCGGTCATCTCGACGGTCGCCTCCGGCAGGTTCTCGACGAGCGACGTGAGCATCGCCCGCGGCTCCCTGGTCAGGAAGACGCTCGTCACCCGATCGAGGAACGACAGGTCGAGCCCGACGCCGAGGGTGTGGTGGCCCATCGACTTGAAGAAGGCCACCGGCGTGTCGTAGTCGCCGAGGATGATGTCGCGGATGGCGGCCTCCCCGTCGGTCGGCTCGATCGCCATGACCTCGTCACCGCCTGGGTGATCGATGCCCGTATAGGCCAGGTAGTGCCCGTACAACGGCTCGTCGTAGACCGTCGTGTCCGAACGCTGCCGGAACGAGTACATGAGCGCCGTCGATATGTTGCGCGGCCCCGAGACGAGGTAGATCCGGATCGTCATCCGGCGGCCGCCTCGACCGCCTCCCGATAGAGATCTGTGAGCCGCCCCGTCACCGGGCCGGCTCCCGGGGCACCGATGGCTCGGCCGTCCACCTCGCGAACCGGCGTGAGCCCGCCGAACGTCCCGGTCACGAACGCCTCGTCCGCTCCGTACACGTCGGTGAGCGAGAAGTCCTTCTCGTGGACGGGGATGCCGTGCGCCCTGCACAGTTCGATGACGAGTCCCCTCGTGATGCCGTTCAGGCAGTATTGCCCCGTCGACGTCCACACCTCCCCGCCGGTGACGATGAAGAAGTTCGTGGCGTTGCATGTCGCCACTGCGCCGTTGACGTCGAGCATGAGCGCTTCGTCTGCGCCCGCCTTCATCGCCTGGATGAGGGCGATCACCTCGTGGAGCTTGCTGTGGCAGTTCAGCTTCTGGTCGAGGACGTCGGGACCCGGCCGCCTCACCGTCGACGTGAAGAGGGCGATCCCGCCGTCACGCACGGCCGGGTCCGCCTGCTTGTGCTCGGCGATGATGACGATGTTGGGCCCTCCGACGAGGTTGCTCGGATGCTGTGACGGCGTGGACTTGTCGCCGCGAGTGACCATGAGTCTCACGTGAACACCGTCCGACATGCCGTTGCGCTCGACAGTGTCGTAGAGAGCGGCGCTCAGATCCTCCCGAGACATTCCGATCTCGAGGTCGATGGCCGCGGCGTTCCGGTACAGGCGATCGAGGTGGCGATCGAGGAAAGCAAGCGTCCCCCGGTGGAGCCGCACCCCCTCCCAAACCCCGTCTCCGACCAGGAATCCGCTGTCGAACACGGAGATCTTCGCCTCGTCACGAGGGTGGAGGACACCGTTGACATAGACGAGAACGTGTTCATTTCGACCGTCGTGGACGGCGGCGTGGGTGGATGCCATCAGCGAAAGCTACTCGCAGCGAGCGACCGCGACGGCGTCCGAGTCGAGGCTGTATCGGTGATCGGCCACCCCGACCCGGTCGCGGAACTCGTGGCCGCACCAACCGACGATCTCGGAGACGACTCCTGCCCATCCGAGGTCCACTGCCGAGGCAGCCCCTCCAGACGACGGTACGACCGGAGCGTCGCCAGCCACCAGGTCGGCGCCACGACGGACCACCGAAGCGGTCGAGAACCTGACCAAGCCGCTCAAACGAACCGGATTGGTATCCCGCCGACTCTGCAACCAGCGCATCGCGGCGCCCTCTACACCTGCAAACCCGACCACGACCTACTCGCCGCCATCACGTCCCGCTGCATCCGAACCAGCCGATTCCCACCCGGGTGAGAGGAGTCGGCTCATCTGCCGAATCGGCGCTCCCTTCGAGTGAAGTCGCGTAGTGCCCTCAGGAAGTCGACCCGGCGAAACTGCGGCCAGAACACATCGACGAACGAGTATTCGGCGTATGCCGACTGCCACAGCAGGAAGCCGGACAGGCGGGCTTCTCCGCTCGTGCGGATGACGAGATCCGGGTCGGGGAGGTCGGCGGTGTACATGTGCTTCGCCAGCGTGTCGGCGTCGATGTGGTCGGCGATCGCATCGGCGGCGATGCCTTCTGCAGCGAGCTTCGTGACGAGGTCTCGGGTTGCGTCGACTATCTCCTGCCTGCCGCCGTAGCCGAGCGCCAGCGTGATCCGCCTCTTGCCGCCGGAGCACTCCTCTTCGAGTCGCTTGGCAGCTGCGGCCACGTCCCTGGGCACGAGGTCGAGCGAGCCGATGAACCGCACCGAGACGTCGTGGTCGCCGATCGCCGATGGCATCCTCTCGAAGAGCTCGACGAACACCTCGAACAGGGTGTCGAGCTCGCCGGTGTCGCGGCCGAGGTTCTCCTTGGACAGCAGCCAGCAGGTGACGGCGGGCACATCAAGCTCCCGAGTCCAGTGGATGAACTCGATCAACTTGTCCGTGCCGACCCGGTAGCTCGCCCGATAGTCCGGGAGGCCCTCGACTCGGGCGTAGCGCCGGTGACCGTCGAGGATGACGCCGATGTGGCGGGGCAGTTTGCCCTTGTCGAGGTCGGCGACGAGGCGCGCCTCGTAGAGGCGGTAGAGGGGCTTGGTGAGGATGTCTCTGGTGCGGGCCATCGAGTCCAATGCTATTGCTCGCCGCGAGATCTGCCGCCATTTGTGCGCAGCGGGAAGTCATGCGCGAGAATGTGGCGGCACCAGGTAGTCGAGCCCCAATCATGGAGAAGGAGCTGTCATCGTCATGGCGATGTCCAAGGAGCACAAAGCTGCGCTCGCGCAGGGACGCAAAGAGTCGAAGGCGATCAAGCAATATTTGGAGGGAATGGCGAGTCGCAGGCCGGGTCGACCTGTCAACGCCTCCTCGTTGAAGTCGAAGCTGGCCCGTCTCGAGTCGCAGCTGGCCGCCAATGCCGATCCACTTCGTCGCGTCGGTTTGCTTCAGCAGCGGCTCAACGCGCGGAACCAACTCGACTCACTCGAGCACTCCACGGATGCTTCCGAGCTGGAGCGGGGCTTCGTCGAGAACGCCAAGGCGTACTCGCAGCGGAAGGGCATCAGCTACGCGGCTTGGCGCGAGGCGGGCGTCCCGGCGGCCGTCCTCAAGCGTGCCGGGCTCTCCCGGTCCCGCTGATTCTCTACAGCGCCAAGGGCGTCATGCCGATCATTGCGGCATTGCCAGCAATGGAAGGCGATGACCAATCCAAAGGGTGACGTTCAATTCGACGTGGTCGACAGCGGCTACGACATCGAGCAGGTGAACCAGTACATCGAGCGGGCCGACTCCTCAGACGCCCCGAGCCGGCTGAACGCCGAGCTCCTGAAGCGGGCCACGAAGCGGATCGAGGAGCTGGAGCACAGTCTCTCGACCGCTCCGCCCGATGCGGCCGGCGTCCGCGAGCTCGAGTCGCGCATGCGGGACCTGCACGCCGAGGTCGGGGACCGCATCGGGACGATGTCGACGGCATACCAGCGGCTCGTCTCCGAGCTGCGCACGATGTCGGTGTCACTCCAGGAGTTGTCTGCGCTCTCCGCCGCCATGTCCGAGACGCTCCAGGACGTGAATGCCGCCGGCTCGCAGATGGCCAGGCCGGAGGTGGATTCCCCGTTCGCGCTCGACGTCCCCACGCCTGCCGTCCCCGTGCAGGCGGTGGCGGCCGACCGCGTTGAGGTCTCCGAGGAGCCGGCCGCAGCGCAACCAAGCCCGCCGGCCCCCGCAGCGCAACCAAGCCCGCCGGCCCCCGCAGCGCCGTCGGGTGAGGACTCTGCGCTCGCAGCTGTGGCCGACCGTCTGCTGGCAACGCTCGCCGGAGTGGAGGCTTCGCTCGATGCCGCCGTCGACGGAGATGCGTGGATGAACGTCGGCATCGACGGAACGGACGACGACTCGGCGCAGGAGGACGAAGAGGTCGAAGTGCCGCCCGTGGAGGCGGAAGTGGAGATCGCTGCCGAGGAGCCGGAGCCCCCCGCTCCGGACGTGGACGCCGCCGAGAAGCGCCGCCGGGACGTCGACGCCGCAACGAAGCGCCGGGAGGACGATGACGCGGCCGCGTCCGGACGCACGGGCTCGTTCTACTCGCGACGCTCAGCGAAGCTTCCCCGCCTGGCCGACGCCGGACAGGATGCCCTCGCGGCGGCCAAGTCGCTGCGGGGCGTCCTCAACGACTGACCGCTCGGCCCGGCCGGCGACGGACTTCGATACACCTGCCGTAACCCGCTGCTGCGCGTAAGCTCTCGCAACGGCGCCACTCCAGCTCGCAGAGCGCCGGACCGAAGTAGAGGTAGTGGAAGAGGCAAGACTCAAGCTCGGCCGCATGGAGAACCCGGTGCGCGGGTTCCTCCACGGCACGGCAGCGGTTGCCGCCCTCGTGGCGACGATCGCACTGATGCTGCGGGCGACCACCGTGACCGGGATGCTGGCGGGGCTGGTGTTCGGCATCGGGCTGGTCGCCGTCTACGTCACGAGCAGCCTGTATCACTCGATTCCGTGGGGGCCACGCAACAAGGTCAGGATGCAGCGGGCCGACCACGCCATGATCTTCGTGCTCATCGCAGGCACGTACACGCCGGTGGCAGCCGCCCTCGGCGGCCGCTTGGCTCTTCTCACCCTCCTCGTCGCCTGGAGCATCGCGATCACAGGCATCCTGCAGCACCTCGCCTTCCCTCGGCATGACCAGCGTCTTTCGATCGCACTCGCCACGACGATGGGCTGGCTCGCGGTCGCCATCCTCTGGCCGATGGCGCAGGCCGGCGGTCCGGCTGCCGTGATCCTCATCGCCGTCGGAGGCGTGTTCTACACGGTCGGCATGGTGTTCATGGTGACCCGCCGCCCGCGGCTGTGGCCCCGCGTGTTCTCGGCGCACGAGCTGTTCCATGTCTTCGTGATCGTCGGGTCGACCTGCCACTTCGCCGCCAACTACCGATACTTCCTTCCCCTAGCGTGAGCGGCATCGGAATCTGTCGCACCGGGTAGGTACGTTGTCGGCATGAGAACCGACATACGAAGCACCCGCCAAAGCGTGGTACCACCCAGTGGACCGGTCGGACGGCACACCATCGAGGACGGCCGAGGGGACCAAGCCGTCGCACTGCTCGCGGCACTCGGGATCGAGGCCCGGCTCGTCGACCGTTGCCCATTGCCGTCGTGCGAGGTCTGCACGTCACCCGCCGACCAGGCGGCCGCCTAGTGGTGCGTCGTCCAATTGGTGACCTCGGCTCTGGACCGCCGGGTGGCCGACGCCGCAAACCGGGGACGGCCACACAAACGCTGTCTCCCGCTCGGCGGGGGACCGGCGAGCGGTCGCCCTGCGACCCGAGTCGAGGGGGCCCCACCATCCCCAAGCTGTCAGGCGAGCGCCCGACCGGCAGGGCGTCGCCGGTCAGGCCGGGACCAACGCAGCAAGGGCGGTGAGCTGCCTGGCAACCGACTCGAACGAGCCGCCACCGCTCGACACCCTCCGGCGCACCGACGTCTCGACATCGAGCAGCGTGACGTCACCTGGCTCGAAGGCCTCGTGGGTGACTGCCAGCTCGTCCGGTGTCACGTCCGCCAGGGTGCGCTGCTGCGTCATCAGCCTGGCGACGAGCCCTCCGACGACCTGGTGGGCCGTCCGAAACGCCACGCCGCGAGACACGAGGATCTCGGCGAGATCGAGCGCCAGCACCCACGACGAGGGTGGAGGGGGACGGAACTCGGCCCCGGACAGCAGCTCGGCCATGGCGCGCAGCGCGCCACGCACGGCGTCGTCGGCGCGGAAGACCGCGGCCTTGTCTTCCTGTAGATCGCGGTTGTAGGCCAGCGGCAGCCCCTTCTGGATGGCGAGGAGTGTCACGACGTCGCCCGTCACGGCGGCGGCCTTGCCCCTCGTGAGCTCGGCGATGTCGGCGTTCTTCTTGTGCGGCAGGGCGGACGAGCCGGTCGTGTGCCTGTCGGAGAACGACACCCACCCGAACTCGGTCGTGCTCCACAAGACGAGTTCCTCCGCCATGCGAGAAAGGTGGGCCATCGTCTGAGCGCAGCAGAATGCGTACTCGGCGGCGAAGTCACGCGACCCGACCGCGTCGAGGGAGTTGGCGAACACGACCTCGAAGCCGAGGTGGCGCGCCGCTGCGGCCGGATCGAGAGGCAGGCTGCTGCCGGCTGAAGCGCCGGCGCCGAGCGGCGAGACGGCGATTCGCTCGCGAGCCCGCCGGAACCGGTCCACGTCGCGAATCAGCATCCACCCGTACGCCAGCAGATGATGCGCCAGCGGGATCGCTTGAGCCTGCTGGAGGTGGGTGTAGGAAGCGACCACCGTCCTGCCTGCCTTCGCCGCCTTCGTGAGG